>Ga0116141_10000767_pt1 | contig 26361 bp, 24 predicted proteins | sample AD_UKC097_MetaG_FD_89744 | JGI IMG/M metagenome (GOLD analysis project Ga0116141, IMG submission 89744) | Active sludge microbial communities of municipal wastewater-treating anaerobic digesters from USA - AD_UKC097_MetaG | ecosystem: Engineered > Bioreactor > Anaerobic > Digestate | place: USA...
AGCTATCGGTTCGACACGACGAAATCCTCGGGCTTTCCGCGACGCGTCATGGATATTTCGCTGGCGCGGGAAATGCTCGGCTACGACCCGCAGACCTCCCTGCTGGAGGGCTTACGTCAAACGTGGGAGTGGTTCCTGGCGAACCAGGACGAGTACCTCCATCGAAAGAACTACTTTGTGGAGGCGGGGGCGTAGATGCAGGTTCAGACGACGAGACTCCCTGGTGTTCTGCTCATCGAGCCGCCGACGGTGTTCGAAGATTTTCGCGGCACCTACGTGGAGACCTACAACGAGCAGCTCTATCGGGCCAAGGGCATCGACGTCCGCTTCGTCCAGGACGATATTTCGGTCTCGGACCGGCACGTCCTGCGCGGCCTTCACGGTGATGCGGAGACGTGGAAGCTGGTGTCGTGCCTGTACGGCAAGTTCTATCTGGTCGTTGTCAACGCCGATGAGGACTCGAAGGATTGCGGCCGGTGGGAGGCGTTCACCCTGTCGGACTCGAACCGGCTCCAGGTTCTGATTCCACCGAAGCACGGAAACGGACACCTGGTCTTGAGCGAGAAGGCCATCTTCCACTACAAACAATCGACGTACTACAACCCGCGAGGCCAGTTCACGATTCTCTGGAACGACCCGCGATTCAAGATCTGGTGGCCGGTGAAAGAACCGATCGTCTCCCGAAGAGACGAGATCGGGCGGTGTGTAGCTGAGACGCAGTCGTAATCAGCATCTCGAAAGGGTGCCATGTTTCAGGGCAGGAGAGTACTGGTGACGGGCGCGGCCGGGTTCATCGGCTCACGGTTGGTGCAACGGCTCGTCCACGAAGGGGCGCAGGTCCGCGGGACCCTGTATCGAAGAGACTCCGTGGTCCGGGACGACCGCGTCGAGTACACGCGCGTCGACCTGACGCGAGCGGAGGACTGTGCGCTGGTGTGTCGAGACATGGAGTACGTGTTCCTGTGTGCGGCGAACACCTCGGGAGCCGCTGTCATGGAGAAGACGCCCCTGGTGCACCTGACGCCGAACCTGATTATGAACGCCCGCATGTTGGAGGCGGCCTACGCGGCCGGTGTGAACAAGACGCTGTTCATCAGCAGCAACACGGTGTACCCCGTTTCGGACGACCCGGTGAAGGAGGCCGACGTCACCAACGAGTTCTTTCACAAGTACTTCATCGTGGCCTGGATGAAGCGGTTCACCGAAATCATGTGCGAGATGTATGCCCGCAAGATCAAGACACCCATGCAGACGGTCGTTGTCCGTCCGGCCAATGCCTATGGCCCCGGGGACAAGTTCGACTGGGAGACCTCGCACGTGTTGCCGGCTTTGATCCGCCGGGTGGTGGAGCGACACGATCCGATCCGGGTCTGGGGCGATGGAACGGATATCAAGGACTTCATCTACGTGGACGACCTGGTGGAGGGCATGTTGCTGGCCATGGAGAGGCTCGAGGACTTCGAGCCCGTCAACCTGGCCAGCGGCCGAGGGTGTTGTCTCCGGGATGTTCTCGAGCTCGTGATCCGGCTGGACGACTATGCCGGCGCCAGAATCGAGTACGACGCGAGCAAGCCGACCATGATTCCCAAGCGGCTGATCGACCCGTCAAAAGCCCGGAGGATCCTGGGTTTCGAAGCGACCACATCGCTGGAAGCGGGCCTGCGAAAGACCATAGCCTGGTACAGGAGCACACTATGATGGTCGGCCATACTCCCACGCGCATTTCGCCGCGCAATCGCGGGATATTGCAGCGGTTCCCTGCGACGACAACGTCGCCCGAGCTGCTGAGCCGAGGCGCCTATTGGACAGCGGGCGCCGAAGAGCAGCGGTCCGCGCGGCAACACGGCATGGTCATCACGCGGACGCCTTTTCGGATCTCGTTCTTCGGCGGCGGCACGGACTACCCTGTGTACTTCCGCGAGCACGGCGGCGAGGTATTGAGCACGACGATCAACAAGTACTGTTACATCACGTGTCGCTACCTGCCCCCGTTCTTTGACTACAAGTACCGGCTTCGCTACTCCCGGAGCGAGCTGACCCATACGATCGACGAGATCGAGCATCCGTCGATTCGGGAATGTCTGCGATATTGCGGGATCGATCGCGGCGTGGAGATCGTCCACACCGGCGACATCCCCGCCATGTCCGGGATCGGGTCCAGTTCTTCCTTCACGGTCGGACTGCTCCAGGCTCTCTACGCGCTCAAGGGCGAGATGGTGACGAAGCGACGGCTGGCCTATGACGCGATCCACATCGAGCAAAATCTCATCGGGGAGAATGTCGGTTCGCAGGATCAGACGGCCGCCGCGTTCGGCGGCTTCAACCACATTGAGTTCGGGGGCCGCAGCGACGGGGTGTTCGTGCAGCCGGTGATCTTGCCCCGCGAGAAGTTGAACTACCTCCAGGGGCATCTGCTGTTCTACTTCACCGGGTTTTCCCGCCACGCCTCGGAGATTGCGAAAGAGCAGGTCGTCAACACCCAGGATCGGTTGCGCGAGCTGGGCCGGATGCGGGAGATGGTGGGCGAGGCGCTGAACATCCTGGGGGGGCCGATCGAGCATTATGACGCGTTCGGTCGGCTGCTGCACGAGTCCTGGATGCTGAAGAAGGGATTGACACGGTTGGTGTCCACCAGCGAAATCGATGCGATCTACGACTTGGCCCTGGCGTCGGGCGCCCTGGGTGGGAAACTGTGCGGCGCCGGAGGAGGCGGGTTCTTCCTCTTCTTTGTCCCGCCCGAGAAGCAGCCACAGGTGAAGGAGGCTCTGAGCCGGCTTCTCCTGGTGCCGTTCCGATTCGAAGACCTTGCCTCGCACATCGTCTTTTATGCCAACTGAGTTGCGCGGGGTGCTTACGGGGGCACGTTATGAGAAATCACGATTCCCAGCCGACCTTCTCCATCATTTCGGTGATAAAGAACATCGAGCGCCGCCGGGCGAGTTTCCGTCGGTGTGTGGAGAGTGTCCTGAGACAGACCTGTGAAGACTTTGAGTTCGTCATTCAAGACGGCGGTTCGACGGACAACACGGTCGCGATTCTCTCGGAGTACCAAGACGATCGCATCCTCGTTCGATCCGAGCCGGACTCCGTACACGCGGAAGGGATGTTCCGCGCGTTCAATCGCTGTCGAGGCAAGTACGTCGGGTCCTGCTGGTCGGACGAAGAGCTGTTTCCCGATGCGCTCGAAAAGGCTCTGGCGGTATTTCGGAAGTATCCGGACATCGCGGCCTTCTACGGGAACTATGGGGTCGTGGACGAGAACGGCAACAAGCGAGGCCCGTTGGTCCCCGGGCACCCGTTCTCCATCGAGGGGTATGCCTGCCAAGTCATTGTCCCGCCGTTCTGTTCCTCGTTCTTCTCCCGGGACCACCTGGACCGGGCGGGGATGCGCGATCACCAGTGGCGCTACGGCGTGGCCGAGTTCGAATTCTGGATTCGACTGGCCAATGTCGGGCCGATCGTGTATGTTCCCACCGACATCAGCTACTTCGGGCGGCACTCGCAATCCGACACGAACACCGCGTCTCTGTACGACCGGTTGATGAGGGAACGCACCGCCGTGATGGCGGATCTGTTTGAGGAGAACAGAATCCTCCGAGAGTCGGGCGTCACCGTCAACCAGGCGATAGCCGGGAACTACGCGTGGGCGGCCGCCAGCGTGTTCAGCATCGAAGGGGCCTCCGACAGATACCGACGCTTCGTAGAGAGCGTGTACGCCTACGACCCGCACAGCCCGAGTCTGCCTGTACTGATCGCCCGATTGGCGGGTGACCGCTCCGTGAGGGAATCTGTCCGGACGGTTGCATCTGTTTCACCAGCGCAAGGTGGCACGGAGACCGAGGCTCTCTTCGCCCGATGGATTGAGGTTGTGAGCGGAAAGGACAACCGCCTGTACTACCGGGATCAATCCGTACAGTCACTCGCCCGTCTGGCCGACATCGTTCGGTGGCACGACCCGACCGTGATCGTCGAGTTGGGCACGCTGTCCGGGCTTTCCCTTCGGACGTGGCTGGCCGCATCGCAGCGGGCGAGAGTCGTTGCCGTCGATCTGAGCTTCGCTCCGCTGGCCGAGACCCGAAACGTTCTTCCCGTGGACCTGTCCCGCGTGACGCTCCTGGAGCAGGACATCCTCAAGACCGATTTTGCTCGCCTGTGGACGCCGCAGGACAGGGTGGTCTTCTTCGTGGATGCGCACGATCTGCCGAACGTGCCGATCATGACCCACGTGCTGACGACGGCCTTGCCTTCGTTGCCCGATGGAAGCGTGGTTGTCATCGACGATTTGTGGTTCAGCGAAGAGAGACTGACGCCGGAGAATGTCTGGCAGTTCCTTGAAAGCCATGTGCTCGGCGAGATCGACGAGTTGCAGTGTTTTCATGCACATTTCGCACCGTATCACGACGGCGGATCGTTTCTGGGTTTTGCCGAGGTCATTCCGCTACTGCAGTTTGTCAATGAGCACGGCATCACGCTCATTCACACTCGTCGGGACAAACACGCCTTCTTTGTGTGGAAGAAGGCGTATCTGGAGCAAGATCCTACGGCTGTTGCCGATCCCGGTGATTCGGCTGGGGTCTATGGCTCTGCGCAATACAACCCGCTGGAATCCGTGCCCGTCTGTGGCCCGCACAGCGAGACGATGCGTCGGATTGCAGACCTGTACCGCCAGCGGCACATCCGGGAAGCGGCCGAGAGTCTCTCCCAAGCCCTCTCGCAGGACCCGCACAACGAGGGGTTATCCTATGGCCTGGCGATCTGCCTGGCGCGAGCAGGCATGCTCTCGCAGGCGCGGGACATTCTGGCCCGTAATCTCAGCGATTCAAGCCACCCGAGGTATCGGCGGCTGCTCGATGATCTGGCTCGGCGCACGGGGGCGCCCGAGCAGCAGTTGAACGAGACGCCGCAACGACCGTCGGAGACCTGTGGCATCACGATCTTCGCGATGCCCAAGGCATTCACCGGCCACACGGCCACGATTCAGAAGAACGCGATTCGTAGTTGGGCAAGGCTCGATCCGATGCCCGAGATCATTCTCTTCGGCGACGAGCCGGGAATCCGCGAAATGGCGGAGGAGGTGCGGGCAAAGCGCATTGCCGACGTGAGCCGAAATGAATTCGGCACGCCGCTGGTGGACAAGCTCTTTGAGTCTGCCCAGGAGTACGCCTCCAACACGGTCCTGGCCTACGTGAACGCGGACATGATCCTCTTCCAGGATTTCGTCCGGGCGATACAGAAGGTCCAGGCCCGTCTGGAGAGCTTCCTGCTCATCGGTCAGCGATGGGACCTCTCCGTCCTCGATGAAATCGATTTCCGAGACCGCCGCTGGCGGGAGTCGCTCGAGCGGCAACTCCAGGAACATGCCATGCTTCACGCGGAGTGCGGACTGGACTACTTTGTTTTTCGCAGGGGGTTGTGGCCGCAGATTCCCCCCTTCGCGATTGGGAGGACGGCCTGGGACAATTGGCTGGTCATGGACCCGTACAGACGCGGAGTGCCGGTGGTCGACGGCACCGAGTGCATAACGGCGGTGCATCAGGATCATGACTATGGGCACGTGTCCGGCGGCCGTCGTGAGGTGTGGAGGGGAACGGAAGCCGAGAGGAACCGCGCGCTGGCCGGGCCGCCGAATCAGACCGGATTGACGAGCGGAACGACCTGGTTGTTGCGGAAGGACGGTGAACTGGTCGAGAGTCCGAGGCGGCAGCCGCAATACATCACGGCCTTGTATCGCGAGCAGCGCTGCACGTGGCTGTTGAAGGATGCGCGAAGACTGCTGGGTTGTGGAGCACGGGAACTGGCTGCGTCGAAATGCGAGGAGGCCGTTGGGTGTCTGGACATGTGGCTGCAATTGAGGCGGCTGGGCAGTGCATCGTCCGAGCCGACGCATGACGTCGATATTGCCGGTCTTTACATCGCCAGCTATACGCTGTTGGCTCAGTGTTGTATGCAGATGGGCTGCCACGACCGAGTCGTCACGGCCTATACGCAGTTGCTGGATCATCCCGCCGTGCGGATGCCAGCGGCCCAGAGGAATGCGATTGTACAGGTGCGGGACCGGTTGGCGCGCCGCCTTGAGGCCGGGAGACAGCCCGACAGCGCGCCTGTCATGCAGGCTCAGGAGGTTGTCGGCCTGCGAGCGAATCCGCCGCAGAACGCGGAGTCGCACGCCGGGCGCAGCTCGTTGGCTCCGTTGGAAGGCGGCGCTGTAGTCGCTCCTCGGCCGAAGGTCACCGTGATTACGTCATGCCATAACGGCGGCAGATACCTCAAGGAATGTGTCGAGAGCGTTCTGGGACAGACGATGGCGGAATGGGAACTCTTTCTGGTCGACGACGGCAGCACCGACGACACACGTCGCACGATCGAAGAGTACGCCCGCCGGGACGCCCGCATCAGGCCCTTCCATTTCCCGGACAACCGCGGGCCCTATGTGAGACGAAATTTCGCCATCCGCCGGGCCGCGTCCGATTTCATCGTGATCCACGATGCGGACGACATCATGGTCCCCACGAAACTGGAGAGACTGTACGCAGAGGTCGTCAAAGACTCCAGTCTGGCGATGGTCGGTTCCTTTCCCCGGACATTCCTTGAAGAGTTCCGGGGCCTGGAGCATACGGACTCGTGTGACCAGCCTCTCGACAGCGTCGAGATTCTGGCCAGTTGTGCCGCATGGCAGGCGACGATCAGCCACGGCACGGCTATCATTCGCAAGGCGTTCTTCGACGAGATCGGCCTCTACGATGAGAATCCCTTCGCGGCGGATGCATTCTGGTCTGCGAAGCTGGCGCTCTACGCCGAAACCGGTGCCGCCGTAAGGGTGGCGAACGTACCGGAGTACCTGACATTGATTCGCATCCACCTGGGCAGCCAGACGCAGGCTCTCCCGGTGTTCGATCCGCGCAATCGGCGGGTGCGGTATCGGCATTACTGTGAATGCCGTCTCCAGAGGATTCGGGAGCAGCGGCGGAGACTGCCCCAGTTGGATGTTGCCGCTGAGCTCCGCGCCTGCGACTGCTCCGATTTCCTGACGCGGTTCAAGGCCGAAATCCTCCGCTGGGAGAACGAGGCACTGCCTGTTCATTTCGTTGATGGTCTGTTGGCAGCCGCCGTAACTGCCTTTCGGGCGCGCTCGTATGTCAGTTGCGTTGTCATTCTGAACGGGTTGGAGGTGATGCAGCGGGACATTCCCCGGCGCGTGATGGGCTTTGACCTGTTCAGAGCGATGGCGTTGCATGCATCGGGCCTTCCTGAGCACGGAGACATCCACATCCGGCGGGAGATCGAGAACCACGATAGCCCCGTCGCCCACAGGTTCCTCCAGGATTCTCGCGAACAGGGGGCTTTGATGGCGATTCATCACTGGTATGCGGAGCACGCGTCCGACCTTGAGCTGAGGTTGGTGGATGGAAACCGTGTCCAAGCCGGCGTGACGGTGGTCTGAAACATGGTGTTTGGGCTTCAGGAGATCGGGTTCCTGACCGATAAAGGAGGAAAGGAATCCATGCGTCCGCTTGTCGGAGCATGGAGGGTACGATAATCATCGGAAAGGCAGGCCTACTATGGGTGAAATACGGCTGTCCGGGCTTTCCACCGGGATCGACACCGAGACGTTGGTCCAGCAGCTCATGGCGATAGAACGGCAACGACTCACCGTCTACACAGATCGGCAGGACTCCTGGACCGAGCGGAAAGACGCCCTCAGCGAGCTCAAGACCAAGCTGGAGGCCCTACAGAAGGCGGCAACGGACCTTTCCGACGGCGGTGGTCTTCGCGCCTACTCGACCGCCTCCAGCGACACGGACATTGTGACGGCGGAAGCGTCCAGCACGGCCTACGAGGGTAGCCATACCGTCGTCGTGAACCAGGTCGCGAACTCGGAACGCTGGGTTCACAGTAGTGGTCTGGAATACGCCGAGAGCCTCGTCGGGGCGGGCACGTTCATCTACTCCTACAACAACCGGGAGATGACTATCACGACCACGGCCGAAACGACGCTGGATGATCTTGTCGGCCTCATCAACAACGATGCGAAGAACCCCGGCGTGACCGCCAACCTGCTGTTCTACAACGACTCCTACCACCTCGTGCTGAACGGCAACGATGCCGGTTCGGACTACGAGATCAAGATCAACGACAGCAATACGGAGGCGTGGCAGACCAGTTCTCCATTCACCGTCGGCACGGAGAACGCCGCTCTGGCCGATAAGATCAAGGATCTCGACCAGTTCAGCGGCGTCCTGGCCGGGGATGAGTCTATCACGATCACCGGCATGACGCACGACGGCACGGCGGTCAATCACAGTATAGCGGTCAACGAACACACGACACTCAGCCACCTCATTGGGGAGATCAACGACGCCTTTGGCGAAACGGCGACGGCTACGCTGGTCAACGGTCAAATCCGTCTGACCAGCAACACCAGCGGCACGAGCCAGATGCAGTTGAGCCTGGCGTACGACGCCGGTTCCGGGTCCACTACGCTGGACATCCCGACGATCAGCCAATCCACGCAGGGGGGCAGCGTTACGGCCAGTCTGACCGGCTTCGCCGGCGCCGATTTCGTCGAGACGCAGTCCGCGCAGGATTCGCAGTTCAAAGTAGACGGCTATCCGCCGGGGACGGACGAGTGGATCTCGCGGAGCTCGAACACAGTCAGCGATGTCATTGCGGGGGTAACGCTCCACCTGCATGACGTCGGGAGCGTGCAGGTGACCTTGACGCGAGACACGGAGTCCGTCAAGACGAAACTCGAGACCTGGGCGGAGGCCTACAATGAGGTCGTGTCGTTTGTGGACAAGAACACCAGCTACGACAACGACACCGGAAAGGCCGGCGTCCTGATGAGCGACCTGACGATCTCGAATCTCCTGACCAACATGCGTCGCCCGCTCATCCAGCGAACCAGCGGTTTTGTCATCGACGTGGACAGTTTTCTCATGCCTGGGCAGATCGGCCTCGAACTCGACGGCGACGGGCTGCTGAACCTGGACAGCGATGCCTTTGCGGATGCCCTTGCCAAAGACTACCTGGGCGTGTTGGCCCTGATCGGGGCTGACAAGACAGGCAGCTCGGACAGCAACACGATCGAGTTCTACGGCGCGTCGAGCCGCAACACGACGGCCGGCACCTACAACGTGGAAGTGACTGTTTCGGGAGGCGTCATCACGGGCGCCAGGATCAAGCTCGCCAACGAGACAACCTGGCGGGACGCCACGTTTGAGGACAACATCGTCACAGGCGACAGCACGTTCGACGAGTACAACGTGGCCGTCAATCCGGAGAATGGATTGCAGTTGAGCGTTGATTTGAGCCAGGATGGCACGTTCACCGCGACGGTGCGGGTCAAACAGGGATTCACCGGGGCCATGGAGGACTCGCTGGACAACATCTTGAAGGTGGCGAGCGGCACACTGGCCCTGGACCAGAAACAGGTCCAGAATCAGATCGATCACCTGCAGGATCAGATCGACAGAGAGGAAGAGCGTCTCGAGGCTGTCGAGGCACGGCTCGTCGCGAAATACGCCCGGCTGGAGAAGACTCTGACTCTGTTGCAGAATCAGATGGCAGGGCTGATGTCCAGCTAAGACGGGCCCTGCTTCCTGGGGGCCGTGCCCCATTCGGACCGAGGGTCGCTTCTACCTCGACATTCGGCGCTTCTGGCGGAGGCGGTAGATCATCGCAAGCACCTCGGCGACCGCCATGTACAGGGCCTCCGGGATGGGTTGCCCCGGCTTGACGGCCGCGAAGATGGCCCGGGCGAGTTCGGGCCGCTGAACGATCGGAATGCCGTACGAACGCCCGATTTGAATGATCCTCTGGGCCATATGATCGGCCCCTTTTGCCACGAGGACGGGGGCCTCCATGGTCTTGGCGTCATACCGCAGGGCGACGGCCACGTGCGTGGGGTTCACCAGGATGACATTGGCCTTGGGCACGTCCTGCCGAAGCCGCTTCATCGACATTTGGATCTGCAGGCGGCGAATGCGGGCCTTGACTTCCGGAGAGCCTTCCGTGTCCTTTCGTTCATTCCGGACCTCGTCGCGGGTCATCTTGAGTTCCTGGATGTAGCTCCACTTCTGGTAGAACGCGTCGACCAGTCCGATGACCAGAATGGCGAGACCCACGCGGATGAACAGGCCCAGGAGGATGTGGCCGATAGCCGCCATGAACTGCATGGACCAGGCCCACCGCAGCGTTGCGAAGGCCTCCAGTTGATTCTGCAGATAGCTCCATGCGATCATGCAGACAAACACCAGTTTCACGATGGAGATCAACAGGTGGACGAGCGATCGCTTGCTGAGCAGTCTTCCCAGGGTGTTCGCAGGATTGATCGCATCCCATCGAAACTGAATGGCGCCGGGCGTGAACGTCAAACCACCGACGGCGGCGCTGGCGAGCACGCTCCCGACCGACAGGATGGCGAGGATCGGCAGCAGTACGACGAGTAAGTCAATCGTGTTGTCACGCAGGAGATGGAGAAACGCCTGCGGGTCGGAGAACGCCGAGGACGCATCGGTCGGCGACAGGTTGTCCTCGAGTTTCGTCTTACACCACTGGAGCAGGCCCGGCCCCAATGCGGCCAGGGCCACCAGCAGCGCCAGGAGCGTGAATGCCGCGCCAAGTTCCTGACTCTGGGGGACCTGGCCTCCCTCCCGCGCCTTGTTGATGCGGCGCGGGGTCGGCTGTTCTGTTTTTTCCGCTGTCGGTTTGTCAGCCATCCTGGGACTCTCGTCAACGGTCGGTTCAGAGTGGCAGCAGCTTGGCCATCCAGTTGGCCATCTCGGTCACGTAGCCTCCCACGAACGGCATGAACGCCGCCACCAGGAACAGGCCCAGCGCCACGCGGCTCGGTATGCTGACCATGAAGATGTCCATCTCCGGGACCAGCCGGGAGATCAGGGCCAGCGTGACCATCAGAACGAGAAACGCGCCCAGGATTGGAGCGGCCAGTCGCAGGCTGGCGATGAACATGGTCGAACTCGCGCTCACCACCCCCTCAACGAGCAAATCGAAAGTCGGGATCGTGCCCGGCGGAAACGCGTCGTAGCTCTTCGAGAGGATCTGGAGGAATAGGTGATGGCCGTTGGCGCTGAGAAACAGCAGGATGAAGACGATCTCCATCAGACTGGACAGTGTGCCGGATTCCTCCCCGTTGAGTGGATCGACGATCTCGGCCATCGTCAGGCCCATCTGTTGCTCGGCGATGCGCGCACTGAGCTGAACGACGGAAAACAGCAGGGCGACGATCACCCCGAGCGCCAGACCGTAAATGGCCTCGCCCGCCAGCAAGACCATCGCCATCGCCGAAGAGATCTCTGTCGGAGTGACTGCGAGCGGCCGGCAGGCGCAGAAGAACAGCGACAGGATGACCGCGATCGTTGCCTTGACGTGGACGGGAATGGCCTGCCATCCAAAAACGGGCAGAACGAGGATGAAGGTCGATACCCGGGTCAAGATGAGCGCCAAGCCGAGCAGGCTGGAGAACATGGGTTCACCACGGACGATAAACGATAGGCGATGGGCGATTGAGCTCGAAGGCGAACCGGTGTCTCATGGATCTCGGTGTCCTGTCCACGTTCAGCCGCCTCCGATGCTTTGGATCAAGCCGAAGATCTCCACGGTGAACCGCAATACCACCTGGAGCATCCACCCGCTGAAGAGCAGCGTCACCACCCCCAGCGCCAGGAGCTTCGGAATGATCGTCAATGTCATGTCCCGCAAGGAGGTGACCGCCTGGAACAACGTCACCGCGATGCCGACCGCCATGCACGTGATGAGAATCGGGGCGGCCAGCAGCAGCGCAGTTTCCAGCGTGTGTCTCCCGACATAGAGTGCGAAAGTACTGTCCATTAGTCTACCTGAATCCGAGACTCAAACTCCGGGCCAGCAGTCCCCATCCATCCACAAGGATGAACAGGATCAGCTTGAACGGCAGCGAGATCATGACCGGCGGCAACATCATCATGCCCGCGCTGAGCAGCACGCTGGCGATCACCATGTCGATCAGCAGAAACGGGATGAACAACAGACACCCGATCTCGAACGCGGTGCGAAACTCGCTGATGATGAACGCCGGCACGACGATGTGCATGGGGATATCCGTCGGCGTCGCGGGCGTGGGGGCCTTGGCCATCTCCACGAACAAGGCCAGGTCGCTCTTGCGGCTCTGGCGAAGCATGAACTCCTTGATGCAGTCGGCTGCCTGGGTCGCGGCTACGTTCAGGGGGACCCGATCTGCCAGGTACGGCTGGATGGCTTCCGTGTTCACTCGCGAATAGGTCGGCGCCATCGTGTATATCGTCAGGAACAGGGCCAGACCGACCACAGCGATGGTCGGCGGGATGCTTTGCGTGCTCAGGGCGCGACGCACGAAGGACAGGACGATGACGATTCGTGTGAAGGACGTCATCATCACGAGCAAGCTGGGCAGAATGGCGAGTCCGGCGAAGATAACCACCAGTCTGACCGGAGTCGCCCACTCACTGTCTGCGGGCTTGGACGCCGTGCCGCCGTTCTGCGCAGGGGACGTCGCCTTGTTCAGGATGGTCATGAGCTCCCCGATGCTTGGGACATTGTCCGCCGTGGGGGCCACCGCGGTCCTGGTATCCATTGAGGGCAGATCCGGCGCAGGGACGCCGGCGGTGATCTGTCCGGCAGCAGAAGCGGCGAGAAAGACGACGATTGCCAGCGAGCCTGAGATTGCATGTCGCGCTCGAGCCATTTACACCTCCACCGGATGATCGACCTGCTGCTTGGGGAGATCCAGCCACGGATCCCCGACGGAGGTCAACATCGTGATACTCTCACCGGTGCTGCCGATGAGCAGGCGTTGGCCGCCCACTTCCACAAGGTGAAGGGCCTTGCGGGGACCCAGGTACGTCGTCTCGACGACGCGGATTTCTCGGCCCGCGGGATGGGCCATTCGCGGCAGGACGGTCTTGGACAGGTACAGCGCCACGACGCCGAGCACGATCACGATGCCTACCGAAAGCAGCATCCTGAGGAGCAGCCCGCCATTCTCCAGACCTGCGTTGCTCACAGCAGTTGAGTTCGGATCGCTCCGGAGAGCATTGGCGCCGGCTGCGGCCCGGGCTTGTTCCATCCGGCCGGTGTATCGCGATGCCAGCCCGGCCCATCCTCCTCCCACGACGAGCAAGAGGCAAAGGGCCGCGATCTTCTTTCCGTTGCCATTCATCATGTTGAGCCAGCCTCGACACTATCCTCACGGCGTGCGGGTCTGCCCGCGAGCAGACCGGGCACAGAACATCACTACCTGAGGAATGCAGCAAATCGTGTGCCGTGGCATGCCTGTCGCCTGGAAGGCAACACGCGAAGGGGCACGGATTGCCCGTGTGGCTGGAGAATGGTCAACGTGTCGAGAAACTATACAGCCCGGCGCGGTCAGCGAGTCGTCTTCATCGCGGCGATCAGGATCTGAGACTGCCCGGGAGGCGGCGGGTCCTGCCCACCCCAACCCGCATCGGGGCCTGTACCCCACCAGAACACACGCCAGGGAGGCCCGCTCTGCGCCGCCTCGACGGTTCGCCCCGGCGTCGAGGTGGATAGCACCTGGCGGACGTAGTCCGCCACGGCGAGGGACCGCCGGGCCGCCAGCAATCGAGCCTGTTTCTCGGCGGCCCGGTTGTCCGCCACACCGACCACGTACAGCGTGGTTGTGGCCGGATCAAGGCTCTGCCGGGCATTCGAGCAGAACCGGGACAGCCATTGCTTGCCGGCGTCATCGAGGATGGCCTGGTCCGGCGCGAAACTGATGTTGGCGACCGAGAACTCCACCCGGTCGCCCTTCATTTGGGACGGCAGGGTTTGCATGGATCGCCGCAGGTTGTTGAAGAGTCTTCGCGTCTGTTCCTCTCGAGCATCCTTCGTGGTTCCCTCCGGCCGGTCGGGATTCTCGATGGTGTACTTTACCTTATTATAGTCGAAGTCGGAGGCGGTCCTGAACCCAAAGCCCGCCTTGACGGATTCGAGGAACAGCAGCGAGATCCGCTGGCCCTCGTCGAAGAGGGTGTCGTCGCGGATGTGCCCCATGCTCAGCAGGAGCACGAAGAACGTGAGGAGGTTCGTCGTCATATCCGTGAAGGTGACGATCCACAAGGGGACCTGCAGAGTCTCTCCGGCTGGCTTGGCCTTGCTCAACGCTGCACGCTCCCTTCCAGCAGGATGACCTCGAACATCCGTTCATCGCGATGGTAGCCCCGGAGGGAGCCGTCGGCGCCCTCGGGCGGCGCCGCGCTGTCGGCGGAGATGCTGAACCGTTGCCGATCCAGGTTCTGGAGGGAGATGAAGTACTCCATGACGGCCAGGGCCCGCGACAGGCCCGAGCTGATTCGGTCCGGCGTCTCCTCGGGTCCGTTCTCACTCAGGACGATGGGTCCGGGGACCTCTTTCAGGAATGCGGCCATGACGCCCAGGAGATATCGGCCGCCGGGCGACAGCACCGTCCCTCTGCCGAGAAACAGCTTCTCCGACGGGACCAGGAACACCTTGTGCCTGCGGTAGTCGGCGGCTTGGAGGCTTTCGTTCAACACGCCTTCCCGGGCGACCGTGGATTGGTCTTTCGTGGGTGTCTCACTGCCGTGCTCGGGCTGTTCCTTGTTGACCACCTGACGGGTGGGCACCATCGAGCTCTCGTCTTGTTTGCCCGCCACGGGGACCGGCGATCCGAAAACGGCGCGCACGGAGGACACGAAATTCAGCAATCGATCCCGCCGGTCATCGCCAAACGCCGAAAAAGTAACCAGCACGACGAAGAACGTCAGCAGCAGGTTCATGCAATCGCTGAACGTGACCATCCACAAGGGAGCGCCGGCCGCTTCCTCCTCGGTTGCCTCTTTCTTCGGCTTGGCCACGCGACACCTACCCCTTCTTCTCGGTTCTCTTGCCCTGGGAGACGAACACCTGCATCTTCTCCCGAACGACCGTCGGATTGTCGCCCTTTGCGATGCAGCAGACCCCCTCGACAATCATCTCCTTGGCCGTGGTCTCGGCTTTGGAATAGAGCCCGAGCTTGCCCGCCAGCGGCAGGAAGATGAGATTGGCCAGAAAGGCGCCGTAAAAGGTCGTGAGCAGGGCCACGGCCATGCCCGCGCCGATCTGATCGGGAGATTCGAGGTTCTTGAGCATCTGCACCAGACCGATCAGAGTCCCGATCATGCCGAACGCCGGGGCCGCGGCCCCCATGTACTCCAGGATCTTTTTGCCTGTCGCATGGCGATCCTGAAGGTATTGGATCTCCAGCGACAGAAGATCTCGGATGTCGTCGGGGTTCTGCCCGTCCACCAGCAATTGCAGACCCTTGGCGAAGAAGGCGTCGCCGAGCTTGCCGATCTCCTGCTCCAGGGCCAGCGCGCCGTCTCGGCGGTTGATCGTGGCGTAGTCCACCATTTTCTGGATGAGCTCCGATGGCGACGGGACTTTCGTGATGATCGTCTTTTTGACGACGGAGAAGATGCCCAGAAACTGGGGGAGCGAAAAGTGGATGAGCGTGGAGCACAACATGCCGCCGACGGTAATGGCGACCGAGGGAACATCCACGAATGTGTTGAAACTGCCCCCGAGCGTGATCGCCCACGCCACCACGACGAAGCCGAGAATGACGCCCAATAGTGTCGCGATATCCATACGGTTACTTTCCTTCCTGGACCTGCTTGAGCTTCTGGGACAGCAAAGCCGCCAGCGAGGGTTCCTGGTTGGCGATCTCAGCCAGCACCTTGGCCTTGGTTCGCTCCTGCATGAAGAACAGGATCTTGACGGCATCGTCCATGTTGGTGGCCGAGCTGGCGCCGTTGTTTCTTGCGAGACCCGTGGCCATGTTGGTCAGGATCTGGCTCGCTCCGGCCGGGTCCATCTTGTCGTAGGCCGCCGCGATGGCCACGAGATTGGCTTTCTCCGCGGCTGCGACCTCCACGCGCGCCTTGAGAAGCAGATCTCGTTCGTTCTTCACGTCGGCCACGCTGGCGGCCAGATCCACCCGCAGATTGCTGAGCGTCTCGATGTCTTTCTTCAGAGTCTGTTGAGCGATCTGGAGCCGCTCCCTTTCCTTTTCGAGATCGCGCAGTTTTCGATCATACTCCTGGATTCGCTCGCGGACCTGCAGGATCAGCTCCTTAAGCTGTTCCTCGCTCATGGAGCGAGCGGCCGTGGCTTGGTCGGAAGGAAGGGCCGGCGTCGGAGATAGAACGGGCCTCGCCGTCTGGGGCAGGGTGTCTGCCGGGGTGGCGGCGCCGGCCTGGGTCGGGTCCGAGGCGGCTGAAGCGGCGGACGGCCGAGTGAACCATCCCGTGGCGAACGCGCCGACGAAGCTGGCCAATCCCACGGCTGCTGCGATGATGATGAGCTTCTTATTCACCTGTCATGCTCCTCATTCCGGGCAAACGCAATCGTTGTGTTCTCGTCCAACTCGTTCTGTTCCAACCGTTCCTGTTCTCGAATGTACTCTTCTTTGGCCCGTTCCCTGAGTCTCTCCAGACCCTCTTTGAATCGCCGGACAGCCAGCATCTCGGCGGTCTTCTCCTTGTGCCGCGCTTCCAGGGCTGCGATTTCCTCCCGGAGCTTGTGGATCTGTTCGTCATCCACGGCCGCACGCTGGAGAACGAACTCTTGCGCATTGAACCGATCCGCGGAGGGATCCTGTTGAATCTCTGCCAGCAGATCCTGGAGAATCCGCTGGCGCATGAGCAGTTCACCCCGCTTGGCTGCCAGTTGCTCCGTGAGCCGGAACAGCTCGGTGCGCTTGATCTGTTCTTCCTTTGTCTTGACGTCCAGCACTCGCTGAAGACGCCACATGAATCGTCTCATTGGCACACCGGCATCAGGTCTTTGCACTCAGCAGTTTGTCCCACGACCGCGTGATCGCCGTGAGACGTTTGACGGTTTCCTCAAAAGGCGTTCTCTGCCGGACGGACTGGACGAGAAACTCGTTGATTCGGTCGATCAGACTGATGGCGCCGTCGATCCGGCGGTTGCTGCCGGGGGAGAAGGCGCCGATATTGATCAAGTCTTCCGCGTCGGCATATGTCGCGTAGATCTCCCGGAGCTTCTGGGCGGCGGCACGATGCTCGTCGCTCACGACGGCCGGCATCAACCGGCTGATGCTCCGCAGGATGTCGACGGCCGGGTAGTGGCCTCGGTCGGCGAGTTTCCTCGACAAGACGATATGCCCGTCCAGAAGGCTGCGGGCGCTATCGGCGACGGGGTCTGTCAGATCATCATTCTCGACCAGCACAGTCAGGATGCCTGTGATGCTGCCCCTGTGGGAGCAGCCGAGCCGCTCGATCAGGCGGGGCATCAGGGCGAAGACGCTGGGGCAGTATCCCTTCGTCGCCGGCGGCTCTCCGGCTGCGAGTCCGATCTCCCGCTGGGCCTGTGCGAACCGCGTCAGGGAGTCCATCATGAACAGGACGTCGCCGACCTTTTCCCTGAAGTACTCGGCGATCGTCACGGCGACGAAGGCCGCCTTGACCCGCTGGATCGGCGGGGCGTCCGAGGTCGCGACGACCACCACGCTGCGAGCCAGACCCTCGGATCCGAGGTTCTCTTCCAGGAACTCGCGCACCTCGCGGCCTCGCTCTCCGATCAGGGCCACGACGTTCACGGCTGCGTCGCTGGAGACCGCGATATCACCGAGCAGGACGCTCTTGCCCACGCCGCTGCCGGCGAAGATGCCGACCCTCTGGCCTCGTCCGGACGTCAGGATGCCGTCGAGGCAGCGGATACCCAGCGCCAGCGGCCTGGTGATCTTGCCGCGGGTCATCGGCGGCGGGCTGCTCACGTCGAGCGGACACTTCTCGCCGCTCGGCAGAGGGCCCTTGCCATCGATGGGCTCACCCAGCCCGTTCAGCACGCGGCCGAGCGTCTTTTCGCTGAGCATGATGTGCCGCGGGGTTGTCCTGGCCGTCACTGTATCGCCGGGCGAGATGCCTTCGATATGTTCGAGCGGCAGCAGGATCAGGTGGTCGTGCCGGAATCCGACCACTTCCGCGAGGACTCTGCGGCCGCCGCGGACGCGGATGCCGCACAGCTCGCCGAGGCCAAGCACCGGGCCCGCCGATTCCACGGTCGAACCACTGACGCGGACCACGTAGCCCTGGCAGTTCATCAGATCGACGGTCTTCAGAGCCGAGTAGTACTTGTCGAAATCAATCGTGGGGCTGGCGGTTTCCGGCATAGTCTATTCCACCTTCTGAAGCGCTTCACCGATGCGTTCCAGGTGTTCTTCGATAAACGACTTCACGATTCCCTTGGGGGTCTCCACGAGGCACTCGCCGCGGCCGATGCTCCAGTCCGCCGTGAGCTCCAGCTCGGCGAACGGGCTGTCGGGGTTCTCCTGTTGCTGCTGCTGGCATCGCGGCAGGTCTTCCGGATTCAGGCGAATCACGATGTTCTGGTGCGCCGGCGCGCGTTTCAGGGCCTCCTCGACGATGGCCTGGATATCGTAGTCCCCCTGGGTCACTTTCTGCATGAGGATCTTTCTGGCGATCTCGACGGCGAGCCTGGCGATCTCCGCTCGATTGTTGGCCAGTGTCTCCTGATGGAGCTGCTCGAGGTTCTTCACGATGCTGCCGGCGGTCTCGCAGAGCTGCGAGAACTGGCTCTTCTGCCGTTTCAACTCTTCCGCCATGCGGGCCCTCTCGGCCTGGATGGCGGTGTCGAGCCGTTCGGTCACCGCCTGTTCCTCGCCGCTTTCCGCAGCAGACAGAGCAGGGCCCGGATCGCCGGTCGCGGCAAGCACGCGAACTCGTGCGATCGGCCGGGCGAACTGAATGGTCAGCGTTGTCGGCATCGACTCACTCTGCAAAGGTCAGCTCTCCCTTGCGGTTCAGCTCCCGCAGGGCGTTCACGATTTTCTCCCTGGCCTGGGTGATGTCTTCCTTCTTGGGGGAGGACATCAGAGACGCTTCTTCACTCACCATGGCCGCGGCACGCTCGGAGATATTGGATTTGACCGCGCCGGTGACTTCATCGGCGGCCTCGTGCAGCGCCAGGGCCAACTGTCGCTCATCGATGCCACGGAGCGCCTGCTGAAGTGAACGCGCGCCCACCAGGGCGACGTCTTCCCAAACGATCATCAGGCTCGCGATTTTGTCACCGGCCTCCTGGTCCTTTTGCCGAATCGCCTCCAACACGCCGTCGCGAACTTCCTTGTCCAGATTCCGCACGATGATGGCAACCTTCCGGAGCGACTGTTCCGGGCTGACCTGGATGACCGTCCCGCCGCCCTGTGACGCTCTCGTGTCCTCCAGTCGGGTGCGGACCATCTGGGCGATCCGCATCTTGGCTTCGGGCGTGACGCTGTTGACGCTCGTCATCCGGCTGATGACGTTGACTCGCACGTCGTCGCTGAGCGTTCCGATCACCTCCGACCCCCGCTTGGGCGGCAGCTCCGAGAGAATCACCGCGATTGCCTGCGGATGCTCCGCCTGCAACACGGCCGTCAACGAGGGCAGGTCCGCCGAGCGGATGGACATGAACGGGTCTCGTTTCTGGAGAAGACTTTGGATCTCCTGTTGGATTCGCCTGGCCTGTTCCTCCCCGACGGTGTTTCGCAGCATCTCTTTCAGGAAACTCCTGAAGCTGAAGCCCGATTCGTCCTGGAGCGATTTGCAGAACTGACGTGCCACGTCGACGGTCTGCCGGGCATTGCGATGGCCGGCGGCGTCGAGGTAGGTCAATTCTACCGCCAGTTCCTGCACGGTGTTGGCGTCGACGCCCTTGAGCAGTTCGGCCGCTGTGGCGGCATCCAGGCTGGTCAGAAGCAGTGCGGCTCTTTGTTTCCCGGTCAACGGCACGGCGTGTCTACTCCTTTTCTTCAATCCAACTGAGGAACATCTGTCGGACCTGGTCGGGGTTCTGTTTCAGAGCGTGGGCGATTTGGCGCCGCATCAACAGGGGCTCGGCGATCGTCGGCTCGCCGGACGGCAACATGCCTCCGGACGTCCCGCCCTGCGGCAGTTCCGCTTCAACCGCCGCGGCTGCCCTGTTCCTGGCGCGGTGGAAGACCCGCAGGACGAGGACCGCACAGACCGCCATGATGCCGAGCGAAAGCTGGCGAGCCAGCGCGATGTACCAGGACCACGGGGACGCCTCCTCCTCGGCGAACGCCTCGGTCGACCGGTGGAACCGGGTGTTGACGACCTTCAGGGAGTCGGTCTCCTTCAGACCGAGTGCCGTGCGGATGATCTGCTCGACGTCCGTCACGTTCACGATCTGTGCCGACTGCCCGCCGTCACCCGGCTGATTGGCGTCCACGGACAGATCGACGAAGACGGCCACCGAAAGCGACTTGATCTCTCCGGGGAGCACGACCTGCTGGCGCACGGTCTTGCCGACCTGATATTCGGTGACTACGGTCTCGTCCTTCTTGACGGCCCCCGTCGCGGCCTTCTGTCCCGAACCTCCGGTGCCTGTTTCCGAGTTGCTTGTGACTTCCTCCTTTGTGGCGACCTTGGCTGTGGGATCGTAGGTCTCGGTGATGGTGCTGACGCTGTTCATATCGATCACGGCGCTGACCTGGACGGAAGCCCGCCCGGGGCCGAGCACCATGTTCAGCATGTCTTCGGCCTTGCGAATGAGGCCCTGCTCGACACGTTCCTTGTAGTCCTGGGCGGTGCTGGCGCCAGAGGCCATGGTGGAGTCGCCCTTGCCGGAGAGGAGCCGCCCGTCGCTGTCGATAATCGTGACGTTCTCGGCCTTGAGACCCTTGACGCTGCCGGAGACGAGATGCGTGATGGCGGCGATGTTCGTCCCGCTGAGCCGGTATCCCGGCCGCAGTCTCAGGACCACCGAGGCCGAGGTCTGTTCTTCATCCGTGGCGAAGAGCTTCTGTTCCGGATTGACGATGTGGACTCTCGCATGGGCGACACCGTCAATCATCTGGATGCTCTTGGCCAGCTCGTCCTGGAGGGCTCGCTTGAGATTGACGTTCTGGACGAAGGGACTGATGCCGATCTTCTCGTCGTCGAAGAGCTTGTATCCGTTCTGCTCGGAGACGGGCAGTCCGTCCTTGGCCAGGTCCAGCCGAAGCTGGTAGACGTACTGTCGGGGGACGTAGATCGTCGTGCCGCCGTCGCGCAGCTCGTAGGCGATTTCCTTCTCGGCGATCTTCTCCGTGATCTTGGCAGCCTCCGTGGGGGCCAGGTCCTGGTACAGCATCCGCATGTCCGGCCTCTGAGCCCAGTGAATCAGCAGTGCGCCGATGAGCAGTGCAGCCAGCCCGACCGTAGCCAGCAGCACCCGCTGCACCAGGCTCACTTTCTGCCAGATCAGAAGTAACTTCTGCAGGATCTCCATAGTGTCTCGTCAGCCGTGTCCGGACCCGGCGCGGGCATCCTGATGTGCCGAGGTCCGCATGGCCGTACCGTGCACCCTACAGTTGCATGTTCATCGTCTGCTTATAGGCCTCGATCAGCTTGTTCCGCACACCCACAAGCACCTTGAAGCTGACATCGGCCTTGGCCACGGCGGAAACCACCGCCGTGATGTCGTTGTTCTTGCCGGTCAGCAGGTCCTCAATGGAGGCATCCGAGGCCTTCTGCAGATCGTTGACCTTCGATACGTACTTGCCGGCCGTTTCGATGGCCCGCATGAATTCCGATCTGGCCGGGGCCGCCGCGGAGCCCGGCGACGTCGGCATGTTGACGTTTGGCAGGAGGGAACTGACGTTCGGATCGAAATTGACCATCCTGAGGTCCTCTCAATTACCGGAGCAATTCAAGCGTTGTCTCGACCATCTTCTGGTAGCGTTTGAGGATCGCCGCATTGGCCTGGTAGGCCCGGCTGGCGACCGACAGGTTCATCATTTCCACGGGCAGTTGAACGTTCGGCATCGTGATGTACCCGCTGGCATCCGCCTTGGGGTTGCCGGGATCGTAGATCCGCTGGAGGGCACTCATGTCCTCCGTGATTTCCCCTACGACGACTTCGCTGACGCCTTCGTTCTCACTCTTGAGAATGGCCTCGAGCCGGCGATAGGGCTTGCCTTGCCCGGTGTCCATCGTGCGGGCATTGGCGATATTCGAGGAGATAATCTCCATCGACTGGTCTTGTGCCCGCATGCCCGAGACGGAGATATCGACAGGGCCGAACACTTGATCGATTGACATCGGACCGAATCCTTTCCGCTCGTGGTCCGTCAGCTCCTATGAACCCCGGACCACGGCGCTTCCCTGCCCCTTAGCCGCCCACGGCTCTTTCCATTTGAGTGAGTTTCTTCTGCAAGAGCCGCACATAGGTCGTGTGACGCAGGGTGTTCTTGATCATCTCGCCGATCTCGGCCTCCAGGCTGACATCGTTGCCGTTGGATCGGATCGGCGTGTTTCCTGGTTGATAGATCTCCGGCTCGAGGTCCTTGGCGTCCACCCCGTCGGAAGAATGCATCGCCTCGGCCAGCAACTCCTCGAACTTGACGTCGAGGCGCCTGTAGCCCGGCGTCTCGATGTTGGCCATATTGCTGGCGATCGTCCTTTGGCGGAGCCCCTCCGCCTTGATTCCGGCTTCCAGCAGCCCGACAATATCGACTCCGCTTGCCATATCACGGTCCTTCCCAGTTGGGGGTCTTCCTTTCGCACGGTTCTCAGGGTGCGACCCCTGTGCATACACTGCACCAGTCGAAAGGCAGCAACGGGCGTGCCAGACGAGGGGGGGGTGTCATTTTGCCGGAGCGGTCCACACGCCAGCCCTGGAAATGGTCCTGGGTGCCTGCCGGGCTGTCTGAAGGTGAGCGGGTCACTGTCAGGTTTCTATACACCCGGTTGGCTTATTTGACATCGGGCAAAGAGCGGCACGTGACACCTCGCGAGGAAGAATCTTCCGCCTGCTGGAACAAACCTCCGACCGATCACCGGTGTGGAGGCGGATTACGCGAATCTGATATGCACATAAAAGCTTGTACAGTAACAACTTAGACAGTATTCGGTCCGGCTGACTCTGTTCCGCTGGCACGCCGCTTGCTGCTGGTACCTACATGCAAACGATAGTGGACATGAGTGCTGTGGCGACGATCCGTGACGGCGTGCGTCCAACCGTTCGCTGTGACGGCGTGGATCGCTGCAAGGCGGCGTCCGGTTCGGACGGAGAGGGCGTGCAACAGCGATTCGCGGATGTCCTCCCCGTTGCCAGCGCCGCGTTGGAGGAACCGTCCGAGAGGCGGGCGGTGGCACAGGAAATGGCTGATGTCGAGTCGGCCGGCGACGAGGTTGCCGAGGAAACGACCGTGAAACCCAAGCCTTGGGCGAAACGGCAGGGCGAGACAAATCCTGCGGACCCCGAGGTCCCAGGCTGGTCATTGGCAGGGATCGTTCGGCCCATAGTTCAATCGCAGCCTGGGTCGGGGGGGGGCGTTGTTGTTGCCGCGATTGAGGGGGCGACGGCCGTGAGCGTGGAGTCCGGCCAGACGCCGACAGTACAGACGGCCACGATGCCGTCCACCCAGCAGATGCCAACATGCGAAGTCATCGCGGTCGGTGTTGATACGGAGACACAAGTCCCGCTTGGCAAAGAGCTTGTGGATGCATCGTCGGTCGGAGACGATGCCGCGAGCGAAATGGCCCCTGGTGGGCAGGAAACGACCCAGCCCGCCACGGCTGGCGGCAGTGTTCCTCTCCCGGCGGGAGAGACCCCGGTATCGATGCCGGCCGGCGGTGAGCAAGGTACAGCGGTGCCGCAACCGACGCAGGAGATCGTCACTGCGGAATCCTCTAACGTCCCGCAGACTGCGCCACGGACCGTGCAGGTTGAACACCCGGATGTGCCAACCAATGGCAAGGCTGGAGGATCGGAGAGCATGCCGGCCCCTCAGGGGGCTGATGTCGCAGTACGGGTCGATGGGCAGGAGACACCGGCCGTACCCAAATCGCTGCCTGGCCAACCGGCACTCACGGTCGTGAAGACCGGGTTTGTGCCTGAGAGGCCGCCCTCTGTGGTCCCTGAGACATACGTCGGTGTCGAGACAGCGGCAAAATCCGAGAAGAATACGCAGGATCATGCGCCGTCTTGGGATGGTCAACAGAGCAACACATCCATGCGTCCGACGATCCCTTCGAGCGTGAATACGAAGGCCGAGCCCATCCAGGCGGTTGGGAATGACAGTTCTGCAGCCGCTGTCAAGGATACGGCGGCGGCGTCGCTCCACCAATCCACTTTCTCCGCCGTCGAATCCATTGTCTCGTCGCCGCGTGCTCCGGCACCAGCCGATGCGCAGCCGGAGGTGAGCACGAATGCTCCCGTCGCCCGGACCCCCGTCCAAAGCGTTGGCGATCAGATCCTCGATTCCGTTCAAGCGTCCGCGGCGCGGGGCGACAGGCAAGTCCTCATTCGGCTCAACCCTCCTGAGCTCGGAACTGTTCTGGTGCGTTTTCACGAGCAGGGCGAGCATCTAACGGGCACATTGGAGGTCAGTCGGAGCGAGTCCCGTCGCGAGGTCGAGCAAGCGCTTCCGCAGGTCGTTCGAACTCTCCAGGAAGCAGGGGTTCAGATCCGACGGCTTGAGGTGGTCACGTCGGATCAGCCGGAGAGGGACCTGACTCGCGAACACTTGGCCCAGGACGCCTGGTCGCAGCATCAGGGGACCGGTCAAGGCCGGGAGCAGTCCACCACATTCTCCCAGGCGCGTTGGTCTCAAGGACGGGCGGGGCAAAGTGCCATGCGTGCGGCGGACCGGGAGGCCCAATCGCAGTCCGCGTCGGCGCAAGGCCGAATCGATCTGCTCCTCTGATCGCGTCCGTCAGGCGGTACACGCGAGATCGGAGCGGCCCGCGGAGGGGTCTGTGTTTCGCATGTACCATTTCCGGCGGGCGATCTCTATGGAGCGAAGGAAGGCGTGCCTGAACCGGACGAGGGAGAATCGCTCCATCACCGTTCGTTTCGCTTGCTGGCCCATCAAGTGGGCGAGATCCCTGTCGTCCAGGAGAATTCTGGCGTAGTGCCGCAACTGCTTTGGGTTGTCGCAGAGAAAGCCGGAGACGGCGTGCTTGATGGGAGAGGTCGGGTGGCGGTTGCCCAGGACAGGTAGACCGGCGGCCATCGCCTCTATGGTGGCCAGGTTGTGCCCGGCCTCGAACCGGGGATCGGCCGTGTGGATGTAGAAGCGATGGGATCGGAGGATCGCCTTGAGGTGATCCCAGCTCTCGGCTGCCTGGACGCTCGGGAGATCCGGGTTGTGGCCCACGAGAGTGACGGGAATGCCCTCGAATGCCTGCTCATGGAAGCTCCAGAGCAGGATATCTCGACGACTGTTGACGAAATCGCAGACCCGAAGTCCTCGTGCTTGCTCGCCCTCATGAGCCGCGTAGTCGTTGACATCGACGCCGAACTGGACCACGTCGTGTATGATGGAGCCCCACGATTCTCCCTTGAACGTGGATGTCGCTATGACGTGTCCGCCCACCGCTTCGATGTGGCCGCGCAGCATCTGCTTCAGGTCCTGGGGATTGGCGCCGAAGCTCTCTCCTCGCCGTCGCCCTTCGAGCGCGTGATGCAGCACGAGGAGCCTGGGTTCAGGGCGGAGTCGGATGTCGAGCAGGTCGGTGGTGTTGTGTGCGATGAGACAGTAGTAGTCCTCCGGAGAATCGAGTGCCTGCTGCAACGTCATCAGTCTGGCATGGGCAGGTACGGGTCTCACGTGCTCATCCCATCCCTTGTTGTGCTTGCCCGGGAGGTCCACGATGATGTCGAGGTCGTAGCCCAGCGCACCGAGCTGGTATACCCATGGTTCGTGACAGTTGAATGCAAGCAGTCTTCTTCTGCTCGTCGTACGTGTAGCGGATTTCATCTGAATAGGATACGTAGGCTCTCAGTCCGGGTTCTCATGCGTTCATCGCTGCGGCCTGTTGCCTCCCATGTGTTGATCGGAACCACGGGGCAGCGATGTGGATCGCCCGCATCGGTTGCAACGACACGCACATTATCGGCCATCGGGCCCGAACCGCATGACAAAAGCGGCAGGCGGCTCACGTGAGCTGTTCGAGGGACACGTTCAGTCCTTCTTTGTGCCCCGGCGGCGGCGGTTTCTGAGAATGGGAGTTTTTTTTCAGCGATTGTGATGGTCGTTTCCCGACCACGAAAGCCATATCAGTATCGCCGCAGCGCGTTTTAGAGGTCCAGCCTTATTATCCAGATTGGAAATGCGTAGACCTCTCAAGTTCCCCATCTTTTCATCGATAATCACCAGTAAAGGTCAACAGGCTTTGTGTGCACTGAGACAAGTGAACGCTTTCGTAAGGGGCCGTATTGGGGTCTTTCTTTTAAGGAGTCGTAAGCATGTTAGCAATCAAGAACAACCTTATGGCGGCGAATGCAGCCCGATACCTGGGGCAGAGCTACGATGCCTTGGCCACCTCGGTCGAG
>Ga0116141_10000768_pt1 | contig 26340 bp, 25 predicted proteins | sample AD_UKC097_MetaG_FD_89744 | JGI IMG/M metagenome (GOLD analysis project Ga0116141, IMG submission 89744) | Active sludge microbial communities of municipal wastewater-treating anaerobic digesters from USA - AD_UKC097_MetaG | ecosystem: Engineered > Bioreactor > Anaerobic > Digestate | place: USA...
GCCTACGAGAAGGTCGCCGAGGAGAAGTTCCCGTTCACGCAGGCCGACTTCCGGGTCGCGCTCACCAACGTGCGCTCGGCCAATCCCGATGCCACGGTGCTGATCAACGCGAGTGAAGGGCTCGGCATGCCGGCGCTGATCCGTCAGGCCCGCCAGGCGCGCATCCCCGGGCAGCTGGTGGCGGCCGTCGGCACGATGGCGCCGAGCGTGATCTCCGTGGCCGGTGACGCCGCCAACGGCGTGGTCGGTGCGGACATCTACTTCCCCGACGTCGAGCCGTTCGCCTCCAATCCGGTCAACCAGCGCTTCGTCGCCAGGATGCAGGAGCAGCACAAGCACGCGCCCGACAAGTTCATGGCGCTGGGCGCCGCGGCGCTCCAGGTGTGGGCGCTGGCCGCCAACGAGCTGAAGACGCTCGACCGCGAGGCGATCGCCAAGCGCATCCGGGGCGGAACGTTCAAGAACACCATCCTCGGCGACATGTCGTTCGCGCCGAACGGCCAGCTGGCGTCGCGCCACTACGTGTTCACGATCCAGGGCCAGAAGATGGTCATCGAGAAGTAAGCGACGACGGAGGTGACGGACGACGGATCGGGGCCACGATGACGACGGCAGCTTCGAAGCCGGTCCTTCAGGTCGAGGGACTGGGGGTCAGCTACGGCGCGCTGACCGCGCTCGACGACGTGAGCTGGTCGGTCGGCGCGGGCGAGCTGTTGGGCATCATCGGCCCCAATGGCGCCGGCAAGAGTTCCTGCTACGACGCCGTGACCGCGATGGTCACGCGTCGCGGCCGTGTGCTGCTCGACGGCGAAGACGTCACCGACGTGCCCGCGCATCGGCTCGCCGAACGCGGCCTGAAGCGCGCGTTCCAGCAGAACGCGTTCTTCCACGAACTGACGGTGCTCGACAACATGCTGGCGGTGATGCACGACACCGCCGGCACCGGGCTGCTGGCCAGCACGCTGGCGCCGTTCGCCGCCGCGCGCCGGCGCAAGGCCTCGGAGGCTGGCGCCGTCGCCACGCTCGAGCGCTTCGGGGTCGGCGCCGAGTACCACCACCGTCTGCCCACCGCCATTCCCTACGGCACCCAGAGCATGCTGTCGGTGGCGCTCGCGCACGGCGCCCGCGCGCGGGCGCTGCTGCTCGACGAGCCGGGTGCCGGTCTCGGCGGCGCCGACATGGACCGCCTGGTGCAGATGCTGCACGCGCTCAAGCGCGAAGGCCTGGCGCTGGTCGTCATCGAACATCACATGGACCTGATCATGGCGGTCGCCGACCGCATCGTCGTGCTCGACCAGGGGCGCTGCATCGCGATCGGTTCGCCGCGCGAGATCCAGCAGAACCAGGCGGTGCTCGAGGCCTACCTGGGGCGCACGGCATGAGCACCGGCCCGTCCTCCGTACCCGCCGCCGCGTCCGACGGTACGCGCCCCGGCGCACCGGGCGGTCTGCCCGGTTCCGCGGCCGCGCCGGAAGTCCTGCAGGTGGCCGGGCTGCGCGTCGCCTACGGCGGCAACAATGCACTCGACCTGGAGCGCCTGTCGCTGCGGCAGGGCGAGGTGCTGGGCGTGGTCGGCGCCAACGGTGCCGGCAAGTCCACGCTCGTCAACGCGATCGCCGGGTGGTCGCGCGGCACGCCGCGGGTGTCGGGCGCCGTGCGGCTCGACGGCGTCGACGTGTCCGCGCTGCCCGCCCACCGGCGCGCGCGCGCAGGGCTGCTGCTGGTGCCCGAAGGCAAGCTGGTGTTCGGACAGATGAGCGTCGACGAGAACCTGACCGTGCCCGGCGACGTGCACGATGCGCCGGGGCGGCACGTCTACGACCGCGAAGAGGTCTTCGAACTGTTCCCGCGCCTGCGCGAGCGCCGCGGGCATCTCGGTTCGCAGTTGTCGGGCGGCGAACGGCAGATGCTCGGCATCGGCCGGGCGCTGATGCTGGGCCCGCGCGTGCTGATGCTCGACGAGCCGTCCATCGGTCTGGCGCCGCGCCTGGTGTCGGCGGTGCTCGAGACCATGCGCACACTCGCGGGCAAGGGGCTGACGATCCTGCTGGTCGAGCAGAACGTGCGCGCCGCCATCGAAGTGGTCGACCGCCTCGTGCTGCTCGAGCGCGGTCGTGTGATCGTCGAAGGCACGGCGTCCGAGATGCGCGACGACCCGCGCATCGCCGAGGCCTACCTCGGAGGAGGGCACGGATGAACCTCGGACAGCAGTTCCTCAACGGCCTGGTGCTCGGTCATGCCTACGCGCTGGTGGCGATCGGCTGGACCGTGCTGCTGGGCGTGGCGCGGCTGGTCAACTTCGGCCACGGTCAGATGTACATGCTGGGGGCCTTCGTCACCTGGTTCGCGATCTCCGGGCTGGGCCTGCCGTACGTGCTGGCCATCCCGGTGGCGATCGGCGCCGGCATCCTGGTGGGGCTGGTGCTGCAGCGCGTGATGCTGAAGGCCACGATCGACCAGAACCTCGTGTCGATCATGATCATGACGCTGGGGTTCGGCTACGTGCTGCACGGTGCCGCCGCCCTGGTGTTCGGCTCCACCGGACAGATCCTCGACACGCCGCTGGCGCAGAAGGAACTGGCGTTCGGCGACATGTGGCTGACGTGGCAGGACATCGCCATCGTCGTCGTCGCCATCGTCGAGTTCCTGGTGCTGAAGTTCGTGCTCGACCGCACGCGCATCGGCCGGCTGGTGCGCATGGTTGCCGAGGATCCGAAGCTGGCCGAGCTGGCGGGCGTCGACATCCGCCGTGTCTATCTCGCCGTGTTCGCCTTCGAAGGCGCGGCGGTGGCGTTCGCCGGTGCGATGGTGGGTCCTCGCACGCCCATCCTCACCTCGATGGGCTTCGAGGAGGTGATCATGACCTTCGTCGTGGTGGTGCTGGGCGGCATCGGCAGCGTGTTCGGCAGCTACGTGGCCGGGCTCGCGCTGGGCCTGTTCACGGCGTTCTTCGGCGCGCTGATCTCGCCGGCCTACACCACCGCCGCCGCGTTTGCGGTGCTGATCGCGGTGCTCGTGCTGCGACCGGGCGGACTGGCCGCCGGGGCGCGCTGAGCGCGCCGTCTGCGCCGACGCCCCCGCCCGCACCGTCACCCCACCCGGACCCGAAGCCCGAACCATGCACACGACGATCCGCGGCATCGCGCTCCTGATCCTGGCCGTTGCGGCCTATTTCGCGCCCGTCCTCGCCGGCGGGTCCGGCGCCGTCTACAGCGCGCTGGTGCTGATCGCGATCTTCGCGGCGATGTCCTACGGGCTCGACCTGATCGTGTCCGACCTGGGCGAGGTGAGTCTTGCGCACACGGTGTTCTTCGCGGTCGGGTGCTACACCACGGCGCTGCTGTCCACGCGTGCCGGCGCCGGCGGGTGGGCGACGCTGGGCGCGTCGATCGGCGCCGCGCTGCTGTTCGCCGCGGTGCTCGGGCTCGTCACCCTGCGCCTGCGCGAATTCGTGTTCTCGCTGGTCACGTACGCGATCGCGGTGGTGGCGTCCACGGTGGCGCAGAACTGGTCGTTCCTGGGCGGCTCCGACGGTCTGCGCGGCATCCCCGTGCTCGACCTGTCGCTGCCGGGGCTCACCCTGAAGGCCGGCAACGACCGCGAGCTCTGGCCGATCGCATTCGGCCTGCTCGTGGTGGTGCTGTACCTGGTCGACCGCTTCCGCAATTCGCGCCTGGGCTCCGCCGCGGTCATGACGCACCTGAACACGCGGCTGGCGATCGTCTCCGGCATCGACCCGCAGCAGGTGCGCCTGAAGGTGTTCCTGTTCTCGGCGCCGATCACGGCGTCCGCCGGCTGGCTGTATGCGTACCAGCGTGCCTACGTGAGCGCCGACGTGCTCGATTCCTACTTCCTGATCCTCATGCTCACGGCCGTGGTGCTGGTGGGCCGGCGACTGCTGCTGGGGCCGCTGCTGGCGACCGTGCTCGTGCTCGGACAGGAGAAGTTCCTGTCGCTGGGCGGCTATGCCGACAAGATCATTCTCGGCAGCGTGCTGATCGCCACGCTGGCACTGTTCCCGAAAGGCCTGATCGGCTTCGTCGAGCCGCTGCGTGCGATGCTGCGCGGGCGTGGCGCGGACACGGTGCGCCGCAGCGGCGCGGCGTGACCCGGGGCGGGTCACGCACGCGGACGGCAATCCTCAGGCGGCCGCGCTCGGGCGCGCCTTCATGCGCTCGTAGTGTGCGGCGATGTTGGTGTGCGCCGGGTCGATGCCCTGACCGACGTTCTTGCCGAAGTCGAGGAACGCGAACAGCAGGATGTCGGCCATCGTGAGCCGCTTGCCGCACACGAAGTCCTTGCCTTCCATCAGCCCGTTCAGCCAGCCCAGCTTCTGCTGCGCGATCTTCTTGAAGTCGTCGGCCGCCTGCGGGATGCAGTGCATGCGGCTCTGGAACATCTTCAGGCCTTCGGCATAGCGGAAGCCGGCCGTCAGCGGCTCGACGATCTGCAGGTCGATGCGGCGCGTCCACATGCGCGTCTCCGCGCGTTCCAGCGCGTTGGCGCCCACCAGCGAGTGACCGGACGGCGCGATCTCGTCGAGGTACTCGGCGATGGCGGTGATCTCGGCCAGCACGAACCCGTTGTCGAGCTCCAGCGCGGGCAGGCCGCCCGCCGGGTTCTTCGCCAGGTACGGCGCCTGGCGATTCTCGCCGCCGCGCAGATCGACGGTGACCTTGGGCAGCGTGATGCCGCGCTCGGCGGCGAACATGCGCACGAAGCGGGGATTGGGGCCGACGGAATCGTAGAGCAGCATGGGGGTCTCCGGTGATTGGTCTTGAGTGAGGTCTCGGGGGGCGTCGCGTATGCGAACCGTTCGATCTTACCGTCTGCTCGGGTCCGCATCGCGCCTGCATCGCGCCCGGCGCGCGTCGACATGACCCGTCTGCATCGACGTCTACATCGACCCGTCTACGTCGCCGGTCGTATGGCCGTCGGCGGCACGGCGCGCGACCATGTCCGTGCGCCGCTTCCGTGCGCATCCCGCCAGGAGAACCGCCATGCACGCCGCCGAACTCGACCTGCCCCCGATCTCGTCCCTGCCGCTGCTGATCGACCCGAGCGTCGCCCTGATGGCCGCGCATCGCCTGGCGGCAACGTGTCCCACGCGTCAGCGGCACAGCGCGCTGCTCGGTCGCCTGGTCAGCGCCTCCGAGGCCGAGCGCCTCGACCGGCAGCGCGAGGAGGAACTGCGCCGCCATGCGGGCGCCGGCGGCATCGGTCATGCGGACGCCGACGGCATCGGTCACGCCGAGGCCGCTCCCTTCGATACCGATGGCGACGATCGCGGAGGGCTTCGCGCGCACTGATGTCGCATACACTTGACGCGGACCAACACCACATCGGGGGACACCGCTCATGGCGATCGACGTCGCAAAACTCAAGGCCTGGCCGCACAAGCCGATCGAACACCGCTACACCTTCCGCGACAGCATCCTGTACGCGCTCGGCGTCGGTCTCGGCCAGGATCCCCTGGACCGCAAGCAGTTGCGCTTCCTGTACGAAGACGGCCTGCAGGCGCTGCCCACCATGGCCGTGGTGCTCGGTTCCCCGGGGTTCTGGTCGAAGGACCCGGGCACCGGCATCGACTGGGTCAAGATCCTGCATGGTGAGCAGCACCTGGTGCTGCATGCCCCGCTGCCGGCCGAAGGCACGGTGATCGGGCTCACGCGGGTGACCGCCCTGGTCGACAAGGGCGCCGACAAGGGCGCGCTGATGTATTCCGAGAAGACGCTCACCGACCCGTCCGGCAAGCTGCTCGCCACGGCCACCGGCGTGTCCTTCCTGCGCGGCGACGGCGGCTTCTCCGCCAACGGCCAGCCCAGCGACGTCGCGCCGCCCCCGCGCCCGGCCACGCCCGACCGTGCGCCCGACCGGGTGTGCGAGCTCAAGACCCGACCGGAGGCTGCGCTCATCTATCGGCTGTCGGGCGACTACAACCCGGTGCACGCCGATCCGGACGTCGCCGCCAAGGCGAAGTTCCCGCAGCCCATCCTGCACGGCCTGTGCTCGTTCGGGGTCACCGGCCACGCGCTGCTGGCCACGCTGTGCGACTACGATCCCGCACGCCTGAAGGAGATCGGCACGCGCTTCTCGTCGCCCGTGTATCCGGGCGAGACGCTGCGCGTCGAGATGTGGGTCGACGGCGCCAACGTGCAGTTCCGCACGCGGGTGGTCGAGCGTGACGTGGTCGTGCTGAGCCACGGCACCGCGGTGATCGTTCCCTGATCCGATACCGAAGGCAAAAGCGGCGCGGCATGGCGGCGCGGCATGGCCGCGCCGCAGCGCTCCGATCGCGCCGCAGCGCCCCGGTCGCGCGTGACGCGTGCGCCGCCTACAGGTTGCGGCTGATGATGTCCTTCAGCACTTCGGACGCACCGCCCGCGATCCGCGACACGCGCGCGTCCACCCAGGCCCGTCCGATCTCGTACTCGCTGCTGTAGCCGTAGCCGCCGTGCAGCTGCAGGAACTCGTCGAGGAAGCGTCCCATCAGTTCCGTGCCCACCAGCTTGGCCATCGCGGCCTTCTCGCTGCTGATGCCGCCGTTCATGTGTTCCAGCGCGCACTGGTCGACGAATGCGCGCAGCATCGCGATGTAGGCCTTGGCCTCGGCCAGCTTGAACTTGCTGTTCTGGAAGCCGATGATCGGATTGCCGAACACCTTGCGCTCGGTGATGTACGCGATCGTCTTCTCGAGCTGCGTCTCGAGGGTGGCGCACGACCGCAGTGCGATCACCAGCCGCTCCTGCGGCAGCTGCTGCATCAGGTAGACGAAGCCGCGGCCTTCCTCGCCCACCAGGTTCGACAGCGGCACGCGCACGTTGTCGAAGAAGAGCTCCGCCGTGTCCTGCGCCTTCAGGCCGATCTTGTCCATCGGCTGGCTGCGCGTGAAGCCGGGCGTGCCTTCCTCGACGGCGATCAGCGACACGCCCTTGGCGCCCGCCGACGGGTCCGTCTTGCAGGCCACCAGCACCACGCCGCAGTTGAAGCCGTTGGTGATCCACACCTTCTGTCCGTTCAGCACCCAGTGGTCACCGTCGCGGACCGCATTGGTGCGGATGTTCTTCAGGTCGCTGCCGGTGCCGGGCTCGGTCATGCCGATCGAGCCGATGATCTCGCCGCGGCACAGGCGCGGCAGCAGGCGCTGCTTCAGCTCCTCGCTGCCGTAGTGCAGCAGGTAGGGCGACACCATCTCGGAGTGCACCGGCATGCCCAGGTTGGCGCCCACCCGCACCATCTCCTCGGTGACGACCACCGAGTGCAGGAAGTCGCCGCCGGGACCGCCGTACTCGGTCGGGATCGTGGTGCACAGCAGTCCGTTCTCGCCGGCCTTGCGCCAGAACGCGCGCGGGCTGTGCCCGGCCTTCTCCCACTCGCGGTAGTGGGGCTTGATCTCCCGCTCGCAGAAGCGGCGGACCTGTTCACGGAACTGCTCGTGTTCTTCACTGAAGATGCTGCGCATCGGGGGTCTCCTGGGATCGTTCGTGCGTGCACCGATGATAGCGAGATCCGGCGGATGACCGGCGCGCGCCGCCGTCAGGGCTCGACGATGTTGAACATCGCCGCGAACTGGTCGAGCGTCGCGAGGAACGCGCGGAACTTCGCGCGGTCGCCGCTCACCTGCAGACGTCCCTCGTCGAACTCGCCGAGCAGCGTGGCGCCCCGGCGCAGCATGGCGGTCAGCTCCGCACGGGTGGTCGACACCACGGCCTCGGCCGCCGCGCCGTGACTGCCGGGTGCATGGTTGAGCACGCCGTTGCCCAGGCTGATCGCGCGGCACGCGTCCTCGTCGGTGATGCGCCAGTCGAAGCGTCCGGCGAGGTCCTGCGCGGCGAGCCCGTCGACGCGGATGGCCAGGAAGTCGAGGAACATGTCGAGCGGCAGGATCGACGCCACTTCCATGTTGACCGCGGGGCTCGCGCCGGGCGGGGGCTTGGGCGCACCGTTGCGCAGTTCGTGTGCACCGAGCAGATAGGCGTTGCGCCAGGTGGCGGCCTCGGCCTGGTAGCCGAGCTGCTCCATCGCGTCGGCGCACAGCGCGCGCGCCTCGGTGTTGCCCGGATCGGCGAACACCAGGTGGTTGGTGACCTGAACCACCCAGCGGTAGTCGCCGCGCGCGTAGTCGGCGCGCGCCTTCGCCATCAGCGCCGCGGCGCCCCCCATGTACTGCACGTAGCGCCGGCCCGCGTCGACCGGCGTCAGCGGATCCAGCGTGGCCGGGTTGCCGTCGTAGTGCCCCAGGTAGTGCGTGTAGATCGACCGCACGTTGTGGGCGACCGCACCGTAGTAGCCGCGTGTGTTCCAGCGCTTCGACAGCGCGTTCGGCATCATCAGCGCATCGGCGATCTCGTGCGGCGTGTAGCCATGGCTCATCAGCCGCAGCGTCTGGTCGTGCAGGTACCGGTACATGTCGCGCTGGTCGGCCACGAACGCCGCGACCCGGTCGGTGCCCCACACCGGCCAGTGGTGCTGCGCATAGGCGACGTCGCAGTGCGGCACGAATTCGCGCAGCGCCTCGTCGAGGTACTTCGACCAGCCGAGGGCGTCGCGCGTCTTGGCGCCGCGGATCGGGCAGAGGTTGTGCATGGTCTGGCACGCGTTCTCGGCGAGGTTGAGTGCGCGGTCGTCGGGAAAGAAGAAGTTCATCTCGGCCGGCGCCTCGGTCTGCGGCGTCAGCTGGAACACGATCTCGACGCCGTCGATGCGCAGCCGCTCCTGCTGCCGGGTGATCAGGCGCGTCGGCGCGATCAGGCTGGCCGTGCCGCGCCCGGCCGCGATGCCGAGGCCGCTGTCGACGTGCTGCTGCGGACCGGGCGGCAGGGTGGGGCCGAACTGGAACATCGCCCGCCGCCGCATCGGCACGCCGGCCAGGATGTTCTCGTCGACCGAGGCGGCGAGGAAGCCGTCGGGTGCGATCACCTGCACGCGCCCGGCGCGCACGTCCGCCTCGTCGATCAGACCCCGCACGCCGCCGTAGTGGTCGATGTGACTGTGGCTGTAGATCATCGTGTGGATCGGGCGCCTGGGGCGGTGCTGCCAGAAGAGCTCGAGCGCGCAGCGCGCGGCCTCCGCGTAGGTGGCCGCGTCGATCACGATCAGCCCTTCGTCGCCCTCGATGAAGGTGACGTTGGCGAGGTCGAGGCCGCGCACCTGGAAGATGCGCTCCGACACCTGGAACAGGCCATGGTGCCGGTTCAGGCGCGCATGCCGCCACAGGCTGGGATGCACGGTCGGCGGTGCCTCGGGCGCATCGACGAATGCATAGCGCTTCTGGCTGAAGACGACGCGCCCGTCGGCGGCGCGCACCTCGCCGTCGGGGACGGTGGCGATGAACCCGCGGCGCGCGTCCGCGAAGTCGGCATCGTCCGAGAAGTCGAGACCGGCGCTGGTGCGCCGATGCGCGTCGAGGGTCGCCTGTTCTGCCGGGTTCATGCGGATCTCCTGGGTGAGGCTTGCGACGATAGCGGATCCGGGCCGCCGCTGCGGAAGCACGTTCCGCAGGGCGGATCGTCCCGATCGACGCGATAATCACGGGCACGCCCATTCTCGACGGTGCCCCGACCATGCCTCGCACGTTCCGGACGACGATTCGCTGCCGCAGCACGACACGTTGCGATTCCGGAGCGACGCGCCGCCGCTCGACGGCGACCCGCACCGTCTCGGAGACGACACATCCCGTCTCGGAGACGACACGTCCGCGCTCGCGGACGACCCGTCGTCTTGTCGACGTGACGACCGCTCTCCTGCTCGCGTTCGCCGCGCTCCTCGCCACGCCTGCGCGGTCGCAGACGACCGCCGTCGACCGCGCGCAGGTCGGACGTCAGGTCTTCTTCGATGCGACCCTGTCCGAGCCGCGCGGCGTGTCGTGCGCGTCGTGCCACAACCCGGATCTCGGCTGGGCGGGCAACAACGGCTCGGTGACCGGCGTTGCGGCGGGCAGCCATCGCGATCGCCTGGGGCGGCGCAACACCCCCACGGTGTCCTATGCGGCCTTCGTGCCGCCGTTCGCGGTGAAGGCGGTGCGCGAGGACGGACGGTGGGTGCGCAAGGCCGTGGGCGGGCTCTTCTGGGACGGTCGTGCGTCGTCGTTCGAGGAGCAGGCGCGCGGACCGCTCTTCGCGGCGGCCGAGATGAACCTGTCCGGCGAGGCCGACCTCGCGGCACGGTTGCGCGCGGCGCCGTACGCCGACGCGCTGCGCGCCGCCTTCGGTCTGAGCGCCGACGCCGACGATGCGACCTGGGCGGCCGCCGGCATCGCGGCGCTCGGCGCCTTCCAGCGGTCGCCCGAGGTCTCGCCGTTCTCGTCGAAGTACGATGCCGTGCTTCGCCGCGAGGCCCGGTTCACGCCGGCCGAGGCGCGCGGGCGGCGCCTGTTCATGGCCGAGGACAAGGGCAACTGCGCGGCCTGTCACGTCGTCGCCGAACGTTCGCGCGATCCGCGCCGGCATCTGTTCACCGACTTCACGTACGACGCCCTGGGGCTTGCGCGCAACCCGCGCATCCCGGCCAACGCGGATCCGGACTTCTTCGACCTGGGCCTGTGCGGTCCCGACCGCCGCCGTCCGGACGGACTCGATGCGGCGGTCTGCGGCGCATTCCGGGTGCCCACGCTGCGCAACGTTGCGAAGCGGCCGTTCTACTTCCATAACGGTCTGTTCACGGACCTCGCCCAGGCGGTGCGGTTCTACGTGCAGCGCGACACGCATCCGCGCGACTGGTATCCCCGCGGCGGCGGCAACCGGGTGCTCAGGTTCGACGACCTGCCGGCACGCCACCGCGGCAACGTGAATGTCGACGAAGCGCCCTACGACCGGCGGCCCGGACAGGCGCCGCGTCTGAGCGAGGCCGAGATCGCGGACGTGGTGGCGTTCCTGCGCACTCTGGACGACGGCTACACGCGCTGAGCGGCCCGGCCGCGTACCGGGTGCATGATCCCGCCCATTCCGACGACCTTTCCCACGGAGTCCAAGATGCCCACTGTTTCCCATGCCGCCTACTACGAGACGAGCGGCCCCGCCGATCAGGTGCTGCGCTTCGGCCCCCTCGACCTGCCCGCGCCGCCGCCCGGTGAAGTGCTGATCGAACTGCGTGCGATCGGCATCAACCCGGCGGACGTGAAGCGGCGCGCCAGCGTCCCGCCGCCGGCGGGCCGTCGGCTGGTTCCGGGTGACGACGGTGCAGGCGTGATCGTGGCGGTGGGCGAGGGCGTTCCGGCGGCGCGGATCGGCCAGCGTGTGTGGATCTACAACGGGCGCGTCGACCGCGACTTCGGCACGACGGCCAGTCACACCCTGCAGCCGGCGGAGCGTGCCGTGCCGCTGCCCGACGGCGTGTCGTTCGAGGCCGGGGCCTGTCTCGGCGTGCCCGCGATCACCGCGCACTATGCGCTGTTCGTCGATGGCGACATCGAGGGGCAGACCGTGCTGATCCACGGCGGCGCGGGCGGGGTCGGAACGACGGCCGTGCAGCTTGCGGTGTGGGCCGGCGCGCGCGTGATCGCCACCGTCAGCGGACCCGAGAAGGCGGCGGTGGCCGCGGCCTGCGGCGCGCACCACGTGCTGAACTACCGCACCGAGGACGTCGTGGCGCGCGTGCGCGAGATCACGGGCGGGCAAGGCGTCGATCGCGTCGTCGACGTGGCTTTCGGCGTCAACCTCGAGACCAACCTCGACGTGCTGAAGGACAACGGCATCATCGCCACCTACAGCTCCGACGCGCAGCCCGAGCCGAAGATCCCCTTCTGGCGGCTGCTGCGCAAGAACATCCGCGTGCACTACCTGATCGTCTACACCCTGACCCGCCCGACCCTGCGCGTGGCGGTGCGCGACATCACGTCCGCCCTGGGCGCCGGTGCGCTCAAGCCGGTGATCACGCGCACGATGCCGCTGGCGGAGCTGGTGCAGGCGCACGAACTCGTCGGCCGGTTCTCGGGCATCGGCAACGTCGTGCTGCTGCCGGAGCAGCGTCCTTGAACGTCTGCGCAGCCATCGCGCACAACGCGCGCACGCAGCCGCACGCGCCTGCGGTCATCGAGCCCGACCGGGCGATCAGCTACGCCGAGCTGCACGAGCGGGTGCTGCGCACCGCCAGCGCACTGGCGGACCGCGGCATCCGCAGTGCGGACCGCGTGGCGATCCGCTTGCCGAACTCGGCCACGCACCTGATCGCGCAGCTGGCGCTCGCGCGCATTGGCGCCGTGTCGATCCCGCTGCACACCGCGAAGCCGGCCGACGCGCTTGCCGCGTTCAGGGCGCGCTTCGCCCCTGCAGCGGTCATCGGTCTGTCGCAGGCGCAGGCGATCGACGGCGTGCCGCTGATCCTCGCCGACGACGACCTGCTTCGGCCCATCCCGGCCGATCGGCGCAGCCGGCCTGCGGCCGCCGGAGGGGAGGCGCCGTTCTGCATCGCCCTGTCGTCGGGCACGACCGGCGAACCGAAGGCGATCGTCTGGTCGCACGACCGTCTGCTCGGGCACTGGCGCCTGCAGCAGGGCGTGCGCGCCTTCGGGCCCGGCGTCCGGTTCCTGCCGTTCATGGGGTTCGACGCCTTCTACCCGAGCGCGGCCTGCATGTTCGTGCTGTTCGGGGGCGGCGCCGTGATCGTGACGCCCGACGTGAGCCTGAAGCGTCTCGAGGAGGCGGTCGACCGCTTCGGTGCGACCCACGTGCTTTCCTCTCCGGCACTGATCGCCCGGTTCCTCGATACGCTCGGGCCTGCGGGGCCGCGCTTCCCGGGACTGGTCGCGCTGCGGCTGGCCGGCAGTCTGCTGCCCCCGCAGATGCTGCGCGCACTGATGCGTCGCGTCACGCCGAACATCGTCAACGACTATGGATCGACCGAAGCCGGGCTGACCGCCAGTGGCGATCGCGACACCCTGCTCATGCATCCTGCTGCGGTCGGCCGCCTGATGCCCTGGGTGGAGGCGCAGGCAGTCGCCGACGACGGTTCCCCGCTGCCGGCGGGCACGTCGGGCGTGCTCGCGTTCCGGGGTGCCGGATATCCGTCGGCCTACTTCGACGCGCCCGACCCGGGGGCAGGCGAGTTCCGCGACGGCTGGTTCCATCCGGGCGACTACGGCCGGGTGCTGCCCGATGGCGCGCTGATCATCGACGGGCGCGTCGACGAGATGATCAACCTCGGCGGCACCAAGGTCGCGCCGGGCGAAGTCGAGCGCGTGCTGCTGCAGGATCCCGACGTACGCGAAGCCGCCGTCTACGGCCTGGAGACGGCCTCCGGCCAGACGGTGCTGCTGGCGGCCGTCGTGCTGAAGGGCGCGTTCGACGAGAAGTCGCTGCTGGCCCGCTGCCGGACGCAACTGGGGCAGCGTGCGCCGATGCGCCTGGTGCAGGTGGACGCGCTGCCGCGCAACGACGCGGGCAAGGTGATGCGCCGCGTGCTGGCGCAGAACACCCGCGTCGGCTGACGCGGATCAGTCGCCTGGCCGCAGGCCGGCGCTGCGCGCGATGCGGGCGTATGCATCGGTGTCCGCCTTCAGGCGGTTGGCCAGATCCTGGGGCGAACCGCCGCCGGGGTCGGCGTCGATGTCGTTCAGCTTCTGGCGGAGCACCGGTTCGGCCAGCACGGCATTGAACGCGCGGTTGAGCGTTTCGATGATCGGCGGCGGCGTGCCGGCGGCGACGAAGATGGCGCCCCAGCTGTTCAGCTCGAACCCCGGCAACGTGTCGGCGATCCGGGGCAGGCGGCCGTACCGTCCCGTGTGCGTGCGCAGATCGCCGGATCCGAGCGGCTTGACGCGGCCGCTCGCGACATGGGCCGCCGCGGCCGCCGGCATGTCCATTGCGATGTCGACGGTGCCGGCCGCCAGGTCCACCATCGCCTGGCTCGAGCCCTTGTAGAGCACGTTCACCAGGCGCACGTCGCCGAGCGACTGCAGCAGCTCGCATCCCATCTGCGGCGATCCGCCCGCCGAGGCCGCGCAGGTGACCGTGCCCGGTCGGGAGCGGGCGAGGCGCATCACGTCGGCGACCGAGTTCGCCTCCAGTCCGCTGCGCGCGAACAGGATCAGGTGCAGACGGGTCAGCAGCACGACCGGTGCCAGATCGCGCTGCGGATCGAAGCTCATCCGGTAGAGCGCGGGGTTGATCGCCGCGGCGACCGAGCCGAACAGGATCGTGTGGCCGTCCGGCTCGGAACGGGCCACGGCTTCCATCCCGAGATTGCTGCCACCGCCCGGACGGTTCTCGATCGTGACCGGCTGGCCGAGCCGCGCGGCCAGCAGCGGCCCCATCGTGCGGGCCACCTGGTCGTTCGCGCCGCCGGGCGGGAAGGGCACGACGATGCGCAGCGGCTTCGTCGGCCACGCCTGGGCTTGAGGCTGCGCCGCCGCCGCAGGCGCCCACGCGATTCCGGCGCCGGCGAGCGAGACGGCAATGCCGCGCAGAAGCGATCGGCGCGCGCCGATACGCGCAGGATCGAAAGGCTCCATGCTCATCCGACCCGCGTGCGTGCCGCCAGTTCGCGGCGCATCACCTTGCCCGCGTCGTTGCGCGGCAGCGCATCGACCTGCACCAGGCGCATCGGCGCACGCTGTCCCAGCTGTTCCCGGCAGCGCGCCAGCAATGCCTTCTCGTCGAACGCACCCTTCATCACGACGGCCGCCAGCAGCACCATCTGGCCGGAGGCCGTCTCCAGGCCGTAGGCAGCCGCCTCGCGCACCTCGGGATCCTGCAGCAGCACGCGCTCGACTTCACCCGGCGCGACCTTGGTGCCGCCGAGGTTGATCATCTCGTCGACGCGCCCGTCGATGATCAGCGTGCCGTCGGGCAGCACCCGGCCGTAGTCGCCCGGATAGAACCAGCCGTCCGAGAACATGCGCGCGGTCGCCTCGGGGTCGTCGTGGTAACCGGAGGGAAAGCTCGGACCGCGGAACCGCAGCGTGCCCGCCGCGCCGACCGGCAGCGGTGACCCGTCATCGGCAACCGCCTGGGCTTCCACCCAGGGCACCACGCGTCCCACGGACCGGGGCTGCAGCGTCATCGTGTCGCGGTCGCCGGTGGCGACGGCGCCCACCTCGGACGAGCCATAGTCGATCACGACGTTGGACGTGACGCGCCGGACGAACTCGCGATACATCGCCGGCGGCACCAGACTGCCGGCCAGCCGCAGTGAGACCAGTCCCGGGAAGCGCTGTCCACCGGGCGGCAGCTTGTCGAAGTGACGCGTGATCAGCGCCGGCGACGTCAGCACGTGGGTCGCACCGAAGCGGTCGACCGCGTCCTCGAGGCTCTTCAGGCTCACGTCGGGCATCACGATCACGGTGCCGCCACCGAAGAGCAGCCGCAGGCTCATCGCCGACGGATACATCGCGTCGAAGCCCATGTACGGCAGGAAGCGGATGCCCGGACCCGAGGGGCGCACGGCCTGCTGCAGGCGCCACTGCTCCAGCGCGCGCTCGTGCGACCAGCCGATCGCCTTCGGTTCGCCGGTCGTGCCCGACGACAACGCCAGGCTGAGCAGCGCCGCGCCGCCGGGTGCAACCGGCGTGGCACGCTGTTCGGCGCTGACCGGCTGCAGCAGGTGGTCGTCGGCGAGGATCAGGGGCACGCCGTCGATCGCCTGCGCCTGCGACAGCGCGATCACCGCCGCAGGGGCGAAGCGCGCCTTGAACGCGGCGAGCGCGTCGGCCGGCTTCGCGGTGTGCAGCGGGATCGACACGGCGCCGATGCGCGCGAGCGCCAGCTGCGCGATCAGGTGCATGGCCGAATTCGGCATGCGGATCGCCACGCGGTCCGCGTCGCGAATGCCATGCAGTGCGAGCGCACAGGCGGTGCGCAGCACCATCTCGGACAGCTCCGCATAGCGGATGGCACGGTCCGGTTCCACCAGCGCGGTGGCGTGCGGGCGGATCCGCGCGTTGTATTCGACTGCGTCGACGATGTTCAAGCAGGGGCTCCTGGCGGGGGGATCGGATTCCGGGGGGCTGCGACGCACGTGCGCATGGCGCGCGGGTTGGACGTGCTGCGGCAGTTTATCGTCGCCGATCGGTCGCGCACGACCGCCTGTGGCACGCGAAGCAAATTCATGCGCAGCGGGTTCGACAAGCGTGTATACTGCGGATTGCAGTGATTCAAGCAGTGTATCTCGCGGTTCACCTGCGCCGTCTTCACAGGCGCGCCTCGTCAGTACCCCGGCTACGTTTCTTGTCCCGCTCGCTCCCTGAGTGGCGCGCACGTTCGCGTGCTGCTCGAATCTTTCTCTTAAGGAACGTAGCATGAGCACCAATGTTCAGACCGGTATCGTCAAGTGGTTCAACGAAGGCAAAGGCTTCGGCTTCATCACCCCGGACGCCGGCGGTGAGGACCTGTTCGCCCACTTCTCGGAAATCCAGGGCGCGGGCTTCCGCACGCTGGCCGAGCAGCAGCGCGTCCAGTTCGAAGTGAAGCGTGGTCCCAAGGGCCTGCAGGCCGCGGCGATCCGCCCGCTGTAAGCGCGACGCCGGGCGCTGCCCGGCCGCAGCCGGCTTGCGCCGGATCCGAAACCGCGGCTTCATGCCGCGGTTTTTGTTTCTTGGCGCCCTTCAGGGCGCGGGGCGGGTGTGCTGGGGGCCGGCGTGCGGCATCGAGGCGGCTGTGGAATGAAAAAGGCCACCCGAAGGTGGCCCATGCCGGCGATGTGCGGACACCCCCGGTGGGGTGCGCACGCTGCGGCCGATCACTTGATCTTGGTTTCCTTGTACGCGACGTGCTTGCGTGCGACGGGATCGTACTTCTTGATCTCCATCTTCTCGGGCATCGTGCGCTTGTTCTTCGTCGTCGTGTAGAAGTGGCCGGTGCCGGCCGTCGACTCGAGCTTGATCTTGTCACGCATGGCGGAACTCTCCTGTTCAGACGGCTTCGCCGCGCGCGCGCAGATCTGCGAGCACGGTGTCGATGCCTTTCTTGTCGATCAGACGCAGGGCGGCATTGCTGATGCGCAGGCGAACCCAACGATTCTCGCCCTCGACCCAGAAGCGGCGCGACTGCAGATTCGGCAGAAAGCGACGCTTGGTCTTGTTGTTGGCGTGCGAGACGTTGTTGCCGACCATCGGCGCCTTACCGGTCACTTGGCAAACGCGGGCCATGTTGGACTCCTGGTGAACCCGTCGACAATGGCCGCCGCCGGGGAAAGATTTCGCAAAGCCTTGAAGTATAGGCGGAATCGGGCCAGGAAGTCAAAGGTGCCGGGTGCACGGGCCAAGGCAACCCCAACCCGAACCCCAACCCGAACCCCAACCCGAACCCCAACCCGAACCCCGATCGGCGCGACGCGGATGCGTCCGTCACAGCAGACCGCGCTCGGCGAACGACACGCACTGGTTGGCGGCGACGATCACGTGGTCGAGCACCGCGACGTCGATCTGGGCGAGGGCCGACTTGAGCGCCTCGGTGAGCATGCGGTCGGCGGCGCTCGGCTCGGCCACCCCGGACGGATGGTTGTGCGCGAAGATGACGGCCGCCGCGTTCAGCTGGAGCGCCTGGCGTGCGACTTCGCGCGGATACACGGCGGTCTGGGCCAGCGTGCCGCGAAACAGCTCGCGCGCGCAGATCACACGGTGCTGTGCATCGACGAACAGGCCGACGAAACTTTCGGCAGGCCGGTCGCGCAGCCAGGCCGTGAGGAACGTGCGGACGTCCTGTGGCGAGTGCAGCGCGCTGCGCTCGGTCAGACGCTCGAGGGCGGAGCGGCGCACGAGTTCGCGTGCGGCCTGCAGCGTGGCCCAGCGGGCGGTGCCCAGGCCGGGCAGGCCGCAGAACGCGCCGTGATCGGCCGCCAGCAGGGGCGTGATGCCGCCGAAGTGCGCCAGGATGGCACACGCGTACGACACGGCATCGCTGCCGCGCGGGCCCGTGCGCAGCAGGATGGCGAGCACTTCGGCGTCGGACAGCGACTCGGCCCCCGGATCGAGCATCCGCTCGCGCGGCCGCAGCCCGGCAGGCCAGTGGCGGATCGGGGGGAGCGTGCGCGTCATTCGGAGCCCTCGAACGGTGTTGGGTGCGCGCCGGCGGCGGCACGCCGATCGCTTAGAATCGCCACGCGCCGCATCCGCCCGCGCAGCAGGAGTGTTCATGTCATCGGCCGAACCGACGGTCCTTCCGGACTCACATCTGACCTTGCATTACCGGGTCAGTCTCGCGCAGAGCGGCGAGGATGTCGTTAGTACGTTCGGCGGAAATCCCGCCACCCTTCAGCTGGGGATGGGCCAGATGGCCGAGCCGCTGGAGCGATGCCTGCTGGGATTGCGCGAAGGGGTGCAGGCCGAGTTCGAACTGGAGCCCGAGCGGGCGTTCGGCCTGCGCAGCCCGGAGCTGGTGCAGAAGGTGTCGCGAGCGATGCTCGAGCAGCACGGCGAGCGCGACGCCGAGTACCAGCCGGGTGACCTGGTCGATTTTCCCGCGCCCGATGGCGGCCGCTTCGCCGGTGTGCTGAAGGAGATCAACGACCAGTGGGCGCTGTTCGACTTCAACCATCCGCTGGCCGGTCAGCGGATCCGCCTGCAGGTCGAGATCCTGGGAATTCTTTGAGCACAGGCCCGGACCGACGGCCGTGCGTGCGCATCGTTCGATGCCCGCCCGCCGGCCCCGCGGCCTCGATGGAGTGACGTGATGGAAGCGCTTCTCGCCCAGCCGCGCGGCTTCTGCGCCGGCGTCGACCGTGCGATCGCGATCGTCGAGCGTGCGCTGCAGATCCATGGTGCGCCGATCTACGTGCGCCACGAGATCGTCCACAACGACCACGTCGTGTCGGACCTGCGCGCCAAGGGCGCGGTGTTCGTCGACGAGCTCGACGACGTGCCGGCGGGCGCGACCGTGATCTTCTCGGCGCACGGCGTGTCGCGCGCCGTGCGCGCGCACGCGGAGCAGCGCGGGCTGCGCGTGTTCGACGCGACCTGCCCGCTGGTGACGAAAGTGCACGTCGAGGTGACGCGCATGCACCGCGAGGGCAGGGAAGTGGTGATGATCGGTCATGCCGGTCATCCCGAGGTGGAGGGCACGATGGGCCAGGTCGACGGCGCGATCCATCTCGTCGAGACCGTCGACGACGTCGCCCGGCTCGAGGTCGGCGATCCGGAGCGTCTCGCGTTCGTCAGCCAGACCACGCTGTCGGTCGACGACTGCCAGGCCGTCATCGACGCGCTGAAGCGGCGCTTCCCGTCGATCGCCGAGCCGAAGAAGCAGGACATCTGCTACGCGACCCAGAACCGGCAGGACGCCGTCAAGTTCATGGCGCCGCAGTGCGACCTGGTGCTGGTGATCGGCTCGCCGACCAGCTCGAACAGCAACCGTCTGCGCGAGGTGGCCGAGAAGATGGGATGCGAGGCCCGCCTGATCGGGTCGGCCGACGAGCTCGACCCATCGTGGCTGCAGGGGCGCACCCGCATCGGCGTCACGGCCGGCGCGTCGGCGCCCGAAGTGCTGGTCGAGGCGCTGGTCGCGCGGCTGAAGTCGCTCGGCGCGCGCACGGTGCGCACGCTGCCCGGCGTGCAGGAGACGACCGCGTTCCCGTTGCCCAAGGGGCTGTCGACGGGCTGACGCGTCACCGCGCGCACGCGACGGACGGCGTGCGTCGGTACATGATCGGCACGCATCCGGCATCGGCGGTCGCCGGCACGGCACGAACGGTCGCGCGCGGCGTCGCCGGCACCGTGATCGCTCGATAACCCGGGGCATTCCCCCGGTTCTTCCGCCCGCCGCTCATCAGGCTCGTCCGGCGTCCGTCGGTTGACGGTCGTCGTGCGCCAGAGCGCTGCCTAGACTCCGACCCAAAGGAGTCAAAGTCCATGAACGCGCGCGGATTCTCGCTCATCCAGCTGGTCATCGTGATGGCGATCGTCGGCATCCTGTCGGCCGTCGCGATCCCGTCGTACCGCGACTACATCGCGCGATCGCAGCTGATCGAGGCGACGAACGCGCTCGCCGACACACGGGTGCGAATGGAGCAGTTCTATGGGGACAACCGCACCTACACCAATGGTGGCGGATGCGGCGCAGCGATGCCGGCCCTGGAGCGCTTCACGCTCACCTGTGCGATCGCGAATGCGGGGCAGGGCTACACGCTGACGGCCACGGGCAGCGGGCCGATGGCGGGCTTCGTCTACACGGTGAACCAGGCGAACGTGCGGCAGACGGTGTCGTGGGGCGCCAACTGGGGCTCGGTGCCTTCCATCGGCGCGACCCGCTGGCTGATCAAGAAAGAGTGACATGAGCGCCGACCGCAGGCACACGCAGCGCGGCTTCTCGCTCGTCGAGATGGCCATCACGATGCTCGTCCTCGCCATCCTGATGCGCCTGGGCGCGCCGAGCTTCGCCGCCTGGATCGCGAACCAGCGCATCCGGACCAGCGGCGAGGCGATCCTGCACGGACTGAACCTCGCACGCGCCGAGGCGATGCGCCGCAACGCGCGGGTGATGTTCGCGATGAACGACGCCACCGGGCAGAGCAGCTGGACGGTCTGTCCGGTCGCCCCGGGCACGCTGGTCTGCGACGGCGGCCAGCCCGTGATCCAGACGCGTGACGGCGGCGAGGAATCGGGCAACGCCCGCGTCGGTGCCAGCACCGACCCGACGACGACCGCGCCGGGTGCATTCGGAGCGGCGTTCGGTGTGGGCTCGGGGTTGCCCGCTGCCGCGATGTTCGACGGCACGGGCCGGCTCGTCACGCAGGCGGGATGGGTGAACACGATCCGCTACGACGTGCGCGACACGTCGCTGACGTCGTCGGACGAGCGCCGCATCGTCGTCACCGTGAGCCCTACGGGTGGGGCGCGCATGTGCGACCCGCAAGCGGGCTCGGGCAATCCGCGAGCCTGCTGAGCGCATGGAGAGCAAGGTGTCATTTCGGAATCCACACGAGACGGCCGGCCACCGGCGAGGCCGCCCGGTCTTCGCGCGCACGCGCGCACCGATCCTCGCGCGCGCCGGCATGCGCGGGGTCGCGCTCGTCGAGGCGCTGATGGCGATCCTCGTGTTCTCGCTGGGCATCCTCGGCGTGGTCGGCATGCAGGCGCGCTCCGTGCAGATGCTCTCCGAGGCCACGCTGCGCACGCAGGCGGCGCAGCACGCGTCCGACCTGATCGCCGAGATGTGGACCACCGACCCGGCGCAGCGCGCCAATCTCTATGCAAGCGCGGGTGGCAACCCGGTGCGCTACGAGGCGTGGAAGAACCGCATCCTGTCGGGGCCGCTGTCGCTGCCCGGGGCCGACGCCACGCCGCCGGTGGTGGTGGTGAACACGGTGCAGACGCCGTACTCGATCGTCGGCGCGGGCAATTCGACGGCGTCCAACGTGACGATCACGATCTTCTGGACGGTGCCGGGCTCCACCAGCAGCAACGCGTACACGACGACCGCGATGATCCTGGAGCCGCAGTCATGAGGCGTCCGCCGCAACGCACGTCGGTCGCCGGCTTCTCGCTGGTCGAGCTGATGGTGGCGATCACGATCGCACTGGCGGCGTCGCTCGCCATCTTCCAGACCTACGCATCGAGCGAAGAGCGCAAGCGCACCACCACCAGCGGCAGCGAAGGCCTGCAGGCCGGCGTGTTCGCACTCGCGTCGCTGCAGCGCTCGATCATCAATGCCGGCTACAACCTCGGCGTGATCAGCGACGCGGGCTACACGTCGCCGGTGCGCCAGATCACGCCCGGCGGCGTCTACACGCTGTCGACCACGAACCCGCCCACGCCCGAGTTCCACATCGGCTGCACCGCGACGATCGGCGGTCAGCCGGTGCGCGTGGCGCCGCTGATCGCGACCGGCGGCGGCAACGGCATCGCCTCCGACACGCTGGTGATCTTCTCGGGCAACAGCGCGAACGTGCCGCTGCCGATCGGCACCGAGACGGGCGGCGTGGCGGCGGGTGTGGCCACGGTGCGCCTGCGCTCCACGTTCGGCTTCGCGGTCGGCGACTGGGTGCTCGTCTACGAGCAGAGCGCCGTGATCAACGCGGGCACCGCACGTCCGCGCGCGTGCACCTTCGCCCGCGTGACGGCGCTCCCCAACGCGCCAGCGTTCAGCCCGGCCGACATCGTGCTGAGCGTGCCGACGGCGGCCGCATACGACACGCCGATGGTGATCAACATGGGGCCCAATCCCACGCTCGAGTCGTGGACGGTGGACGCCAACGGCCGGCTGATGGTCACCGACCTGATCAACAACACGCCGGGCCAGGTGATCGCCGAGAACGTGGTGTCGATGCAGGTGCAGCTCGGCATCGACGTGGGCAACGACGACGTCGTCGACCAGTGGATCAATCCGCCGGCGGCGGCCGGCACCTGGCTGAATCCGCCCAACCCGATGCCGGAGAACCAGATCACCGCGGCGCTGCCGGTGCCTGCAGGGGCCCGCTCGCTCAATCAGGTCAAGGCCGTGCGCGTGGGGCTGCTGGTGCGCAGTCCGCAGTTCGAGCGGCCCGACGACGCCGGCAACTGCACGACGACGCCCGCGGGGCCCGCGCAGGTGCTGCCGGCCGTGGCGGGCGCGCTGGCCAACCGGCTGCCGGACATGCCCAGCAGCGGCAACTACATGCTCGCCGGCGACCAGCGCTGCTTCCGCTACAACACCGTGAGCTCGCTGATCCCCGTGCGCAACGTCGTGCTCAGCGAGATGTAAGGCGATGATCCGAACCGACCGATACCGTGGACCTGCCGCGCAGCGCGGCGCCTCCCTGATCGTGGCGCTGGTCTCGCTGGTGGCGATGATCGCGGCCGCCTTCGCGCTCTTCCGCTCGGTCGACAGCGCGAACCTCGCCTCGACGAACTTCCAGTTCCTGCGCAGTGCCGAGCAGAACACCGACCTGGCGATGAACGAGGCGCTGCTCGCGTACATGCAGTCGTCGCCCAACGCCGGTCTCAACGTGATGAACCGGAACGTCGACAACCCGGGCATCGCGTACTACGCGGTGCAGCAGCCGCAGACGGCCGACGGCGTCCCGACGGTGCTCGCCAACCTGCCCGCGCCGACCTGGACCGCGTCCGGGCCGTCGGCGACCGGCTGGCCCGGTGAGCAGATCGACAACGACTCCCGGCAGTTGCGCCGGTACGTGATCGAGCGTCTGTGCAACGTGGCCGGGGTCGCGTCGGCGAACTCGTGCCGGCTGTACGAATACCGGTTCATGAAGGAATGCCGCAACAACTGCAGCGCCGGAACCTCCGAGTGGCTGCCGTTCGTCCGGATCACGGTCCGCATCGACGGACCGAAGAATGCGATCGCCTACGCGCAGCTGTTCCTGAAAGGCGACTGAGTCCAAGCACATGAGGAGTGTCACCATGAATCGATCGCCCGCCCGCGGTCGCGCGGCACTGTCCTGCGCGCTGATCGTCTGTCTGGAGCTGCTGCCGGTGGCCCGTGCCTACGCGCAGGTGCCGGCGATCGCCGACGACCCGCTGTTCACCCTGTCGACGGTGAAGGCGAACCTCATGATGACGCTGGACAACTCCGGCTCGATGGGCTGGCAGTTCGCGCCGATGAACACCAGCGCCAACAAGAGCAAGCGCTGCTACACCAACTTCAACTACAACCGGCTGTACTACAACCCGAACAACACCTACCTGCCGCCGGTGAAGGCCGACGGCACGCGGTATCCGGACGCCAACTACAACAGCGCCTGGCTGGACGGCTTCACCACCACTGCGGGCACCCGCGACCTGCGCACGCAGTTCCCGGCCGCCAACAACTACGGCGACACGGCGCTGGGCACCGCCGCGCGCAGCGCGTACTACCACAACTACACCGGCACGTCGCCCGCCACGCCGGTGATGGGCACGTGTTACGCGGATTCCAGCTACACGCTGGTGGACATGAACCTCGCCACCACCGCGCAGAAGACCAACTTCGCCAACTGGTTCAGCTACTACCGGTTCCGCATGAACGCGATGAAGACGTCGGCGGGCGAGGCGTTCCGGGTGGTGGACGACACGTTCCGGGTCGGCCTGCACACGATCAACGGTCCCGGCAGCACGGGCTCGAGCGGTGCGTTCCTGCGCCTCGACACCTTCACAGGCACGCAGAAGACCAACTGGTACACGCGCTTCTATCAGCAGATCGCCAGTGGCAACACGCCACTGCGCGCCGCGCATCAGCGCATCGGTGAGTACTACCGCGCGGGCACGAGCCCGGCGGGCGGCACGGTGCCGGATCCCATCCAGTACAGCTGCCAGCAGAACTACCACCTGCTCACCACCGACGGCCAGTGGAACAGCACGGGCGCCAGCGGCACGGTCGGCTCGACCAACTTCGACAATACGCTGCCGGCGAACCCCGATCTGCTGACCGCGCTGAACGCCGAATTCGGCACCTCGTTCTCGGCGGGCAGTCCGTGGCCCCGGCCGTATCGCGAGAAGCCCGGTTCGCCGTCGACGAACACGCTGGCCGACATCTCCGCCTACTACTGGATGACCGACCTGCGTCCGACGATGACGAACAACGTGTTCACGTCGTCGAACAACATGGCGAACTGGCAGCACATGGTCACCTACGGCCTGTCGTTCTCGGAGAAGGGGACGATCGCCTACCCCACCGGCCTGCCGGCCGTAATCGCGGGTACGGCCGACTGGCCGGTGCCGGCCGCCGACGCGGCCTCCGCGATCGACGACCTCTGGCACGCGGCGCTGATCGGGCACGGCCAGTACTTCAACGTGGCGAGTCCGCAGGAACTGGTCGATGCGCTGGGCCGCGCGATCAGCGACATCCAGGCGCGTCAGGGCTCGAACTCCGGTGCCGTGCTCACCGGCAGCGACTTCGCGCAGGGCACGCCGATCGCGTTCCGCGCGCAGTACAAGACCGGCGAGTGGAGCGGCGATCTGCAGGCGCGCACGGTGGATCCGGCCACCGGCGTCATCTCGGCGTCGGCCGTCTGGAAGGCGCAGGAGAAGCTCGAGACGCAGGTGGCGCCCGCGGGCCCGGGCGGTGGCTGGTCGACCAACCGCAAGATCGTGACGCGCACCGATTCCACGCTGACCGGCACCGCGGTGCGGTTCCGCGAGCCGGGCGCCTCCGGCTCGGGCGGCGCGATCACGACCGCCCAGCTGGCGACGCTCGACGCCGACACGGCCAAGGCGCAGAAGCTGCTGCACTACCTGCGCGGCGACCGCTCCAACGAGGACACGCTGGGCGTGAGCAACCTGTTCCGCCGCCGCACCTTCGTGCTGGGCGACATCGTCAGCTCCGAGCCGCGCTACGTCGGGGTACCGTCGGACACCCTGTCCGACGCCTACCACCCGGGCTACTCGGCATACAAGAGCACGGCCTCGGCGCGCACGCCGATGGTCTACGTCGGGGCCAACGACGGCATGCTGCACGCGTTCAAGGCGACCACCGGCGACGCGGACTCCGGCCAGGAGAAGTGGGCGTACGTGCCGAGCTTCCTGTTCCGCGCCGGCGTCGACGGGCTGGGTTCGCTGGGATGGCGTCCGACGGATCCGCTGCCGAACAAGTTCTATCACCGCTTCCGCGTCGACCAGACGCCGACGATCGCCGACGTCAACTTCGGCCGGGTCAAGGGCGGTGCCAGCGTCGACTGGCGTACGATGCTCGTGTCCGGTCTGAACAAGGGCGGCAAGGGCTACTTCGCACTCGACGTCACCGATCCCGAGGCGGCCAGCGAGGATGCGCTGCGGGCCAAGGTGCTGTGGGAGTTCGACGGAAGCCAGACCGGCGACACGTCGCGCATGGGCTACAGCTACGGACAGCCGCTGCCGATCTTCACCAACTACGGTTGGGTGGTCGCGGTCTCCTCGGGCTATCAGAACGCCACCGGCACCGGCCACATCTGGCTGCTCGATCCGCGCAACGGGCAGGTGATCAAGCGGCTGGACGTGCCCGACAACGCCGGGGCCACGCCGAGCAACCCGATCGGCCTGGCGCACATGGAGGTGTTCTTCCAGAGCGACCGCGAGCAGCGCACGCAGGAGCTGTACGCGACCGACCTGCGCGGCAACGTCTGGCGCTGGGACCTGAACGGCGCGACGGCGTCGGCCTGGCCCACGGACGGCGTGAAGATCGCGTCGGTGGGTGCGCCGATCACCTCGTCGCCGGCGATCGCGATGAATCCGCGCGACCGTTCCGAGCGCTGGGTGTTCTTCGGCACCGGCCGGCTGATGGCGACCGGCGACCTGTCGGGGGGCACGACCCGCACCTTCTATGCGTTCAAGGACGGCGGCGCCAACACGCCCGCCACCTTCACGACGCCGGTCGGCCGCTCCGACCTGGTGGCCGTGACGCCCAGCGGCACCGCGCCGCAGGGGCCGTCGGTGAAGGGCTGGTACATGGACATGACGGTCGGCGGGGGCGGGCAGATCATCATTCCGCCGCACGTCGCGCGGGGCGTGGTGATGTGGGGCGCGAC
>Ga0116141_10000769_pt1 | contig 26329 bp, 25 predicted proteins | sample AD_UKC097_MetaG_FD_89744 | JGI IMG/M metagenome (GOLD analysis project Ga0116141, IMG submission 89744) | Active sludge microbial communities of municipal wastewater-treating anaerobic digesters from USA - AD_UKC097_MetaG | ecosystem: Engineered > Bioreactor > Anaerobic > Digestate | place: USA...
CCCCGGAGGGCCAACGAGACACAGAATCGTTCCGCGCGCATCAGGCTTGAGCTTACGGACAGCAAGAAACTCCAAAATTCTTTCTTTCACATCTTCAAGACCGTAATGATCGCGGTTAAGAATTTTTTCCGAGCGAACAAGATCATTCATATCTTCTGTTTTCGTATTCCACGGAAGCGAAAGAAGCGTATCAACATAAGTCCGTGTGATATTATACTCGGCACTGTTCGCATCCATCGAAGAAAGCTTTTCAATTTCCTCTTTGAGTTTATCAAGGACTTCTTCATTTAAGGTGAGAGCCGCGACCTTGGCCTTCAGTTCATTAATTTCTTTAGTGCGCTCATCCTCTTCCATACCAAGCTCCTGCTTGATAACCTTGAGCTGTTCACGGAGAAAATATTCTCTCTGTTGTTTATCTATTTTTTCATTTATCTGCTGCTGAATCTTTTTCTGAAGGGAAACAACTTCAAGCTCTTTCTGCAGCATCACAAGTACCAGCTCAAGTCTCTTGAGAACATTGATAGTTTCAAGCACCTGCTGATATTCATTACGTTCAAGATTGAGAATTGATGTTACGAAATCGGCAATCTTGCCGGGCTCATCGACATTAACCATCGTGAGCTTCATTTCTTCCGTAAAGAGAGGATTATTTTCTGAAAGCATTTTCAACTGCGACAGAACAGAACGCGTTAGAGCCTTAACTTCATTCGATTTTGCTCTCGGCATTTCATCTTCGAGATATTCGACTTCAGCAACCAGATACGGCTTCGTATTGATGATGCCTGTAATTTTAAAACGCTTGATGCTGTTTATTAGAACATTTACTCCGCCGTCAGGGAGATTTATCTTTTTCAATATGCGCGCAACGCTTCCCATTTCGTAAATGCTTCCGGGCTTGATGTCATCAACATTATCATCTTTAAGCATTACGAGTCCGACCGTGCGTGTCGCAAGAAGAGCTTTATCGACAGCTTCCGCGAATTTTCCTTTTGAAATAATCAAAGGTGTGATTATTCCGGGGAAAATCGGCCTGTATCTTATTGGAATAATATAAAGCTGTTTAGGAAGAACCGAGTCTATCGAAACCAAATCGTTTTCAACGATCTCATGATCCACAGGTATTCCGTTTTCAGTCATAGTGTTAACCGCCTGTTATATTATGGCAACGCTGCCTTGCGGATAAATCCGCAAAACAGAAGTTCATATCACCGCAATATACTGTCAAACTTTTTTAAGGGGCGCGCGAAAGAACCATGCACCCTTTATTATTCTACACTAAAAAATAATATCCGTCAATCCTCGTTTTAGCTTTTCCGCCGAATAAAACCCTGTTATTTTTAAAAATTATACGTACCAGACTCGGATTCGCTTTATCCATGCCTTGTTCTATTGTAAACGGACTGCCGTCCCATACGTTTTCTTTCTTCAGAAAATAAGCCAGAGCTGAATTTGCCGAACCCGTGGCAGGATCCTCGAGATAACCGAATCCGGGAGCAAAGACACGTGAACGTATGAAGTTTTGCGGATAATTTACATCTTCAGTATAAATATTTACAATTTCAATATTATGCGAAAGGCAGTACTTTCTGAGTGAATCATAATCCGGCGAACAGCTTACAACATCATCAAGAGATTTTAACGGAACCAGGAGAATATCCTGACCTACATTTACTGCTTTTAATTGTAATTTATCAGAAACCGCTGATGTATCAATATTAAGTGCGGCTGAAACCTCGTTCTTATCAAAATTATAATCATAGAAAACAGCTTCCGGAGCGGTAACGTACACGGAATCTTCTAAATTAATTCTATTCTCGATTTCTAGAATACCCTTCATTGTTCTTATTGTGATTACCGGTCTTTTATCTTCAGATGATTTCAGCATATCATAAAGTGCGCCGACAGTTCCGTGTCCGCAGAATGGAACTTCGCGTTCGCATGAAAAATAACGCAAATAATAATCGGCTTTTCCCGAATCATCATTAAAAATAAAAACAGCTTCAGAAACAAAATCTTTCAATTCGTATCCGATTTTCTGCATTTCATCAGAAGTCAATATTTCATCAGGATAAAAAACTGCAGCAGGATTTCCGTATGACTTATCTCCTGCAAAAACATCCATCTTTTTAAATTTACATCTTTTCATCGAAATCCTCCGTAAAAAATCTATCAGATCCGGCATGCTCTTCCGGACATGCAATTATAATCCGACTCAAACATTTTCCGCTGTGCAGCGAATGAACGGTTTTTTCTTTAACTGTGATGATATCACCTTTTACGAGATCAATAATTCTTTCTGCATCAGTCAGAGTTTCATCAATTCCGCGGAGCATCATTATACAGTTTCCTTCGATAACATAATATGTTTCATCACCTTTCAAATGATAGTGTGCCCTGAGAACTGCTTCACTTGCAAGCTCCGCCGCAAACAAAGAAACCGATTCACCACACGATAATCGCACAAGCTTAACTCCCGCGAGTTTATCTTCTGGTGCATCTGCAAGAATATCACAAACATTAATGACATTATATTTCATTAGCGATTTCCTTAATAACAGGATACAGTATACTTCCTGTCATCAAGAGAGCGGCGGAAAGCCTGAATATAAATGATTTCTTTCCGGAAAAAAACAAATGCGATAATTTCTTTCCTGAAAAACACCACAAGGAATGAAACAAAACCTGAAACATAATAAACACTGCAATAAAATATATTTTCCCCACGAAAGATGCACTAAGAAAACAAAAATTCACAGCAGCGAAGGCCGACATCGTCCAGCTTTTAACGCTTAGCGGATGAAGCAGAAGTCCGTGGGCAAATGCCGATTTCGAATGATTCGAATCAGAAGCAGCTTCAGAAAATACGAGCTTAAAAGCAAGATAAACAACATAAATTATTCCGGCAATTCTCATCACCAGTCCAAGTTGCGAACTCAAAACAATGCCGGCACCTGAAAGCACCATAATATTTACGACTGCAAAACCCATAGCCGTACCAGCAAGAAACGGAAGCGACTTCAGATAACCCGACTTCTGACCGAGAATCATCATCGAAATATTCCCCGGCCCTGGAGTACATGTCATAATAACCGCGAATAAAACAAATGAAAGCATTTTCCACCTCCGAATTGAGTGCATTAGATCTTGACACTGTATGCATTCAATTGTAAAAGTGTATGCATGACGGATTTCTTTATTACACTTTCAAGCGGCAAACCGGTGTTTATTCAGATCGCTGATAAAATTGAAAAAGATATTTTTACCGGAAAATTATCTGACGGAGACATGCTTCCTTCGGTGAGAGATCTCGCGGCAAAAATTAAAATCAACACTAGTACGGTTTACAGAGCGTATAAAGAAGCCGAAAAGCGCGGACTCATTTCGGGCAGCACCGGAAGCGGAACATATATCTCGTCCACATCTCCCCAGGGAATTTCAATCGCTTCTTCTGAGCCGAGTTCACCGGGAATGATTGAAATGGGAATCGTGAGCCCCCTCATTCATCTTGATCCTGATATAAACGAAATTCTTCAGATTATTTCACGCAGAAAAACTGCACGGCTTTTTTCGGGCTACAATCAGCCGGAAGGACTCATGCGTCATCGTTCAACAGCAAAAGAATGGCTCAAGCGTTACGGGATAATGCAGAGTGAAGAGAACATTATTATATGCGCCGGTTCTCAGCACGCGCTTACATGCTCGCTTCTTTCAAATTTCCGCGAAGGAGACCGTATCGCAGCTGATGAAATGACTTATCCCGGGATGAAAACGCTTGCTGCGATGATGAGAATCAAACTTATTCCCGTGCGGTCGGATTCATACGGCATGATTCCGGAGGATCTGGCTTCGGCATGCCGGCGCGACAAGATCAAAGGGCTTTACATTATGCCTTCAATGCAGAACCCGACACTTTGCGCCATGAACGAAAAAAGACGCGATGAAATTGCACAAACCGCTTCACGCTATTCTCTCACTGTCATCGAAGACGATGCTTACATTCACACCGCAGAAACTAAAGGAAAAGCAGTCTTTAGCAGAATTCCCGAGCGAACAATTTATATTGCAGGAATATCCAAGGCATTCGGTGCCGGACTCAGAATATCTTTCGTATGCGCTCCGCCTGAAATAAAACAAAATATTACGTCAGCTGTTTTAAATTCATTGTGGATGGCTCCGCCGCTGAATGCTGAAATAATTACATCATGGATCAAAAACGGTGAAGCAGAAAAGGCAATCGATGCCAAGCGTATTGAAGCGGCAAAAAGAAACGCCATCGTCCGGAAAATCCTGTCTGGATATGATTTTTTATCAGCTCCTTCAGGATATTTTATTTACCTGAAACTTCCTGAAAAAATAACAGGATCTGAATTCGAAAATATTATGAGGAAAGAAGGAATCAGTCTTTTTTCTTCAGACAGGTTTTCAATAGAAAGCAGAAAGCATTCTCATGGTGCAAGAATTTCTCTTACCGGTACGGAGAATGTTGAAGAGATGAAAAAAGGTCTTATTTTAATAAAAAAAAGACTCTCTGAAATTTTAAATTTCTTATAATTCTATTTACTGCGCTTATCGTATGATTTCAAAACTGAATCAAGCACTCCCGGAAACATTGAATCAAGTTCATCTTTTCTAACCGAATGAATATATTCTGTTCCCTTTATAGTTGTCATTATCAGACCGGATTCACGAAGCACTTTAAAATGATGCGACATTGTTGATTTAGCAAGCGAGAATCCGCAGAAAAAAGAGCAATTACACTCTCCGCGTCCGATAAGTTCTTTCACTATAGATAGACGTACGGGATCGGAAAGTGCGGAAAGAACAGAACAGAGTTCAAGGTCTTCTTTTCTCGGATGAGGAATTTTTTTCAAAGCATTCTCCTTTCGGATAAAATAGATAGAAACAGTTTATGAGTCAAGTATTGTTCGAAATTCTTAAAACATTTAAAGTTATGCTTGACAAATTTATTGTTCGATAATCATAGAACTATAAAACATCGGAGGATAAATGAAACTGATAGCAATAAACGGAAGCCCGCGTAAAAACAAGAATACCGGAACTTTAATCAAGCACGCCCTTGACGGAGCAACATCTGCAGGTGCGGAAACCGAATTGATACATCTGTATGATTTAAACTTCAAAGGATGCATCAGCTGTTCGGCATGCAAAACAATAGGATCAACAAGCTACGGCAAATGCGCATACAAAGATGAACTAACGCCTGTTCTTGATAAAATAAAAGAAGCCGATTCACTTATCATTTCTTCTCCAATATACTTCAGTTCTGCAAGCGGTGAAACAATATCTTTTCTCGAACGATTAATATATCCCGAAGTCGCATACACAAAACCCTTCTCTGCAGTAAACGGATACAGGAAAAAAGTCGGGCTGATATTCACCATGAATCTCGGTTCACATGAAGTCCTGAAAGCCAGCGGAGCGGAAACGAATATAGCTTCGATTAAAGGCCGCACCGATTTAGTATGGGGAGACACCGAATATCTCTTAAGCATGAATACTTATCAATTTGAAGACTACGCTAAAGTTCTTTACGAATACACAAGCGTTGAAGAAAAAGAAGAATTCCGCCTCAAACAGTTTCCTGAAGACTGCAAAAAAGCCTTCGAACTCGGAAAAAGACTCTGCCAAACAAAAGGAGAAAATAAATGAATCTTATTAACATTGATAAATCAAAATGCAGCAAAGACGGATTATGCGCCAAAGCTTGTCCGATGAAACTAATCATTATTGATGAACAAACTAAATACCCGCAGGCAGACGGGAACAATGCTCATACATGCGTAAAATGCGGTCACTGCGTTTCAGTATGCCCGCATGATGCGATTGCCATAGAAGGCCTTAATGCCGGATCATTCACTCAATTAAATAAAAATATAAATCCTTCAATCGAAGAAATCGGTTATACACTGAAATCACGCAGATCGATTAGAAATTACAAAGACAAACCGGTTGAAAAAGAAAAAATAGAATCACTTCTTGATATTGCTCGCTTCGCACCAACCGGAGGAAACGCCCAGCGTTTAAAATGGATAGCTATAACTTCAAATGATATTATAAGAAGCCTGGCAGATGAAACCATCAACTTCATGAAAACACTTGTTGAAAACAATCATCCAATGGCAAAAGCCTACAATCTAAGTAAGCTCATTGAAGAAGAAACTAAAACACATGACAGGATATTCCGGGGCGCACCTGCACTTATACTGTCATATGCTCCGAAACAATATCCTATTACAACGGTAGATTCTGCAATAGCTCTGACATTTATTGACACCGCAGCGCCTTCACTCGGTCTCGGTAGCTGCTGGGTAGGCTTTCTTATGGTTGCAGCAAATCAATGGAAGCCGATAGCAGAAATATTGAAAATCAGCGATGAAGATTCTCTTTGCGGAGGTCTAATGATCGGCTACCCTGCTGAAAAATATTATAAAATTCCGCCGAGAAAAGAAGCTCATATTACATGGCTCGCATAAGTAACCAGGCGGAATTTTACAATTAAAAGGATTTAATGATGAAAAAAGTTACGGCAATTCTCGGAAGCCCAAGAAGAGAAAGCAACACTGAAATTCTTTTGAATGAAGCGCTTAGAGGCGCAAAAGACAGAGGGTTTTCAGTAAACACTTTCTATCTCAATGAAATGAGAATTAAGGGATGCCAGGCGTGTTATTTCTGCAAAGAAAATAATACAACCGAGTGCGCCGTAACTGACGATATGTATAATATTTATTCATCATTACACGAAAGCAGCGCACTCATCATCGCAACACCTGTTTACTTTGGCGGAGTAACTGCACAGACTAAACTATTTACAGACAGGATGTTTCCATTCATTGATTTAAACGTCCGCACGCTTATTGAAAAACGCAAGAAAGCATCTTTTATATTTACACAAAATCAGCCTCATCCGTTTCTTTTCCGTAAATCTATGGATTCTTTCGCAGAAATGTTCAGCTATATCGGATTTGATACGATTGATATTCTTTCTGCATGCGGACTTGATAAAGGTTATAAACCGATGGTAAGCGAGAACAAAGAAATTATGAACAAAGCCTATGAACTCGGTTTGAATATCTGCAATGACTAAAAAGGAATAAGCCAAATGAAAATACTTAAAACAATGTCAAGAATCTTCATCGAAGATAATCTCGATGAAACTATAAGTTTTTATGAAGGACTCTACGGAGAAGACTGCTCCCTGAAGTTTGAATATCCCGAACTCGGATTAAAACTTGCTTCAATCGGTAATATTCTTATAATCTGCGGCAGCCGCGAGAAACTGAAACCCTTCACCGAAACCAAGACCGCATTCAGAGTTGACTCGATTAAAGAGTATGAAACATTTCTAACACAGCGCGGATGCAAAATTCTAAGCGGCATAAAAAAGGTTCCGACCGGATTCAATATGATTGTCCGTCACAATGACGGAGCCGTATTTGAATATGTCGAATTCGCTAAAAAATAAATCATCCTCAGGGGCAATCGCCCCTGAATTCAAAACGCGTTTTAAAAAATATTTTTGACATTTCAGGATTTCATGCAATAATCCGATTACCATACGGTAATCAATGGATATTAAAACAATATTTCTCTGTCTGATTCTAATAAACGTTTCAATGAGCTTAATATTGCTCGCATACTGGAAGAATCAGAAAACATATTCGGGATTCGCGCTCTGGACAGTCGGCGCTTCAGTCATATCATCAGCCTATGCCTTTTTTGCGCTTAGAGGTTCTATCCCGGATTTCATTTCAATATTTGTCGCAAGCGGTTTAACTCTTTTTTCGGCTGCAGCCCGCACTGACGCACTCGGAAGGTTTACCGGCGAAAGCAAACAAAAAGCTCTCTACATCCTGACCATCGCAGGAACAACAGCAATTTTCATCTTTACATATTTGTATCCGGATATCTTTATCAGACTTATCATCTTCAGCACCTTTGTAGTTATTATTTTAATTTACCAGATGAAAATGATTCTGAAACACTTCAGATCAAACAAGACTTTGTCGGCAATATTTCTCGCGCTCAATTTAGTTTCCGTAACTGCAACCATAATGCGGGCAATACACATTACACATTCAGCACAGCCTCAAAATGTGTTTGCAGACAACACGGTAAACATCATTTTCTTTTTCAACCTCATCATCTATGACTCCATGAGCTCAGTCATTTTCATACTAATGAACAGCAGCCGCCTCACCGAAGAGCTGACTGCAGCCCAGAAACTGCTTGAGATGCTTGCATCAACCGATCATCTGACCGGCCTTTTTAACAGAAGAAAGTTTTTCGAAAAAGCTAATGAAGAGATGGAAAGATTCAGAAGAAGCAAAACTCTTCTTAGCGCTGCATATATTGATATTGATAATTTCAAATCATTGAACGATAAATTCGGTCATGCTGCCGGAGACGAGGTTCTGCGGAAAGTTACAGATATCATAAAAAAAGGTGTACGCGGAATTGATACTGCCGGAAGAATCGGCGGCGAAGAATTCTGCATACTTTTTCCGGCTACTTCCGGAAAAGATTCAGTCATGGTTATGGAAAGATTAAGAAGAGATGTGGCTGACATAGAGTTTATTTTTGCCGGAAAAACAATAAAAACCACAATAAGTGCAGGAGTAACGGAAGCAAGCGAACACGATAAAACATCTGACAATCTCATAATGCGGGCAGACAAACTTCTTCTTAAGGCCAAACAGCTTGGCAAAAATCAAATTACTTCTGATTGATTTTTTGGATAAATGTTTCAAGAGCTTTGACATAATCATCAAATGCATCACGCCTGATGCTGTGCCCCGCACTGATATTAGTAATTTGAGTTCCCGAATTCAATTCGACAATTCCCCTGCTTACATCGGAGGTTATATATGCTCCGCGGGAATTATCGCCCGTCAAAACTGCAATAGGCATATTTATTCTGCCCAATATATTTTTCCAGCCGGTATAAACATTTTCATCATAAAGCCATGAAAGCACTTCGGGATCAACGTGAATTTTCGCTTCAGCCCATTCGCTATATTCTTCATCAGTCCATCCGGGATGTTCAATCCGTCCTTCAGCAATAACATCTTCTATACTCATCTTTGTCCGCCTAAAAGATGTTTCCTTCCATGAAGCAATATATTCAAGACCTTCTTTTTCGGGGAAAAAACCAAGCCAAGGCGGATCTTCAAGAAAAATTCCGGCTAAAGAAAAATCCGATGAAGCCGCAACATTTGCAAGATTAACAGCACCCATCGAATGACCTATTACAAGAGGTCTTTCCAGCTTAAACGCAGAAAGAACAGCAAGCGAATCAAGTACATGTGATTTTATAGAATAATCCGACGCGCAGTCGGACAAACCATGCCCGCGTGCGTCATAAAGAATAATTTCGTGGTCTGAAAATTTTTCAACAACTCTCGAAAAACAAAAAGCATTATCAGTAATACCGTGCATAAAAACAAGCGGCATTTTACTGCCGCTTTTATAATATGCTTTGATTGTTATTTCCGATTTAACGTCAATAGCTTTAAAACCATCAATCATACATTCCTCAGATATTATTCGCCTCTCATCATTGCCTTTACGTCGCTTTCTGCATCAGTTGTTCCTTTTATGCCGAAATTTTCGACAAGCACTTTTAGAACACCCGGTGAAACAAAAGCCGGCAGAGTCGGTCCGAGACGCATTCCCTTAAAACCAAGATGAAGAAGAGCAAGAAGAACCGCAACAGCTTTTTGTTCATACCATGCGATATCAAAAGAAAGCGGAAGCTTATTGACATCATCAAGACCGAATGCTTCTTTCAATTTAAGAGCAATGACCGCAAGCGAATAAGAATCATTACACTGACCGGCATCGATAACACGCGGAATTCCGTTTATATCATCTTTAACGGTTTTAATATATCTGTACTTCGCGCAACCAGCCGTAAGAATAATCGCATCTTTCGGAAGAGCTTCCGCTGTCTGAGTAAAGTATTCTCTTTCCTTATGACGTCCGTCACATCCAGCCATTACAACAAAGCGTTTGATCGAACCGTTTTTTACATTCTCTATAACTTTATCTGAAACAGCAAGGAGCTGTTCTATACCGAAGCCTCCCGTAATCTTTCCTTTTTCTAGCTCCACCGGAGGCGCGCTTTTTTTCGCACGATTTATTACTTCAGAAAAATCTTTCTGTCCGCCGGAAGTTCTATCAGCAACATGCTTAACTCCCGGATAACCCGCCATACCAGTAGTATAAATTCTATCCTTGTATGCGTCTTTAACAGGAATAATACAATTTGTAGTCATCAATATCGCGCCGTTAAAGGAATGGAAATCCTTATCCTGATGCCACCACGAAGAACCATAGTTTCCTGCAAAATGAGAATATTTTTTGAACGCCGGATAATAGTGCGCAGGAAGCATTTCGCTGTGAGTATAAATATCCACACCGCTTCCTTCAGTCTGCTTGAGGAGCTCCTCAAGATCAAGAAGATCATGACCTGAAACAAGAATACCGGGATTAGATCTCACGCCAAGATCAACTTCAGTAAGTTCTTTATTTCCATAAGTTTTACTGTTGGCCTCATGAAGAAGAGCCATTGTGGTAGTTGCGCATTCACCTGCGCGGAGAACATACTCGGTCATTTTATCAGCCGAAAGCTGTTTCAAAGTCGAAGCAAGAGCTTCAATTATAAACGAGTATATTTCATCTTTTTCGTAACCGAGCACTTCAGCATGATGCGAATAAGCAGAAATCCCCTTAATCCCGAGAATCAACAACTGCTTGAGAGAACGGATATCTTCATTTGAATCCGCAAGAACACCTATGGATTCAGCTCTTACCGCATATTCACTTTCAGGCATATTCCAGTCAATCACATCGGCAAAGCTGTCCGGGCATGTCGCCGAAAGATTTGTCTTAAGTGATATTCCTTCTTTGATGAGTTCACTAATTCTTGAATTATCAAAATTAGCATTTGTAATAGTCGCGAAAAGCGCCTTGGTTATAAATCTGCCGGCTGTTAATTTTTCTTTGTCGGAACATTTTTCAGCGGCAAATGCGATTCTGCGTGAAAGATATATTAAAAGATCCTGAAGTCTGGCGGTGTCATCCATTTTTCCGCAGACTCCTCTAACAGTACAGCCCGAATTGCGCGCTGTCTCCTGACACTGAAAACAAAACATACTCATATAATCCTCCTGTTTTTTAAAAACGCTCCACAGCGGCGGAACATTCAATGACTCGAGCGTAGGGCATAATTATATAAGTGTAATTGATTTAAGTCAAACGCGGAACTTAATTTTTTTAGTTTCCGCACGGAGGCGGAAACATAGCCCGCGAGATGGACGAAGTCCATAGCGGGACAACGCAAGCGTCACCTCAGCGATGCGTACGGACATTTGTATTCAAGTAATAATCGAAGCAGACACGAAGTCTGCTGAGAGAAAGCAAATTATTAATAAAAGTAATAGTAAATTCTCCGTGCCGAGGAGGCGGAAACTCACGAGACGCTTTTATCGTGACCTCGTGTCACATATTGAAGCGTCTCGTTTGTCGGACTCGTTCCGACTATCCGCGAGATGGACGAAGTTGCTTGCGGGACAACGCAAGCGTCACCTCAGCGATGCGTACGGACATTTGTATTCGAGTAATAATCGAAGCAGACACGAAGTCTGCTGAGAACAAGCAATGATTTCTTGAAATTGACAATTCATTATCCCGCACGGAGGCGGAAACTAGCGAGACGCTGTGCCAGGCAAAAGCTATCATTGTACACACTGTATTTATTATTTTTTCTTATTCTCTTCCTTTATTTCTTCAACTGTTAAACTAAATGCAGATTTCAATGCCATCATCCTATATGCAGGGGTATAAACAACAATAACCGATGCAAAAGTGGTTTCTCCCCAATACAATATACCAACTGATGTCGCATAATATCCTGGTGATTCCCAATCTTTTCTTTCTTTAGAAACAAATACTTTCTGATTATTCAGAATAATATAGTCGTTCCTATTAAATTCTTTGTAAGATCTTATATCACCTTTCGTTCCATAATAGACATCTAAATATTTGCAGAAATATTTCGCTTCAATTTCATCTTGAAGATAATATTTTACATTCGGTATTTTCGCTATAATTTTATAAAAAGTTTCACTCTTATCCTTAAGAATATACTTGCTTTCATCGGTAATATAGTTTGTCATTTCCATATCTATTTCACCGGTATCAGTAAATCCGATATGCTTATTATTAATCACCTCAATTTTATTCACTTTGACAACATCAAGAAATTTATAGTCTTTAACTTTTTTGCCATCTTTAGTCTCTGATAGTTTATTTGTAAGAATCACGTATTCCTTTTGCGTTATCTGATCTTCTGCATCTATTGTAACAGAAAACAAAACCAAAATTGCTAAAATGATAATTCTTTTCATAAAAATCTCCTTCTTGATAATGATAGTCGTTTCTTCTCTGTGATCTGAAATAATTGCAATTATTCATTGAGTCCGGGGCAGCATAAATCACGGGGAAGAATATATAAATAAACGATGGTATTCCGGAAAACGACAGAATATCTGAAAAAAGTGTCCAGTATGCAATAAACACTGACTCAATTAGCAGCAATACTATAATTGTTATAACGAACCGTAATCGCCTGCTCATCATTTATTATCACCTGAAAAAAACAAAAATCTATTATTCATTATTTCGATTAATCAATTATCAAAAATAAAAGAAAACATGTTATTGCGAAACCTTGAAAAGATAAAAAAGCAACCAATGCATAAAATCTCGATTTTTTTCTTAATAAGTATAAAGTAGAATCATCAATATCATTTTTCAAAAAAAACTTAATCGGATTTCCTTTTAAAAAATAATCTTTTATCCCGCAGATTCCATATAATTTAGCATACATGTCCGGATATAATATTCCCAGATTCTTTTTATATTCATTGAACTTCAGATTTGATAAAAATGCAGCTCCTAAAACAAACATTAATTGAACCAAGGGCAAGATAAACAAATAGTTATAATTCATATAATCTCCTTTTATTTTATTGCTATTTCAATATTTTGCTCAGGATATATCTTATAATCAAATTCGTTATAATGCGATTTTTTCAAATCAATTATCTTTTTCTTCTAATTTCAAATCAGGGTACATTTTTTTAGCACATGCCGGACACAGTCCATGACTAAAAACAGCATCCGAATGTTCATTGATATATTTCTCAATTTGATGCCAATATCCGTCATCATCCCGTATTTTTTTGCATGAAGCACATATAGGAATTAGACCGCTTAGTATTTTTATATTCCGGGATGCCTCTTCAAGTCTTTTCAGGTTCTCTTCCAAATTTGTTTTTGATGCTACTAATTCCTGATTTTTTTGATTCAATGCATCTTTTATTTTATTTTCCCGCTTTAGGACAAAAAATGAAACGACAAAAGCCAGTATTGTACTGAAGACGATTGTGATTATATGAGAACTCCAAATGCTGATGTCCGGAATCAGAAACTGTTTTAAAAATTCATACAGAGTCATGCCCGATAATGTAAGGAATGCGATTATTAATAGGGTTAAATAAAATGACTTTCTTCTTTTCATAAGATATATAAACGTCTCCCGATTCTATAAACGCGGCTTTAATCACGATTTGCAAAACTATTTAATTCAAAAATCTCAGGTTTAATATAGTCAAGAAAAGAATACTTTCCATTTTTATTATCGTACTACGTATATAATAACGAAATTTACCCGACTGATCGCAACTATTTATAACTTGTCAAAATCTAATTCTTCTACATTTTTCAAGCAACTTGATTATCAAAAACCTAATAAGGGTAAATATTGACTTTTTCATAATATCAGATTAAAATGGAATACAAATGAAAAAAAAACTCAAATCAATTACACTATATTCATTATTAATTACTCTTATCATTCATTCTTTTCTATTTCTATTGGCAATAATTTGGTCAGATAATTCTTATAACATCTCAGCAATACAGACATACCACGGCATTTTGTTTTTCTGCAACTTTTTCGTGAATTTTGTATTTGATTATGACAATATCGCAATCGGAATAACAATTGCGATAATTTCCGATTACTGCTTAAGCATATTGATACTGACATCTTTGATAAAGCTGTCAGGCAAAACACCAAAATGGTACACAGCTCTTGCTGTATTCTTTATTCTAGCAATTATAAAATTTGCATTAATGTCAGCTCTGCTATCCCAATAAACATCATCATTATGACTGTAAAATCTGATCATGGATTATATGCTTTTCATTATTCTACTTTCTTTTTTTCCAAAAAAAGAAAGTACCAAGAACAAGGAATTAATTTGCCTTTTATCGATTAATACGCTATAATCAATCATAATGCATAGTCTGTTTTCTGCGGTTCTTCTATAGTGCATCCAGGAGGATGTATGAAAAAAGTATTTTTAGCTCTCGGAACAATCACATTTCTATCTATAATCTCATGCGGAGGAGGATCATCCGGATCAGCCGGATCGGAGGTTCTGCCTCAGAATGATGAAACGGCATCCCAGACTATTGGAGATACTCCTGCTGCCGCAACGGAAAATCCCGTAACAATACCGGCCGCAGACGAGAGCACTTATAACGCCGCAGTTTCGGAAAATGAAAAAGCCTCAGATTCAACAAAGGAACCGGATACAGCTGATTCATCTACGGAATCAGTTACAGCAGATGAAAACAAAACAAACAATGCAAAACAGGATACCACAGTTCCTGGAAATGATGATTCAGGAACAGGTCCCGACAATAAAGCAACCGAGAATATTTCTGCAGACAACAATGAAACCGACGCAGACAGAACAGAAATCACAGCGTCTGAAAACAAGAGTACCGAGTCTTCAGCAAATACAGAATCAGTGATAGCTTCTGACGACGAAATCTCCGCCGATGACGATGAGGAAACAGCAGATACTGCATCCACAGCAGAGGAGAATGCATTTAATTTCGCCACCAGCATTGAACTTCCTGTTCATATTGAATTTAAGGATAAGGCAACAGGCAAGGCGATTAAAGGCGTAGAAATTTCTGTATACGATCCGGAAAATGAAAAAGTTCTAGCGAATGCATTCTCGGACAGCAAAGGAATTTCCGAATTCATTATTACCGGACAGTATACAGGCTCCCGCATAGAAATTGTTTTCATAAAAGACAACTATACTCCCGTCAGAGGATATTATATTGAAAGCAATGATATCGCATCTATTTCCGAACTTGTACGTTCAATTGAACTTAATCCGATTGCCCCTGAATCCGGGAAAGGAAAAGACAGCGGATCGATAATCGCGGATAAGGACGGAGACGGAATTGCTGATGAGAACGACGAGTTCCCGGCCGATAAATCTATTGCTAAAGTTCAGAAGAATTCATTCATACTCGCCTTTGAAGACCGCTATCCCGGCATCGGCGATGCGGATTTCAACGATGCGGTCATCAAATATGACATAAATGAATTTATATCATCAGATAATACTGTACCGAAAATTGTAATCCGCTCTCAGGTTCTTGCAGCAGGAACAAACAAGAGCGCCTTATTCGCTGTTAATATTGCCGGAAAAAGTTATACACTTATAGAAAATCTTAAAGCAGACATAGCCAACGGCTGGAATACCCGCTCGAAAGATAAATACCTTCCAGGCAAAGTTAACGAAACGACAATCAACTTCGACAAGCCTGTTGACAGAAAATCAATCGGAGCGATTCCATACGATCCTTATCTGATTGCAAACGGCGCACATCATGCCAAAAAAGGAAAAATTAGGTCGGCAAACGAGATACACCTTAGTTTTGTAAAATCACCGTATAAGAAAACCCGTTTTGCGAAAAACGGACTCACTTACGCGCTCCTTCTTCCTTCTGACTGGGTGTGGCCTGCAGAGAAAGTGGGCGGAATTTTCAGAGCTTATCCGGATTTTGTAAAATGGTATAAGTCAGGCGGAAAATCAAATACCGACTGGTATAAAAGTTATGATTCGGAACGGATTTTCGAACAAGCCGTATCGACATCATCTATCGCAGGATACATTATGGATAATAAGCTGATGAGCACTTCTGTACTCATCCTCCTGATCGTCATGTTCGCCGGAATGATAGTTCTTGTAAGACATTATAGACTGAAGCGCAACTAGAAGATGATTTCAGCAACTCTGCACAAAAGCACCCCGAAAAGGTGCTTTTGTTTTATCTATAATAAACAATCATCCAAAAATGTGTTGAGTTTTCATCACGTTACGGAATCTATATTCATATAATATGAATATAGATAATACAGTAAAAATCATTCTCTCGGCAATTCCTCCGGCGGTATTCCTATATCTTTACTGCAGAAGAATCGGCGAAAAAAAACATTTTCCGATTTACGCGGAGTCTTTCCTTCACGGTGTGTTCGTTTCATTAATCGTACTTCTTTTCAACAGTTTCACCCACGAAATAACCGTTTCGGCGCCTCTATTCATCCGCAGTTTCGCACTTGCCGCTTTCATTGAAAAAATCACTGCACTTATTTCGATTTACATACTCATTCGCGGCAGCCGCAAACTGTCAATAAAACAGGGCATCTGCATAGGAATCATATTCGGTGCAGCTTTCGGTTTCGTCGAGAACATTCAATATTCGATCGCATACAGTGCTGATATACTTTTCCAACGCATGTTTTTCTCCGTACCAATGCATATCATCACATGCGGTATGATCGGATATTTTCTTTCATTCCGGCGCATTTTCGCGAAGCGCCCGAACAAACTCAAACTGCTTACAGCGGGAGCATTAATCCCCGTATTTCTTCACGGTTCATTCGACTACATGCTGTTCAAGGGTCTTCACGAAGAAATAACAATTCCTCTCATGATTACAGCAATGATTATTATTCTCGAATGGATGATATCAATGTCATTAACAATTCCATCAGCAAACGTACTCGCTGAAAAAAAACTAGCATACGAAGAATGGTCAGTAATAACGCGGCATCAAAGACATGAAAAATGGATAACCCGCGCTATGGGCAAATCCGATGACAGTTATACCGGATTTCTCAGATTCGGAAGCGGCATATCCGATGTCATCATAGCAGTCGTTCTGATAGCATCGGCAATCGTTTTCATGGTGAAAGCGGATAGAATAACAGTGCTCTCTTCATTGCGCCTCGATCTCCGGGTTGTCACCATGCTCTTCGTTTCGTTTCCTCTAATGATAGCTCTCGCATTCCTTATCAAGGGAATCATCAATCCCAAGTACTTTACTGACGGTCTGCTTAGAATACCGGTAATCGCAAACGCGGTCATATATCCTTACAGCGATGATGAAGAAACCTTTATTACATATGACATTACGCATGATCTTGTATTTCTTAAAACATATGATTTTCCGGAAACTGAAGTATTCGACATGATGTTCGAAGCCGCTCACACTCTTTCTCCGATCATCACCGTAAAGAAGCGATGGGAGAACCGCTCAAATCCATCATACCCGTTCGGCGTACTTGTAACTCCTGTATCGGGAACTGAATCCGCCCGAATGAAGTTATTCATACGACGATATCTGCGCATAAAATACCTCAACGGCATTCTATACGGACTCGGTGTTCCCGGCCGCGAAAGGATAAAGAAACACTTCATACGCACAGACTCCGTGATGAAACAGAGAATCTGTTTCGAAAAAGGATCCTGCATTTATCAGCAAAATGATAAGGCAAAGTATTTCTACTGCGTTCAGAGCGGAAAAGTCAAAATCAGCTTCAAATCTGATGAACGCAGTATCAGCTACATATTAAAACGAGGAGAATACTTCGGAGAATCGGATGTCATAGGCGGGAGAATCCGCAAACATACTGCAATCGCCGAGAGCGACTGCGAACTCCTCGCCGCGGATTTATCTGAAATAAAAACACTCGTCGAAAATGATCCTCACTTTTCATACCTTGTAATTCTTTCGCTTTCACGAATAATTAAACTATTCGAGAACGAAAAACAATAATCAATCACATGAGTCCGTCTGGACGGTTCATTTTTAACCTTTTTTTCCGAAACTTAATTCGTACGAAAATTAGTTTGACTTTTTTTATAAAAAAAGTAACTCTCTTGATGTTTGGTTTACTAATCAAATAACCATAAAGGTTAATTTCAGGAGGAAAAATGAAAAAAATATCATTTTCAGCACTAGCTTTGGTTTTCACTCTAAGCGTTTTCGCTGCATGTGGTCCAAGACAGGGCGGTCAGGTTAAAGGTGATTCTTACGTAAGCGAAGGATGGGTTAACGACAACACTTTCCGTGTAATCGCTACAGGAACTCCTAAAGCTACTCTTACAAACAAAATTCAGAGAAGAGGAACTGCGAAAGAAACTGCTATAATTATGGCAGAAAAAAGAGTTATCGAAAAATTCGTAGGTGCCCGTGTTGAAGGTGCTGCCGGTGCTGCAGATTATGCTTCTACAGGCGTTGCAGTTTCTAAAGAATTCAAAGGTCTTGTTAAAGGCGGAACTATAGTAAAAGAAACTTATGATGATGATGACAACTGTGAAATCATCTATCAGGTAGAAAAGAAAGGACTTAAGAAAGAAGTTATGGGCGGAGCTACTGCCGTAGATTAATTTCTAATTAGCATAAAAAAGGCTGTCTTCGGGCAGCCTTTTTTATTTTCATTTTACAGAATCCCGTTTTAGGGAAATTTAGCCAGGTTTTCTATGAGTGATTATACCGAAAAACCGGTTCTTGATACAAAATCCGTTTTAGACCGCATCGGCGGCGATAAACTCCGTCTTAAACAACTCTATTCGTTTTCCATTCATGAAATCCGCACATGGAATGATAAATTATCCGAATGTCTCAACTCGTTAAATTATGATGAAATCAGAAAAACAGTTCACGGACTCAAAGGTTCTTCAGCAACATTAGGAGCCGAAAGATGCCGCAGCCTTTTCGCAGAAGCTGAGATTCTCATTTTAAATAATCAAAAAGAAGAAGCTTTAGAATTACTTAAAAAAAGTAATGACGAGATAATAGAACTAATTAAAGAAATAAACGGCAATTGTTAAACGATATTAAACAACCTGTCTTTATAAAGTGCAATAATTTCGTTCTGTCTGCAAAGATTTTCAGGAAAATGCATGCTTCTCGGAGAAAAAAATAAAAACTTCGAATATTCTTTCGGAGTAATTCCTTTCAGACAAGACCGACTATCAGAATTCAATTTCAGAATCCCCAGACATTTATTCTTGAATGATTCGTATTCCGGAAATAAAAATGCGGGATATGCACCCGACATTTTCGATGTCACAAAATCATAGCAAAGATAATCAGAAAGAATCTGAATATCTGATAACTTATAACGCCAATATTTCAGCAAAAAGGAAGAAACATCCTTCCAGTTCTTAGTCTTTATGTCGAATCCGGATTCCGCTGCATAGCTCAACAATGATTCCAGTAAATCAAAAAGCGTTTCTTTAGAAGAAAGATATTGAATAGTTTCCCGGAAATTGGATGAATTATAAACAGAATCAAGTATTGAATCAATCTCGTGAAGTTTGGACAATTCAGCGAATGATATATCATTCGTCTCAATTACTTCATAGGGAGGAGAACAAAAATGCTTTATCCCGAAAATGTTTTTTTGTGATTCAATTTTTGTACCCGGAAGGATTTTAAGAAAACCAAGCTGAATATTATCGGGCCCAGCAGACGCTAGAAGATTAAATGTTTTCCTGAAAGATTTATAATCTTCATGCGGAAGCCCTGCAATTAAATCGGCGTGAACATGAAACTTTTTGAGATCGGCAATGCGCCTGATGCTAGCAGCTGAATTTTCCGGGTTTTGATATCTGTTAACAGCTCTAAGAGTTTCAGCATTGGCGCTTTGAAACCCTATCTCAAACCTGAGCCTTCCGGATGGAACATCTTTGAGAACTTCAATAAATTCGTCGCTGACAAATTCGGGATGAAGCTCAAGATGAAATACGGTATCAGTTTTAAGATTCGATATATGACGAATTATTTCAATCGCTCTTTTATTGTCATAATTAAATGTCCGGTCAACGAATTTGACTACCGCACAACCGCTTTTTGACAGAATAGATAATTCATCTTTAACCCGTTCGATATTTCTTATATCAATTTTGCAGGAATACGATGATGAAAGGCAATACGAACACGAGAAAGCACATCCGCGCGACGACTCATAATATAATATTTTATTTTCTGCCGATGAAAGTTCTTCTTCCGTATACGGAAACGGTATTTCATCAAAAGGCGGATTCGGCTCAGATATTATTTTCTCTTCATTCTTACATTTTAATTCAATAATTTTTCTGACGGATTCTTCTCCGGCATGAGCAATTACTGTTATCTGCGGAAAATTACAGATCCATTCTTCTGCATTAAAACTGACTTCAGGTCCGCCGAGATAAATTCTGCATTTCATTAAAGATTCAACTTCGCGAAGCAGCATTTTTATTACAGAAGAATTCCAAATATATACCGAAATAAAAAGAGCATCCGGAGAATGATCATAAATGCATTTTACAATTTCACGTAAAGGGGTGCTTATGGTAAGTTCTTCAAGAACAACATCTGCATTAGAATTTTTTAAGTATTGTCTGAGATAGCGAAGAGCCAGATTTGAATGATAGTATCTGGCATTTAAAGCCAGGAACATAACTTTCATTAATTCAACGCTTATCCGTCACAGAACAAATGCCGGTGATAATTTTAGGAATGAATAACATGACAAGCTTATGAATATTTCGCATCAAACATTTCTTCGTTCATTATCGTATAGGAATATCCCTGCTCTGTCAGAAAAAGCTGTCTGTTATGAGCAAATTTTTCTTCGGCGCTCTGGGTGGTTATAACCGTATAGAAATGCGCAATATTCTCGTCTTTCTTCGGACGCAAAACACGTCCAAGACGCTGGGCTTCTTCCTGTCTTGAACCAAATGTGCCGGAAATCTGAATGGCTACATTCGCATCTGGAAGATCGATTGAAAAATTGGCTACTTTTGAAACAATCAATGCTTTAATTTCGCCCGATCTGAAACGGGCATAAAGCTGTTCTCTTTCCGGAGTCGGAGTGCTTCCCGTAATCAACGGAAGCTTAAACTTTCTCGCCATCTCCGTAAGCTGGGAAATATACTGACCAATAATCAATACGCTCGAATTTGAATGATACTGAAGAAGCTTGTAAACTATATCTGTTTTCTTGTCATTCTCTGATGCAATACGGAATTTCTCTCTTTCCTTGGCAACAGAATACATGTATCTCGTGCTGTCGGGTAGAGTTATTCTGATTTCAATACACTCAGCCTTAGCAATCCATTTTGTTTTCTCAAGAATCTTCCACGGAATATCAAACTTTTTCGGTCCGATCAGCGAGAAAACATCCGTCTCCATCCCGTCTTCACGTACAAGAGTAGCGGTAAGACCGAGACGGCGCTTCGATTGAATTTCTGAAGTCATTCTGAAAACAGGTGCAGGCAGAAGATGAACTTCATCATATATAATGAGTCCCCAGTTTTTTGAACCGAAAATGCCGAAATGGGTAAATCCTGTTTCCTTTTTCTTTCTGTATGTAAGAATATTATAAGTCGCTATCGTGATAGGTTTGATCTCTTTTTTATCACCCGAAAATTCACCGATCTGTTCAGGAGATATCGTAGTCTTATCGATAATTTCATCGCGCCACTGACGAAGTGCAACAGTATTGGTCACGAGAATCAGAGTTTCCGTCTGCATGCGCGTTATCGCACCGATTCCGACTATAGTCTTGCCGGATCCGCACGGGAGAACGATTACACCGCTTCCGCCCTGCTGTGTTCCGGAACAGTAAAATGCATTAACAGCACTTTCCTGATAATCTCTCATCTCAAAATCTCTTCCGGAAAGAGCTACGTCCCTCTTTCCTATTTCAAGAGGATCTCCGTTTTCATATCCCGCCAAATCTTCTACAGGAAAACCGATTTTTATCAAAGCCTGTTTCAAATGACCGCGGAGTTCAGGTTTTACATAAATCGCATTTTTTCCGGCATATGAATCAACAAACTGGTCTATACGTTTATTATGCGATATTTCTTCAAGAATCATAGAATCTTTTGATTTCAATATCAGCTTATCGCCTTCTTTTTCAAGATATAGAAGACCATAACGCATCATTTGCTCAGTAACAGATGCCACAACAGTCTGAGGAACATCATAGCGCGAATATTTCCGGAGTGTATCGATTATTTCGTTTCTGGTATGACCGATGCTGGCGGCATTCCATAGAGAAAGAGCAGTTATTCGGTATGTATGAATGTGCTCCGGTGATTTTTCAAGCTCAGCGAAAGGAGATATCGCATCTCTGGCCTGTTCATAATCTGCATTATTTACTTCAAGAAGTATAGTGTTGTCACTTTGTACGATTGCGGGTTTTGACGTTTTTTCCATATCTAATGCGAAAAATAAGAACGGAAACTGAGCTGTCAACCACTTATTCAGGAGGGTATAAAAGAATTTCACCTTCTATAAACGCGATATAATGCTCCAAATCGTTCTCAAGCTGTTCAGCATCAGTTAGAGTCCGGCAGGCAATTCCATCAAAATACTCTTCTCTGAAGGCGATTTTAAAATGTGCCGACTGAATCCAAAGCTGAAGGAGTAAAGATTCATCAAATTCTTCAAGAATCATGTTACTTAAAATTTCAGTTTTAAATCCCTTAAAAGGTGAAAAAGGATCTTCAATGTCAATATCTGCCGAGCTGTTGAGTTTTGCAGTTATAGAATTTGAAAGGTTAATCACAGCATACTCGCCGTCTTCTTCATTTTTTCTTATTCTGCTTAAACTTACAAATTGCGATTCAGCTAAAAGCGAAATTATTTTTTCGGCAGCAGTGCAGAATTTCGGATGAGACAAATCAGAAAAAATAATTTCATCATAATTATTTTCGGCAAAACTAATTGCGCTCTGAAAACAACCGCCGTAACCGAGAGATACTTCATGGGAAATAAGATATATTCTTCCGCCGGTTTTAATTTTTGAAGCGGTAGAATCCGATGATCCGTCATCAACAAAAAGGATATCTGCATCAAGATTCATAAGCTCAATTTCTTCGAGCTTTTGCGAAATTATATTTTCTTTTTCATAAAACGGAAGAACCAGAAGTCTCTTCATGTATTTCCCTCGAAGGTAATAGAATTGACAATTTGCACATCTTATGTTCTGTTAACAGCAGAAATAAAATGAATATAGCAAATCTTACAAACGGTCTCATTAAGGCAATAAAAAAACACAAAAGCATTCTGATCTTCATCAAAGGCTCTCCCGACCCGGATGCGATAGGATCTTCTTTTGCATTTCAGGCTATTTGCTCTTCTCTGGGCGTAAAAAGCGAAATAATCGCTCTTATGGAACTTTCTCTTAATCAAAATAAAATGATTGTTTCATCTCTATCCATTCCCGTTCAGTTCCGGCAGAGCCTTCCGGACATTGACAAATATGACGCCTACGCAGTTCTGGATCATCCGTCAAATTATGTACGCGAAGTCGGCCAGCTCGTATGCGCGGTACATCTCGATCATCACGCAAAATCTGATGATTCCGTTGATGCCGAATTTTCATTTACCGAAGAAAGCATCAATTCTCTTTCATCCCTGATAGCCCTTATTTACCGTGAGATGAATCTCAACATTGACCGCGAATACATGCGCAGAATAGCAACATCGCTTTACTACGGCATATTAACCGACACAGACATGCTTTCCCACGCGACTTCAATCGACTCGGACGCACTCGAATACATCAGCGCGTTTTCCGACATAAAGCTCATAGAAAGCCTGGTGGCCCTACCTTATTCCGGCGAAACAATGACCATTATTCAAAAAGCAATACGCTCAAACATAGTTTACAAAAACTGGATAATTGCAGGTGTCGGCTACATCGATGAAGAAAACCGCGACGCCATCGCAATAACCGCAGACTATCTTCTGAACAACAATGATTTCTCAACTTCAGTGGTCTTTGCAATTATAAGAAAAAAAGACGGCTCGAAGTTTATTGATGCATCTCTCAGAACAAAACTAATTATGCTCGATCTTAACCATTTTATTCACGAGATTACGCCTAACGGTGGTGCCCGTAAATATAAAGGAGCATATCAGGTCGATCTTGATTATTTTTCAAAATATGCGGATGAAGAATTTCTCTGGAACTTTGTCAGAAGTGTTACGGTATCACACATCAAACACGGAAGAGATACAATAAAATATCTCGCTGTAACCGACATATTCTCCCGCATAGGAAACCGCTTCAGCCGCATTAAATCGATGTTTCAACAGAAGGATATCAATCAATGAAAGAAATTTCAGTTTCAACCAACCGCAAAGAAGAACTAATCGACATAACAAGAGCTGTTGCAAAATGCATAGATGAAGAAAATTTTCATGACGGAATCTGTGTAATATTCACACCGCACACAACCGGTGCTATAACCATAAATGAAAACGCCGATCCTGATGTAAAAAGCGATATGATCCGCGGACTTTCATCAGTTGGAATAGAAGATGTACGCTATGATCATTCCGAAGGAAATTCTCCCGCGCACATCAAATCATCTCTTGTCGGAGTTTCGGAAACCGTAATTATTGAAAACGGCAGACTTATACTGGGGACATGGCAGGGCATTTATTTCTGCGAATTTGACGGTCCGAGGAAAAGAAAAGTTTATGTCAAAATGATCGGCAACTCTTAAATTCAGAGCTTTGCCTTATCCCAGAGAGCATTCATTTCATCAAGAGTCATGTCGGAAATTTTTTTCCCAAGCTTTCCGGCTTCTTTTTCTACAAGCCTGAATCTTGAAGAAAATTTTTCCGTTGAATGAAGCAGGGCTTCTTCGGGATCAATTTCCAGAAAACGCGAAATATTCACAAGAGTAAAAAGAATATCGCCGAATTCATCTTTGATTTTCGCTTTGTCAGCGGATTTAACCGCTTCCTTGAATTCACCTATTTCTTCATCAAGCTTTTCTTCTACATCTTCAATATTATCCCAATCGAATCCTATCCGGGATGTTTTTTCCTGAGTGCGGTATGCCTTCAAAAGAGCCGGCAGAGATTTAGGAACTCCGTCAATCGCAGACTCCCCTTTTTTCTTTTCAGTCTTTTTTATATTTTCCCATCGGGTTAAAACTTCATCCGAAGTAATTTCATCCTTAACGGAAAAGACGTGCGGATGCCGCCGGATCAGCTTTGTATTTATGCCGTCTGCTACATCGTCTATATCAAACCGATTCTGTTCACGAGCAATCTCACTGTGGGCGTACACCTGATAAAGAAGATCGCCAAGTTCTTCTTTTATCTTTTCATCATCCTTGGAATCAATAGCATCTATGACTTCATATGTCTCTTCGATGAGATACTTTTTGAGAGTCTCATGCGTCTGCTCCCTGTCCCACGGACATCCGTTCTCGGCCCGCAGAACAGCTGCTGTTTCAGCAAGTTTATAAAGTTTACGCGATTCATTCATTTACATCACCGATTTAATCGCGCCGGCAAGGCGTTCAATTCCTTCAGTAATAGTGGCCTCATCAACACAGCTGAAATTCAGTCTCATGGTAAACTTATCAGGATTTGAAGGATAAAAAGGATCACCCGGAACGAATGCAACCTTATCCTTAATCGCAATATCAAAAAGTTCAAGCGAATTGATATGACGCGGAAGCTTAACCCACAGGAACATTCCTCCTTCTGGTTCGGTAAATTCAACTTCTTCAGGAAAATATTTCTTTATCGCATTTACCATCGCTTCCCTCTGTTTTCTGTAAACAGCAAGAATTGTTGAAATATGTTTATCAATATCATTATTGCTGAGATAATCGAAAAGAACCCTCTGTGAAAAATAATTTGTATGAAGGTCTGCCGCCTGCTTTGCAACAATAACTTTTTCAAATATGTTTTTAGGTGCGGCAATCCATCCGAGACGGAATGACGGCGCGAATATTTTAGAAAAAGACCCGAGAAGAACAGTATTTTTTTCAAGATACTTTTTCATGGACTCCTGAGGTTTTCCTATGAAGCGAAGTTCTCCATAAGGGTCATCTTCAATGAGAACAGTTTTGCTTGGAGCAAGAACATCCGCGACCTCGCGCCGCTTTGAATCAGACCATGTTATCCCCGAAGGATTCTGAAAATTAGGAACGGCATAAAACAATTTCGGATTTGATTCTATTGCTTTCTTTACATCTGCTATACAGGGACCGTCATTTTCAAGTTCAACGGTTTTAAAATTCGCCTTGTATATCGACAAAGACTGGATAGCACCGAGATA
>Ga0116141_10000770_pt1 | contig 26309 bp, 21 predicted proteins | sample AD_UKC097_MetaG_FD_89744 | JGI IMG/M metagenome (GOLD analysis project Ga0116141, IMG submission 89744) | Active sludge microbial communities of municipal wastewater-treating anaerobic digesters from USA - AD_UKC097_MetaG | ecosystem: Engineered > Bioreactor > Anaerobic > Digestate | place: USA...
TGGAGTGAAAATGATTTGTACAATCAATTGAGGGGGTCAAAATTAAGTTGTCGCAAGGGGTCAATTTTCAGTTGTCATTTCCATTCAGGAGAGCCTTCTTGATCGAAGTCAGGCATATCAAGCTCTGCCTCCCGCTCAAGTTCAGCTTCAAGTTCAGCTTCCCGTTCAATTTCTAATTTCTTCTTAGTCAAATAATCTTGGCTGAACTTTAAGAATTGGTTGACCTCCCTCAGGGAGCTTCCTTTCAAAACCGCTCGACCTGCTTTAGCCTCTTTAACCATTGCTTTACATAATGCCAAAGTATCATTGAACAGCTGCTCGACCTCTGTCTGTTTCTTATTAATATCCATCGTTAGAATACCCCTCTAAACGCTCTCATTTGCCCTACATTGAACGTTCTCTTATAAAGCATACTCTCCTATTCATTTTCTATTTGTTGCCCCTGAATCGTCCTCTGTCGTACCTATTAGCCACATGGAATAGCTCGTCCTTCTCATATTGACACAAGATTTCAAACTTCGCCGGTTTGTTCCTATTTCTTAAAATCATGTTTCTTAAATATTGCCCATAGCACGTGATAGCCCTCTGGCAGAGAACATTATGGCTGCAAGTAAGCCCAAAGGCTTCCTGTGTGAATTTATCTATAAAGGCCAACTCCTGTTCTACTGCTGGTGTGGTTTTAAACTTTAAATTCTTACCCTTTTCGTGTATCTTTGCTTGTAGTTGCTGCATTTTTTTTATTCCTTTCGATTTATTCTGATTTCAATTTATTCTGATTTCAATTTCTGATGATGATAATACTCTGTGTTTGTCTTTTGATTATCTCCTGTCTAACTCCCTGATTGCAGAGCAAGCTCCTTGTTTGTGTGTGTGTTTTTATTTTCTCTGGATATATGATTCAAAAAATTTTATTCCTCTAATAGTGGGTGGCGAACCACTAACACCTACTACTAACACTCTCTTGTGCGCCTGTAGCTTAGTTGGATAGAGCAACGGACTTTCAATCCGAAAATGCAGGGAGATATGTTCCCCCAAGAGTGGGTGGCGAAAAACCCCTATTTTATGATAAGTTTTTGAATTAAAAATGAGTTTTTGTGTTACCCAATGTATCGATAACAAAACGAATGTTATTTTGTTCTAATAACCACTAACAAAATGCTTGACATTTATATTGTGGTTGATTATCAATTAAATCGTTTTAGGGGATTTCTTATTGGATAACAAAAAGGGAGGTTAAAGGCACATGGGAACGAAGGTAATAGGTTATGTTCGGGTATCAACAGATAAACAGACCACAGACAACCAAAGGCTGGCTATTCTCGATTATGCAAATAAAAGCGAGATGAAGGTGAACGACTGGATTAAAGTAAACGCAAGCTCAAGAAGAACCCCAACAGAGAGACGAATAGATGAGCTATTGGGAAGGGTTCAATCGGGGGATACAATCATAACATCCGAGTTATCACGATTAGCTCGGTCAGTGGGTCAGATAGCTATCATCGTGAATGAGCTTCTGAAAAAGAAGGTCAGGTTAATAGCTATTAAAGAGGCAATTTCATTAACCGGCAAGCAGGATATTCAATCAAAGGTGGTAATAACCATGTTCAGCTTGTTTGCAGAAATAGAACGGGACCTGATATCAGAACGAACCAAAGAGGGATTAACAAGAGCAAGGTTACAAGGTAAGATATTGGGAAGACCAAAAGGGAAAGGCAAGAGCAAGCTCGATCAGTATCAGGATGAGATAGAAGGTTATCTGAATAAAGGATTGAACCTAACAAATATCGCTCGGATTTACGGCGTTAGTTGGACTGCTCTTAAACACTTTGTAACCTCTCGGAACTTGGCTTAGAACTCCCTTCTTGTGTATCGCAAAAAAGTAAGTGGTCTTATTTTAAATGGTTCTCTGGAAATAAAAATCGATCAGGAATTGTGAAACAGAAAACCCTACGGGGGAAAAAATTTTCTGACCGGTAAGAAAGGTATCACGAATTTTTAGGTCAAATTTTTAGAAAAGTTCCATTGGATAAAAGAAATTTCCCTCAACTACCTGATATTTATTACCGAACTGACGATTTTTGGATAACGTTTCCTCCGACTATCAAATAGCTTTAAATTTAAAAACCAAAAGATTAAAGATAGTTACACCCAAAGTTCAACTTTTTGCTTGACTTTGTTATCCAACTTTATTACCTGTTGTGTGAATACCCGATTGAAGTTTAGGGAATGATTTCAATGAGTTTGGATTGTTGGAGGATCGATTCTTTTGAACTCCATGGCGACGGTTGTTCCTTTATTGACTTCGCTGTCAACATCGAGCCGACTGCCGTAAGATTCAAGGATCCTGTGGACGATGGAAAGACCCAGACCGGTTCCATTCGGTTTGGTTGTAAAAAATGGATCGAAAATCGAATGAAGGATGTCTCTTGACATGCCGCAGCCGCTATCGGTGATGCGGATACCGACCCGTTTGTTTTTAATCGGATAGATTTTGAAATCGATAAGTCCCGAACCCTCGGTCGCCTCCGCGGCGTTTATGAGAAGGTTCCAGAAAATCTGGTGAAGGTGTACCGGGTCCATTGCAACCCAGATTCCGAAGGCGAAATCTTTTTTGATGAGTATCTTTCCGGAAAAGGAGCCGTTTTTCTCAAAAAGTTCAACCGTTTCTGACAGGGCTTTGCTCAGATGGATCGGTTGAATCTTTGCTGCCGGAGGCCTTGCGAATAAAAGAAAATTGCTGACGAGGGAATTTAAACGATCGGCTTCCCGGAGAATAATTTCCATCAGCTTTTCGTGTTCCGGATTATAAGGGATATCCTCTTTTAAAAGCTGAATGCACCCCGCCAGAGAAGCCAGGGGGTTTTTAATCTCATGCGCCAGACCGGCTCCCATTTCCCCGACGGCCGCCATCTTTTCCACTCTTTTTACGTGATCTTCCATGGCCTGGAGCGCTTTTTTAGTCCTTTGCGCCTGTTCCGCCAGCAGACTGCTCAGGAAAGCCACGGCAAAGCAGGCCATCGTAGTGATCAATGCCTTGTAAAGGAAATGGCTGCCGCCATTGGTTGCCGAGGCAAACGTTTCCTCCATGCCGAACGGCGAAAGAATGCGGTAGTATTCAAGGCTTATCATCGTACCGTATTCCATGCTGCAGAGAGCGGCCGTAATCATGCTTCCTTTCCTGAAAAGGAGCATGCTGGTATAGATAATCACCACCAGATAAAGAAATGAAAAAATGCTGGAAAAACCGCCGGTTACAAAAATAATAAGCGTAACGATGAGGGTGTCGATTCCGACTTGCAGGTAAGCAAAAAGAATTTTCCGCATTCCGCTGCGAAGCATCAGGGCATAAACGAACGACAGGAGAAATATTCCGACGATCAGGCCGTAAAGGAAAAGAAGCGGGGTTGCGAGCGGGGACGGATTTTTAATGAATTGCAGAATAATGGTCGATCCCAGCAGCAGGGTGGTAAAAAGGATCCGGAAGAACATGATCCATTTCAGTCGATGGAAAAAATCCGCTTGCGGTTCGCTTGAAGGATGGTTTGTCGGCAAGGATGGATCCTCGGTAATTTTAAGATTGTATTTTCAAAACGCCGGGTACCCGACAGGCTGCTTTTACCGTGAATCGGTTCGAAACGGTAGGGGCTAGAGGTTGCTGGCCATTTTGAATACGGGCAGATACATGGACACCACCAGACCTCCGATGGTAACTCCCAAAAACACCAGCATAAAAGGCTCTATGAGCGCGGTTAAGTTTTCGACGGCCTGATCGACTTCTTCGTCGTAAAAGTCGGCGATTTTTTCCAGCATGGAATCAAGGGCTCCGGTGGACTCGCCTACCGCGATCATCTGGCATACCATCGGCGGGAAAACATTGCTTTCCCCGAGAGGAGCGGCCATCGTGCGACCTTCGGATATGCCGGAACGGACGCCGTAGATCGCTTTTTCAATGGTTTTGTTGCCGGATGTCTTCGCGACGATATCCAGTGAATCCAGAATCGCAACCCCGCTGGACAACATGGTGCCCATGGTTCGCGTAAATTTGGCCACCGCCACTTTACGAATCAAAAGCCCGAAGACCGGCAGCTTAAGGACCGATTCGTCAACCAGGATTCGACCTTTATTCGTGTTGCGGAATTTTTTGAATGCAATTACCAGGATTGCCGCGGCACCCAGGATGTATAAGATATTACCCTTCACAAAATTGCTGAGATTAACCACAACCATGGTCGGCGCGGGAAGCGCCCCACCCATGTCCGCAAACATTTCCTGAAAAACCGGGATAACGAAAACAAGAATTACGGCGACAACGAGGACGGCGATACCCAGAGTTACGCAGGGATAAACCATTGCTCCTTTTACCCGTTTTTTCAGTTTGGCCGCTTTTTCCATGTAACCGGACAGCCGTCTGAGAATCGTATCCAGGATGCCGCCGGCTTCACCGGCGGCGATCATATTCACGAAAAGATCATCGAATTCCTTGGGGTACTGTTTCAAAGCTTCTGCGAGAGTCTGGCCGCTTTCGACGGAATCTTTGATTTGTTTCAGCATTTTTTTAAACGTTTTGTTTTCCTGCTGGGACTGAAGAATATCCAGACATTGAATGATCGGAAGACCCGCATCGATCATCGTTGAAAACTGCCTGCAGAAAAGGATGATATCGGTTTGGGTGACTTTCGGCTGAAGAAAAGAAACATTCTCGAAAAGATCCTTGGGTTTTTTCTTGACCTTGGTGGGAGTAATCCGCATTTTGGAGAGATTCGCCCGGACCGCTTCTTCATTAGGGGCCTGCATTTCTCCTTTCTGAACCTCATTTTTTCTGTTTTTCCCTTCCCATAAAAAAAGCGGCATGACGGCTTCCCCTCCGTTTGATGTTTGAAATAATGCGGAAATAATATTATAGGATTAGATATCGGAATGATAAGAAATTACCTTTAGAAATTATTGGAAAGCGGTTTCGAAACCTTCTCCAGGTTTCAGTCTCCGGGGCGGGGCGAGGTTTTCAATCCTAAAAATACGAAATGTATTGCCGCGGTTGAAGGCATCGCCCCGCTTTGATCCTGAACCCGATGGAAAATTTTGAAACTTCCGTGAAATGGAGCAAAACATCGTCCGTTCAATCCATTGATTTTTTAACGGGATAAAAAGGGGAAATATGGTTACGGGAAAGCACGGATTTAAAAAAAAGGATCTCACGATTATCACCACCCATATGAATGCGGATTTCGATGCCGTTGCTTCCATGCTCGCCGCCCAGAAACTGTATCCGGGTTCTTTGGCCGTCTTTCCGGGGTCCCAGGAGGAAAACCTCCGGACCTTTTTCATGGAGTCCATGGCCTATCTTTTTAACATGGCGGACATCAAGGACATCGAGTTCGCAAAAATTCAAAGATTGGTACTGGTGGATACCAAGCAGCCCAACCGGATCGGAAAATTTTCATCTCTTCTGGATCGGTCCGATCTCGAGATCCACATTTATGATCATCACCCGCGCATGGCGAATGATATCAAAGGGCATTACGAGGTGCATCGGTTGACGGGAGCGACGGTTTCCATTCTTGCGAAAATCATTCGGGAAGAGGGGATCGATATTTCTCCGGATGAAGCAACGATCATGTGCCTCGGCATCTATGAAGATACCGGTTCTTTTACTTTTTCATCGACCACCGAAGAGGATTTCACGGCAGCCGCTTTTTTTCTTTCCAGGGGGGCGAATCTGAACACGATTGCGAACCTGGTGGAAAGAGAAATCAGTCCGGAACAGGTCGGGCTGTTAAACGAGATGATCCAATCGACAAACAAATTCAACATCAAGGGGGTCGAAATTGCAATTACCAACGTCACCAGCGAAAAATACGTTCCGGACATCGCTTTTCTTGTTCATAAAATGGTGAAGATGGAAAACCTAGGCGTGATCTTTGCCGTTGCCCAGATGGGAGATAAAATCTATATCGTTGCGCGAAGCCGGATACCGGAGGTAAATGTCGCGGAAATTGTTTCTCTTCTCGGCGGTGGCGGGCATCCGTATGCGGCGGCTGCAACGGTTAAGGGAAAAACCCTGGCTCAGGTGGAGCAGGAACTGGTCAAGATCCTTTACAACAAGACCAAGTCGAGCAAGAAGGCGGTGGATCTCATGTCGTTTCCGGCGATTACGGCATCGGCGGATATTTCATGCAAGGACGCCAACGACCTGTTGACGCGGTATAATATCAACGCGTTGCTGATAACGGAAAAAATTGACGGGAAGGACAAACTTTCCGGGTTCATCTCGAGACAGATCATTGAAAAAGCGCTGTATCACAAACTGGATAAAGTGCCGGTTCGGGAATACACGACCACGGAGATGGGAACGGTCGGACCGGATTCGGATCTCCTGGAGGTTCAGGAAAAAATCATCGATAACAAGCAGCGAATCCTGCCGGTCGTCGACAAGGGAGCGATCAAAGGGGTCATTACGCGGACCGATCTGTTGAACATCCTTGTTCGGGAATCTCAGGCGGCCGCAATGTCTTCCACGGAGGTGCAGAAGGAACCGCTTCACGCAAGGACCCGTTTTATCCGCAATTTTATGAAAGAACGGATCCCCTCGCGGATTTTTGATATCCTCCAGAGCATCGGCGAGGTTGCCGGGCGGATCGGTTGCAACGCCTATGTGGTCGGCGGATTCGTTCGGGATCTGTTTCTTTACCGAACCAATGAAGATATTGACATTGTAATCGAGGGAGACGGTATCGCATTTTCAAAGCAGTATGCCGCCATGGCGGGCGCGAGGATTCATTCCCATGAAAAATTCGGCACGGCGGTTATCATTTTCCCGGACGGTTTCAAAATAGACGTGGCTTCCGCGAGACTGGAGTATTACAAATTCCCGGCGGCTCTTCCGACCGTTGAAATGAGTTCGATCAAGCTCGATCTTTTCCGGAGGGATTTTACCATCAATACGCTTGCGGTGCAGCTGAATCCCGAACGGTTCGGAACCCTGATCGATTTTTTTTCCGCGCAGAAAGATATCAAGGAAAAAACGATCCGGGCGCTTCACAACCTGAGCTTTGTCGAGGATCCCACCCGGGTGTTTCGCGCGATCCGGTTCGAGCAGCGATTTGGTTTCACGATTGGAAAGCTCACTTCGGGATTGATCAAGAACGCAGTCAAAATGGATTTTTTCAGACGGCTCAGCGGACGGAGGGTGTTTGCCGAACTGCGCCAGATTCTTTCCGAGGAGAACCCTACGGCCTCGATCATACGGCTCAACGATTACGACCTGCTGAAGGTGATTCATCCATCGATTGTTTTGAACGATGAGTTGATCGCACTGTTTAATTCCGTTAAAGAGGTTCTTTCCTGGTATGATTTGCTTTTTCTGGAAGATACCTATATGAAGTGGATCGTTTATTTCCTGGCCCTCATACGGCACTGCGAACGTAAAACATCCAAAAAAATCTGCATCCGTCTGGAACTGTCCTATCGTTACACGACCATTTTCTGTGAAGACCGGTTCGAGGCGGACAGTTGCCTTTTATGGCTGGAGCGGAACGTTCCCGTCACCAACAGCGTGCTTTACAAACATCTTTCCCGTTTGAAGACCGAACTGATCCTGTATATGATGGCGGCCTCGAAAAAAGAAAAAGTCAAGAAATCCATATCCAATTATGTCACCCGGCTCCGATATGTCCGCGCCTCGATCAGGGGAAAGGACTTGATCGAAGCGGGCATCGAACCCGGACCCGTCTTCCGGCAAATCCTTCAGGCGGTCCTGGATGCAAAACTAAACGGCCTGCTTCCGTCCAGAAGGGATGAACTCCGGTTTGTCCGCGATTATTTTTCATCCCATGATTAACCGGGTCATCGCGATTTTCATTCTTTTCCTTGACTCCTTCATGGCATGATTGCATATTCGCACCTTTCTTGATTGACCTTCTTCGGTTGCTGGGTTACAGTTCCGCGATCCGTCCGGTTCCGGCGGTTTTCCACCGGGTTTCCGTTCCATCGCGGATGGATGCCGGAGGCTCGGGGCGATCCTTTCGGCTGATCGGAGGGATCGTCTGGAAGAGTTCGAACGGTTTTGCATGATGATTATCGTTCTGTCGCCTTTTACCGGGTCGATGGACGCGCTTTTTTATCGTCTCCTTGCTCCGTGTTCGCCTCGGGAGCAAGGGAATTGCATTGATTTTCAAAACACCATGGGGGACTGCGAATAATGGCCAAGAAGCGAATATTAAGCGGAATGCGGCCGACAGGGCCGCTTCATCTGGGAAATCTTCACGGAGCGCTCGCCAACTGGGTGGAAATGCAGGATTCATATGATTGCTTTTTTTTTATTGCGGACTGGCACGCCCTAACCAGCGATTATGAAAATCCGGGAAGAATTTCCGAATATGTCAGGGAAATGATGATCGACTGGCTGAGCACGGGACTTTCTCCCGACCGGAGCACCCTTTTTGTCCAGTCCCATATCAAGGAACATGCGGAACTGTTTCTGCTCCTTTCCATGATCACTCCGGTGCCCTGGCTCGAACGCAACCCCACATACAAGGACCAGATGGACCAGATCAAGAACAGGGATCTGTCGACTTTCGGTTTCCTGGGCTACCCCGTGCTGCAGGCCGCCGACATCATCATGTATAAGGCAAACGGGGTGCCGGTCGGGATGGATCAGGTTCCCCACGTCGAAATTACCCGGGAAATCGCCCGGAGATTCAACTATCTTTATGGAGAGATATTTCCGGAACCCGAAGCCATTTTAACCAAAACATCCAAAATACTCGGCATCGACCGCCGCAAGATGAGCAAAAGTTATGATAATGCCATTTACCTTTCCGACAGTCCGGACGATATCGCTTCCAAGGTCTCCCGGATGATCACCGATCCTCAGAGGGCCAGACGAAGCGATCCCGGCGATCCGGAGGTATGCAATGTTTTCGAATTTCTCAAGACCTATGCCGACGGGGAAACCGTTGAAAATATCGGCGCCGCATGCCGCGGCGCCCGGATCGGCTGTGTCGAGTGCAAGAAAATCATGGCTCGGAACCTCATCCAGGCCCTTGAACCGATTCGAGAGAAGAGAGCGGAGTACAAAGCGCACCCCGGGCTGGTTGATGATGTGATTTCGGCAGGCGGCGATAAGGCAAGGGGGGTTGCGCGGCAAACCATGGAAGCAGTCCGATCCGTCATGCGGATATAGACCCGGAAGGCGGGCCGGATTTCGGGTTTCGCGCTACAGACTTTATTTTCTTCGTCTTTCGCCTTTTACCCTTATGGAACCGTACAAAATTAAACTCGATAACATTTTTGAAGGTCCGATGGACCTGCTGATTCACCTGATAAAAAAAAACGAGGTGGATATTTATGATATTCCGATCGCGCTGATCACGGATCAGTTTCTTGAATACATCGGTTGGATGAAGTCGATGAATTTCGATTTTGCCGGAGAGTTTCTTGTTATGGCGGCCACGTTGACCCACATCAAGTCAAGAATGCTTCTTCCGGTTCATGAAGGAGAAGCGGAGGAAGAGGATCCCCGACTGGAGATCACCCGGCCGTTATTGGAATATCTTCAGATGAAATCCGCCGCCGAGTCTTTGGTTCAAAGGAATCTTTTAGGTGAGAACACGTTTGTCAGAAATCCGCCCCGTGAGGCGATCCGGATCGCCCCGGAAGATGAAATCATAAGGGCCGGTCTTTTTGAACTGATCGACGCGTTTCAGAAAATACTTGAAAAACTTCCCACCGAGCATCGGGTGGATTTGACCGCGGACCGGATATCGGTAAAAGATCGGATTTCCGAAATCGTGGATATCCTTGAAGTGCGGGGCTCCGTAACTTTCGGGGAGCTTTTTTCATCCGATGCCGATAAAAACGAGATTATCGTAACGTTCCTGGCGTTACTGGAGATGGTCAAGCTCAGCCTGATCCGCATCATGCAGCATGTCCAGTTAGGAATCATCCGGCTTTTTTATTTATGATGAAGGATTTAAAAAATATTATTGAGAGTCTTCTGTTTATTGCGGACGGTCCTCTGACCGTGGAGCGTATCAAAAATGTCCTCCATCTCTCCGATGCCACGGAGATTCGTAACATGCTCAAAGCGCTTTCCGAGGAATATGAGGCCCGGGGAGGGGGATTTTTTTTGCGCGAAGTCGCCGGCGGTTACCAGCTTCGTACCCGGCCTGAGTATACGGAGTTCATTAAGCGACTGATCCAACCCAATCCGCAGCGCCTGAGCAAGGCGGCATTGGAGACGCTGGCGATCATCGCTTACAAGCAACCGGTGATCCGCAGCGATATCGAGCAGATCCGGGGAGTGGACTGCGGCGGTATTATCCGCATGCTGCTCGATCGCAAACTCGTAAGGGTTCTCGGGCGGAAGGAAATTCCGGGGCGGCCGCTGATTTATGCGACCACCAGGCACTTTCTCGAGGTATTCGACTTGAAAGATCTTAAAGATCTCCCCACGCCGAAAGAAATCGAAGACCTCGGAGACTCTCAAACGGAAACCTCGGGTCCGCCGCCTTCGAACATACCGGAGGAATCCGCCGGCAGCGAGGAAAAAAAATCTTGATTTACGATCCGCGGCACACTATAGTACGCAAAATTGAAGCGCTGGAAACCAACGGGCGGTTAACTCAGCGGGAGAGTGCTACCTTCACACGGTAGAAGTCACTGGTTCAAATCCAGTACCGCCTACCAGAAAAATCAGGGGGGGGGGTTACGTAATATTACGTAACCTCTTTTTTGTTGATTGCGGCCTAACGGCCGAATGATAAAAACAAAATCGCGGTTTCCCGCCGAACGCAGGAGGAAAATAATTCCTGCCGCCACCCGGAAAAAAAATCGCTTCGCAGAAAACCGTTAACCCGCCAAATATTTTATATTTTTAATATCAGGTAGTTGCCCCTTTCGTTTGGAAGAGTTGTTTTTGGCATACTTTGCGCAACCGGTTTACCAGAATATTAAAAATGTATAATAGGGAGGTAACGATGATTATCCAGGCTGTTTGTTCTTTCATTCTATTGGTCGGAATATTTCTGCTGTCTTTTCATCTGGAGGTAAAGGATTTGGGGGTGGCTTCCAATCTCAATGCCATGATGATTGTTTTCGGCGGGACGTTTTTTGCCACGCTCCTGGCTTATCCTCTTCAGAAGCTGTGGATGACCGTGCAGTTTCTAAAACAATCCTTTAAAGATAACCGGCAAATCCGCTGGACGATCTCCACGCTGGTTCGGCTGGCGCGTGTTTATAAAAAAGATGGCATTCTGGCTCTTGAGCGCGAAGGGGAGAAACTGCCCGCAGGCCTGGTCAACAGGGGCGTCGGCCTGATTGTCTATAATTTTTCACGGGAAAATGTGGAACAGATTTTACATAAGGAAGCCCTGCTCACCTTCGGTCAGTATGAGACTTCCTATAAAATTCTGTGCAGCATGGCCAAGCTTGCTCCTGCCATGGGGCTTGCCGGGACGGTGGTGAATCTGATCCGCACCTTCGGACATATCAGCGCGCCCCAGAATCTCGTCGGCTATATGGCAATCGGGCTTTTGAGTACCTTTTACGGTGTCTTGCTGGCCAATATCTGTTTCGTTCCCCTCTCCAACAAACTGCGTGAATTCATGGACCAGGATTTACTGAGGATGGACATCGTGCAGGAAGGGATCCTGGATATTTTCGATGAGGAGGCGCCCCGGGCGATTCAATATAAGCTGGAAACGCTGGCCGGAGTTCAATCGGAGCTTTATGCTCCCAATGTCAGCATTCTGGAAGTCCCGGTGAAACAAAAGGTTACGGAAGTGAAAGGGCTTCATGCGAAAATTGCCTGAATCAATGGACCAGCCACTGGCGCTGCGCAAATCTTCCAAACCGCTTCGCCTATTGAAAAAACAGGCGGAACCGGTCAGCAGTAACGAAATCTGGCTTCTGACCTTAAGTGACCTGCTGATGCTGCTGATGATCTTTTTTGTTTTTGTGCTGGCCGTTCCGTTTGCTCAAACCGGCCATTCTCAACCGGTCGGCTCTCGTTGAGAAACCCGCGGTTGTCATTACTGAATCGACTCCCAGGGCCACACCGGATGCTTCCGACACGGAGGAGGTCGCTCGACTGGAGAAAGATCTGCTGGAAGTTCTGGGCAACCGGGAAGGGGGGAAGGGCGCTACCGTGGAGAAACGCCCGCATGCCGTGATTCTGACATTTCCGGAGCAGATTCTTTTTGATTCGGGACAGGCGCAATTGAAACCTTTCGCGTGGCCGACGCTCACCGCGGTGGCTTCTTTTATTGCCGATCATCCGGGTTTGTCGATCGAAGTCCAGGGGCATACCGATGACCGACCCATCCGCAATGCGCGATATCCGTCCAACTGGGAGCTCTCCGCCGACCGCGCCGCCCAGGTGGCCAGGGCACTGGTGCGGGTGGGTGTCAATCCGTTGAAAATTGCTACGAAAGGCCTGGGGGAGTATCATCCCGGTGTTCCCAATATCGACGAAGAAAACAGACTCAAAAACCGGCGCGTGGAAATACAATTTTCCCTTCCGCAATCCTGATCTCCTTTACGATTCGATGCGGCCCGGATCGAATTTTTCCGGATATGGGATATTGAAAGAAAGCAGGCGGCAGGGCCTTTATCCGTTGCCCCGCCGATGATCTTTTCCCTTTCGTTTGTCGGCTTCTACTCATTCAAATCCCACTCCAGGAATCCAGATACCCGGGGGATATAGGGAAAGTAATGACAGAGCCTTCCGTCACGGATACGAGCGTTTTTCACCTTTAATGTCGATTTCCGGTCGGTACTCAACCGGATCTCTTCGATGGCGGCGATGTCGGCGTAATCGCCTTCGGAACATGCCGACATGGTCGTATCGATGCCGCAAGCCTCGCAGTTGAAACCCCCGATTTCACAAGGCGTGCCTGCATAGTTCCCGATCCAGTGAACATCCGGGTAGCTGATGGTGTCCCGCATGGTCAGGATGACCGTTTTGCCTGCATGCCGGCCGTCCGTGAAATGGATGGTCATGCAAAAGTATTTGATGTCATTCCATCGATTACAAACTTCAATGTTCTCGGTCCATGTGTGATGGATGCAGACATTCCAATATCCAACGTTTTGGTTGTCTTGCGATTTGAGAATTCCCGTAAAAAGGGTTCCGTAACGCGTCCCCCGGTAATCGATGCCGATAAAAATCTCATAACCCGACAGCACATATGTTTCGACCGGAGAATCGAAATCGGCCCGGGCGACCGGATTGCATGACAGCAGAACCAGGCAAAGAAGTATGATCATCTTCTGAAGCCGGCATATTTTTTTCATTGTTACATCCTTTCGTAAAATTGGGTAAATGAAGTGATACCGCCGACATAAGATGTAACCGGACATCTGCTCCCAGCAGGGCGTAAAGACCCCTGTCAGGAGCAGTGCATGCACAACCTGGTGGGATTTTCCATAGACACCTCCAAAAGGGAGGTCAAAGAGCAGAGGACGGGATTTGTAGAACAGGAGACGAAATGAACGGATCCGGATTTTACCGTGGACTCGTCTTTATTTTTAAGTGGCGTCGTTTTTAAAGTCAACAAGATTTCAGAGGCGGAAAAACCGTTCATGGCAAAGGGATCGGTTCCAACATCTCATTTCCATACTTGGAATCATTGCTTCGGAAATATTGTATGCCTGGGTGGCTTTCCAACCTTCCATCGGATTTACGGTCAGGTCGGGGATGGGGGGGAAATCCTGTAGATGGCCTTCAGCAACTCGGCAATGGAGGCGGTCTTGCTGACGAAAGCCTCCGCCCCCGCTTGTCGCATCAAGTGCGTAGCCTGTTCGTCATCGAACATCGAGAGGCCGAGCACCCGCACCTCGGGCAGCTCCGCCTTTATTCTCCGGGTAGCCTCAATGCCATCCATGTAAGGCATGGAAATATCCATTACCACCACATTGGGCCGGAGTTGCCGGGCAAGTTCCAAGGCTTCCTGCCCGTTTGCCGCTTCGCCTACCACCTCGATGCTCGGCTGATCGGCAATCAACCGGATAAGCCCCTGGCGCATCACCTGGTGGTCATCGACAAACAGCAGGCGAATACCTTCTGCATCGGCGATAGCTCTCGATTTGATCGGAGAACATGACGGTTGGTCGGCCGCTTGCTGCTGTGGCGAATCGGCTTTGGTCATACGAAGAGGAACCGTCAGGGTGAATCGGCTGCCGCGTCCTGGAGCGCTCTCAATCACAAGGGTGCCGCCGATATGGTTGATCCGCTCCCGAAGGCTCAACAGTCCGAAACCTTTTGTAACAGTTGCGGAATCCAAGTCGTCGGGATGGAAGCCCCGGCCATGATCGCTGACCGTTATGATCAGGCAGTCATCGGAACCGGATAGAACGACCCGGGCGCTTTTTACCCCGGCGTGCTTTACGACATTAAACAACAGCTCCTGCACGGCTCGGAACATGAACAATTTCAGATGCATACTTTCAAACTGTCGGTTCTCATTCGCTTCCATCCGGACCTCAAGCCCGAACTGTTCGTACATCTGCTGCGCCAGCCACTTCAGGGCGGCGACAAGACCCGAGTGATGAAGCACCGCCGGACTGAGTTCGTGCGACAGGTGGCGCGACTTATTGATCGACTCCTTCAGCAACCGGTCCACATTCGCAAGCATGGATTCGGGAGGCAGGGTCTGGCAAGCCGCGAGTAATTGCATACGGGCAGCGGCGAGAATCTGTTGCAGATCGTCGTGCAGGATCTCAGCGATCCGTCGGCGTTCCCGCTCCTCGGCCTCGATCAGCTCAACTGCCAGGGCCCGGAGCTGCTTTGTCCTGCCCTCAGCCAGTTGGGTGCGTTCGGCCACCCGCTGTTCCAGGGTTTCATTCATCTGCCGCAGTGCCTGTTCGGCCTGTTTTCGGGCAGTGATGTCGCGTCCATAAAGATTCACGTAGCCATTGTCCGCGATGGGCGCAAAGACGAAAGAGAAGACTCTGCCTCCACTTTCCAGGTCCATATGGTTATTCCGCCCATGGTTCAGCGTTTCTCGGACCAGGCGGACAAAAGGTTCGGGTGCGATCTGACCAACCTCACAACGCCATTGGCCCTGAAGAGCGGAGCTGGATCGATTGGCGTAAAGAACAGTGCCTGCGCGATCGATGCGCAGCACCGGATAAGGGTTCTCATCGAGAAAATGAGCGACGCTCTGCAACGACTCCATGGCGCGCCGTTTTTCGGTGACATCGTGGAAAACGATGACCACGCCCATGACATCACCGGAATCGTCGAGGATAGGGGCGGCGCTATCCTCAACGGGAATTTCCCGACCGTTTTTTGCCAGCAGCAGGGTGTCGGCGGCCAATGTAACGGTACATTTGTCGCGAAGAACCTGTGCCACAACGTCATCAGCCGGTTGCCGGCTCTTTTCATTGATGACTTGAAAAATCGCGCCGACCGGCTGGTCAATGGCCTCTTCCTGGGCCCAGCCGGTGAGGTCGGCCGCAACCGGGTTCAGAAAGGTGATTCTGCCCCGCGTATCACTGACAATCACCGCATCGCCGATACTGGTAAGCGTGACTCTCAGCCATTCCCGCTGCCGGGCGAGTTCCTTTTCGACTCGACGCTTCTCGGCCAGTTGCCTGGCTTCCGACAGCGCCCGTTTGACCACCGGTCCCAGGCGGCTCAATCGTTGTTTGAGGACGTAATCGGTGGCTCCGGCTTTCAGGGCCTCGGTGGCGGTCTCCTCGTCAATGGCCCCGGATACGATAATCACCGGAACCGCTGCATGTCGTTGCCCGGCCAATCGCAATGCCGTTAGGCCGTCAAATCCCGGCAGAGAATAGTCGGCGAGAATAAGATCCGGGGCGAAAGCATCCAGGGCCTTAAGGTAGGAATCTTTGTCCGGGGCCACCCGGACGGTGAAATCGAGGCCGGCCTTTTTCAGCTCACGCCTTACCAACTCGGAATCCGAGGCATTGTCTTCGAGAATAAGAATATGAAGTTGTTCGTCCATAACCAATCGGCCGTCTTTTGTGTCGTGCAGGCGGATTATCGAACCGGAGGCACATTCACCATCAACCAGTAGATTCCCAGTTTCGCCACTACTCTGGCAAACTCCTCGAATTTGATCGGCTTGGTCACGAAGCTGTTGACACCCAGGCTGTAAGCCTCCTTGATGTCGCGATCCTCGTTTGAGGAGGTCAAGATGACCACCGGAATGTCCCTGGTTTGTTCATTCGACTTCATTATTCTCAGGACCTCGATGCCATCGAGTTTGGGGAGTTTGATATCCAAAAGAACGACCTTCGGAGCGAGACGGTCGCTCCGGCGGCCTGGGTTCCCTTGAGAACATAAAAACTCCAGCGCCTTCGCCCCATCCTTCAACAGTACGATTTTATTCCCCAAGTTGTGTATCCTGAGAGCGCGAGTAATCAGTTCCGCATCGTTTGGATTATCTTCGACCAGCACGATCTCGATTTCCCCGTTTTTTCTTTCCGTCACTTGGATTCTCCCTTCGGCAAGGTAAAATAAAAGATCGCTCCCTGATCCGTTGCACTTTCCGCCCACACCCGCCCTCCGTGCCGGGTGATAATCCGATGTACCAGTGCGAGTCCTACGCCCGTACCCTCGAACTCCGTAACCGAGTGGAGTCTCTGGAATACCCCGAACAGTTTGTCGACATATCGCATGTCAAACCCGACTCCGTTGTCTTTTACGTAGTAAGCACCGCCGCCCAAGTCCGGCAGATAGCCGAACTCAATGGATGCCCGTGCTCTGGGCGCAGTGAATTTAATGGCATTTGACAGCAGGTTCACCAGAACTTGCCTCACCAGAACGATGTCTCCCCGGGCAGGAGGGGTGAAGCCGATTCTGAATACGAGTCGGCGCTCGGGCATCACTTGTGCAAGTTCGTCAAATACGGTCTTGGCCAGAGCAGCCATATCGATTTGATTCCTGGTCATCTGCTGGCGGCCCAGTCGCGAAAAAGTTAGAAGATCATCAATGAGTCGGCCCATCTGATGGGCGTTGTCTCGGATCAGTGAGAGATAACGCTTACCTTCATCATCTATCAGCGGCGCATAATCTTCCGTAACAGCCTCTGCGAACCCGCTGATCGCGCGCAACGGGGCGCGCAGGTCGTGTGAAACCGAGTAGGTGAAGGCCTCAAGCTCTTTGTTTACGGTTTCCAGAAGTGATTTTGCTTGCCTTGCTTCGGTTCGTTCGAGCTCGATGTCTTCCAGCATGTTCATCAGGGCACGTTGGGTATCCGTCAACTTGCGTTGTTCCTCGTACATGTCTTCCAGCAGGTTCACAGCCGCCTTTTGAATTCGCTGGGAATTTCGGCGTTCTTCTTCGAAGTCCTCCAGGATGTTCAGAATCGCCCGCTGGAACTCTTCCAGTTCCTTCAGGCGCCGGCTCAGTTCGGATGACCCGGTTGGTTGGAACGTGATCGTTGATACCATTAAGATTCCTGGCCTAATCTTCTTTTGAGTTCCTCGTTTTCTCGCCGAAGCGCCTCAATTTCCTTCTTCAATTCCACCATCTTAAGTTCTCGTCCCACGGTCAGTTTCTGGAATTTTTCAAGCTCCGCCAGCCGGTCCAGTTCCCGACGGTGTTGCTCGGCCAATTGTTCTTCGGCCTTTTTCCGCGCCGTAACATCGCGCGCGGCGGCGAAGACACCGATTACGTTGCCTCGGGCGTCTTTGTAGACGCTTGCGTTGTAAAGAACATCCGTCAGCCGGCCGTCTCGATGTCGGATTGTCAGAGGATAATCGGTGACGAAGCCCTCGGCAAAAACCTGCTTGTAACCCTCCCGAGCTTTCCGTGGATCGGTAAAATAGTCGGAGAAGTCTGTTCCGATCAGTTTGTCTCGGGAAACCCCCGTGACTTTAATCGTTGCTTCGTTCACATCGGTTATCTTGCCTTCCGGGCTGATAGCAACCAACGGATCAAGACTCGCCTCGATCAAGCTTCTGGCATACTGAGATGCCTGCCCCTGTTCATTCGTTGTCAGGTTTCGATTCTGCATTTTATTCGGCATTGCCGATCTCCTCTGAGGTTTTCGCAAACGCCATGAAGATGTCAAGCCGGCCGTATTGGTGTTCCGCGCGGCGGGCAATCCATTTCGAACAGGGTATCTCTCCAGTCGGCGCGGAAACAGACCGGCATAGGACAGCCTCAGGGATAAGTGATAGAGATAAGAACGTATTGTCCAGCAGACAATGTATAAAAAAAGGGGGGGATACTTGTCAATAACAAAGCGCCACCGCATGCTGTATCAGCCGAAACGTGCGTTCCGCAGGGCGTTCTTTCAAGTGTTCATCCGAATTTTCACAAATGAAGCGGTCTTCATAATGGGTCGATGATTTTTATACCGGGTCGAATATCATTGGCCGAGGCTTGGGAAACGGAATCCGGACGTTTAGCAGGGTGTTGAAAAACAAGAATCAGGTCGTCAGGCAAGGCGCGCGGCGATATGACAAGCGCAGCATATTCAAGCATATGTGAGCATTGGCGAGAGCCCCGCAACGCTGAATGGCGGCCTCAGGCGAAGTTTTTCAACACCCTGCTAGAGAAAAGGGAGCCCATCAACGAGCGTCTTTCATTCCGTCTGCGATCGAACCAAATGTTTGACTCGCGGCCTCGAATGCCCTATAGACAGAAGTTAGAGAGAATGTTCACGATCCGGGTTGCCGTCGATGAATGGGCTCCGATCCGCCTGCTTCGCACCGTGTTTGCCCTTTTCTTCCGCATGAGGAGGCGGTTGTATGAAAAAACCGGCGAAAGCGTTTCTTCCGGTCACTTTCGGCATCCTTCCGGGCTTTCCCGTGTTTCGAATCGCCGACTACACCATGGCACGCACTTCAACGCCGGGATTCCGCGGGTCCTCCCATGAAATCCGGTTCGCCTTCCACACCTGGAAAACCTCCACCCACGAGTATAATGCGCAGGGGTTTGTGGCGGAGGCATGGACTTTCGGGCTCATACGGCGATGCCTGGAAAAGTCTGTATCTCATTTAAAAAATTACCAGTGCATGAAATACCGCCGGAATCTGCTGTTTATCCCGGATCCGCGTGGGGATATGCCGGTCCACCGGACCTTTTTGTATCCGTTGCCTGGCAGGGAAAAGAAACGTGTGGATTGTCACCAGGATCTGGTCCACAACCACACACCCCTTTACCGATTGTTTCGGTACCGGAGTGATTCAAACCAAGAAACAAAAGGAGGCGTGACATGAAAAGACCGACACGTGGGATGTGGCTGGCCGGTTTTCTGTGGCTTGTCGTTGCAGCTTTTGGATTCTGTGAATCCGGGAAAAGCATCGCCGGGGAGAAAAAATTCGATCCTGATTCGAGCATTGAAGATGTAGGGGTCGCCTGCATTCAGTGCCATAAACAGGAGCATCCCGGCATTTTCGCGGACTGGGCCAGAAGCCGCCACGCCGGCGCCGATGTCACCTGCCTCGACTGTCATCTGGCGGATGAATCCGATCCGGATGTCAGCAAAGACCATTACAAACATTTTGAAGCCTCCGATTCCGAATACGGCCGGAAGGGGTTCAGGGTTCCGGTGACCGCGGTGGTGACACCCAAAGACTGCGCCCAGTGCCACCCGGACGAGGTGGACGAGTATGCGAAAAGCAAGCACGCCAACACCATGGAAATCATGTGGAAAATCGATCCGTGGCTGAAAGACGGCATGAACAGCGATGTGGAAAGATCCAACGGATGCTATTACTGTCACGGTTCCGTGCTGAGAACCGAAAACGGCGAGATTTCCTCCGATACCTGGCCCAATGTGGGCGTGGGCCGTGTGAATCTCGACGGAAGCCTGGGATGCTGCACGAGCTGTCATACCCGGCACCGATTTTCCATTATGGAAGCGAGAAAGCCCGAAGCCTGCGGTCAGTGCCATCTGGGTCCGGACCATCCCCAGACGGAAATTTACAAGGAATCCAAACATGGCGATATTTACGCGGCCTTCAAGGATGAATACAAATGGAACGCTGCGTTTGGGGCCTGGTCCGCCGGGAGGGACTACCGTGGGCCTACCTGCGCGTCCTGTCACATGAGCGGCGCGGGCACGGTGAGAACCTCCCATGATGTGACCGAGCGCCTTTCCTGGGAACTCCAGGCTCCGTTCACGATCCGTCCGGAAAAATTTGAACCCTTTCCCGCAAAGTCCGGCTGGCGGGTGGAACGGGAGAAAATGAAGGAAATCTGCCGACAGTGTCACGGCGACAAATGGATCAACGATCATTATATCAAGATGGACAAGGCAGTGGAGGAATACAACACGGTTTACTTTACGCCCGCCAAGGCGCTTCTGGATGAACTTTACGACCTGGGGCTTCTGGACAAAACCCGGTTTCTCGACGAACCCATGGAAGTGGAGTTCTATGAACTCTGGCATCATGAAGGCCGCCGGGCCCGAATGGGAGCCGCCATGATGGGACCGGATTACTCCTGGTGGCACGGTTTCTATGAATGCAAGAATCGCTACGTGCTGTTCATGAAAGAAGGACGCGATTTGATCGAAAAAAACGAGAAGGCATACAGGGCCCCGGATTACCCCAACGCCACGGGAGACACCAAGCCGCCGCCCGAAGTTTTCGATCGAAAAAAATAATTTTTCCCCGGACCCGGCTTGATGGCAACGCCGGGAAATCGATGCATCAACGGAATACGCTGTGGACCGCTCCGCGGGGTTTTACCGTGAGATCTCCAGGTTCGGCCACCGTGCCCGGGATACCGCCCGGGTATGAACAAAAGGCCGTGGCGGTGATGCCACGACACAGAGATTGAGCCCGAGGGCAGGCTTTGAAACCACTTCTGTGCATATAGTCGCCTGCGTGAAAGAATAAGGTGAAAAACGGGAAACCCGGAGTTGTCATTATCTTTTTTATATGGCTCTGATTTTGGCAAAGTATGCAAGGAAATCAGCCTCGGGAGCAGCATCCAATTTTGCCGCGCAAAGAACGAAATAATAAAACATTACATAACCGGACGAAATGAATCGGCTGTTCCGATCGTCGGTTTTTCCTCCCTTTTCAACCAAAGTTTCAAGAAATCACTTTTAATTTTTCCGATGTGATGTTCATTATGAAAAATACAATCCTTCATGCCGTGAAATAATTCTAAAAAATGATTCAGAAATGTATCTCTTTGTTGCACCACATCCGCAACAATTTCTACATGAGTGACATATAACTTGCGGAACGATCGGGGATCCATGATATTCCGGAGTGCTCGAAGAAACCAGCAATGCTCCATTTGCACGATGGAGCATTGCGTCTGCTCATACAGGGCGATTCTCTTTTCCCTGGAAGTAATTATTTCATCACTCGTCAATATTTTTCTTTCGAAAAAGTGCCTTTTCTTCTCGTTTGCCAGCGTTTGAACAATGTTCTTTATTTCTTCCCGTCTTCTAACCTGTAAGGGTTGTAAGGTATCCAAAGGAATATCTTCCGAACTTAATATGAGATCGCCTCTTTTTAATTCCGGGTCTAAAGCTCCTCCACCGGCAATATCCACGATATCGGTTATCATTCCTGAATTCAGTTTTTCAATTATATCCGGATGAGGAATCCTCTGTCTCTTCCCATAACCGGGAAACAAAAAAGTAATGTCATGTCCCGCATAGTGAATGGTCGCACCACGGCTGCTTATCATAGACAGTAACTGTTTTTTACAGTGCGAAGTTTTATCCGGAAATCCCGGGGACTTGCGGATAAAAAGAATGTCTTTTACGGGAATATTTGACATGGCCCCATTTCGGCGATTATTGACAATGCATATGGAATCCGGCTCAATTCAATTCCAGATGAATACTGAGCATATGGATTTTGCCCCCGTTGAAAACGGTTCAATATACGAAACCGGTTTGTACGTCGGCCGGATTGCAGGTTCCGGCAAGATGCCTGACAGGTTGCAAATCTCATGATTTCCATGGCATATTATTTTCATACCACAAGCTTGCAATGAGCCGTGATCCGGTTCAATATATAAAATGTACTACCGCCCCGAATCAACAGCATGTTCTCGCCGCGCCTTGATCTCGACTTTTTACGATACGTTCTCAACGCCCTTTTTTACGATTTCATCAAAGGCGACCGATGGGAGGAGGTCATATGGCTTTAACAAAAAAACGTTTTCCTTTTTATATCGGTATCACCACCCTGGTGGTGGTCATTGTCGCAACCTTGAGCGGCCTCTTTTTGTGGATCAGCCATCGGGAAAGCAAAGCGGCGGCGATTCAGATGGCCGACCGCCTCTTTACGGAAATCAACGCCAAAACCATGAAACATTACGAAAGCGCTCTTGAATCCGTTGCGGTGATCGTACGGGCCGCTGCGCGCATGCCCGGCATGGCGAGCGCGCCGGCGGAAGACGGTATGGCGCATCCGGGCATGGAGATAATGCTCGAAGTTCTTGCCTCTTATCATTTCCTTTTTTCCATCTATTGCGGATATGATGACGGCGGCTTTATCCAGATCGTGGATGTAAGGGACAAGACGAAATTCCGTCAATTTTTCGCGGCGCCTCCGGGGACGATCTATGTCCTGCGGACTATCGCAGGCGATACAACAGGATCGCTAAAACAGCGCTGGCGCTTTCTGGATCAAAACCGCCGGGTCATCGGTGAACGAGACGACCTGGACCCGGATTACGATCCCCGTGTGAGACCTTGGTATATCAGGGCACAGGGAGAGGAAACGACCTTTTTCACCGAACCCTATATTTTCAGCTCAACGAAACTTCCCGGCATCACCTGTTCCGAAAAGCTTTTCTACGGCGGCGGGGTTTTGGGCGCCGACATCACCCTTGACCAGTTCGCCGCCTCCCTTGAAAGGCAGAAAATCTCCGACCACGGCACGCTCTTTCTCTTTGACCGCACCGGTCGCATCATTGCTCATCCAACGGAAAATCCGATCATTGCCGGAATCGGCAAAGAACTGAGTTTTCTTGCCGGAGAGCAGTCGAAGGATCCACGCGTCCGTTCCGTCGTTGCCGAATATCGCAAATACCCGAAAGAGATGCTCGACCGCACCAGCCAGATCGAGATCGACGGCGCGACCTATCTCGTGCGGTGCACGCCCATCCGGGTGGCGTTGAAATTTGACCAGGTTTTAGCATCCATCGCTCCGGTCGCCGATTTCACCGGGCATATCCGGCGGATGCAGCATCGTATATTTCTGTTCTCCGGGTTGGTCCTGCTGGCGATACTTCCCTTTTCCCTGCTTGTAGCCCGCAAGATATCAGGCGCCCTTATGGAATTGGAACGGGAGTCCATAAAGATCCAGCGTTCCGACTTTTCCGAATCGAAACCCTTCGATTCCAGGATCAAGGAAATCCACTCCCTCATCAAGACCTTTTTCCTCATGAAAACCAAAATCCGTCGTCTGCTGGAACAGCAGCGCAAACTGTTCGACGATTTTATCAAACTGATTGCCGGTGCGATTGACGCCAAGTCTTCCTATACCGGCGGCCACTGTGCACGGGTGCCCGTCGTTGCCGGAATGCTGGCTGCTGCGGCGTGTAAGAGCGAAGATGGACCATTTGCCGGTTTCAACATGGACTCGGTGGATCAGCGTCGGGAGTTTGAGGTGGCCGCCTGGTTGCACGACTGCGGCAAGATCACCACCCCCGAATACATCGTGGACAAGGCCACCAAACTGGAAACCATCTACAATCGGATCCATGAAATCCGCATGCGTTTCGAAGTGCTGCTGAGGGATGCCGAAATCGATTGCTATCGCCGACGACTGGCAGGCGATACCGACGAACGTTTATTGGCGAAAGAACTGGAAGAAAGAAAAAAAGAGATCGCATCCGATTTCGCCTTTGTCGCCGAGTGCAACATCGGCGCCGAGTCCATGTCCGACGAGAAAATCGAGTGTCTGCGGAAAATCGCCGCCCGGACGTGGGTTCGCAATCTGAATGACCGTATCGGTATCTCTCCGGATGAGACGGCGCGCAAGAACCGCGAACCGGCAGCGACACTGCCGGTGATCGAACCCCTTCTGGCGGACAAGCCCGGGCACGTCATCCCCCGGGTCAATTCGGGCTCCTTTAAAGGCGACCTGCATGAGTTTGCCATGAGTATTCCGGATGTCCAATATAACCTGGGCGAGCTTTACAATTTGAGTATCCGCAAGGGAACGCTCTCGCCGGAGGACCGTTTTAAAATCAACGAGCATATCATTCAAACCATTATCATGCTCAACCGTCTGGAATTCCCGGATTATCTGGCGAACGTACCCGAATTCGCAGGCGCCCATCATGAAACCATGATCGGCACCGGCTATCCCCGAGGCCTGAAAAAGGAGGACATGTCGATTCCCGCGCGCATCCTGGCGATTGCCGATATTTTCGAAGCACTGACCGCGGCGGATCGGCCGTACAAGACACCGAAAACACTCAACGAGGCCTTACGTATCATGAGTTCCATGCGCAACGATCAGCATATCGATGCCGACCTGTTCGATCTGTTCCTGCAAAGCGGAGTGTATCAAGCCTATGCCGAGCAGTATCTGGATCCGGCCCAGATCGATGCGGTGGATGTGAATGAATATCTTTCCGGTGCTCGCCTGTGAAATCGATTGGGTTTTCTTCGGCCATGGTGTGTGTATCTTTTTTTGCTGTTTAAAATGTCGGGTGGTTGCCTGCGAAGCAATCGCCCGGAGGATACATCCGATTCCTCAAACACAACTTTCGATTCAAGCATCCGGTACAGTCAATATGGCCGACCCACTTATCTGTTTCGTATGTTTTGTACCGTGTGATCCGTTTGGCAACCCCGGATGATCGCAGCATAACCAAGGGGTAGCAACTGCCCTGAAACCCGCCGTCCCTGCCGTCAAGGTCGATGTTTGAATTCGCTTCGGCAAAACAAGCGGTTTGGACAAATGCCGGCCATTTTGATTTCCGATTGCCATCCCCTCATCAGAGATTTTTCTGATTCTCTTTGCCCAGTATTTACATGCCTCTTCCGCCGGCCCCCACTTACTGAACCTCTCCGCAAATCCCGCCCGATACACATTCTCGGCAACGAAGATCGCTTCGTCGGTCATCGCGTCGCAGACCATAAACTGACAGGTTGTCGCTTCCGATCCGCACCACACGGGTGAAGATTCCCCGCAGCAAGCTACAGCGTTTTTCAATCCCCAACTTTACCATTTTTAGATATTGCCCCTGTTCACCATCGAAGGCGGGAATCATCACCTGGGCAAATTTGAAAATACGGTTTCCACATCAGAAATGAAATTGCTTTGCTTTTTTTCAACGAGATAAAATACTATTTATTCCTTTTCCTGGGCTTCCTTTTCTTTTTTTTCTTCTTCCAGAATGGTTTCCAGTGCAGCAGCAGCGCCTGCCGTTGCATGGTCCGGTCCTGATTGGGTTTGCGGTCTCCCTTCGGGGGGAGCGGAAGGTGACGGAGCCGGGAATTCGACAATCACCTTGCGGTGGGCATAATGGATGCCTTCTTTTTCCAGAGCCATGGTAATGCGCTTGATGGCCTCCCTGCGAATCAGAAAGTGTTTGCCCGCTTTGGCGGTAAATTTTACCCGAAACGTCATCACTGAATCTCCCACTTCTCTTACTCCCTGGGACTTCAGCGGCTGAATGAAATTAGGCCCGAGCTCTTCGTCTTCAAGCAATTTTTGACCGACCTTTTTGACGATCTTGCGAACCTTGTCGATATCTGTATCATAGGGCAGCTGCAGGTTGATTTTTTCCACCAATCCCCCCCGCATGAAGTTGGTTATGGCCCCAAGGTCGCTGTAGGGAACGATCTAGAGCATGCCGCGATGGTGACGCAGAAAAACATTCCGCAACGAGATCTTTTCCACCATCCCGGAAATGTTTCCGGACTTCAGGTATTCTCCGATCCGGAAAGCGTCATCCATCAGAAAGAAAAATCCGGATAAAATATCGGAGACCAGTTTGCGGGCGCCGAAGCCAACCGCCAGTCCCACAACCCCGGCGCCGGCCAGGAGTGGTGCGATATTCACCCCGATGGAAGACAGTCCAATCATTAACACCATGGTTACCAGCACGACCCCGATAAACTTTCGAAGAATGGGCAAAAGGGTGTGGCTGCGGGTTTGGGTTGCAGCGGCGCCCCACTCGTCAACCTTTTCCTCGTCTTTGTCGGTCGCTTCAAACGGCGTGGTTTTCTGGAGTTTTCGATTGATGTAACTGTTTGCAACCCGCCAGAAAATGTGAGCCAGCGCCAGGGTAAGCAGAATTTGAAAGGTTGCCCGGGTCAGTTTTTCGCCAAATGGCAGATGCAGGCCCCAGAAGGAGAACAGCCAGAAGGCCAGAGCCATCAAAATGAATATCCTTACAA
>Ga0116141_10000771_pt1 | contig 26279 bp, 24 predicted proteins | sample AD_UKC097_MetaG_FD_89744 | JGI IMG/M metagenome (GOLD analysis project Ga0116141, IMG submission 89744) | Active sludge microbial communities of municipal wastewater-treating anaerobic digesters from USA - AD_UKC097_MetaG | ecosystem: Engineered > Bioreactor > Anaerobic > Digestate | place: USA...
AATGCATTAACTATAGCTGTTCTTTCCTTCATATCGTCTATTGTGGCAATTGAAGTAAACTGTCCGTCATACACCAACAGTTCATATACTTCATCGCTCAAAACAAGTATTTCGTTTTCTTTTGATATTTTTGCTATCATTTCAAGTGTGGATTTGGGATAAACGACTCCTGTAGGATTATTCGGAGTATTAATCATGATAACCTTTGTTTTAGGTGAAAGGTATCTTCTAATTTTTGATTCTGTAGGAAGAAATCCTTCTTCTTCATCAAGCGGAACATGAACCGGTAGACCGCCTACCATTTTTATTTGGGCATCGTAGCTTACCCATGAAGGATCAAAAATCATTACTTCATCACCCGGGTTTATCATAGCCAGCAAAATATTATATATAGCCTGTTTTCCACCATTTGTTACAACGATATCATTCGGATCATACTTAATATTCAGTCTTTTATTCAGATACTCTGAAATTTTCTTTCTTAGATCAAGGATACCTTTTGCATCGGTATACTTGGTTTTCCCTTCCTTTATAGCTTTGAACGCAGCTTCACAAATAGGCTCAGGTGTAGGAAAGTCCGGTTCACCCGCTGTCAGTTTAACGAGATCAACACCCTGCTTCTCAAGTTCTATGGCTTTTGCATTTAAAGCAAGAGTAAGAGAAGGTTCAACTGCTAAAATATTTTTTGAAAAAAGCATTCAAGATCTCCTCCTTCAAGGTATAATTTATTTGAAAGTACTTTCATGAAATTTTTTTCATTTAAATTCTATATTATTTTTTCTCTCAAAACAAACTTGTTAGTTTTAATGTAGCCTAAGAAAAGCCGTTTTTCAGACAAATAACTTTGATATTCATTGTAAATTGTAAGGTGTTTCTAAAAAAAAGATTTTTTATTACAATACTGTTCTGACTTACTCTGCGGTAGTTTTAAAAAATTATGTGTATAATATATTGGCATATATGGAGGTGATATTTTGCTAAGAATAACCAAGTATATCAAGAAACTTGAAAAGTTTGATATTCAGATAATAAAAAAAGAGAACCTAGGAGATCCTTTTAAATACAGGCGTTATGGAGAAAAAGACTTTGAAATAATCAACTTAGAGTACCTTAATGGTTCAAAAATAAAAAAAGCAAGCTTTGTGCTAAAGAAATACTTTAGAACAGATATTCCGATGATCCTATCCTCTGATAACTCCTTCAGAGAGATACAGTTCGCAAAATCAAAGCTTATGAGTGATTTCAAAAGTTTCTTTTCAATACCTATTATAGATGTGGATTCTGAAAAGAAGATTATTTATATGATAAATAAAGGTGATGAATTGAAACGATTTGGCCCTCCTGAGATTCCGACATACGAGAAGATGTCTATTCTTGTATCCAGATTGGCAAAAAAGGATGCATTTATTAACAGAAATGTTGAACCATTTCTTGGAACATATCTTACATGGGTATTAAATCTAAAAAAACTATTTTGTGAAGTATGCAACGCAGATGAAAGTTCTGAGCTTTACCAGAAATTGAAAGAAAAGTGGAGCTGGTTTGAAAACGGAGTAACAAACTTCTGCAAAATCCATGGACAGGAACAATTTGACAAACTTATGCTTTGCTACGATAAAGTACAAAAGGACGATGCTTTTTTCAAACAGGCACCATATGCATGTCAACACGGTGATTTTTTCTTCTCTAACATAGGGTTTGAAGACGATATGACACCTGTTGTAATAGACTGGGAAAACGTTTGTTATGGACCAATAGGCTTCGATTATGCAACCTTGCTTGACGGTATGCCCAAACTGGATTTTGCACAGGAACTTCCGAATATATATCTGGAGTATTACAACTACTACTCCGAAAAAAAGATTGACCGAAAGTACTTTGATGAACTTATGCTTAAACTCAGTGACAGAATTTTTTTCTTTACAGGCGTTATTGATAATATTATGCTGGCATACAGCGATGATAGTTCTTTGCCGGAAAATGTAAAAGCTCAGATGCGTAAGGAGTTTATTGAAAGAGTAGACACATACTTTGCGGCACAGTAACCGAGGTGATATATGCAGGCTGGAATAGGATATGAAATTTTTCCGGATAGATTTTTTTCTTCCTGTCCAAAAAATGAAACAAGGGAATGGAATTTGGAACTTCCTTTACCTGAAGAGTTCAAAGAAAAAAAATACAAATATGGAACTGTATTTTATGGTGGCGATATCAAAGGTATCACTAAAAAACTTGATTATATAGCTGGGCTTTCAGTTGATTTTATCTACCTTACTCCTATTTTCAGTTCCCCATCCAATCATAGATACGATTGCTCCGATTACTTTACTATTGATCCTATGCTAGGAACGGAAAAAGATCTAAAAGAACTGTGCAGCGCGGCTATGGAAAATAAAATCCGCATAGTGCTAGATATAGCTCTGAATCATGTTGGCGACACTCACCCATGGTTTATAAAAGCTGCAAAAGGACTGAAAGAAAAAGAATTTTTCAGACAAATAAACGGAAGTTTCACATTTTGGTCCAATTCAAAAAACCTTCCAGAACTTGCCTTGGAAAACTCTGAATTGATTGACTTGCTTTGGCGCAGCGAAGATTCCGTAATGAAAAAATGGATGAAAACAGGAGTAAACGATTGGCGGCTTGACTGTGCCTATGAACTGGGTCAAGAACTGCTCAGTGACATAAGCAAAAATATTTCATCTCACTCAGAGCATCATATTTATGCCGAAGCCTGGACATATCCTAAAAAATGGCTTTTGAACGGACATACTCACGGCATAATGAATTACTACTTTAAAAATATCATAGATGATTTTTTGAATAACACAATTGATGGGAGCCAGACCGCAGAAATATTATCTTATACCGTCAAAGACTGTACAGAGGAAAAGCTCTTTTCATGTTGGAATATACTATCAACACACGATACACCGAGAGTAAAAAATCAATATACCGATCTTTGGAAGCTTGCAGTAGTAATGCAGTTTACTTTACCGGGAAGTCCTTTGATATACTATGGGGAAGAAATAGGAATGACCGGAGAAAACGATCCTTACTGCCGCCAGCCCATGAGATGGGAATTGATGGAAAGCGAGAACGAAACTTTCAATTTTTATCTTAAAATAACCAAGCTTTTTAAAGACTCTCCTGCCTTACGGGAAGGAAAGTTTACAAGAGCATTTTCAAACAACCAAAATATTCTTGCCTATAGTAGGTCAACAAGCAAGATTGACGAGTATAGACTTATAGTTATCAACCCTACTCATAAAGATCAAGAGTTTACTGCATACACAACAGAATCTTTTCTTATGAACCGTGCACAGATGCAGGATATTTTTAGCCAAGAACGATATACGATCGTATGTTCTTCTATAAAAGGAACCATTGACCCGGGTAGCTTCCTCATACTCCAACCCCTGATTGACGGAACCTATACTCCGTATAAAAGGCTTATAAATTCAAATTATTAACGCTGTTTAACTGTAATATCCTTTATTTATAGTAAAAATAATCCTACCTATACAGACAAACAAGTAGCGTACACAAACTCAAAAGCCAAGTCAAGGCTAAAGTGCCTGACTTGGCTTATAGTACATCTAAAAAGATTTTGTTTTATAACCCGTTTTTCCTTACCATAAAACTTTATAAAACACATTGTTTATGTTTTCTACATAGAAATTCTCACACGGCATAAAATACTCTATCTTAGGATTTTCTAAGCTACTTATTTCAACAAACTCCTTCGAAAGTTTGACAAGTTTTTTGCCCTGAAGTATTATCCTGTCATTATAGAAATCAGCTTTGATAATACCACAATCGTCATCTGAGCAATAAACTTTGCTGAATTTATCACCGTTAAATTTAAAAATACTGTTTTGCCTTTCTTCATATTTTCTTCCTACAACAAAGACAGCTTCATCTATGATAAACATATCACTGAATAAATCTATTTCAGGAATATCTGTATAAAGCGTTACTAAACTGTTATTTTCATAAATGCTTATGACCATGTCCTGAATAACATAAATTTTTCCATTTATTGACTTAACTCTTAAGAAACGTGTGTTCATATCTTCAAACACTGTCTTCAGTTTAAGGTTTTTATCAAAAACATAAAAATCCTTGCTTATACCTACATATATATTTTTTGAATCAACGAAAATCCCTGCGTTACTCTGACCACCATAAAAATTATGCATTCGCGGATTTCCGTATTTATCGGACACATATATCTGGTTGCCGTATTTTTCTTCTTTGTATATTGCACGTGTAGTGAAAATCTTTTCATTATAATCAAACACAACAACTTCTGTAAGTATAGTAGATGGATCAAACGACAGATAGTAAAGATTCTGCTGATCATAAACCATGTCTCCAATAGAAAGGTTCTTATCCAGATTGATCAAACAAACTTTTTCTGCTGCAAAACTCATCACTGATAGAAGTATCAGAACCGCTAATAATATTTTTTTCATCCTTATCCTCCTTATATTGGATATCCAATATCATATAATTGTTTTTTTAGAAATGATAGCAAAAAAAACAATAATTATATGATAAAATATTTTATACTAATTATATTATATAGTAAAAATATTTTTTTGTGGGGTCTTATTGGTCTTTTAAAAAATGAGGGGGATACTATGAAACAAAATATCTTAGGTATTATTGACGCTTTAGGCTTAAAATCTCTGCCTATACTTAGATATTTTTTGGATAATATTGATGTAAAAGACAATGAGATGCAAGAGTATATAAGGGGACTTGGCTACTACTATAATTTTGAATATGAAAAAGCAGAACAACTTTTCTCAACAGGTTTTAACTCTCTAAAGCATTTTGTTAGAGCAAATTTCGTACTTTTAAAAATTTTTGATGCAAAGTGTGATAAGGATAGTTTTTTTAGAGTATATAAAAGTTTAAAAGAAGTTATTTCTAACCTTTCAAAAGAGCTCGAATATGACTGTAGAATGAATCTGGCTGTTGCAGAGATGTCTTTATTCAATGATTCACGAAGGATTGATCGGTTACTCCCGTTTAGAGATAAAAACCGTAATGCTGTTTTATATTATCATAAAGCTATAGCCAGTATTGAACTAAAAAATGATTACGAGCAGGGATTAAAATATATAGAGCTTTCTAAAAACGAATCTCAAAGCTCAGATTCTCCTTTTTTAAAACTTATGATAATGAATGCCTATATTTCATATAACCTTAAATATAAAAAAGAGCAGCACATAGTAAGGCTAGTACAAAAAATGGCTTTCCTTATAGGTTATTGGTTTGATATACAAGAATATATGAGTTTACCGTCGGTTTTTTATACAGTTGCTGAGATATCCGGAAGTACTCTGGAAAAAGATTTTTTTAAAAAAATTATTGAAGAACTTACTAAAAAAGAGATTACTTATTTTCAAAATGGGCATAGATATTTTATATCTGAAAATTTTGTTTCTGAAAGCAAACTTCCTTTATTACAAAGTATTTCTCACATAAGAGATCTGTCTTTACAATCCAGAATACGGAAAAACCAAAAGATTATATGTGAAACTCAATACGAAAAAGGCTGGCTTAAACGAGCTGAAGAATATCTGAAGCTTTTTGATCTAGCAAAAAGAGAAAAATTTATTGACTTTTATTTTTCATCATCAGAAAAGCCTACTATCAATCGTTTTATCACAAGCTATCCTATATACAAAAGTTACAACAGATATATAGAAAAAATTATATGTAAAAAAAAATTTCACTATACTTTTTTTGAAAATACCTGTTTTGATCCTATTGTTGCAACTATTACATGTAGCATATGGAATCTCAAAGAAAAAAAGAGTGCTGTTGATATAATTGAAAATATGATTAACTACGTGTTTAGCTAAAATAAAAACGGATCTATATAATAAACTGACCCCAAAAGGAGGTCAGTTTTAATAATCCTGTAAGCTGTACTAAGTATCTACTCGTTTATTATAGCTTCAGTCCGTTTCTATTTATTACTTTTAGACTATTACCATAATTGGCTATTTTGTAAGAAAACCTATAATCTCTTTCTCTTCATAGATATTTTGTTCTTTAGTAGAATACTTAAGATTTTTATTCGTAGATATAACAGTACTAAATCCTTTCATATCTGTTGCCAAAAGTCCGATTACAGAAGCAGAAGAAATCTTTTTAACTCCGTGAGGAGATTTTGATTTAAGCTGATAGGTCAGTTCCTGCCCCGCACTATGAACGTTTAAATGCTCGCCGCCTGCCCACCGTTTAAGCTCTGAAAAATCATAGATTTTTCCATTCACACCGACAAGAGAAGGCTTTCCATTTTTTCCATTCATGGCGTAAAGATCTTCAAAGTTAAAAGTGAGTATACCTATAAGAAGCAGTCCTTTAATTACATTATTACTGTGTTTGCTTTTCTTGAGGTCAATAGTGATATCTTTTCCGGGTTGATAAGCAACTGTATGTACTCCTCCCCTACATTTTATGTTTTCAGTTACATCATAAATTTTTCCGTCTGATGCAAAAAACGCCGGAACTGATGATGACTTTCCATTAAATGTTTCAAGTTCTTTTACACTGACCGCCAGATAGCCTATAGTTTTGACGGATGCGAGTTTTTTTTCGATAACTGCATCTTTTTTCAGTATCCGCAGACTCTCTGTTCCTACACTGAAAAATTTTTCTTTTGAAATATTTTTAAGATCAGAATATGCAGAAATATTATATACCATACCATTGTACGCCAGAAGATCTGTTGAACTTTTCAATGTCGTCATGGAGATCAGAACGGTATCACCGTTATAGTTTTTTAGATCCAAATCTGAAAGCGCTTCCGATAAACCAACAGTAGTCATAAAGACCACGAACAGTATCATCAGATGTTTCTTCATTCTAACACCTCCCGATAGATAAGTTAATAAAATTATAACAAAGTTATAACAAAAAAACAAAAGCTTTTACAAAAATATATATCTTGCCAGTTTTAAGATGATGCTGTATAATATCATTGAAAGGCCGGTGATTAATATCGTATATATTGTATCTGGCGGAAGCCTACTGAGCAGTGATGAGTTTTATATAAACATGATCAAAAGTGCTTCGGTTACAATAGCCTGTGATAGCGGAATAAAACTTTTCCGCAAGTTCAATATAGCCCCTTCGTATCTTATAGGGGATATGGACTCAGCAGAAGAAAACGATGTTGAATGGGCAAAAAGTATCGGAGTAAAGATACTAAAGTTTCCTCCTGAAAAAAACGAACTGGATACCGAGCTTGCTCTTATAATGGCAAGGGGGTTGCAAGAGAATAAAGCTGTACTTTCTGGGGTTTTAGGTTCACGCATAGACCAGACAATGGCGGGAATATATCTTCTTGCGGCATATAATGATCTTGACAGTGAAATAAACGAAGATTATATTAATATAGGAACCGTAAAAAACAGAAGGCTTTTTACTGCCTTAAAGGGTGAAACATGGACAGTTCTGCCTATAGGCGGAGAAGTTAAGGGATTGAATCTACAGGGCTTTAAGTATGAGCTTACCAATAAGTATCTTAACGCTTGGGATACTCTTGGTGTAAGTAATGAAGCAGCAAAGGAAAAGGTTGAAATTTCTTTAAATGAAGGTATTATATGTTATATAAGATGGATTGGAAAAAAGGTCTGAGGAGAAAGAATATGTGGATGATAATATCCGATACTCACGATAATATGAAAGTTGTTGAGGAAGTACCTTATGTTGTAGAAAAATACAAAGTTGATAGTATCTTTCATTGCGGTGATTTTGTAGCTCCCTTTGTTCTTAAAAGCTTCATGATTCCAGGCGTAGACTTTTTTGGCGTTTTTGGCAATAATGACGGGGAAAAGGTACTACTTTCAAAAAAATCTGATGGAAGGATAACTTATGGACCAACCGCTATAGAACACCAGGGAAAGAAAATCTTTATGATGCATGAGCCATACTCTCTTATGCCTGCTGAAAGTTCAGGGCTATACGATTATGTTTTTTTTGGTCATACACATGAGGTTGTTTTTAGACAGCATGGGAAAACCCTTATAATAAATCCGGGAGAAGCCTGCGGGTGGGTCAGAGGTATTGCCAGTTGTGTGCTTTTGGAACCTGATTCGAATAAATATGTTTTACATAAGTTTATTCAGAATTAGAACGTATTTTTGACTTTTTTTTAACATAATTAATGTATAAACAATGTATAATTTATAAGCATAAATATTAAGAAGTATAGAAAATGGAGGTAAAAAGATGGAAAAGCAGCTTTTAGCGCAGGATATGAACATAAAGAGATACTTAATAAGATTCCCGCAGGAGGAAGTCTTAAAAGCAGAAAATGAAATCGTCGCCGAGGTTAACCAGCACTACTCTTTTGAGGGATTCAGAAAGGGAAAGGCACCTAAGGCACTTATAAAAGCAAGAATGAGTGAATCATTTGACACTTGGATAAAAGACTATCTTGTTGATCTGGCTATGACTGATATTGAAAAAGAAGAAAAAAATCTTTTTGATCCTATGATAGAAGCCTCTTCACAAAACGAAGGTGTAATAGAGATAGAGGTCAAGATACATGCTTATCCAAAGATACTTTCGACTAAATTTTCAGATATGCAGGTAGAAGTTGTCAAAAAAGTACAGGTTGTGGAAAAATATGTTGAGGACAGGCTTAATCAGCTTTTAGACCAGAATGCAATTCTTGATCCCAAAGACGGTCCTGCTGAGCTTGAAGATTTTGTCAGAACAACTTACTCTGTAATAAATGCCGAAGGAAAAGTCATAACCGATAAAAAAGAAAGTGAATACGTTCTTTATAAAGAAGATGAAAGACCTCAGGTAAAAGAGATAGTTGGCAAAAAAGCAGGTGAAACAGTTACCTTTGAAAGAAAATTTGAAGAAAAGAGTTACACCTATACTATAAATATACTTGAAGTATTCAAGAGAACTATTCCTGAGATCTCAGACGATTTTGTCCAGGGAATAGGTGCAGATGTAAAATCTCTTGTCGAACTAAAAGAAAAGCTTACCGATGAAGGGTCACAGGCGTATGAAAACTGGAAGAACGACTACATAAAAAATTATATAGTCGGCGAACTTGCTAACTATGTTGAAGTAGAACTTTCTGATGAAACGATAGATTTTTATGCCCAGCGATATATTGACAGTCTTAAGAAAGAGAACAAGTATGAAGAAGAGCTTGGAAAACATGAAAATGATGAAGCTAAAATGCTTGAAGAAGTTAAAAAATCCTCAGTGAAATGGATAAAAGAACTTGCTGTTGTTGACAGCATAGTAAAGCAGAAGGAAATCAAAGCTGAAAAAGAAGATATCGATAGTGCAATCACTTCTCTTGCCCAGAATGTATGGTATATGCAGCCGGAAAGAGCGAAAGAAATGGTTTATTCCAATCAGAAGCTTATGAATGAAATCGTGTGGGAAGTACTCAGAGGTAAAGTAGCGTATGAGATATCTTCAGAAGTAAAATTAATCGAAATTGATAAAGATCATGACCACGAACACGATCATGAACATGAACATAATCACGAATAAACTTGGTGTTGATTTTCTAAAGTATTTATGATATAATAATTGAGGTATTCGAGGCAACGTAGCCAAGTGGTTAAGGCGGCGGTCTGCAAAATCGCTACTCAAGGGTTCAAATCCCTTCGTTGCCTCCAGAGTTATGAATCTCTAACAAGGTAAAATGTCGGTGCGTTCAACGTACCGACATTTTTTTATTTTCGTTCAAAAATATGATTAAAGGCTTTTATGTAATTATATGTTTCCTGAAGTTTGATACCTACACAATGATCTTTCTGGATAATTGCTTTTTTGCTTGCATATCCTCTATTGAAAAATCAATCATATTTCACCTTAAAAGAATACGAAAAATGTTCGTTCCGTTTTCATGCATCTTTAGGATGCTCATGATATGTTCCTCTGTAAACCTTATTTCATAACAAATTTATAGCTTCTTATCGTATAAATAGCATACTAAAGGAACTTCTTTACCATGAATTTCTAATTTTATCTCTTTTTCTTCTACTCTTTTAAACCCTTTGCGCTCATAAAATTGATAAGTACAGTTACTATCAGTATATAGAAATATTCTTTTTCCCCGTTCTAATTCTTCAAGCCTTTTTAATAAACAACTTCCGATTCCCTTTCCTTGGACCGTACTATCCGCAGCAAGAAAACAAATTTCTCCATCAGGGATGTTATGCTTTATATACCTGCTATACATTTCTTGGTTCGCTTCATCATACTTATCAGTCCCGCTTTTATATCCTACACTTAAAGCTTTTTCTATTAAAAAAAGATATACCTTTCTCCATACAGACAGATATTTTTTCTTCTCTCCTTTCATATCGGCCATCAAAACACCTACTAGTCTGTCTTCTATATAAGCAGCAAGAACCTGTGAGGCACGCTGCAGCTCTAAATATAAAAAATACCTTCCATAAATATCAAGTTCCCATTTGTTTTCTGTATATCTATCGAAATGCATGCCTTTAACCGCAAATTCAATTACTTTTTTAAAATCTTTTTTTTGAAGTTCTTTGATTTCTATATTCATATCAATCATCTCTGTTGATTGTTTCATTTACTTTACTAAGCATATAGTTTGCAGCACGCTCTGATTGCTCTAGAAAAAAAAGAGTATCCTTTTCACCAATAAAATCCAGTACTTTTTTTTCAAAAATCTCCGTATCTTTAAGTATTGCCGAGAAAAACTCTTCTCCATTATTTGTAAAGATAATACGTTTTTCTTTCTTGTTCTTACCGCTTATAAGCACAACATACTTGTTTTTTATTAATTCGAGTAAGATACCGTGTACCGTTGATTTTGAGAGAAACAGAATATCACAAATGTTTTTCTGAGTAACAGTTTCATCTTCAGCGATAATATACATTACCATAAGTGCATTGTAGGACAGACCATATTTTTTTGCGATTACTGCATATGCCGCATTTACCTGATTTAAGGCAGCGCTGAACCTAGACATTATTTTTCTATAATCCATTTTTCCCTCCATAGTACGTTTTAGTACCATAATTATAGTACGAAAACGCACTATTGTCAAGCAGTGAGCTGTATATTTTTATTTTCATATGTGTCTTCTTTATTTACATTCTTTATGATGTATAATTTTATAAACATGAACATTAAAAGGGGGAGTATGTGTGCAGCTTTCGCAGAAGCATTTTTGCGATGCAAGGGATTTTATATATAAAAACGCTCGTGAGCTTGACAAGGCAGTTTTTAGATATATTTTTGAAAAAGGCTCAAAACTCGATGTTTTTTCTGAATTGGAAAAATTCCAAAATCCAGATGGCGGATTCGGAAAAGGAATCGAACCTGATTTTTGGCTTACAGACTCTTCTCCTGCTGCCACTGCAAAAGCTCTTGAATATCTTTACATTGCAGATGCCGATATATCGCAGGGATTAGTTGTCGATGCCATATACTACCTTATTGATAGTTTTAATTATGAAGAAGGGAAGTGGAGGGCAACCGGGAGCAGGGTCAATGATTTTCCACATGCTCCATGGTGGGAGTATAATTTTTCAAAAAAGAACTCTGAAGCAGGTACTTTAAGTGGCTGGGGTATCCCAAATCCTTCTATTTCGGGATATATGAATCTGTACAAAGAGCTTGTGCCATACGATTTTCTTAAGATGATAAACGAAAGAGCAATCGGTTTTATAAACAGTATCCACGAACTCAACAGATATGATCTTATTGAATATTCAAAGTTTTATGATCTATCTCCAAAAAAAATAAAGGATCGTATTTCAGATAAGTACTTTTACTTTGTGGGAAAGGAGATTATCATAAGTCCTGAAAAATGGGATAAGTACGCAACACAGCCATTGATGTTTGTTACTGATAAAGAATCTGAACTTGTTTACATTCTTAAGGATTCAATAGATAAAAATCTCGATTATATCATTTCGAGACAGAAACCTGATGGATGCTGGGAGCCAGAATGGTCATGGGGAAAAGAAAATGAAAACTGGCAAAAGGCAAAAGAAATATGGAAAGGTTTTCAGACTTTCAACAACTTAAGACTTCTTAATATGTTTGGAAAAATAGAAGAAGCGTAAAGGAGAGAGTTGAATGAGAAAAAAAGTTTTGGTATCATTGGTTTTAATACTATCAATACTGACGCTTTCAGCCTTGAGGAGTGATCTGCTTCTATATAGGAATGAACTTAAAACCTTATTGATAGACAAATATAAAATCTCAGGATATGATCTTTCAGAGACTATCTATAGGGAAAGATACTTTAGATACAGGCTTAATCAGTCGCTTTACATTGGAAACTGGTCTTGGATAGATACATCTCTCAGTCTGGATGAGAACTTTAACGAAAGATATCTGCTGGAAACCTATAGTCTTGATATAAAGATAGATCCTAAAACTATTGAATCAGCAATAGCTGAGCTGCAGTATTTTGCTCCCAAGTCAACACTTGTTCAGATAAACAACTCTTTGCATACGATAGACGGTCTTGATAAAAACAGGTTAAAGACACTGCTGATTTCTTGCTCTTTTGATGTTGCAAATGAAAACTCTTTTTTCAGTAAACTTGATATCTTTAATCTTTTCAGTTATAATACAACTAAAAAGATTCTAAATTCTGACTTTGAAAGTTTCATCTTCAGGCTAGTTTCTGAAAATACCAATAACTATATAATAGTACCTTTGAAAAATTTTTATGGAAAGATAGACAAGGAACTCTGGTTCAAAAACACTATGTTTTCATTCAGGATAAACAGAGCAGAAAATTATATGAATCCAGAGATACGATATAAGTTAGACTCTTACAGAGAGTACTTTTCCGAAAACAGACAGTACAAGTTCGTCGATTACTATAAGCTTAAAGATCTTGCAGAAAGCGGATATCCAGATCTTGCGCTTTTGATTATGGTCTTCAACATTGATAATGTGTATCTGCGAACAGCCGATAAAGAGGATCTAACACAGTACTTTTCCGATATGTCCTCCTACCTTAAAACCGTTAAAGAAGAGACTGCAGCTGAAAAACTCATATTAATGCTGCCTGTAAATGATTAAATCTTTATAAAATTGGACTGGGAAAAAGCTTTTTTATGTTTTACTTTTTATTTACCGGTGTGACTTACTGATTTTTCTGTTTGATGATTATAATTAATCCCGAATAAACCATTAAGGGGGGATTGCTATCTCAAGGATAAAAACACTAGTTTACAGTGGACTTATGGTAGCTCTGGTTTTTGTGACCACTTTTTCCATTAAAGTGCCTGTTCCTTTTACGCAGGGCTATATTCACATGGGAGACTCTATGATATTTGTTGCTTCTATACTTTTCGGCTGGAAAGTAGGAGCTCTTGCAGGGGGAGTGGGTTCAATGCTCGCCGATATTGTTGGAGGCTACGCCGGATGGGCAGTTCCGACACTTATTATAAAATCGGTGATGGGAATTATTGTTGCTCTTGTTGCTGCAGAGTACAAGAAGAAAAAAACAGCCAAAGGAATAATATCTTTGTTAAGCATGGGAGCGTGGGTTATTTTTGGAATTACTCTCAATGCTGTACTAAACTCAGTTCTGGCTGACAGCACAAGTGCTCAGAAGCTTGCAGGCCAGCTTGAACTGTCTACCGTCCAAGAGTTACAGACAACCGCCGGTGGAGTAAGTACTGGTATACTCATCGGAATTAGTTTAATACCCGTATGTGTGCTTTTGCTCTGGCTTTTCCTGCGTAGAAAAGACAGTACTATGGTTACATTTTCACATCTTCTGGGAATGACTGTGGCAGGCATGTGGATGGTTGCAGGTTATTACTTTGCGGAAAGAATTATGTTCGGCAATTGGCTTATTCCAATATTTGCTCTTCCTATGAACATACTGCAGTTTGTCGGAGGAATGATAATCGCTTTTATTATAGTAATAGGCTTACGAAAACGTAAAGCTCTTTAAAAATCAAAAAACAGGCATGATATTCATGCCTGTTTTTCTATGCGAGGAAGTCCTGAACGGTTCTGACAAGCAAACCGAGATTGTCTATAAGCGGCGAATGTCCACATCCTTCAAGATAAACCAGCTCTGCATTTTCTCCAATATCTTTCTTAATATCCAGTGCCATATACTCAGGAACAACAAGATCGTTTTTCCCCCAGAGAATAAGGACAGGACATTTGATCTTAGCTGCTTCTCCCGTACCGTTTATTACACCGTTGAAATCATTGCTTATGTTAAAGTACTGGAGTGAGTAATCAATATCCACAAGGTTTCTCTGTGTAAGCATATCTTCAAGATACTCTTCGTATTTTGAAGAAGTTGGCTGATTGTGATTGTAAATAACCCCGTTCCAAATAGCTTTAAGTATTTCTTTGTTTTTGGTCTGGTAAGCCATTAGAATAGGCTTTACCTGTACAGGATCATTTTCAAGCTCTTGCTTAGTTTTAATATACTCTCCTATTATTGGCTTACCTGAAGAATCTTTTCTAAAAATTGGATAACCTCTTGTTCCAACAGATTCAAGCAGAATCACTTTTTTTATATAGTCAGGATAGTTTGCAGCAAAGTGCATCGCTACACCACCTCCCGTAGACCAGCCCATTATGGAAAAGTGCTTAAGCTTAAGACCGTCAGCCAGAAGCTTAATATCATCACAAAGCTCCATGAGAGAGTCAAATCTTTTATTATATGAGGAAATACCGAATCCACGCATATCAACAGCAAAAATTTTGTATTTTAGATCCATGGCATCCATCAACAAATCCCAATGCTTAGAGGATGTCATATTGCCGTGTATGAGTAAAAGCACTTCCTTCCCGCCTTCTCTTTCCCTGTATCCTAAAGTTTCTCCGTTAGATAAATGCATACTTTTTAACTCTGTCCTCATATGCTTTCCTCCTTTGAGTAAGAAGTGATTCATATGATATTGTATCACATTTTAAGTAAAAAAGTAAAAATATACTTTAGAAATTAATAATTGTAAAAAATGTACTTAGAGAATGAATTTTTACTTTTTAAGGGAATATTTCTCATTTATCGTTATTCTTTATTCTTAATTACCGATAATACTGTTGAAATTCAAAAAGCATTAATGATATACTTAGACTAAGATACTTTCTTCACTGAAGAAAGTAAGTAGAGGTGAAAGCATGCAAACAATAGGAAGCAAGGAACTTATACGTGAAATAAATGAAAAACTTATACTTAAAGAAATCTATCTTAATAAAAAAATTGACCGGACATCTCTAATTAAAAACACAGGGCTTAGTGGCGGAACAATAACAAAAATTATTTCATGTCTGATAGAAAAACAGCTTGTAAAAGAAATTGGTGAAGCTGATTCAACCGGAGGAAGAAAACCCATACTTCTTGTCTTGAATAAGGATTACGCAAGAATAATCGGTATAAAAATAGGCGTAGGTTATATTGATTTTATTCTTACGGATTTAACAGGAGATGTTATTTTCTCTCAGACAGTAAAATACGAAGGTTCAATAAGTCCGCAAAAGGTAGTTTCTATGATAACAGAATTTCATGCTAAGTTTCATGATAAGCACCTTTTAGGAATCTCTGTTGCAGTATCCGGAATAGTAAATCCTAATACAGGTACCGTTGTAAACTCTTTCCTATTAGGATGGAAAGATGTCGAACTTGCACAGATGATAAAAAAGGAAGTTGATACTTACATTTTTGTTGTAAATGATGTAGACTCATTTTCCCTTTCCCAGCTTTACAATGGAAATGCAAGATTTTATAAAAACTCTGTTGTAATGACTTTAGGAGTAGGAATAGGAGGCTCTCTTATTATTGATAAAAAAATTCACACCGCAGATGGAGGTGTCGGGGAGATCGGACATATGTCTGTTGTTCCTAACGGAAATAAATGTACTTGCGGAAGCAGAGGATGCCTTGAAGCCGAGTCTTCGATAGCAGCTATAGCGGCAAGAATAAACAAAGCAACCACTGTCGCTGAGCTTAAAAAGATTTTTTCATCTGTAAGTAATACAGAAATATCCGAACTTGAGTTTATAAGAAAAGCAATTGATCTTGATAATAAAGCATGCAAAAAGGTATTTAAAGAGTTTTCGGTAGAAATTGGTATAGCAATGAAAAACCTTATCAATATACTTGCACCTGACTACTTTCTGTTAGGCGGAGAAACACTTGAGTTCAGAGATTTATTTATGAAGGATGCAATTGAGTTCGCCAAAAAAAACGCCTTTGGTACGCTGGGTACTAAAGTTTGCATAGAAACCGATACTTTAGGCAGAAATGCATGGACTTTGGGAGGGATATATAAAATAATTGAGGTAAACCTCTTTGAAAACCGTATATAGGGGGAGAGTATGAAAAAAAAAGACAGAAAATATATTTTTTGGTTTCTTGCTCCGAGCTTGGCTGTTTTTTTGATATTTCAGTTTATTCCGATGATATGGTCCTTTATAATAAGTTTTACTGACTGGAATGTAAGAACATTACCAAAATGGGTTGGTTTGGGTAATTACATTGAAATGTTTTCTGATAAAAATTTTTATGAAGCGGTTATTCATACCTTTCAATTTATCATAATGTATATCCCTCTGGTTTTAATCGGTGGAATGATGATGGCCATGCTGGTCAACCTAAAGATCAAGGGTATAGGATTTTTCAGATCTTTCTATTTTATTCCCGTAGTATCATCATGGGTGGCTGTGTCGTTGATATGGAAAGGAATACTTAATCCGGCATACGGTTATCTTAACTATTTTCTCTCCTTATTTGGCATAGAAGGCCCGCAGTGGTTATACGATAAAAACTGGGCTATGGTCGGGGTCGTTATGGCAAGCGTATGGAAAGATATAGGTTTTACAATGGTTCTGTTACTTGGTGGGCTTAAAAATATAAGTGAGGAAATATTGGAAGCCGCTCAGATAGATGGTGCAGGTAGGCTGAAAAAATTCTTTAAAATCACTCTTCCACTCATGAGTCCACAGATATTTTTTGTAGTTATGATTTCCATGATAAATTCTTTTCAGGTCTTTGACCAGGTCATGGTTATGACTAACGGAGGACCGGCAGGAGCAACAACGGTTCTTGTAGAACAGATATACAGAAATGCTTTCAGTTATTCACGTATGGGATACGCTTGTGCTATGTCGTGGATTCTTCTTCTTATAATTCTTGTTTTTAGTTTTATCCAGAACAGAGCCGAGAAAAAGCTGGTGTTTTACTCATGAATATAAATATACGAAAAGTTGTTGTATATCTTTTGCTTGTTATGCTTGCTTTGACAACTATCGTGCCTATGCTTTGGACATTTTCTACCTCTTTGAAATCCAAACAGGCAACTTTAGCTTTTCCTCCGGATATAGTCCCAAAAGAGCCTACTTTAAACAACTATATAACGCTGTTTAATTCTTATCCTTTTGGGAGATATTTGTTCAATAGTTTTTTGGTAACTTCAGCAACAGTTTTCCTTCAAGTTCTAATAGCTGGTCTTGCAGCATTTGCATTTGCACGGTTCGATTTTAGATTTAAAAATGTTTTATTCGGTCTTTATCTTGCAACTCTTATGATTCCGTTTCAGGTAACAGCAATTCCTTTGTATCTCATCGTAAGAAATTTTAACTGGATAAATACATATCAGGGACTTATTGTACCAAGACTTTTCAGTGCCTTTGGAGTATTTCTTCTGAGACAGGCTTTTATGTCTACTCCGCGGGAGTTCGATGAGTCTGCTTTTATAGACGGAGCAGGTTACTTTACTGTATTTTTTAAAATAGTACTGCCTATGAATAAAACTGCTTTGGCAACTTTTGGGATTTTTTCTTTTATGGATGCATGGAATAGTTACCTATGGCCACTTATAGTTTCTACCGAGCAGAATATGATGACTCTTCCGGTAGGTCTGGCCAATCTTCACGGAAGATGGATAACTCAGTGGAATCTTGTAAGTGCAGGAGCTATGATAAGCATCATCCCGATACTGCTTGTTTTCCTTTTTGCACAGAAGTGGTTTGTTCAGGGCGTAGCATCAAGCGGCTTAAAAGGCTGAAAATAAAAAGTACACTTGGGGAGGTGTATTATGAAGAAACTCTTGTTGGCGGTATTATCGGTATGTCTTTTTGTAGTTGCATTTGGAGCAGTGGAAATAACTTATATGAACTATTCGGCTCTTCCAAGTCATGAAGAAACATTGAAGCTTATAGTAAAAGAGTTTGAAAAACAGAATCCCGGTATTAAGATAAAGCTTGTAAATGTTCCTTGGGACGATTATTTTTTAAAACTTTCTACCAGTTTTGCCGGTAACGATGCTCCCGATACCTTTGAAATAAATTATGAAAACTTTGTTGAGTATGCTTCGGATGGACTTCTCCTTCCGCTGGATTCATTGAATAAGCAGTTTAACTTCAATGCCAACGAGATCTTTGCTGAAAAGGCATATAAAGCTTTTTCACATAATGCTGTTCAGTATGGATTTCCTGAAAAGTTTTCAACAGTAGTCCTTTTCTATAATAAAAAACTTTTCGATGAGAAAAAATTAGCTTATCCTACCAACAACTGGACATGGAAAGAAGAGATGGAAGCTGCAAAAAAGCTTACTGATTCAAAAAAAGGGATATGGGGCGTTTATCAACCTGTTCAGTTCTGGGAATTTTATAAGGTACTTACACAGGCGGGAGGAAGCTTTATTACAGCAAACAAAGCATCTTTAAACTCAAAAGCAGGAATTGATGCCGTAAATTGGCTTGTTGACAAACAGAAACTTGGTGTTATGCCAACAGACGCCCAGGCCGGCGGTCTTAAGTCAGAGGATCTTTTTGTAGCAGGAAAAGTCGCTATGGTTCACACAGGAATCTGGATGTTTAAAATGTTCAGGGATGAAGCAAGCTTTGACTGGGATATAGTAGTAGAACCAGGTATGGAGTCAAAGGGAACACACTATTTTGTAGATGGTGTCGTAGCAAGTAAAAACACAAAGCATAAGGAAGAAGCATGGAAATGGATAAAATTTCTCACTACAAGCGAGTATAACGCTAAGCTGAGATATGAAAAAGGATGGGAATTACCGGCAATCTCTAACGAAAAATATCTTGAACCTTTCCTTACCGAAAAATCTAAGCCGGCAAATAAGAAAGCAATCTTTGAATCTCTCAGTTATTCTTCGCTTCCCCCTGTAATAAAAGGCTGGAGCGCATTATCAGATATAGTTAATAAAGAACTTTCAGATGTTGCACTCGGAAATAAAACTGCACAGGATGCTCTTAAGGCTATTGATATAGAAATAAATAAAAAACTCGGAAAATAAAAGGATGTGAAGAAATGAGCCAGATCTGTCACCTTCCTTATGGAATGGATGATCCGTACCTTAATAATTTAAGTCTTCAAAGAATTCCAAAAGATCCCCTTGCAGATGAGGAAGTGTTAATAAATTTTCAAACCTTTCCGATGCAGGCAGGTCAGAGAGCATGGATTATATCTTCGGTAAACGGTATGCCGCACGTAAAGACAAGGGCTAGATTTGATTATGCCCAAAACGGCTGGGCACTTTGGACATGCTGCTTAGGCAGATTCAGAAAAGGTGACAAAGTGAGATATCGGATATTTTCAGGACTGGGTGAAACCACAGCAGTATCTTCAGATGAGTTTGAGTTTGATGTAAAAGCATGGGAGAACTGCAGCACATCTGAAATCGCTCTTCTGAATCATTCAAAAAGATTTTTATCCTGCTTTAAATTGACTGATGGGAAAAATGACTTCAACCGCAGATATATTTTTAAAAGACTACCCAAAGAAAGATTTTTTGGAATGGGTGAACACTACGATTCTATTGAGCTTGGTGGCAGATCATATACTGCTCATGTTTTTGACCAGTATAAAGTACAGGGCGAAAGAGGATATGCCCCTGTTCCGTTCATCTTTTCGGAAAACGGATTGGGACTGTTTGCGGACACCGGATACAGAACATCCTTTTTCTTTAACGAAGAAACGATTGAGGTACTTATAGATACTCTTGGTCAGCAGTATAAAGGCAACGATGTGATCGTATGGGAAAAAGCTTCTCCTCAGGAGGTTGTTTCCCAGATATATAATATTTCCGATCCAAAGGTTCCTCCGGTATGGGCATTCGGACCATGGATATCCGCAAATGAATGGAACAATCAGAATATGGTGGAAAATGCTCTTAACGAGAGTATACGGCATGATCTTCCGTGTACGGTTATGGTAATAGAGGCTTGGTCTGATGAACAGGGCTTTTATAAGTTCAACGGTGCAAAAAATAAGCCTGCTGTTCGTGGAATAAATCTTGAAGAGTATTCTTTCAGCTGTCCTTGGCCTGATCCTCAGGGTATGATTAAAAAACTTCATGATAACGATATAAAAGTTATTTTATGGCAGATTCCGGTATTCAAAATACTTGATGATGCTGATGAACAGCATAAAAAAGATTTGGAGTATGCTCTTGAAAAAAAATACTTTGTAATGAAAAAAGACGGCACTCTATACACAATACCTCCCGGAAGATGGTTTGAGGGAAGTTATGTGATTGACCTTTTTAATCCTCAGGCAAGAGAATGGTTTAAGGAAAAAAGGAAGTACCTTATTGATGAACTGGGGGTAGACGGTTTCAAGACAGACGGCGGAGAGCATCTCTGGGAACGGGATACCGTTGTATATGGAGGAATCAGTGCTGCCCAGGCAAGAAATCTCTTTACCGAAAAGTACTTTGAAACAGAAAAAGAAGTGGTTGGACAAGATAAAATACTCTTCAGCCGTGCCGGATATACACGTTCTCCTTCAAGTACGCTTTTCTGGGTAGGAGATGAGGATTCTGATATTCAGGCCTTAAAAGCAAACATAGTGGCAGGATTAAATGTATCTCTCTGTGGAAATCCTTTCTGGGGATGGGATATAGCAGGATTCAGCGGAGAACTTCCTAGCATAGAGCTTTATCGCAGAAGCCTTGAAATAGCTGTTTTCACACCTATTTTCCAGATTCATTCAGAGTGTAATATGGGACCATACAAAAGTGCAGAGAGAACACCATGGAACATGGCTGACATTTTCAATGACAGCTCTATAATCGATTACTATAGAAAAATTGTTTCGCTTAGACTGTCTCTGATTCCTTATATAGCTGAACAAGCAGAAAAGTCGGTAAATCAAAAGCAACCGTTAACACAGCCGTATAATTTTACAACTGATTATTTTTTTGGTGAAAACATTTTTGTTGCTCCTGATCTTGACGGAAATAATATTTTAGAGTTTATTCTTCCTCCAGGTCAGTGGATAGATCTTTGGGAAGGCAAAGAGTATTCGGGTGGTCTCAGCTACAAATACAAATGTAAAAATCATTACAGTGGTGTTTTTATCAGAAAAGGTACTGTACTTCCTATAAACCTTCCTCCTAGCGGAAAAATATCTGATCCTGGAAAAGGTTTTGAAAAAAATGCTCTTCTTATAGGCGGTTTTTATGAAAAAGAAAAACCTCTTCTAAAAAATTTAAATGCCGGACAAATAGAAAATGTTTCTTTTATAGGCCTGTTTGAAGAATCACAGAAAGACGGTTTTATGGCAAAAATAAAATGGATGAGGATTGATGAGGTAGATAATGAATAATTTTTTGAACTCTTTGGATATAATTAAAAAGTATCAGGACAGTTCCGGAGCATACGTGGCAAGTCCAAACTTTTCACAGTATGGATTCTGCTGGTTCAGGGATAGCTCATTTATCGCACGGGCAATGTACAGAGCAGGCGAAAGCATTTGCGCAAGAAAGTTTTTTGACTGGGCAGTAAAAGTCATACGAAACAATCGTCCGGACATTGAAAAAGTACTGCTGAAGGATAAGTCTGAATTAACACATAAAGACCTTTTGCCGACGAGGTACAGAGTCGATGGTTCAGCAAACAATGATGATTGGCCTAATGGGCAAAGCGACGGATATGGAACATTTTTATGGGCAGCCCATGAATGCGGTTATGAAGTACCTGCCGATGTTTCCAAAATGGTTGTAAATTATATTGAAAAAATCTGGGAAGTTCCATGTTATGATGCATGGGAAGAAGGTCCTGAATATCTTCACACTTCCACACTTTTTTCGCTTGCGGCAGGACTAAAAGCCCAAAGCATAGCAACCGGACAAAAGAACTGCTATGAACTTATACTACAAAAAGTTCTGACGCAGCATACAAAAAACGGACGTTTTGTTAAATCGACTGGTAACGACTGTGTTGATTCAAGTCTTTTATGGTGCTCATATCCTTATGCACTTTACAGCAACGGAAATGAACTGGTTATCAATACGGTAAGCGAAATAGAAAGAACACTTAAAAAAGGATGCGGACTGAAACGTTATTTAAACGATACTTACTTTGGAGCCGGAAGCTGGACTTTACTTTCAGCGAATCTCGGAAGTTACTATGCCAGAAATGGAGAAAAAGAAAAGGCTCTTGAAATTAAAAGATGGCTGGATACAAATTTTGATTCAAACGGTTTTCTTGCCGAACAGATTGCAGAGAATCTTTTAGCACCGGATATGTATGAACCATGGGTAAAAAGATGGGGAAATATAGCTTCTCCACTTTTATGGGCACATGCAGAGTATATTAATCTATGTCTTGATATTCAGAATAGTTGATAAAAAATCAGCAGCTTTATAGAAAAGGCTGCTGATTTTTTATTTAATTATTTTTTTACTGTCTGCGCGTACTTGTACCTGATCCTGTTGGTTTCAAGTTCGTTCTTTATTTTTTCCCTGTCTTGTGTAGCTGTTGTCACTTCTTTTTCAAGCTTGTCAATCATTTCCTTAGTTTTCAAAGTATCTATCTCTTCAAAACGTTCGGCTTTGGTGGTAAGTATTATAAGTTCTTTTCCGGACATGTCAACTATACCGCCATGCACTATAAGTTTTTCTTCTGTTTTATCTGTCTTTCTGATGGTTACCGGGCATACCTTCAGCTTTGCAATTATGGGAAGCCTGTTTGTAAGCACTCCCATACCGCCTTCAACAGTTTCATACTGAACATACTCTGCCTGGCACTGCGATTTTATACCGCCGGGAGTCACCACCTTTACATCAAACATAAATCACCTCTAGACCGATGCGCCCATAGACTTAGCCTTCTGTACGGCCTGTTCTATTGTTCCAACCATGTAGAAAGCGCTTTCGGGCAGATTATCGTACTTTCCGTCGAGTATTTCTTTAAAGCCCTTTATAGTATCGCTCAGCTTAACATAAACTCCGGGAATATTGGAAAATTTTTCGGCAACAAAGGTGGGCTGAGTAAGGAATCTCTGAATTTTTCTAGCTCTTTGCACCGTGAGTTTGTCATCTTCCGAAAGTTCTTCTATTCCGAGAATAGCTATGATATCCTGTAGGTCCTTATATCTTTGCAATACTTTCTGAACCCTTCTGGCAACATTGTAATGTTCGTCGCCTACAACCTTGGGTTCAAGAATCTTGGAGTTGGAATCAAGAGGATCAACAGCAGGATAAAGAGCCATTTCTGAAAGTTTCCTCGATAAAACTATAGTAGCTTCAAGATGTGAAAATGTTGTAGCAGGTGCTGGATCGGTTATATCATCGGCAGGAACATATACTGCCTGTACCGATGTAATTGAACCGTCTTTGGTAGAGGTTATTCTTTCTTCAAGCTGTCCGACATCAGTAGCCAGCGTAGGCTGGTATCCGACTGCGGAAGGCATTCTTCCCAGAAGAGCTGAAACCTCAGAACCTGCCTGTACGAATCTGAATATATTATCTATGAATAACAAAACATCTTTCTTTTCTTTATCTCTGAAATATTCTGCCATTGTCAGAGCAGTGAGCGCTACTCTAAATCTTGCTCCTGGCGGTTCATTCATCTGTCCGAAGACAAGGGCGGTATTGTTTATAACTCCGCTGTCATGCATATCAAGCCAGAGATCATTTCCTTCCCTTGTTCTTTCGCCGACACCCGCAAAAACCGATATTCCCTGATGCTCAATTGCTATGTTTCTTATAAGCTCCATAACCAAAACTGTTTTACCTACTCCTGCACCTCCGAAGAACCCTATTTTTCCGCCCTTTGGGAATGGTGCCAGAAGATCAATACATTTAAGCCCTGTTTCAAGTATTTCTATATCTTTATTCTGATCGGTTATGGATGGAGGCTCCCTATGAATTGGGGAGAACTCAACATCTTTTACCGAACCCTTTTCATCGATAGGTTCTCCAAGAAGATTGAACATTCTTCCTAATACATTTTTCCCAACTGGAATCTTTATTGGTTCAGAAGTATCTAATGCTTCAAGTCCTCTCTTCAGACCATCCGATGAATCAAGCGCGACACATCTTGCTATATTGTCGCCTATAAGCTGTTCAACCTCAAGGACGACTTTTTTATTTGTATATGGATTAACTATTTCTATAGCGTTATAGATTTCGGGAAGTTTTCCCTCCCCAAACTGGACATCAACAACAGGTCCAATTACACTGACCACTTTTCCGATATTCTTTTCCACAAAGTCACCCCCGTGGCCCGTCACTCTTGTTTAAGAGCCTGGGCTCCATTAACTATTTCTATTAACTCTTGGGTTATTGAATCCTGACGCATTTTGTTGTAAGCAAGCGTAAGATCCCCTATGAGGTTCTGGGCATTGTCTGTCGCATTTTTCATGGCATTTCTTCTTGCGTAATACTCACTTACCTTAGTTTCAAATATGAGAGTGTACACCTGTGAAAGCATATAAAGATAAGCAATCTCATCAATGAGTTTTTCGTCTGTCGGCTCGTATTCATATGATGCGGTCTCTTTTCCTTCATACTGTATGGGAAGAAGCTGAACGCATTTTGGTCTCTGAATAAGGGCATTTCTGAACTCGCCGTATACAACTTCGATTTTACCGCAGGAGTATTTCTCCCGCAGTGAAAGAATATCTTCCAAAACAAGCTTCGCAGAGTCCGGACCAGGGATATCATAAAGCTTGGTTCTTGAAAGAAGTATCTTGCTGTCACTTTTAAAATCAGCGGTTCCCTTTGATCCAACAACGTAAAACCCTTTGAAATCGGAATGCTCCAATGCCTTATTACGCGCAAAAGATACGATATCAGAGTTAAACGATCCACAAAGTCCCATATCTGTTGTTATTGCAAAGATAAGTGTACCCTCAGACTGCTTAAAAAACTTATTGTCTGTTTCCGGTTTAACCTTGCTCAGTACCGATTTAGCATATCTGGCATAGGTTCTTACAGGTTCTATTGTTCTGTTAACCCTGTTTATTCTTGCAGATGCAACCATTTCCATTGCTTTGGTGATCTTCATGGTTGACTTGGTAGAATCAATACGGTTCTTGATGGTTCTGAGTTTACCTCTTCCCATTAAATATCACCGCCCATTAAGAGACAAAACTCTTTTTGAACTCTTCAACAGCTTTTTTAAGTTCTTCAAGCATCTTGTCCGAAAGTTCTTTCTTAAAGGCAATCTCATTCATCAGAGCAGTTTTGTTATGCTTCATGAAATGAATGAACTCTTTTTCAAATCGGATTATTTTAGTTGTTTCAATATCATCAACATATCCATTTACACCGCAGTAGAGAACTATAACCTGTTCCTGAACCTCCATAGGAGAATATTGGAGCTGTTTCAGCAATTCCTGAAGCTTTTCTCCTCTTACCAGCTGTTTTCTTGTACTTTCATCAAGATCTGTAGCAAACTGCGTAAAAGATTCAAGATCTCTGTACTGCGCTAGATCAAGCTTAAGACTTCCGGCAACTTTCTTTATTGCTTTGGTCTGTGCTGCACCGCCGACTCTTGAAACCGAAAGACCTATATTTACGGCAGGTCTGAACCCGGCATAAAATAATGAAGGTTCAAGATAGATCTGACCGTCTGTTATTGATATAACGTTAGTAGGTATGTAGGCTGAAATATCGTTTGCCTGTGTTTCTATTATAGGAAGAGCAGTCAACGACCCTCCACCGCTTGCTTCGTTAAGTCTGGCAGCTCTTTCAAGAAGTCTTGAATGTAGATAGAAAACATCACCAGGATAAGCTTCTCTTCCTGGCGGCCTTCTCAGAAGAAGTGAGACTTCTCTGTATGCCGTAGCGTGTTTTGAAAGATCATCGTAGACCACAAGAGCGTCTTTTCCGTTGAACATAAAGTATTCACCAAGGGCAGCTCCTGCATAAGGAGCAAGATAAAGCAATGACGGCGGATCGCCGGCCCCTGCGACCACAACAGTGGTGTAGTCCATGGCTCCATACTGTTCAAGCTTATCTACGATTCTTGCGACTACCGAAGATTTCTG
>Ga0116141_10000772_pt1 | contig 26259 bp, 23 predicted proteins | sample AD_UKC097_MetaG_FD_89744 | JGI IMG/M metagenome (GOLD analysis project Ga0116141, IMG submission 89744) | Active sludge microbial communities of municipal wastewater-treating anaerobic digesters from USA - AD_UKC097_MetaG | ecosystem: Engineered > Bioreactor > Anaerobic > Digestate | place: USA...
AATAGCTTAAACTCTACATCTAATACATTTTGAGGTATTGCGTGTTGCTTCATAGGCAGTAATTATATACTACAGTTTATCAGATAATTAAAGATATTATTAGTAGCTTAAAGAAATAATATATAATAGGTAGTGGAGAAATATATCAATTTAAAAAACTTTCGTTCCTTAATGAGCCTTCCTGTCTTTAAGGAGGATATAGAAAGGATTTGGGGAAAGCAATATTTAAAGAAGATATTAAAGCAATATCCCAATCGAATTCCTAATAAGAATGAAAACTTAATAGTAAAAGAGAAGATTCAAAAAGCACAAGAGAATATCTCATCACTTTTAGCTTTAAAACTTGTGAAATTTATTGGAGTTACAGGATCTGTTGCTGCTGGTTTTGCAAAAGAGGAAGATGATATTGATGTATTTGTTGTTGTGAGAGATGGAAGCATGTGGCTATATAGAGGTTTAGTTGCCCTAAGAAATATCTTTCAGAACAAAGTGAGAGCAAAGAGACATCGAGATGTAAGAGATAAGCTTTGTTTGAATCTAGTATGTGAAGAAAGGGATTTAGGATTTCAAAATGATATTTTCAATTTTCACGAATTGATGTATATGAAGCCAATTTACAACGAGAAATATGTTAATTATATATTTTCACAAAATAAATGGCTTGTAGAAGAATACGGTATTCGGAAGGAACTTCAGGAAACAGAGATACAATCAGAGGGAAGTGTAAATTTGTTGTTGAGGATCTTTAATTCTATCTTTTATTATCTACAACTTTTTTTTATGATTATCCGTAGGCATAATCCCGAATTAGAAAGGTTGAGGAAGAATTCTAAGAAGGGGAGGATTGAGTTCTTCCCAAATGATTTTAAGGAAGAGAAGGTCAAGCATTTTATGGCAAAGTTTGAATAGGGGAGTAGTAATATTTGACTTAATAATAGTGGTATTGTAGATTAAAGTAATAAGATTTTAAGCAAAATAAATGGATAATTCGGAAAATGGTATACAGTCCTCCAGTGAGGAAGTGGTGTCTAGTCAACAAATTCCTGCTACTAGTAATTCAGATTTTTATGATTCTGATGGCAGGGTTAAAGATGTATCAGCAGCACAAGAGCTTGCCGAATTACAAAGAACGCATGGGATGGATAGTATGAAAGCTAGGGAGAAGGAAATGGTAGAGGGTCATACAGAGGAGCAGAAGAAGAATATAGAGATGATGGGCTCTCTATCTCAGGACCCTAGATATCATGATGCAATACAAGAGAGGGTTTTCCCAAATGGGAAAAGATATCTCCTTATCCCAAGGAGTTCGCTTGAGTTACAAAGAGATCCTTCGATGGTCCAACAAGAAGCAATGAGACAAGCTAATTCCCCTATGTTTGTGCCTCAAGAAGAATTTATGAAAAGTGCACAGACACAGTATATTTTTTCTGAAGATGGACTTGTTATCACCTTAGGTTTAAATAGGGTAAAAGATGATGCTTTTTATGGAGAATTACAAAAATCTATGGTTGATGGTTCAGAGTATTTTTTTAATCAGCCACTTGGAAGAGACAGGAAGGACTTTCAAAAACCAGTAACTATCTATAATGAAAATTTTAGAGCTTTGTACCTCAAGGATGGCTTGTTCAATGAGAGTATAAAGGGATCTTTACCAGTTTTTGGGAAATCCCTTGAGAGGATATCTGCATTTGCTAAGGAACAAAAGGAAAAGGAGGTAAAGAACAATACTGTTGACGATGTAATGAACCTTATGAATGGTGCGTAGATAACTAGAATTTGTTTAGATCAACTAATTGAGCTTCTTTTAGAACCTCTTTAGGAAGGTGTTTGTAGTCGATGATTGTAATAAAGGTTTGTTGTTTGTTCAATATCTCAGATTTAAATATCTCTGCTGTATTCTTTTCATCTAGCTCTGAAGCAATGTCATCAAGAAGAAGAATAGGGTAGTATCCAAGCTCTTTCTTCATAATATTCTGTACCTCAAATATTAATTTTCCAATAGATAGTCTTTTCTCTCCCCTAGATCCATATTTCTTAATATTCTTTCCATTGATAAGCTCCCAATCATCTCGATGTGGGCCTACATTTGTATACCCTGTTGCAATATCTCTCTTCTTTGACTTCTCCAATGCATCTTCTAAAGCAATATCCCCATTTGATTTGATATACTCAATTTTTAAATCTTTTGTCTTCATTCTTTTTGATAAAACTATCCTCATCTCCTGTATTCTCTCGGCATATTTCAAGAACTCTTTTGTCCAGAAGTTTAGTTGTGGGTCATTTCGCGCAATTGCACCTTTTTCATAGAACTGTTTTGAAAGTTTCTTTAAGTAAGCATTTCTTTGTGTTAAAATTTTTCTGAAATCTTTAAGGGTTTCAACATATTCGTAATCTAAGGTCGAGAGTATTTCATCTAGAAACTCCCTTCTTTTACTAGGTGAAATCATTAATATTTCAATTTTCTCTGGATTAAATATTGTAGATGCTGTCTCTTCAAAAAACTTTTTAGCAGGAGAGTTTTTCTCATTTATTTTCAGAACTCTACTTGTTGGGCTTTTGTAGTATGAATATACCTTCTCTTCATCTCCATCCATTGTGATTTCTGCCCTGCAGTATGAAACATCACTGTTTTGTTCTGTTTTAATATATTCATCAGATACAGCCCAAGGAGATTTCCCATTAGTAATTAGGTATATTGCTTCTAGAATGGTACTTTTTCCTACAGCGTTATCGCCATGGAGTACTACTATGTCCTTTTCAATATCTATTTCAAACTTCTTGAATTTTCTGAAATTTGTTAGTTTTATCTTTTTTATCATTATGTTTTTAGTATAGCTAAGAATGCTTCTTGAGGAATATTAACTTGTCCAATCTGTTTTAATCTCTTTTTACCTTTCTTCTGTTTCTCGAGGAGTTTTTTCTTTCTTGAATAGTCCCCGCCATAAAGTTTGGCAGTAACATCTTTCCTAAAGGCCTTTACATCCTCTCTAGCAATGATTGTAGAACCTATTGCCGCCTGTAAAGGAATTGAGAATTGTTGTCTTGGAATGACATCTTTCATAACCTCAAGCAATTTTACTGCTTTTGACCTTGCAAGTTCCCTAATCTCAAGGAAATTGAGTACAGATATTTCATCATGATTTACCAAAATTGATACTTCTACTATATCTGCTGGAAAGTAATCGATAAATTCATATTCCATTGATGCATAACCACTTGATAAATTTTTCATCTGGTCAAAAAAATTCGAGATTAATGATACTAATGGCATATCATATTCCAAGACTATGTATTGGTCCTTTAATGTAATATTGCTTGATGCAGAATTCAAGTATGTTGTATTTACATATTCTCCTCTTCTAAATTGACAAAGAGACATTAAATCTCCCAGATATTTTTCAGGTGTCATTATTTTCGCTCTTACCCAAGGCTCTCTGATTTCTTTAATCTGCGACGGGTCAGGAAGTTCCTGAGGGGTTTGAATTGTAATTTCTGTGCCATCAGTTTTTGTGATTTTATATTCTACTGTTGGAGCTGTAACAATTAGGTCTATATTGTATTCTCTTTCTAATCTTTCTTGAACGATTTCCATATGTAAAAGCCCAAGAAAACCACACCTAAATCCAGAACCAAGGAGATTGGATCTTTGATCTGTAAATGTTAAAGATGCATCATTAAGTGAAAGTTTGGTGAGTGCTATTTTTAAATCTTCATAATCTTCAGAATCCGTTGGGAAAAAAGTTGCAAACATATTCGGTTTTGGTGTCTTATATCCAGCAAGAGCAGAAGTATTTTTATCATCAGAAATTGTGTCTCCAACTGTAAAGAAACTAATATCTTTCATTCCTGTAGCAATATATCCAACCTCTCCAGCACTGAGTGTTTCTATTTCTTCTAAGTCAGGGTTAAAAATTCCAATTTCTGTTGGTCTAAAAGTTTGTTTCTTTTGGATCATGTAAAGTTCTTCTGCCTTTCCTGGTTTGTATGTATATTTTCCATCAAAGATTCTAACTGCAATGACAACACCCCTGTGTTCATCATAGAAAGAATCAAATACTAGGGCTTTAAGTGGTTTGTTAATATCTCCCTTGGGTGGAGGAGATTGTTTAATAATGGTATCGAGTAATTTATCCACGCCCTCACCTGTTTTACCAGATACTTTAATTATTTCATCCCTTGAGAATCCCAAAAGTGATTCTATCTCTTTTTCTCTTTCCTCGATATTAATATTGGGGAGATCAATTTTGTTTAATACAGGTATTAATTTAAGTCCCAACTCAAGGGCTTTTTTAGTATTAGAGATGGTTTGAGCTTGAATACCCTGACTTGCGTCGACAAGAAGGAGGGCAGACTCACAAGCCGCAAGTGATCTGGATACCTCATATGAGAAATCTACATGACCGGGTGTATCTATCAGGTTGAGTTCATAGTCTTTCCAGTTCATTTTACATGCTTGTAGTTTGATTGTTATACCTTTCTCTTGCTCAAGGTCAAGCTTGTCAAGCATTCGTTTTTTCTTCTTTCTTCCAATATTTTTATTCTTAACCGCCTCAAGCATTCTATCAGCTAGAGTTGAATTGCCATGGTCAATATGGGCAATTATTGAAAAATTCCTAATTTTTTCTAATGGAGTAGAATTCGACATTTCGTCAATTATACCTTATACAAAAAGCTTAATAAATAGAGGAAAGGGTCATAAAAATAGTAGTAGAAAAATTTCTAAAGAGAAATCTCTAGTTCAAAATATTCTGGGAAAAGAATTTGGTTTATATTTTCAATGTAAAGATAAAGATTGGTATCTGATGTGGGTTCAAGTAGAATCTCCTGTGAATGAAGTGTTCCATCAAAGTCTTTCAATAGATATGAATTTCGTCCAACCTTTAAAGAGATTCTAGAATTAGTTTTACTGTCTGTATATCCAAAGAGAGATAACTTTATTGGGAAAGTCCCATTATTCTGGAGTCTGAGAATGGGTTTAGAATATGTCTTTTCGCCTTCTCTTTTTTGGATTGTTGCTTTATAAAGATACTGTTTCTCACTTATTTTAACTAGAGTCTCGTTTTTGATAATGTTATGAGTTCCTCCAATTGCTTTTACAGCAATATTGGAATTGAATGTGTTTACACCCAAGACATTTTTGTCTTCAATCTCTCTTGTAATAGGTGAGAGGTTTATTACTGTTAGGGTTGGAATTATAAAAAGGCAAAGAAGAGCAACTATCGCGAAGGGCTCAATAATTTGTGGTAATAAATTTTTTGTCTTCATTAATATAGTTCCTTTTCCTTAGGATATATCTTATCAATTTCTTGCTCATATGTCTTTATTGTTCCCCAAATAGAGAAAATGGCTAATACTGCAGAGATTCCTCCAATCCATGGATAACATATTCCTTGTATGCTTTGGGCAATGACAACGAAAGATGCAACTAAGAGGAATGAGCACCAAATAAATATTAGAAGGAATGAAGTGTCATCCTTTGTAATCCATTTAAGAATATTAAATTTTGTTATTTTCACAATTGTTCTTGGATTTTGTAAGGTTGATTGATAGATTGAAGTCTTTATTATGAAATAAATAGTGGGTACAGCTAAGAAAATAATCATAAATAGATTCGATACGGAATTTACCAAAACCATTGTACTAGTATCTGTGTAGTAGAGTTGAATTGTAAAAATCCCCTCAATTTGGTTATCGATAAAGAAATCGAGTTTGTAAACTATATTTGCAGCAATAATTCCTAAAAGTTTTCCTGCTATCATTATGACTGCAGGCCAAACAGAAATTTTAAGAATCCTTTTTAGAAGTCTTGACATTATCTTGGGCGAGTTTGTTTAAATTTTTTGTAAGTCTTGATTTTAATCTATCAGCCTTACCTTTTTTTATTACATTCTTCTTAGCAGCTTTATCAAGGACTTTATACACATTTACTAAATTCTTTTTCACCTCTTCCGTATTCCCCTGTTTGAGTAATTCAGAATGTTTTTTGGTAGCTCTTTTGACTCTGTTTCTGAGTCGATCATTAATTGTTTCTCTTCTTTTACTTTTTCGTAAATCTTTAATTGATGTTTTTAAGTTTGGCATTTCTTTTAAAAAATATAATTATTAGTTCTAATTAGGGTATTATAGCTAGATTTATATTATTTGTAAACAACTTTTTTTGTGGTATTCTTTATCATGGAAAAGAGTAGGGAATTTAAGATTGTTTTGAGTTCTTTAGTGGTACTTTTTATTCTTAGTTTTACCTCAGCATATATGCTACTAAATGGCAAAGATGAGGAATCTGTTCTTGGAGTCAGGGATAATGATATGAATGTGTATGAGGAAAAAGAATTGCAGGTAAATACTAAAGGAATTCCATATATTTTGTCTGAGCCTCCAATATCGGCATATGTTGGAGAAATGTATGAATATGTTCCAAGGATTGTTGATTCAGATAGCAATGATACTGATATTTCTTTGGAATTAATTGAAGGTCCTGACTGGATGTATATTCTTAACGGTGTGGTTCAGGGAATTCCAAGAGATTCTGGGCAAGAGAGTTTTGTGTTAAGGGTCTCTGATGGATATAATTCATTGCAAGAAAAAAGTTATATTATAGTGCAGGAAAGAAATGAGTAAAAAAATATTTTTCTTAATAGTTGGGATTGTCTTCGTAGTCGTTTCACTTTCAATTTTCATTTTGTTTAAAAAAAATGTTGGAGGATTTGATACTCTTTTTGTTTCTCAAGAAGACTGTACCCCATTTAATCTTTTTGTTACGAAAGGAGATAAAGAATTTAGTGCAAAAATTGTATGGGAAACAAAGGGTGAGTGTATGGGTTTTGTGCAATACGGGTTGAATAGAGAAGATTTAGATAGGGTGGGTATGGATTTTCTGAATGGATATAGAAGTAAGAAGCATGAGATTGTATTAGATAAACTTTTGACAAAAGAAAAATATTACTACTTGATTAATTCTGATGGAAAAGCATTTGGGAACAACGGAAGACCTTTGGAGTTAGTACTGAATAATCTTTAATTTTTTTTCTTCTTCATTTTCTTAATGGTCCTCTCCTCAAAGTATTTCTTTGGTTTAAATAGTTTCCATGAAGTCATCTCTGCACCTTTGTATAGTCCAGAATTGACAAGTTTGTTAACAGCAATTTGACCAAATGGTTTCGAGTAAATATACCAACCTATAAATAATATTAATAGTCCCATACCAACCTGTACTAGAACTTCGTCAAAGATTCCAGTATCTGGAGTTTCTTCTGGGGTTTCTGTTGGATGGCAATTCTGGGAAACAGGAACAACAATAGAGGCCCTCAATGTCGCTGGGTCAGTTGGAACTTGTGCTGGTTCGATTACTACCTCATTCATATTTTCACCAGTAAGTGCATTTGGACCAGCTATTGCTTGGAATACAATTACTAGTGATTGATTCGCAGCAATATTCCATCCACTTGCTATCGTCCAAGAGAGCTCTGTTGCTTCTCCGACTTGTTCACTTTGTAAATAATTATTATCAGATACACTGACATTGTTAATCTTTGTTGTACTTGGAACATAGGTAAACCCAAGTGGGAGTTTGTTTTTTACTTTAAGAACACTCTGTGATGTGGTTGAATTATTTTTAATATTTGCTGTAAAGATAATAGAATTGTTTGGTTCTACTCTCTCAAGACAGTTTATATTTGTCGCAAGACTAATTGAGAAATTTGACTCAAGTGGTATTTGCTCTTCCTCCTCTGGGGGAGTTTCTTCAGTTCCTGGTTTTTCAAAAGTGACAGTCGTAGACGCTTCTCCCAAAGAGGCACCTAACCTTAAAAGTTCTGCAGTTATGCCAAGTTCTCCAACAAAACCATCTAATTGAGAGAAGCTTACTGCCTGTGAGAAATTTTCAGGATTATACAAATCCTGTTCAATAATAGAGAACTCTCCTTTGTTCGTATCAAGAGAAAATCCTTTTATCATCTCAACTTTTGCGAATTCTTCGTTATCAAATGAAAAGCCAATTTTGATATCTTTTGTATCTGTAATATTTGAAACACGTAAAATAGCTTCGGAAATTTTTGTTGTTTCTTTGGTATTTCTTCTTGTCATGAGCAATCCAGTAACGGAGGATTCTCCTTGCTGTTCTACTTCGATTATTCTTTTACAGAGAGGAGAATTTATTAATTCTCCATCCTCCCCAGTTGCTGTCGCAACTATATCAACTGTAGTTGTTTTGAATTGAGAGAGCGTTTTCTTTATAGTTAGTCCATCTTCTGAGATTGTATCTGGTTCTTCATTTACATTATTGATTTTAAATGTTGGATTATCATATTTCTTATCAAATTTTGCCTCTAAAGTAATTTCATCATCTTTTGTAATATTTCCTACTACATATTTTTCTGCCTTGTTCTTTATTGTCATCTCAGAACATCTAATGTCTTGGATATTTGGGAGTGAGCATGTAAGGAAAAGTTCTTGCTTCGTATTGCTATCGATTTCGTCAATTGGCAAAGAGCTTGTTTGGCACGCACTCTGACAAGATGCATTCCCTTTTGTAGTAACTTGCTTGAAAAGAAAGCCTTTTCTAGGATCTCCACACTCTGTAGTTACTGCTGGGTCAACGTAGTAGCATGCACAAGTTTTGGACTCATCTTCTGAATTCTCTGTAGATGGTTTTATCATATAGAAGTATACTGCAGCACCAATTAGTACCAAGCCTAATACTCCCGCGATGATTAATAATGTAGTGACTAATTTGTTCGATTTTTTTGTTGTAGTAACTCTTGTAACCTCTTCCATATTTTGTGGTGGGCAGATATTAGCATTTGCCCTATTAGAGTTTATGTTAATAATCTATGGGTGTCAATAAAGGTTTATAGTATTGAGGAGAGAAGGGTAATCCCTAAGTCTGGGTCTATCAATCCCTTTTTAATTTGATAATCCAAATTTGACATTTTACTGTAGAGAGTCCTAATTTTTGCTTTTGAGTATTTCTTAGAAGAATTTATTAGTGAAGGGACAGTGAAGGGGGGCACTTTAAGTCTTTTGGCAATATTACCAGTAGTTCCACTTTCTTCTAATAGATATTTTGTTAGGGTAATTAATCTTAAATTCCTTGCCAACATTGAGATAATGTAATTAGAATCAATATTTTGAGCCATTAACCTTTCTAATATTGTTGAGCTTTGTATACTGTCTTTTTGATTTATCGCATCAATAAGGTTCCAGATATCATTTTCGAGTGTATCAGAAACAAGTGATTCTACATCTGGGAGGGTGATAGTTGAATTTTCAACTGTAAGTTTTAATTTCCTCAACTCATTTGTACATCTTTCAGGGTCATAGTTAATCCTTTCTGCTAAGACCTTAATGGCATCTTCATTTATTTCTAATTCCATCTCTTTAATTTTGTTTTTTAGCCATGAAAAGAAAGAGCGCTTATCCAGTTTTGGACTTTCTTCTATTGCTTTTGTCTCAGAGAAGAATTTATAGTATTTTGTATTGGACTTAATCTTTTGATCTTCCCAGAAGATTAGTAAATCCTTTATCTTTCCTGTTTTCACTAAAGAAACAAACTCTGTAAAGAATTCATCCTTCTGCTTATTTCTGTAAAGTCTTTTAAAGAGAATTATTCTTGTTGAAGAAAACAAATCTTGTGAAGAAAGGATATCAATTAATTGGTTTGGTGATATGGTATCTGCATTTAAAATTTCAAGCTTAAGCTCCTGTTCACTTCTCAACATGTCTATGTATTTGTGAACAGACTCTAAGGATAGGAACTCAGATTGTCCATGATAAAGTTTATATTCCACTTTCATTATTTTGTTGTAATTGAGTAGGTACTCCCAAAAGCATAATCACACCAGTTGGGGAGAGCTTAGGTTCAAGAAAATCTGGAGCACTGTTATTTGTTGTATTAACATACCTAGACAGTTGCTTTATGGTTTCCGGATATTTGTCTTCATTTGAGTAGATGTAATTTCCTTCTTTCCCATGATAAAGAGGGTAGGATATAAACACTTTAAGGTAAGGATATTCTTTTCTTAACTCTGTAACAAATTTCTTAATTTCTGTTGCTCCTAGTCCAATATCATAAATATAAATTGTGGGGTTTTCAGAATATATTCTTGGATTAGTAATTATTGCATTTACATACTCATGAATCCTTTTATATTTGCCAAATCCTTCTACTGGACCAATTGCGAAAGCTCCGCTTGACATAGTTTTTACTTCTATCAATGTTCCATCACCAGCAGAGGGATCAAGTACAAATGAATTTGTTTTCCCATTGTTATTTTTTATTTCTTCCAGAATATTTAGGCCAGCTTGAATATCTGTTATGGTAAACTCAGAAACCTTTATATTGTTTACTAGAGAAGAAAGAATTCCCATAATTGCTTTTGGATCTTTGAAAGTGTCACTTTGTGAAATCTTTTCTTGTATTGCCACAATAACTTTTTGTTGTCTTCTGGCTCTTGCATAGTCCGAGCCTTCATTGTTTTGAAGAGAGTGCCTTGATCTAGAATATTCAAGAGCAGTTTCACCGTCCATAATCTGTGGCCCAGCGGTAAATTTTACTGTTTTCCACTTATTCCCAATTGGATACTCATAATCTACAAAACTGTTTTCAACATTTATGCTTAAACCTCCAAGAGCATCTACAATTTCTACAAAAGCTTTGAAGTCAACCATTGCATAGTATTGAATTTCGAGATTTGTCACTTCTTGTACTGTACTAATTAAGGCAGGAAAGCCACTCCCCTCGTTTTCAATCTCGGCAGCGGCATATACAGTATTTATTCTATTTACCCATTTTGTCTGAGGATTAGTGATGACATAGAAATCTCGAGGGATTGAAATCATGGTAATATCCTTTGTTTGGTGATTGTATGAACCAATGATTATTGTGTCTGTATTTGAGATATAGTTTCTTTCTCTACTATCAACTCCAACGAGAAGAACATTAGTATACATTCCAGAGGTATCCTTTTTTAGTTCTGGTTTTTCAATTGAGACCACTTCTCCAATGTTAAATTTAAAACCGAGTTCTTTTGATATCCGTGAGCCTTCGTAAACAAAATATCCAATACTTCCCAATGCAATTCCTACAAGAGCAAATAGAAGAATCCTTGGCCAATTGCTTTTCTTTTTTGGGATGTCAGATATTACCTTTTTGCTATCTACTGGATTTAAGTTGCCACTCCCAACTTGTGTGGGTTGGAATACTCCTGTATTTGTATTTAAATCTCCATTAGTTAAATCGATATCGAGTATCATACTTTGAGCAGTTTATCTTAAATATTTTTCTATATTTTGTGTGTGTTGTTCAAGTGTTGTCGCATATCTTACAATTCCATCATTATCATGAATGTAGTAATAGTAAGGAGATTCTTTTGGTGAGAGAGTAGCATTTATTGCTTCTATCCCTGGATTACAAATTGGAGTTGGTGGCAAACCTGCTCTTTTGTAACTATTGTAAGGATTGTCATTCTCCTTGTCTTCGACTGTTATTATGTGCTTCCAATCCTTTGGCAAATAGAGGAGAGTCGCATCAGCTTGAATAAGCCATCCTTCCTTTATTCTTTTTAAAAGTATTCCTGCAATAACTGGTCGGTCTTCAGAATTATTCCCCTCCCTTTCAACAATACTTGCCAATATTAAGTCATCATATGTTATTTCTGAAGGTACTTTTGTTTTAAAATTCTCAATCAATCTAATCATTACAGATTCAGTTGTGCTATCTGGAGACAGTGCATATTTATCTGGGAAAAGGAATCCTTCAAGATCAGAAATCTCAATCGGTAATTCTAGAGATTCAATAAATTCAGTATTTTCTGTTAATTGTAAAAAATCTTCTTTGGAAAAGTTTGTACTTTCATGCTTAGCCAATTCTTTCTCGATTATTTCTGCTATCTCATCCTTTCTTAAACCTTCGGGTATAGTAACCCAAATATCTTGTTCCTTCCCACTCTGTAGTGTATTAATTAATTCTTTAATAGTAAGATTCTGAGGAATTTGATAGGATCCAGCCTGAATTTTATCTCCAAGATTGTTTAATCTAAGATATGCTTTTGTAAAGAGTAGGTTGCTTCTTTTTAAGAGGTTTGAATTAATTAAGTTCTCTAGTATTGTATCAACTGAGGTGCCCTCTTCAATATAGAAATTAACAGTCTCGGGATTGTCAGAGTTAGCTGTAGTTAGAGCTTTTTTATAACTATTAAATGTGACTAATGCTATTATTAAAAAAACAGCGAGAATTATTGCTAAAATTTTTCCAAGTGGTGATTTGTTATCTTTTTTCATCTAAATATTTTTTTGAATTTAAAAAATCCTGTAAAAAAACTGTTGCGGCAATACTATTAATCTTACCCTTTGTCTTTTTTGTGTTTTGTCCTGACGATGTTAACATATTTTGGGCACGAGTTGTAGAGAAACTTTCATCATATGTAATAATGGGAATATCTGTAACCTTGCTAAGCAAAGAAATAAATTTGTTGATTTTCTCTGTTGTTTTTTGATGAGTAGGAATGAATTCTTGTGGAAGACCTACGAGAATTGTTTTTGAACGATACTCGTTCGCAATTTCAAGAATTTCTGTAATAATATCATCAACTTTTTTGTTTTTTGTGATAGATAATGTTTGAAGAGGTTGAGCAAGTATTCCTTTAATATCGGATATTGCAAGACCAAAATGTTTGTCGCCATAATCTATTGCAAGTATTGGGTATTTTATCTCTTTCTCCATTTATGCTAATCAGTTAAAATTGCTTTAATTCTCTTAATGCCAGCCCCTATATTCTCTTGTTTAGTAATCTTAAATGTTCCCAATTCTCTAGTATTGTTAACATGAGGGCCATTACATATTTCTACAGAGAAAGGATTCTCTTTCGGACCTATGTAATATACTTTTACTCTGTCTGCATATTTTTCTGAGAAGGCTGCAAAGGGTACGAGTTTTAGTGCATCTTCTTTACTCATCTCTACAAAGGAGACATCCAATTCTTTTTTAATTTGTTCATTCACAATATCTTCTACCTCTTTTATTTGTTCTGGTGATAATTTTGTTTCATTTGGGAAATCTAACCTTAACCTTTCTGGTGTAATATTACTACCTTTTTGATAAACATGTTCACCCAACACTTCTCTAAGAGCTTTAAGGAGTAAATGTGAAGTTGTGTGGTATTTTGTAGACATTTCAGATGTATCAGCCAATCCACCTTTGAATAGACCTTTTGATGCGGTTCTTGATTTTTCTTGATGATTTTTTTCTGATTGTTCAAAGAGCTCTCTATGGATAATAGGAGTTTCTTTTTCGTTTAAGATTTCTTCAGTAACTTCCAGAGGTAGACCATATGTCTCGTAGAGTAAGAAAGCATCTGCTCCATCTAGGATATTTTTCTTTTCTATCATCTTGTCTAGTTCTCTAAGTCCTTTTTCGAGAGTTTTGAGGAATTTTTCTTCCTCAGCCTTTATTGTAGAGAGAATTATCTCTTGTTTCTCATCAAGACCATTCCAAACATCTTTGAACTGATTGATTGCAATTTGTGCAATATCCTCACAGAATTGCTTTTCTATTCCAATCTTTTTACCATGTCTTACAGCTCTACGAATTAATCTTCTAAGAATATATCCTTGTTCTGTCCTTGAAGGTGTGACTCCATCCATAATTATCCATGTGGCAGCTTTAATGTGATCGACAATAATTCTTTGAGATCTTTTATCCTGGATTTTTGAAATCTCTTCAACTTTTTTTAATATTGGCTTGTATACATCTGTTTCATAAATACTGTCTACATTTTGTAAAATGGTGGCCAATCTTTCAGATCCTCCTCCGAAGTCAACATTGTGCATACCAAGAGGGAGAATATTATCTCCACTCTTTTGATACTCCATAAAGACATTGTTCCCAATCTCTACAAACTTTCCACATCCACATGTTACATCGCAACTTTCGCTGCATTTTTCTTTTCCTGTATCATAAAAAATTTCTGAGTCAGGTCCACATGGGCCTCCAGATTCCAATCCCCACCAGTTTTCACTTTTTCCATTAGGTTGAATTCTTTCTCCCTTTCCTACTTTTGCATCAATTCCATATTTTGAATAGATTTCCTTCCAGATTTTAATGGACTCAATATCCTCTGGGATATTCTTGTCTCCTGCAAACACGGAAGCATAAATTCTGTTGATATCCAATCCTAGTCTTTCTATGAAGAAAGTAACTGTTAAATTGATTGCCTCTTTTTTGAAGTAATCATTTAATGACCAATTCCCAAGCATTGAGAAAGCAGTGCAGTGAAAGCAATCTCCCACAGAGTCAATATCTCCAGTTCTTACGCATCTTTGAATATTTGTGAGTTTTTTACCTTTGGGATGAACTTCTCCTTTAAGAAAAGGTGTTAAAGGAAACATCCCGGCATTTACGAAAAGAACAGAGGGGTCATTTTCAGGGATTAAAGGGGCACTTGGGATTATTGCATGTCCATTGGATTGAAAAAAATCGAGATATTGTTGACATATTTCTTTGTACGATAGGTATTTCATAATGGATGTATTATATACTAACTACTGATTTGTTTCACTATCAGTAGTATTTTCCTCTTCGCTTGTCTGCTCCTCAATTTGATTTGCTATTTGTTCAAAGATTGATGGATCTGGAGCCTCTGGTTCATCAAGAGGTGCAGTTGGAATTTGTTCTTCAACTGGTTCCTCTTGTGGTGTAACTATCTCTTCTTTGTATCCGACTGGTTCAACAACAGGTTCTTCAGCAACTTGAGTTTCAACCAATGGCTCAGGCTTAATCGTCTCCTCATTAGTAGGTGTTATAACTTCTTCTTCGTTTAGGATTGGATGGAGGAGAGGTTCTTCTGATTCTGTAGCTTTGATATGAGGTTCGGGTTTAAGGACTTCTTCCTCCTTATTTATTATATCAGGACTTTGTTCTTTTTCCTCCTCATCATATCTCCCAACAGAATAGAGTATAGAGTCATTTGGAGTGAGCTCTTCTGTGTTAACATCATCAACTTTCTCTTTAATATCTACATCAGCACTGGGTGGGATATAGGTTTGGCTAGCAAATTCGCTTGAGCTTGGGACATTTCTTGAAGTATATACAGTCTGAATATTCTCTTTCTTGTTTGTCCCCCAAATCAAAGAAATAAGGAGTGGAATACAAATTGCAAATATTATTAGAAGTAATCCCAATCCGATTATTAGCATTGTTCTCTTACTAATTTCTTTTCCAAAGATAATATATACCTCAGAGTTATCATCCACATTGGAATTTATTGTAAACTCCCAAGACTTATTTCCCTTTTTGTCTTTTGTATCGGAAAAAGAAATCTCAGCTTTGTGTGTTCCGTCCTCTAAATCTTCGGAGGGTTGATAAATCAAGGTGTATTCTTTAGAAGAGATTTTGTTTATTTTAACATCTTTTGTTACATCATTATCATCTAATTTGAATTTGATAGAGCTCTCATTTATTGAAGCATTCTCACTTGCAATTATCGTCCCTTTAATAGTTACACGACTATTAGAGATTAAATCTTCGGAATTTGGTGACATATTAATTACCTGTGCTTCTGGGAGAATGGTCTCATCATCTGTAATATCGTCTTTATCGGAAAGCTTGGAAATTATTATTTCAGGGGATACACCGATTCCAGATTTTGGAGGATTTTGATTATCTGTTGCCTTAACAATGAACTTGTATGTACCCGATGCTAATCCATCAGTATCTACTTCTGCCTTGCTTATGTTATACGCAAGATCATCTCCAATTTTTATCCATGAAGATTCATCTGCAGGATTTTTTGCCATATATATTTGGAATTTAGACACATGGTTAAGATCAGAAACACTCCAAGAGGTAGAAATTTTTTCTCCAGCATCTATTCTTGTAGCTGATAGCGGGTCAATAATTCTGAGTATTGGGATGTCATTTTCAGCAGGACTTACACTGATAACCCAGGATTGAGTTCTAACATGCATACTATACCCATCATGAATTACCACATGTGCAAGGTAACTTGCAGGCTTGTCAGATGTTCCTCTGAAAGTTAACGAAAGTTTTCCATTGGAACCATCCTCTACAACCACGGCCTTGAGCCAATCTGCTCTTGGTGTAAATGAATAGAAGTAGTTAATTCTATCTTTATCTGAATCTTCAGCAACTAAGTTGTACTCGTATTGAACTCCTGTTTTAATATCCTGTCCTGGTTTAGAAGATGATGGTTGTGTTGTAAATTCGGGGGAGGCATTATTTTCTATTGCCCTTATTCCTTTAATATCATAAGGACTACTAATCTTGCAGGCGGCACTTCCTCCACCTGTTTTTTCTATAGAACCAAGTAAATCAATAGTTCCTGATTTCATGGGAGTAAAGGTAAAACTTGTCCCAATCTGGAGTGGTGCATCAGGAAAATCTTCAGAATATATCTCTTCGCCAGAAGAATCCATAATCAGTAGCTTTAGAATTCCTGCATTGGTATATTTTGCATCGACTTGAATCCTGACACTTTTTCCAACCTCTAATGAGTATGGATTTACATTCGGGAGAGAAATAATGCAAGGATTCTTATCGCTCAGCTCAAGTCTATCAAATGCTTTACTTCTTGTATCAAGATTCTTCTCAAGCAAAGAGTATGCCATTACAGGCAATGAAAGAAAAAAGAATATGGTTACAATTAAAAAAAGTGTCTTTTTCTCTTTTTTAGATTTATACTTCCTTGGCATTAAATATATAATACTGTTTATTTGTTTGATTGTGCAAGTTTTGTATTAATAGTTTTCTCGGCCTCTCTTAGTGCATCCTCAATGCTCAGATTATTTTCAAGTATTTGTGTAACTGCCTGCTCAAGAGCAGCTCTAACATATCCTTCTTCTCCAAGTTGAACTGATTTCATGTAAGGAGCCATAGTCGCAATTGCATCTACGTATGCTTTTCCTTTCATTTCAGAATTCAGTTCCTTGAGAGAATAGGGCTCTCCAAATGCTCTCTGCCCGATTGTCGAAGCATTAGAGTACATTTTTAATTGTTGCTCCCTTTCTGAGAGGAATTCTACAAACTCCCATGCAAGCTGAGTATTTGGGGATTTTTTGTTTACTGCTTCTCCCCAGTAAGTTGAGTAATAAATTCTTTCCGGATTGGCTACAAGCTGTGGTAATGGTGCCGTTCCAAATTCAATTGCTGAAGCTGATTGTATGATGTCAAAAGCTCTCCAACTTGGAGCTATCATCATTGCAAGATCTCCCGAGTAGAACATATTTAGATCGTTTTTTAGTGAAGAGGACCAAATGGCATTATTTCCAGTTGCAAAGTTCGTATAGGTTGTAAATACGGAAATTGCCTTAGAGTTGTTGAGGGAAAACTTTGTTCTTGTACTATCAATTAAATCAGCTTGCTCCTGAAGAAGTAAAAAGAGGAGAATTTCCGACGAGTGTTGGATGTTCTTAGATGTTCCTAGCGCAAGTCCAGACTGTGTTATCCTTCCACTTGAATCTTTTTTTGTTAATTTTCTTGCCAGAGAAAGGAACGAATCCCAATCAGTTGGAGGTTTCTCAACATCTTGTTGAGCTAAAAGTTGCTTGTTGTAAAAAACCATTAGTCCGTCTATCTCTAATGGTATTGCATACAGGGAAGTACCATCCTTGCCTGTGAAATCAGCGAGGGCTGTTGGATAAAATTTTTCAGAATATTCATCTCTAGTCATGATGCCATCTGGTAGCTTCGATAAAAGAGATTCAAACTTGGGGAGCCAAGTGTTATGAATTCGAAATATATCTGGTGCTGGTTCTGATGTTGTTGCTGTTTGTTGTAGCCTGGAATAAAGCCTTGATTCGTAGTCCTTAAAAGTTTGCATGGAGTATTTTACTGTAACTCCTGGATGGTTTGTTTCAAATTCATCAATTATATCCTCCATTACCTCTTCCGATTCCCATAAGCCCCAATATACAAGTTCTCTTGTCTCTGGAGTATTCCCATTCCCTTCCTCTTCTATATTATTGGGTGAATCTTCCTTTTTACTTGTTAGCAAGAGGATTATTACCAGTAATATGATTAATAGTAGTGCTGCTCCAGCTATAAGGAGAGGTAATTTCTTTTTATCTTTTAGTAAATCTTGAATATTCATTAATGGCTATTAAAAAATTAAATTTTTCTTTCAGCTGTGACAATTAGTCTCTTTGTTCCTATTCCTAGAGGCCAACAAGTCATTAAGGTTATGTTTTCTTTATCTCTATTAGTTTGTAAAACAGTAAAATCATCTGGATCGACGATTTTTTTACTTCTTACTATATATTTAAATATTTCTCCTTCTTTTTCAATCTCAATATTTTGCCCAATATCAATACCTTCCAATCTTGAAAAAATTGTCTCAGGGTAATCTTGATGTCTTCTAAAAAAAGCCTCAACTGCACTATGTCCATAAATAAAGGAATTCCCCCCATCTCCTGGAATTGGAGTTCCTTTAAAGTGAGCTACTCCATTTTTTAGGAATTGGTTGTATATCTTCTCATCAGAACTTTCAACATTTGGGAAAACTTTAATTCTATTAATACCAATGCTTTGGATCGTTATATACATTACCTTGTTATATCCCGTGTCAATATTTATAGACTTTTGTGTTTTGGAAGCAGAATCATACGATGTTGAGACACCTAACACCCCAATTTGTTCTGTTAGATTCGCAAAGTAACTCACACCAGGGTCGTAGTAAGCAAATTCATCTTCAATATATTTCTTGTAAGATTCTGGAACTGGTTCAACTCTTATCTCTTCTCTTTTTTGAGTGATGACACCATCAATGTATGAGCCTAGTAGTGGGAAAACTTGGCTTGCTATTACTGCTAGGCCTGTAAAAGCAAGCACTACAGAAATAATAGCTCTTGTTTTTTTTACTTTGTTTGTGTTTTCAGTATCAATATTCCAACTGTTTTGCATAGGTACATATTAGCAAATTTGAGTGGAGACGGGAACACCCCTAGCAATTAATAGTGTGGTTTGCTAAAATACTGGGTTATGGAAAAACGAGATTACTATGAAATTTTAGGTGTAGATAAAAAGGCTACCACATCAGAGATAAAAAAAGCCTACAGAACTCTAGTTAAAAAGTATCATCCAGATGTAAACAAGGATTCAGATGCAGAAGAGAAGTTTAAAGAGGTACAGGAGGCATATGAAGTGCTTTCTGATGAGTCAAAGAGGTCTGCATATGACCAATATGGGCATGCGGGAACAGCAGGTTTTAACCCAGGATCCTCAAATGGATATTCAGATTTTGGAGGAGCCCCCTTTGATATGGGAGATATCTTTAACAGTTTTTTTGGTGGTATGGGGAGTGATTTTGGATTTGGCTTTGGTGACCAGCGTGGTCCTAAACAGAATATTGGTTCAGATATTAGATATAGAATTAGATTATCCTTTGAGGAAGCGATGAGGGGAGGAGAGTACAAGATTAATGTAAGAAGAGAGGGAAGATGCGATAAGTGTAATGGTACGGGTAGTAAATCTGGTAAAAGAAAACAATGTCCTGTATGTAAAGGTAGTGGTCAACAGCAACAAGTCAGAAACACAATTTTTGGTCAAATGGCTGTAATGAACACTTGTCAAAATTGTGGAGGAACAGGAGAAGTAGTGGAGGAGCCTTGTCCTAAATGTGGAGGGACAGGTGTTATTAGTATTGAAGAAGATATTACAGTTAAAGTGCCTGCCGGTGCATATGATGGAATGACTTTAAGATTCCGAGGAGGTGGAAATTCTGGAAGAAATGGAGGTTCTGTCGGAGATTTGTATATAGAGGTAGAGGTAGAGAGCTCTGCAATTTTTGAAAGAAGAGGAAATGATATTTATTCAGAAGTATCAATCCCAGTGTATAAAGCTGTGTTGGGTGGTACTATCCTCGTAAAAACCATCTTTGAAGATGTCAAGTTAAAGATTCCAAAAGGTACGCAACCTGGGACAATTTTCCGCCTTAGATCAAAAGGAGCACCTGTTCTAAATTCAGAGAAGAGTAGAGGGGATCACTATGTGAGAATAAATATTGATATTCCTACTAAATTATCAAAGAGAGAGAAAGAAATGTGGGAAGAATTGGGAGAGTTGAAGTAGGAAAACTTCTGAGGTATTTATTGCATTTGTATTTTCCTGCCCATATGCTATAATGAGAGCGGAAAGTAATACAAAGGAAAGGGTGAGGTTAGTAACTCACCTTTTTTTTACTAAATTACTTATTAAGATATTATTTTCTTAGTTTTAAATGGTATTTTAAGCATTTAAGCTGTAAAATACACTGTTAGATAATATTTGTAATTATTCAGAATATGTCAATGACATCAGAATTTATAGCAGCGATTAATCAGATTGCGGCTGAAAGGGGAATAGATAAAGAAGAGATTTTTGTTGCTCTTGAGGAGGCAATATTAGTTGCTTACAAAAAAGAAAGATATGGACTAGAAGTTCCTGAAGAAGATGAACTCTCAAATTGGTCTGTTGAATTAAATAGGGAAAGTGGGGAATTCAAGCTGATAGCTTCTAAAGAGGTAGTTAAAAAGGTTAAAAATCCAGAGAAAGAAATTTCGCTCTCGGAGGCAGAGATGATTTCTCCAAGTGTAGAAGTTGGAGATTCTATACAGATAGAGATGCCTTCTGAAGATTTTGGTAGAATCGCGGCTCAAACAGCAAAACAAGTTATTCTTCAAAAGATCAGAGAGTCAGAGAAAGAAGCAGTTATTAGTGAATATAGCGATAAAGTTGGAGAAATATATACTGCCTTGATGCAAAGGATGCAAAGAGGGCAAGTGATATTTGAAGTTGGGAAGGCAACTGCATATATGCCACAAGAGGAGCAGATTCCAAATGAATTTTATAGATTGGGTGATAGGTATAAGGTATTACTTAAAGATATTGTAGATTCTCAAATGGTTGTTTCAAGGGCAGACCCCAATTTCTTGATTGGATTGTTTAAACTTGAAGTTCCAGAGATTGAATCTGGAGTTCTCGAAGTTAAGGCTATTGCAAGAGAAGCTGGTTCACGAAGTAAGATGGCTGTTGTCTCACATCAAGATGGGGTTGACCCAATTGGCTCATGTGTAGGGCAAAGAGGTGTAAGAATTGCAAATGTAATGAATGAATTAGGAGAGGAAAAGATTGATATTATAGAATGGGATGATGATCCAGAGAAGTTTATTGCAAATTCCCTAAGTCCTGCGAAAATCGAAGATGTTAAAATCGTTGATGATACCGCAACCGTAATAGTTCCTAACGACCAGCTTTCACTTGCTATCGGAAGAGAAGGACAGAATGTAAGATTAGCATGGAAATTGACTGGTTACAAAATAGATATTGTTCCTGCAGACCCCGAAGCTATTGAGAAATCAGACAAAAAGAGAATAGAAGAAAAGCCTTTAGATGAACAAAAAGAAGAGAATAAAGAGATTGAAGAGAAGAAAGGTGAAAAAGAAGAGTAATTTTAAGAAAAATTTAAACAAATGGCCAAAAGTACAGCAAGTACAATTAAGGGAAATAAAGCTAGGACGCCTATTGTCACTATTCTTGGTCATGTTGATCATGGGAAGACTACAATTCTAGATAGAATTAGAGAAGCCAATGTTCAGAGCTCTGAGGTTGGTGGAATAACTCAAAAAGTTTCTGTATTTACTGTCCAAATTCCTGGGAAAAATCGTGAGATTACCTTTATTGATACTCCTGGGCATGAGGCATTTGATCTTATGAGGTCAAGGGGAGGAAGTATAGCGGATATCGTACTTTTAATTGTTGCAGCAAATGATGGAGTACAACCTCAGACAAAGGAATCTATTGAAATAATTAAAAAATCAACAGCTAAACCAATAGTTGTAATTAACAAAACAGACTTACCCAACATAGATTTAGAAAAAGTAAAAAGAGACATAGTGAATAATGGAATGCAACTTGAAGGTTTTGGAGGGAATATCCCAGTTGTTGAAGTGTCTGGAAAGACAGGTGCTGGTATAGACGAACTCTTGGATCTAATTCTATTGGTCGCCGAAGTAGATGGTCTAAAGGAAAATGTAGAATTACCCAAAGGGATTTTAGGAAAGGTATTCATTCTTGAGTCCGTCAAGGATAAATTCAAAGGAAATATGTCTTCTACAGTTCTTGTTCAAGGTTCATTATGTCAAGGTAATTGGTTCGGTTACAAATTGAATGGAAAATTGTATGTCGAAAAAATTAAAGGTTTGGTTACGGAGGAGGGAGAGAATCTTTGTCTTCTTGAATGCGGTTGTGGTGCAAAAATAATAGGACTTTCCAATCTTCTTGAATTAGGTACAGAGGGGTATGTCCTTGAGAAAGGAGAGAAGAAGTTGTTGGAATCAGTATATAAAAAAGAGGAGAAGAATGAAGAAATTGAAGAATTAAGTATAGAGGATTTTTTCTCAAGTGTTGAAAAAAAAGATGAAGAGAGTGGCTTTCTAAATGTGATTGTTAAAAGTTCATCTGAGGGATCTCTTGAGGCGATAAAAAACACTTTGAGCAAAATTGTTGAAGATGGGTATTCTGTAAAAATTATTGATTCTGGCGTTGGAAGTATTACTCTTCAAGATGTTGAATTTGCAATGCTTTCTAAGGCTATTGTAATTGGTTTTGAAGTCCAAATAGAAGCAGGAGTATCTGATTATGCAAAGAAAAATAGGGTATTAATAAAGACATATAATATTATTTACAAAATTTTTGAGGAGATTAAGGAAGCTCTAATCGCATTGTCTTTGCCTTCTGAATCAGAAGAAGAGATTGGTAGTGCTGTAGTAAAAGCAATTTTTGGGCTTTCTGATGGTTCTACAGTCTTAGGATGTAAGGTTAAGAAGGGTTTGCTAAAAAGAGATTGTAAAGTATATGTTGTAAGAAGCGACGAAATATTGGGAGAGAGTAAAATTAAAAGTATTAGGATAAATAAAGACCAAACGAATGAAGTCCGAAGTGGTTTTGAATGTGGAATTCAACTGACAGATCAAGTTGAAGCAAAAGAGGGAGACGAAATTTATTGCTACAAAAAAGTTTAAAAAACTTAATTCTCATACCTTCTAGTAAGGATAATATAGACATGATTTCCAATATACGATATCCTTTAGCAGATAATATTAAACTGTCCCAAAAATGCAAAAACAATATATCCAAATTGGAAACACCAATGTCTTCAATGGTCAATACCTTCTAGCAGTATTTAGATTAAAAGGGCAAGAAGGAGTAACCATAGAGGATGTGGCAAGTGAAGTCGCAGCAGAATCTTCTACTGGTTCAAACTTAAAAATTGCAACTTCCACACCATTTTCAGAGAGTATGAACGCAGTTGTGTACAGAGTTGATGAGACTCGAGGACTTGCTTGGATTGCATACCCTTGGAGAATTTTTGATTCTGGAGGCAATATCCAAAACATTCTTACCTTTTTAGTAGGTAATGTTTTGGGAATGAGTGAGGTGAAGATTTGTAAACTTCTTGATGTGTATTTCCCACCGCAGATGCTTGTGAGGTATGACGGTCCTAATTACACCATTGATGACATGAGAAAATATTTGAATATTGGTAAGAGGCCAGTATTAGGTACAATAATTAAACCAAAAATTGGTTTAACATCATCAGAGTACGCTGAGCTTTGTTATGATTTCTGGTCTGGAGGTGGTGATTTTGTTAAAAATGATGAGCCTCAAGCAGATCAGGATTTCTGTCCCTTTGAAAAAATGGTTGTTGATGTTAGACATGCAATGGATAGGGTTGAACAGGAAACTGGTAAAACCAAGGTTCACTCTTTTAATATATCCTCAGCTGATTTTGATACCATGATTAAAAGGGCTGACTATATCAAATCTGTAATGAAGCCAGGGAGTTTTGCGTTCTTGGTTGATGGTATTACTTCAGGGTGGACAGCTGTTCAGACAATAAGGCGACATTATCCGGATGTATTTTTACATTTCCACAGAGCTGGACACGGAGCATTTACTAGAGAGGAAAGTCCTTTTGGCTTTACAGTTTCAGTAATGACAAAATTTGCTCGTTTAGCTGGTGCTTCAGGTATTCATACTGGGACAGCTGGGGTTGGTAAAATGGCTGGTTCCTCAAAAGAGGATGTAATGGCTATAAATCATGCTCTAAAACTCTTCTCAAAGGGTGACTATTTTAGTCAAATATGGTCAGAGGTACCCCAAAATGATTCAGATTTAGCTGAGGCGATTAAAAAAGAAGAGCAGGGTTATGATTATTCTGATATAGGGTATTGGAGAATTATGAAAAAAACTACTCCAATTATTTCTGGTGGTTTGAATCCAACATTATTAGGGAAATTTTTAGATATTGCAGGGACTGTTGATTTTATTACCACTATGGGAGGTGGGGTTCACTCTCATCCAATGGGAACAAAGGCTGGTGCAAAAGCTGTTCTGCAAGCCTATGAAGCTTGGGAAAAGAAGATCCCTATAGAAGAGTATGCGAAGGATAAAGAAGAGTTAAGAGTAGCAATTGAATTTTATGGAAAGAAATAGATAAATTTTACTAAAGAAGATTAATAAATAGGACTTAGCTTGTTGACAGATAGCCTATAGATATAGTAAAATATTTAATATACACGGACAGTATAATCCCTTGTAATTATTTTTATATAATGATAACCTGTTAATATATGGCACTAAATACCGAGAAGAAAGCACAAATTGTAAAAAAGTTTGCACTCCACGAAGGGGATACTGGTTCTCCTGAAGTTCAAATTGCATTGTTAAGCGAGCAAATTGAGGCTTTGAGTGAGCACCTAAAAGTACATAAAAAAGACAATCATTCACGAAGAGGTTTACTTCAAATGGTCGGAAAAAGAAGGAGATTGCTTCAGTATCTTAAAGATAATGAAGAGGAAAGATATAATGCCTTAGCGAAAAAGCTTAAATTGTAGTTCTTTTTATCCCTCTTCCTTTGTTAAAACTTTCCCATTAAAATACATTAGCCTTTTTTGGGCTAGATATTTTTACATAAATTAAGTAAATAAAATAATGTTGTTTAAAGAAATTAAACATGAATTTGAGATTGATGGAAGAAAATGTTCCTTTGAAACAGGAAAACTTGCTTTGAAATCTCAGTCTTCGATTCTTGCAAGGATGGGAGATACCGTAATTACAGTAAATGTAAATACAAAAAAATCTGAGGGAGATAGTGATTATTTTCCTCTTTCTGTTGAATATATCGAGAAGTTTTATGCTTCTGGTAAGATTAGCGGTTCTAGATTTGTTAAAAGGGAGAGATTCCCAAGTGATGATGCAATTTTAAAAGCCAGGATGATTGATAGGGCTATTCGACCAAGGTTTCCTCATGATTATAGAGATGAGGTGAGTGTAATTGTCACAGTAATGTCCTACGATGGAGATAATGATCCTGCACTTTTAGCAATAAATGCAACTTCTGTAGCATTGATGAATTCATTCGCACCCTTTGATGGACCGATAGGAGCTGTTAGATTAGGTTTAAATGGAGAAGAAGTTGTCTCAATTAATAAGGCAATGGATTTAACATCTGATGAAGATAGATTGAATTATGTTGTTGCTGGTGATGGAGAAGTCTTCACAATGATTGACGGTGGTGCTCATGTCATTCCCGAGGAGAAGATACTTGAGGGGATGGAGAAATCTTTAAGTATGATGAAGGAGTGGATTAAACCACAAGAAGACTTTGTTAAATTACTTGATGCGAAGGATAAAGCATATGTTTCTGCAGGATTACCAGATGAGGTAGTTTCGGCAGTTGAGGAATTATTAGGGAATGAAACAATACGAAAGAATTTGGAAGCTGGTGACCCGAAACTTCACGAAATCAGCAAGGAAGAGTTGTTTACAAAATTAGAAGGGAAATATTCAAAAGCTTTAATAAGTGAAGCTTATGAGAAACTTCAAAAGAAAATGCTTAGGAAAATAGTTTTAGAAGAGAACAAAAGAGTTGATGGAAGAGAAATGACAGAGATTAGAGAGATGGCAACTGAAGTAGATTTGCTTCCTAGAGTTCACGGTTCTGCCCTCTTTACAAGGGGAGTAACCCAGGTACTTACAATTGCTACATTGGGGAGTATGAGGGATGTCAGACTTGTTGATGATATGGAAGGTGAAAGAGAGCAAAGATATATGCATTTTTACAATGATTTACCATTTGCATATGGAGATGTGGACAGAGTTAAATTAATGCCAAGTAGAAGAGCAATAGGTCATGGCATGTTAGCTGAGAAAGCTCTTTGGCCAGTAATTCCTTCAGAAGCTGATTTCCCATATACAATGCTTCTAATGAG
>Ga0116141_10000774_pt1 | contig 26234 bp, 36 predicted proteins | sample AD_UKC097_MetaG_FD_89744 | JGI IMG/M metagenome (GOLD analysis project Ga0116141, IMG submission 89744) | Active sludge microbial communities of municipal wastewater-treating anaerobic digesters from USA - AD_UKC097_MetaG | ecosystem: Engineered > Bioreactor > Anaerobic > Digestate | place: USA...
AGGGGTATGCCAGCATAAGCCCCCAGTCACCCCCCGGTCAGAGAGCGTGCTTCGGCTTCTGAGGGGGGCAGTGGTCAAGTGGTATGCCAGCATAAGCCCCCAGTCACCCCCCGGTCAGAGAATGAACCGGCGGCGACGAGAGGAAGAGCGAGTCCGGCGTCCATTGCGAGAGCGGTCAGCAGGGCGATCCGGCAAGACGAAAGTCGGCATGTCGGCGAGACGGCGAGTGCTAGCCTCAGCCATAGCCTGAGCCGTAGCGGCAATCATGTTCATCGTTAGGTCAGTGGTGTCGATGCGGTTCGTTGTCATGCCTTAATTCTACCACCTCCCACACCCAAGTCAAGGCAAATCGGCCCTCAGCGCCAACTTCTTTTTGTGACCTACCTCACATACTCGTAACCTTGACATCGGCTGCTAAGTGTGCGGAGGCCGTAGGCGCTAGCAGCCCTCGCCCCTTATGCTGGTATGCTGGCATACCTAGAGAGAGCCTGCCTGTCTTAAAACGCCGTTTTGAGCCTCCTACGCCAGCTCCCCGCAAGGGTGTGGGTAGTCACCTTGCGGGGAGGGGAGCTTTGAGCGGTTAGCGAGTGGACTCGAGGGAGTCGGCAGAGTCATCGATCTCCTGGTGTCCGCAGGAGAGGGTAGCCCAGTGAATCGGAGAACCAGTGAAGCCCTCGGAAGATCCACTTTCGATGACCTCCCGATACTCCTGGCAGGCCTCGCAGTAGACCCCATCCTCGTCGTCTTCGTCCGGCCAGCAGTTGTAGATGCCGTTGGGGTGATCGCAGTAACCGTGACCGGTGTCCCACTGTCGCTGGACTTGCTCCTTGATCGACTCGTTGCTGCCGTAGAGCTGGCCATTGCAGTCTCCGAGCTCATGCCCGCAGCAGGGGAAATCTTCACATCGTGCCATCATGACCTCCCTGGTCATCGTTTTGGATCATAGCATGATCTTACCACCAAGCCCAGGGGCATGTCAAGGGCTGACTGTGTGAGGTAGATCACATCCCGTAAGCCTTGACAACACGCTCCACACCAGCTGTCGGTTCTTAGGCCCTTTGGCTCTCGCAAGCGTTGCGGTTTCAGCGTATGCTAGCATACCGGGCTACCCCCTACTCGCTCCTACGGCGCTTCTAGGCCCTTATACACGCCCCTCTACCCCCCCTCGCGGGGGGGCATCGGTCTATGCGCCGTAGTGATTGACTCTCGGAATTTGCGGATGAATTGCCTCATAAGCAGAAGTCATTTGAACAATGAGTTTATGTGCCTGCCTTGGGAGCAATTCGATGGTGAGTTTATCACCAGTCTCGAGTTCGAGTTTCACTTCTACCCTTTGAATCTCCTCAGATTCATAAAGGGCGCGAGAAGCAATTACTTCCCGAACTCGATAGGCAATGGTGGTATTCTTGAATAGATCCCTCAGCGCCAATTGCTTTCTCCTCTCTTTAGTTATTCCCGGAATTCCCGGTTCCCCCGCCACCCCCTCTCTCGAGGGGGCAGCAGGGGCGAGAGGGTCAGGCCTCGTCGATCACCTCGACCTCGTCAACCTCGGCCGCAGCGGCGCGGGCGGCCTTGGCCTCGTTCTGGGCGATCTGCCACTTCGAGAAGCGCGACTTCAGGGAGCGCATCTGCTTCTTCTCGATGGACCAGCGCTGCCCCTTGCCGACCTTCTGATCGAAGCCCTCGGGCGAGCGGAGGAACTTGCGGAGCGTGCGGGGGGTGGTCTCGAGCTCGAGGGCGGCCTCGGTCGTGTTGAGCAGGGTTGCAGCCATGGTGATCATCCCTTCAGATGATTCGGTGAGCGAAGCCTTTTGCTTCGTTCGTTGATGAGATAATCATGCCACACCGCCCACCCCCCGTCAAGGCCGTATCGGCAAAATCAACAACTATTTTTGTGATGAGCCTCACACGCTTCAAGCCTTGACCTGCTCACGAGGGTGTGGTATAGCCCCTGGCCCCCCCCCTGCGAGCGCCTGGCCCAGCTCCAATGTGACTTGCGTCACAAACTCTCCGGTAACCTTGACAAAAAGCCCTCGAGTGTGCGGAGCGTTTTAAGGCCGGCAACCCAAAGGGCGTATGCTAGCATACCCGATGCACGCTGCTCGCTCCCTACGACCACTTACCATGCGCGCCAAAAGTCAAGGTCCCCATCATGTGATCTAAGTCACACCTCACACCTTGCGCGAGCCCATCGCGCGTGGTATGATATGAGCATGAACAAAACGAACCAACCGATCGAGGAAATGACCGATCGAGAATTGCGAGATGCGATCCGTGAATTGCGCAAGCAATATCGGGAATACCTGATTGAATACTTTGAGTTGCAAATCCGCCATGACATTCTGATGCAAGAACTCCAAGAAAGGGAGAATTAAAATGACTGATCGCCGCGCACGTCCCGTCCACGTCGTCAACCGCTGCAAGTTCGCCGCGCTGACCTTCGGCAACATCCGGGCCGCTCGCGAGTACGAGCAGCGCACGGGCCGCCACGCGAGCGCCTGCGGCAACTGCGGCAAGTGGCACGCCTGATGCTTCGAATCATCAACACTTTGCTCCCCCGATCATACGCCCTCGACAACCCTACTGATTAATCTCCGCTCTGCCCCCCCTCTCCGGGGGCAGGGTGGTGTGTACGCTCCGTACGCGAAGCGGCGTTTACGCCGTATGCTAGCATTGACGACCGCCCCCTGCTGGCTCCTACACCCCCTTTACGACCTTCCAGCACCTCGTTTGCTCACGAGTCTGCTCGCTCAGAGCATGTACTTGAACCTTCAATTACCAGCCGGTATACTAGCCGGTACTTGAACGTTCAACTAAGCCGCCTAATCGAACGTGTGTCCAGGTAGTTGAATGTTCAACCACTACCGTATAAAATTGAAACTTAAATCTCCACCTACTTCGGAGCTAGATAAAAATTAGACTTTTCTCCTCGCCCGTAGTCCTAATATATCCCATTCAGACCTCATCCCTTTCTGACTCAGCTCGCCTCCTCTCACTAAGCCTTGACATCACGTACTTACCCCTTGACAGAACTCCCTAACTTCACATCTCAGCCGCTAGCCAGCCCCATCACCCCCTCCCAGTTCGGTTCCGCTTACAATCAGCTCGACTGACGGCCACCTCAGAGAAATGAATCAGAGATGTGACTCAGGTCACATTGTAATGGCCGCTCATCGTTGGCCACATCATCCACACCCGAACTTAACTAATTTGGCTCAGCCAATTGGCTTCTTCGCTTGCTCGCTTCTCAGCCAAATGTCACGAGACTTGTAAGCGAGTGAGCAAACGGGCAAGTGAGTGAGACTTGCTAACTTCTTGTGACTTTACGAGATGTGAAGTCATTTCGTCGTAAGCTTTACGTCATTACGTCTTAGGCTTTACGTCAAAAAAGTGAGTGAGTCTTCTCTGTAGCCTTGGCTTTTTCCCCAGTCTTCTTTATAGCCTCAACATGACCCCCGGTTCTGGTAAGTGAAACTGTTAATCATTGGCCCCTTTACTGTTTCGTAACGTAAACGGTTAATGAGTCATTAAACCTTGCAAATCTGCTAACAGTTTTGTAAGACATTACAGGGTTCAATTCTCTGCGTCAACAGTTAATCTGTCATTGAGGTGGGGGTTTGAACCCGGATTTTTATGATTTTGAAATCGTCGCTAACGTCGAGTCGATGAAGTCTCGTCTTCTTGAGATCTTAGTCAAGTCACCGCGTGAGGTACCCGGACAGGAACCCGGATTTGGCCATTCCCGTCTCACAAGGACTCGTGTACCCCAGAGAAAAATCAACCCATAACCCTGTAATCTCCGGAGAAGCTCATACTCGGACCTCACGTTCCGGCTTTAACCTCATCCCTCCGCCCGATCTCAAACCCCTCCCCTCAGTACCCACCCAGCAATTTCACCCAGCCAAATCCCGGACCTTCACCCCTCACTTCCCGGACCCAATCACAGCCTTCAAAACCTTTCCCACGTCCCCTTACCACCCAATACCCTTCTCTCCCTCCCGGCCCCCATTACTTCACTTCCCGGCCCCTCCCGGAGCCCTATCCCAGAACCCCTCACATCAAAGCCCCTCTTCTTTCTTCCCAATCACATCAAATCGCCATCTATGGCATAAGTCTTATACCAGACCCATACCGGCCCATATAAAAATAGAAACCTCTCTTGCTCCTAGAACCTATCGGCCCCGCGTCATTCATCATCAAGCGAATCGTCAAGTATCATTTAGAGAGCCATTAATCAGCCTCAAATCATTCCCCACCGGCCAATCGCCCAATTCAATATAGGCCACTTGACAAGCAATTCAGGTCAACCTCATGGCCCGAACCCGACTCATTCACCCCTGCCCTTAATCATTCACCTCTACCCTCAACTCCAAACCTCGAAGCCAGCTTACCGCATCTTGGACAATAAGCCCACCCGCCAGCCATAATAATTCCACACCCCCTGCATCGGGCCTCCCCGCCCACAACTTTCGAGCCAGCTTCCTTGCTACTCACCTTAGCCCGACCTCCGGATACCCTCGAGACCTCTTCCGCTTCCATAGCTCCCCAAATATCCCTAGCAATTGATCTCAGCCGCTTATCAATCCTCGACTTTAACTCAAACATTTGTTCATCCTGAACCGTCCAGTACCGCTTATACTTTTTCCCCCCTCCACCGCCACTAGCTCCACCACTAGCCTTGCCTAGCTCCCCCGTCGACTGTTGAGCTCGCGACCTACCCTCAACCCCACCATCAGTGTCCTTCAATGCCTTAGTGGTCATAGCCATATACGCATCCCTGAAGTCAGCCGGGATCCAATTCATCAGCTCCAACCGCATACTTCGCCCAGAAACCCCAGCGCTGGCCATCATATCCGTAAATAGACTTTCAGCCATAGCCTGAGCCTGCAGAGCCCTCAACCCATCCACACCAACATTATTATTGCCGGCCTCAGTGGACAGTTTAGCTTTAGCCAGCAACCCTTCAGCCAGCGACCCCGGTCCCCAACCGCCCTTCCTCGCATCCCCTTCTTCAGCTCTTCGTTTAGCGCTATGCCGTCTGCTCATCGCCTGCTACCTTCGGTAGTCATACAATTGCTCAACCTTTTCTAAAGTTACCCAAACTTATATCCGAATAGCACCCCGAGCGGGGTCATTTTGTTTTGTCATCGTGAGTGTGAGCGCAGCGAACCCTCACGGCTCACGATACGAGACGATATCACTTCGCGAGAGGGTTTGATAACTTCCAAGTTTTAGCATTTTTCTCTCCGGTAGTATACCCTACTACTGTTCCATCTTCTCTTAGTGACTTAAGAGCTCTAGCTCTAGCAGCTTTGCCAATGGCTTGAGGGATCAATACCAATGTGGGTTGAGGGCCATCTTTGAGCAGATTAATAATCCGCTGTCGATCACTCTCTAGTTTACTATTACCATGTAGCTTAATAAATACTCTTGTTGGTCCACCACTAGAAGCTTTGATAGCTGACCGTTTGAAAAAGTCTCTCAACTGGTCCTTATCCCTGTCCGATTTGAAGTAGATCGTTACAGCATATTCATTACCCATGGAATGATCATACCATTATTGTCGCCTATTTTCTAACCATCTTATTCCCTGCTAAAGAGTCAAGCGAAAATGTCAAGTTATTGCGTCATATCGTTGCGTCATTTCGTCACGATATGACAGTGGGGTGGGGGTATTACGTATTTACCAATAACCATTTTTTTTCCATATAACACCTAAAGGTGATATGAAAAAAATGGTATGGTATACGATACCCACCTACTCTATTACCTAATAGCGCGCCCGCGCGAGAGGTAGGGCTTAAGATGTGGGCCGCCACTGCCAATAATTGGAGTTATTGGGGCCGGTCTCAGCATGAATGGGGTCACCATTGTCGATAGCTCTACGTAATTGGCGCCACACCTGGGCCTTGGTGATTTCACCATTGAGCGCCTCTACAATATCCTTGGTAGCCATTAATTCCCCGCTAAGGCGTAATACTTCAATAGCTTTGGGTGTTTGCTTAGCCCTGGGCGTTTTAGCCCTGCCGGAGCTTCGCCGTGTTGAGCCGTTGGCATTGCCCCCGCTAGCGGTATCTTTATCCTGAGCCCATGGCCCTAGATCTGGGGTCCAGCCCATATTATTCAATTCCGTCACTCGGTAGGAGGCGGCTGGGGCAGTCTTGGACTCTAGCTCCATTTTGACATCATGGGTACCCGCCCTTGACAAATAGAGGCTATCTTCACTCCATGCATGGTTGGCAACGGCGCCTAGCATTCGTTGGCCCGCTCTTGGGCGGTCAGCCTTGCCCATATGATGTATAACAGCTACAGCGATATTGTACTTCCTCGACAATACCTTGAGCGGCTTAAAGACATGTTGTGTCATAGCCTGTGACTTATTCTCTTCAACATCGCCAGCGGTCATCATCAGAGTGTCTATGACTAGCAAGCGATACTCATTACCACCCATGCCCTCAGCCAATTTTTCATCCAGCCAAAGTTGCCAGGCCTCATCGGAGATAATTAAACCCTGCTGGACATAAGCGTTAACGTCTGGGTCGAAGGTGGAGTTTTTAGTGGGCGGCAGCCAGTCGACCTCATACCCTTTTGGTGTGGATATGAGCTCCATTGAGTCTGTCTGCTTGCCCAGCCATATTTTGCCCGTGCGTGTCTTAAGGGTAGGCAGGGGGTCTTCTTCCTGGATATAAAAGACTGGGCCTGGGTTGTTGACCCTGAAGTGATTGAGGAAAGGGGCCCCGGTAGATACTGAGAGCACCATATCTAGCCCGAACCAAGACTTGTAGCATTTGGGCTCCCCGGCAATGAAGCCACAAGCGCCTTCGGTCCATATCCCGTCAATGAGAAACTTAGGCCGCTTGACATTGCGCAGCAGAGTACCGAATCGGGTGGGATCAGCTCTATCTTCATCCTCATCTACTACTTCCTCTACCTCTTCGGGCTTGGCAGCAATAGCTTTAGATGCTTCGAGGATGAGGCGTTTCATCTCATCAGCACGATCAGTGTATTTATTCCAGACCGTTTCCCTGACGATGGCTACTATCTCAGCAACTGAGCAACCGGCATCAGCTAAGCCTCGCTCCATTTCCCAGAGAGCATCTGAGCGGTCCCCTGAAACTTCACGGGCAGAGATGAGGTCTCGGACTCGTCGAGTTAATTTGAGCTTGACCTTAGCCAATACCTTATGGCGATCTACGGCATCAATTTCAGACTCTAGGGCATCAGTGAGGCCAGAGGCGGCTTCCATGCTAGTGATAGCGGGTAGCTCGCTAAAGTCGCCAGCGTGATACTGAGGCCCATTCGCCCAGAGTAATTTACCAGTGGGGTACTTACCATCCACACCATATTCTGGCTTGTGGTTAGTCCAGCCGGGGATTCTAAGGAGCTGGGTGGTGTCCCATCCGGATCGGTCAGCATCTAGGTGATAAGTCAGGCGTTGATTTTCATTGCCCGGCCAGCTCGCACCTTGAAAGTCACCTGAGGCAGCCAGCCAGAGAGCCTGATAGCGGCCTGGGGATGACTCCCACGCAATCGACGGGGGATAATCTTGAATCGATTCCGGATCGACCTCATCGAGATCCGCCCATAGAGCATGCTCATCCATAGCAACATCTTCTCGTCGCCACGGATACTCGAATAGAGAAGGACACCAGTATAGGTCATGGTTCTGGTGCTTGAGCATATGGTCAATGATTTTTTCTCTATCTTCAGGCCACCTAAACGAAGGGTCTTTAGGGTCGGGCCCCTCATGGTAACCGGCACGTCTAGAGCCTGTCCTTATCTGCTCGTTGCGGTCGATCCATGGAAAGAAACAATAGCCTTTCTGACGTCTGCCCCAGGCTTTACTGATGAGGCGAAGAGATGCTTCAGCTTGTTTGCGGGTTAGAGTCACCGGTGGTACAGCTTCTTGAAGTGAAGGGACATTTCCTTGGTCAGCTCGAGCAGAGCCTTAGCTTCTGGTGATCGACGATCCAGTGTTTTATCATAGTATTTCTCTTCAAGCCAGCTCAACATCTCCATGCGAGTGTCGGTACGACCCTCAGCGATACCTTCTGCCCGCGCGTGTTCAATATCGCGGCGGTATCGACGAGTCTGGTCATCATCCAGCTTCATAGATTTGAACAATGATGCTGGCGTAGGCTTCTCAGCCATTTGTGCTCCTCAGTAATTGCGTGAATATGAATCTCGACGATATCAAAACGATATGCCGTGGAGCAATATTGAGTACTCTTAGCTATTGCGTTTTACCTCTTTGCGTCATATCGTCTTAGGCTTTTTTGAGGCCCTCATTCCAGCTTATTGACGAGATTACCCCCTTTATGCGATGATTGCTAAGCTATATTCGCCTAATTACCGAGGAGGGATAACTGAGTTGATTACCATTGTCGAACTCTTAAAGGACCCAGTTTATAAACAATTTTTCTTGAGTGTACCCAAGATCAATGGCCCTTTCCGACTTTATCTTCAGCTTGACAATGATCGACGATGGAGAGCTAAAGACTTCAGCAAATACTCAGACGCCTTTAAGCTGTTTAAAAAGCTACATCAAGAAGGCCGAGTTCACGACGCAGCTATATGTAGCAAAAAGCAGGGCGGTCAACCGCCCATGCGAACAGTCAAAGTACGAAACTCTTACACAATCAATAGCCGAGGCGAAAAAGTACAGGTCACTCGACGGGTGGTGTGGGAGCCTCAGTTGGACATGAATGATCCAGACTTCCACCGGTGGTGCCCATACTGCAGAAGGCCCACTGCCTTTAAATACTTTGCTAAGCATCATGCTCTCAATTACCTTGTAGCTAATGGGATTACTATTGACTCGGAGATTCGTCGGTGCGTCATTTGTGGAAGTTCAGAACGTCTCATCGAAGGCCCCAAACGATGAGGCATCAATGGGTCAAACATACTATTACTGAAGTGGATGTAGTTGCTGACATTGAGGATGAGGGAGCCATTGTTGCTTTTTCAAGCCAAGACAATAACCAGGCTGCTGAGGAATCAGCAGTTTTTGGTTGTATGAGATGCCAGCTTCCTCTCAACCCCCATACTGCAGAGACTGCTTGCCAAGGAGAATCATGAGCGTCATTCATAACAGTATTGCTCTGAACAATTACCGATGGCTACGAGGTCGTCTCTGGAGTCTAGCCAAAAAGCTGATGGTTCAAAAAGAACATCCAGTGATCATCGTCAATCTTCTTCGGAGGGTAGACGAGGCAGACCAGGCAATTAATTTTTATAAGGAGGCGAATCGCCTTGACAACGTTGTAGGGAAATGATGTGATAGCAATATGCCTCATTAAGGGGGCATTCCACACCGAGGAGGAAGTATGACAGAGAAAGCGAAGCCGGTTGAACGCGAGGAGTACTCAGCAAAGCAAATTGCTACTCGCATCGGCACAGACTCCAAGACCCTGAGGAAGTTCTTCAGAAGTACTGCTTCGACCGTCAAGCCAGTAGGGCAGGGGGGCCGATACAACTTTGACGCAGCTGAATTGCCCAAGATTCAGGCTGAGTTCGAAAAATGGAACACCAACAAGAAGCCTCGAGGTGCCGGCTTCAAGCGCGGTAGCACTAAGCCTGCGGTTGACATCATCGAAGAATCTGAAGAGACGCTCGACTTCGATGAACTGGAGCCAGCTGAGGATGAGCTCGAGGAGTTCGACCTCGAAGAGCTAGAAGATGATGACATCGAAGAAGAGGACGATGACATCGAGCTCGACATTGAGGAAGACTGATGAGTCTCGACTGGGACATTGCTAAGGTCAAGGATCGTAAGCAATTGTATCCACCTCAGCCCAATGGTTCTATGAACTACATTACGTATGAGCTGATTTGGGCTACTATGCTGGTTGACATCGGAGAAATCACCGAACTCAACTGCAAGAAGTTTTACAATCGACTGATGATCACAGACGCTTTGCTAAAGGATCAAAGTCGATGGGGTGAGATATCGTTCAAGGATGTGAAGAACCATATTGGTCTCCACACCAACGTGACGACAATCACCGACCACAAGTGGCTTACTACAAGAGTGAAGGGCTGGATAAATCGATGAGCAAGCACCATGCAAAGAAGTATGTTACTGAGGCCCTTATGCCCAATCCGGAAGGGCGTAAGGTAAAGACGACAGTATACGTTCTTTCATGCTACCCTTGCCAGATTTACGGCCAGGAGTTCAAGAGTAAGTCAGCCCGAGACCGAGCAGCCGAAGATCACAAGTGAGGAGATGATCATGCTCAAGTTCCTTTGTCGATTTGGCATACACAACTGGATGTAGGTTAATTTCTCCTACGCTCAGTGGAGGGAATGCAAGCGATGTGGGGATAGGCTATACCTTTAGCCTCAACACAACTGAAGGGCCGGCAATTAAACCTGCCGGCCTTTTAGTGTGTCGCATCGATCAATGATCGGTCGATCATCGATGATCAATCATTGAGAGCTCTGTATAAGCGTCTCTGAGCGATTCCTAATCGCTGATTATAGTCGTGATGCATCATTCATCATTCGATCAATCACGAGACTTTAGGGACTGACTATGATGATTGAGCAAACCTCATAAACCCTAAGACTTGCCGCGATTCGCTATGATCGATTGCACTGCCTCAATTGCTTCGGCGACAGAACAGACTACCCTGGCCTCCCCCTGAGCGGCCATGATCAATTCATGCACATAATCTTGACGGGGTGAGGTGTTATTTCGCTGGCCGGGCAGCTTAGTTTCAAGCCCAATAAAGAGGCCATTAGCGCAGACAATAACATCGGGTAGCCCAGCCATCATATACTCAGATCCGTGAACTTTGAAGCAAAAATAGCCTTTAAGCCGGAGAGCATTCATGATGTTTCTACTGAGCTTAGCTTCTGCCTGTGCCATTTTGGTTCCTATCTCAAAACATGGGGGGCGGCGCTATCCCTATCTAAAGCCTTTTACCGAGGAGAAAGAGACCAGAATAGCGCCGCCGATATAACTATAAGGCCCGAAGTCAGGGAATGTCAACCCTCGAACGGAGCGAGGGGCCCCTCGAGATATGCTCCCAAGAGGCCCCACGTGGTGTGGATGATCAGTCGAGGTCTTCGATGTCGAGCTCATCCAGGTCGTCATCGTCGTTCTCAGAGGCAGCGTCCTCAAGCCCTCGAGCAACCTCACGAAGGTCATCATCAGACTGAGTGCGCTTTACCGAGTAAGCGGGGTCCATCTTCTTGATGGCTCGCTTCAGCTGAGTGCGGTCCATGCTAGAGTAAGCATCGGCCTCAACTTCAGCGTCCTCTTCCTCCTCAGCTTCCTCTTCGTCCTCTTCCTCAGAGTCCTCAACCTCAGGCTCATCAGCGTCGTCGGCCTCAGACTCATCCTCGTCAGGATAGTTGTAATCGGCCTCATCATCTTCACCATCAGCACCATTAGGCAGGACATCATCGCCCAACTCGCTGGCGGGGAAGACAGCCGATACTTCCGACTTCGTGCGGCCCTCGTACTCGTCATCTTCCATCGTAACCCCGATGGTCTTGCCGATGATCTTGGCAGGGTCGATCTTGAGGCGCTTCTTAGGCACCGTCATGCCTGCAGCAATGAGAACGTTACGCAGCTTCCAAAGCTGATTCTCCTGCAACTTGCAGTAGTAGGGGTAGCTGTTCTGGGAGAACTTGCTCAGCTTGATGGTGAAAATGTACTGGAAGGTCTTGTCAGACTTCGACTCGCCATCCTCAACATTGACGATCTTGGCCAAGTAATCACCAGCAGGAACCTGCTTGGTGTTAAACTGACCCCGGTCCTTGACATTAGTGAAGTCAATAACCTTAGAACTGGCACGTGCCATGATTGGTACCTTTCCTTGTTATCCGTAAAGAGCGCTCATTACGGGGCCTTGGGAGCAGCTCGCTTAGCGGCTGCAGTTTTGCTAGCTGGAGCGGGCAGCTTACCCGTTCGCATGAGGCTAACAAGCTTTGGGACGGTTGGGTTGCGAACCACATCGGGTAGCACAAAGTCAGATCGATAACCGGTGTCATATTTAACCGATTCACCGATCCAGAGTCGTCGTTCAGCCTTGGGTGGTTCACCATCTAATTTTACCACATAGAGGCGCCCGATCACATCTACTAGAGAGTTGGCTACTCCTCGTACTCCTCGTGGCAAATCGGGGATATAAGATACTTCGGTGCTATCCATATCCTCATCATCACTATCATCATAAGCGCCGTCTTGGCGCTCCTGCGCAGTGTATACCACACCGAGGGGCATATTATGGAAGAGGGTGAGCATATCTTTCATAAGCTCCCCAGACTTGCCATAGTCTCGCTGTTGAACCATACCGGGGATACGATCGAGCGACCGTTCCTCTTGTAGCTTCATCACATATTTGAGAGACATATTAGCTAGCTTGGTGAGACCATCAACTACTACCCACTCATAAGGATGGTCTACATATTTGAGGTAATTAACCACATCATCGATATCTTCCCACTTCTCAATGGGCCAGACATGGGGGTTCTTCTTTTTCATCTCATCTGACCCATTCTCTGGGTCAATGACGAGAGTCTTATCGATACCCGCCGAAATGCCGAAGGTAGTTTTACCCTTCTTGTTTCTAGCATAGATGAGAATCTTGGGCCTACGTTTGATTTCCGCAGGTCTAACAATCTTCTTTGCAGCTATGGCTGCATAATCCTTACCGGCCATACTTAGCCTTCCTTCTCGCTGCGCGATTCATGCCCTCACCTGCAATAGGGCGATGCTTACTGGTATCCTCAAAGCGCTTCCCAATTTCCCCGTTTTTATTTCGGTGATCATCATAGGGCTTACCGCACAAGCACTTCCATGAGGGCCCACGGAAAGTCATACTATTAAGCTCAAGAGTCTTACCGCTTGCCATGATTGCTCCTCATGCTCGTTGCTCCTTCTCGTAATCTCCAGCTCTATCTTGGTAGTAGTCGTTGGGGTCACCAATGGTGTAATTTTGCCGGATCAGAGGGCGAATATTACCCCCCATAATCTCAGCAGTGCAAAGGTCGATGTAACTGCAGCTAAAGCTACAGCCCCTTTCCACTACCCGTTCAATAGCAGCTTTGTCTGTGAAGTCATATGTATTCATGCGACGGGCGGTGTGGAAATTCTCTTGCATGACCCGCTCGAGCATCTCTTCAGATTTTTCTAGCACATCTCGTCTGAAGAAAGTGGACTTTTGAGGGGCACTGAACTCATACTGAAGGCTCTTTAGGTATCTTGCCTTCTCTTTGTATTCTTCAGTAATAGCAAACTGGGGATTTTTTTCTTTGTAATCTTTAAGTGCTCTAACATAAGTTGGGTAATCGGTATCACAAGCACTTTTAGACAGCCTAGTACCATCCTTAAGCAATACTGGAACAGAAGGGGCCTTCCACCTGATGTAGTTCCAAATAAAGCCTTGGACGGGTATACCAGCTTTACGGGCAGCCCAAAGATACAAAGCCGACTGAGAGTCTAGTAATCTAAAGTTATGATCGGGGAGAGTCTTATGAGTCTTATGGTCTACTAGCCATAGACCAAATTGGTTCTCAATGATGGCATCGACCTTACCCCTATAGATCCAACCATTGGGGAGCTCTGCTTCAATTTGTCGCTCAACCTCATGATAAATCCAAGGGTCTTTCTTGTAATGCCAGATGTAAGATATCATTACCCGGTAAATCTCAGTAGGCATATCTCCATAGTACTCTTTTTCTTCATCGAAAAGCTTAGCAAACTCATTGCTATATTGCTTGTGTGCAGCTTTCCAATCCTGGCCACTGTGATATGCCTCGAGTAATGAATGCATCCACACCCCCCGCTTGAGGGGTGAGCCTAGCATCTTAGGCTTTAGTCGATGGACGTACTTGAATTCTGCTTGCTTAGGACACCGACGGAAAGTCTTAAGCATTGAATGGGTGTTGATGACTTTGCCATCTTGGATATACAAACCCTCAGTCATTCATCTTCCTCGGTAAGATAATCATCATATCAGTGAAGTTGTCGAGCATCAATACTCACATTCTTGGCGAACCTGACCATTACGGTGGTGCCCCAATCTAAGTCTTCTATTTCTTGAAACCCTCGAGACTCATACCACTGCATGAGTTGATCATGGTTTAGGCTGCCGGGAGTTTCATCTGGGGCCACTGAGAGAAACAAAACAACCCCATGATGATCTGCATCTTGGCAAACTATATCTAACATTTTGCTGCCCAAGCCTTGACCACGAAGGTTTTGTGCTACTTCTACTCCAGTCAATAGATACATCTGTTCTTCATTGATGTACATAGTGTTAGCTGTAACTCTAAGCCCATTGCCCAAAGAATAACAACCCTTTAGTACTCCCGATATCTCAGAGCTCATGGTCTAATTTTCTAGGAGCCCCGAGATGCCAATGGTCGCCGCATTGGAAGTAATGGTCTTCACCAGTACCTCTATTAACTCGCTTAGCCAAGATAATTTTAGCATGAAGCTCATCTCTCAGAATAACCAAGCCTAGCTTTTTGCATCGCTTAAGCCTTTGCCTTCTCATTGGCCGGGTCATGGGATTACCTGGCACTTCTTGCAAAGTACCTCTCGGATTGGCTTAGTCATATAAGCCCTAGACCAGCCGATCATCTCATAGCCACACTTAGTGGTCCCGGGTGAGCCGGGGTCTATCTTATGCTGTAGTGAGGGTCGATTCCCCGCAGTTCTTGCGATAACGTAATGTGTGGCCATAAGTTCCTCCTCGTATTAATTGGTATTGCCTTGCATAAGCAATGCTATATTAACCCTTAAACCGAGTCAATCGCCCTTGTATTCTAGCTTAAAATCATAAACCTGATCAGGGGTCAATTCTTTAGTGTCACCCCAGTGCCTTCCCACTTGAAGGTCCGCAATAATCGGCACATCAATATGAACCCCAAAAGTCTTGGCTACTTCTTCTACATTTTCCATAGAGTCTTTGATGATGGGTAGCGCTTTAGCCACATGATCATCCCTGACCTCAAAATTGACCGCGTCATGTACTAAGCCAAGACAATGAGCCTCAATCCCTTCAGCTTTGAACCGCCGGTTAATTCGGATCATGCTTAGTACAGCCAAGTCAGAAGCAAACCCCTGAACGGGTGAATTAATCGCTTGTCGCTCTGCCTCAGACCTGACCCCCCTATCGGGCGAATAGATATCGGGGAGATGCCTGACCCTACCTAATGGCGATTGTACTCGCCCATATTTAGCGACGAGCATTCGCTGTCGACCGTGCCAGGGTAAAAGGCCCGGGAATAGCTCGAAATAAGTAGTTCGAGCACCCTTAGCTTCAGTCTCACTGAAGACAGCACCATAGTTATTAAAAGCGGTCTCAATGAACTTATTCCAACCCATCCCATATAGGAAGCCGAAGTTAACTGGCTTACCTACCGTTTTACGAATCTCCTTAGTTACTTGCGATTCTGGGAGCCCGGTAACCCTAGCTGCAGTCGTAAGATGGATATCCGCTCCGATTGAGTACAAATGAAGCATGTGTTCTTCTCGCGCAAGATAGGCTGCGATCCTGAGCTCAATCTGCGAATAATCTGCTTCAACGAATGTCCATCCCGGGGGAGCACCAAAAAGTCCTCGGATAGTAGGGTCTCGAGGCACTTGCTGCAAGTTAACACCTCGGAGCTTGCCTCGGCTACCTGATACTTTTTCGGCATCATTCTTACCAGAAGACAAGCGCCCGGTAACTGTACCCGCAAGCTTGAAGTTGGTGTGGATCCGATGCTCCTCATCATATAGCTCCTTGTAAGGATTAATAAACCCCGTTAAATACTTGTTCCATTTAACTCGCTCAAGCATAAAAGGAACTACTGGATGCTGATCCTTAAGTGCCAGCAAAACATCTTCAGCCATGCTGGGGTCACCCGGGGAGTCGTCAGCTTTTTCCTTGCCTCGTTCATGAATGGGCAATCCACACCAATCGAAGAGCATCCATCGAGCAAAGATACTAGCGTTAAAGTTGACGTCTCGAGGCTTGCCTTTGATGTCTTTGGGCCATTCTTTATCTCTAGGTGAAAGAGCTAAGGGGTCATCATCAGATTGTAGGTCAGCGGCTTTACGAATATTTTGCTCAATGTTGTAAAGTTTTTCAACAATGAGAGGATCGCGTTCAGCTAGTCGCTGAGTGTCAATCCAAATACCTCGCATCTCAGAATCGATAAGACTATGTTGGGCAGGCATGAGTAGCTTATGAAAAAGCTTTTCTAGCCTAGGCTGATCTTTGAGCTCAGCCTCTAGTTGTCTCTTGATGTGATACATATACCAAGTATCTAAAACGTTATACTCGAGCACCTCATCAAGCGGCATGTCCAAAAGGTTCTTGGTATCAACGCCCCATGGCTCGACCCCTAGTCTCATTTGGGCTTGAGGCTTAAGCCCCTTTTGGATATTCTCATTAAGCACATGGACAGCCAGCATAGTATCAAATGTGGCTTTTCTGTTGACTCCATACTGAATCATCCATTTAGCATCATAAGATGCGTTATGAGCTACTGCTCGAGGGATAGCTTCAATCTCCGGCTTTAAGGCCCTGAGTACTGCTTTAGAATTTTTTCGCCAAGGGGACTCAGGGTGATATAGCGGGAGAGCAAATGCCCATAGGGTTAGCTTACCTTTATTACGAACTACGCAAGTGGCTGCTAGGCTGATGATTCGACCATCATCTTTGTAGTAATCGCTAACTGTTTCAACATCGAAGTTGAATTCTTCAGTTTGACGAAGTACTTTTTTAAGGAGCTTGAGCTTGTCCTTAGTATCAATGACCATGTATTTAGGAGTCTTGACCCCTTGACTCCTATCAGCTACCTTATTAGCAAACAACCTCAAGTCAGCTAAATAACCACCACGTTGGCCGGGATTTCGTTTGACCGCTGAAGGCGAAATAGTAGGTACTACTGAAACACTTTGACTATGATCATGAACTCGACCTCGGTATTTGGTAATACCGCTTTTACCAGTAGTAGATAGTAAAGCCTCATTACCTAAAGCAAGAACCCACTTTGGTTTAACGTGAGCAATCTCTTCTTCCAGGTATGATCGACAAGCCTTGATGTCTGCATTGCTTGGTGACTGGTCAAAGGTTCGACATTTGATGGCTTGTGTATAATAAACATCGCTAAGGTCAATCCCCACCTCGCTCAATTCTTGCTCTAGTTCTTTTTGCCAGGTAGCTGAGTTAGCCATTTTGCTAACCACCATCACCTTAGCGTTACGATTCCCAGTACCTAATGCACAGACTTTATCAGCCGTTTGCTGTAGCTTGCATTTAGTACATTCGGGATCTCGAATATCATCAAAGCTCATATAACTACCTTATCAACTAGGAGTGTACCGCTCAACTACTAAAGAAGCTTTCATCATCAACTTTACTCCTGACCTGTCACGGTAAGGCTCTTGGTATAATACTCTAGTCACTCCAGCATTGATAATAGACATAGCACAGGCTGAGCAAGGCATATGGGTTACATATAGAGTACTACCTTGAAGAGTAATGCCATGGCGAGCTGCGTAAGCGATCCCATTTCGCTCCGCATGTTCAGCAGTAGTGCAAGGCGAATCATCAAGGTGGATGCAATGACGCAACCGGGTGGGAGCCCCATTGTAGCCTGTAACCAATATTCGACCATCACGAGCAAAAACAGCGCCAACCTGAAGTCTTGAGCAAGTAGACCGCTGACTCCACACCCAAGCTGACTGCATCAAAACGCTGTCTCTCGAGGGCCTAGCCATTGTTTTCTTGTCGCTTGTCGTCGCATAGACCCGAGCAGACCGGGGTACTCTTGTAGCACATAAGCTCAATATACTTGCCACAGATGATGCACGTCTGACTCTTAGCATGAGATGGCCGATCGTTGCTCATTCCACTTACGTCGTTTTTCTTTGTAGGTAGGGTCTCTTTCAATGTAGTTCATCCTTTGGATTCGATGGGCTTCTAGACAAGCGTCACAAGCTACTTCGCCATTCCTACGATGCCTTTCATAGGCAGCATTAGTTCCACAAGGCTTAGACTGATAAGGCTCTTTCTCGCCTTCTCGAGCTCGTTTCAAAGCCCTGAAAACTGTGTTTCGAGATACCCCGTATCGCTTAGCTTCTATTACCTGGTTAGACCCTCGAGATATAGCTAAAGCAATATCAGCAACCTGGATGGGAGTAAGTATCCGACGAGGTCTACCCCAAGACTCAGTTCTCATAGTGACCCCGCTAGCTTTTCATTGTACTTAAGCCTCATAGCCTTATCGAGGTTCTTGAGTTTCATAGTATCATCCCGGAAAGTATGGAGGTTGGCGATATGCATAATTAATCTACCCACCTTAACTTCGCCTATCTTAATCCCAAGAGCGTTAAGTTCATTAGCCACCCATTGAGCTAGCCTACCAGCCATATAAACATCATCCCTGAAGTGACGAAGAAAATCACAAGAGCGAATATAGTATGTGACATGGAGCTTATTGTCCCGAATGTAGAATAGATAGCCCAGTGTACAAGGTACTCGTTCACCATGCACGGCGCCAGTATCCTCGGGGAACCATATGGGCAAATAAGCTTGACGAGTGTAGGGAGACTCAAAAAGCTGATGGACTACATCTCTCAGATCACCATAAGCAAACCTAATGCCGGTGTGTATCATTGAGGCATTTCCCGCATACTTAGGCCACATTCGCTCGGGGTAAGTATGAGAGAACTTAGTTCCCTGAGACTTATGGTCTTTATTACCTTGCTGAGCAAATGGCCACCACTGCTCACTAGGAGGGGGATTGTGTGGGAACCCAGATACTCTTTCGAGAAAATGATCTTCAGCCCAAGGCAGGTTTGGCCACACCCTTTGGGCTAGTTCATTTCGGCTCTGGGGTAAATCCCAAGTGAAGCTGTAGTCAAAGATTTCCCTGACATCCATGCCTCGTTTTTCAGAAACATCTTGAGATTGCCACTGCCCAACTTGGATAGGTTCAATGTTGAGAAATTGAGTGACCAATTGCCAGTACATGTTATCGAAGTCATAGCATCGAATCATGCGATATGTACCTCCTTTAGAGTCCTTAAGGTTTGATTGGGAAGTTCCAACCGATCATTTGATGGGAATACCCTATCAATACTAGCATTAAGACCAAAGGCCTTACATTCTATCGCAAGAACCGGGTGGATGCATTAAAAAACATACCATACACTGAGGATGACTGAGGTCTTTCGGAGCTTTAATGGGGTTATACTCCTCGACACATTCTTCATGCTTAGGGCCATCTTCAGTAGCCCTAATCATATCCCCTATTTCAATAGGGTTTCCACATCTAGCCCTACAGTAGCCCTCATACCTAGCTTCAAAGGGTTTACTCGTCGTCATCTTCATCCTCGAATCCGCCAACAAAGGGCTCTCCATAGGATCGACTAATCGGCATGCCCAGTTTGGCGAAATCCAAACTTTGAACTTTGGTACTCGGCAATGGTAAGTAGGCCTTGAAATACTCCCTCTGCTCACCCTCTTTTGGCCCCTTCTTATAATAGCTCCAGCCCTCGAATTCCTGAGCCCGCTCATAGCCCAACACTTCGGTGTGGAATCGTCGAACAATTCGCCGGAAAGTATTGTAGGTCATATCACCATAAGTACGACCGGCATTATCCTCAGTAATGACCTTCTGAAGCCACTTACGAGACAGCTTAAGAGCGGGGGCAGAGATGATCTGCTTCTTTTCAGCATTGCTTAGCTCATCAGGTGAGAGCATTAGCATTCGTCGATACTCAGCTTGTTTTTGATCATCAGTATGATTAAGGAGGTAAGCTAAAGATTTAAAATTGTGCCACTGAATAGCATCAACCATCCATACAAAGGAGAAAGTTTCTACTGGTACCCCCATTTCCTTGGCTAAGTATCTTCCACACATCCAGGCAACTGATAAATCTAGTGCTCCGATATAGCCCAAGTAAGATGTGCGAGAGGTTAGCGTAATTTGGGGCTGTGGTAAGGCTTTGTAAGAAATTGAGAGCATACATGAACCCCAGCGTCGAGTCTCTTTGTTAGAGTGACCTGTAGCGGCCCCTCCACGAGGCTTGACATTCTTGGTTCGCATAACAGCAATACCTCGGCCCTTTAGACCAATCTTACCGGTACATTGACCGATCCAAGCTTCTAGCTCTTCAGGGTCGATGTACTGATTGACCATCATGGACCATCTTGAGGGGGTTAGCCACATAGACTTTAGGTCAAAATCCCACTCCATAGACTTAGCTTCAGCAATTACATTGTGGATTTGTACATCGACTGAAGTGATAACATCTAGCTTATCATCTGGAGCTAGAATCAAGGCATCACATAGCTGATCATGTAGCTTGGTTAAGGTACTGGCTCGAAAAGCTCTCATCGGTGAAGGTCCCCATCTAGTCCAACAAACTCAGCAGCACAATCAAAAGAACAATAGGGATAGAACGTAGCCATCACCTTAAGATCACTTGTAATCTTTTTAACATCGTCAATATCTCGCCGGCAAGTGGGGCACTTATTGGCTACCCCATCATAACCATCTTCTTGCCTTTTAGCATTCCGCTTTCGCTTCTCAATGTATCCGTCATAGAGGTCGTCAGCAGTCATACCCGTTACTAGCATGAGGTTCATGAAAAAGTGGAATGCATCTACCATTTCACCATGGAAAGCTGGCTCATTAACATGTCGACTTTTAGCCCAAGGCTTCCAGCCTACTTCACCAAGAGCTTCATGTAGCTCATCCTCAAGAGCAAGCATATTCCAACGAATGAACTCTACTCGATCGTGGCCCTTAAGTTCTTGGGGGTCTTGTTTGTAGGAGTCAATTTGTAGCTTACGTTGAAGCTCAATCATGTCCTCAAGTTTACCAATTGTCATTTAGCATCCTAGCTCGGCGAACGGCCTGTTCTGTATTTAGTACATGAGTTAGACTAAGCAGAATTCGATCGTATTCCCCACCATCCTGGTCTCGGGTATAATCATATGTAAATGTTCTGAGTCGGGGATTACCCATTGATTGAGCCATGGAGGCAACGTAATCATAGTAGATAGCATGAATTCTATCTCTGACTGCTACATTGTCTTCATCATCTTTAACATTGGCCCAAACGGCTTCAAGTGGAGGTAGACAATAAACAATAGCGGGGCGGATTCTCTGAAACTTTAAATGTGCCAAAGCCAACCATTGAGGGTCATATAGCCCGGTATCTACAGGCTTATTGAGGATAAAACGATAGATAGGATCAGAAATTAGCCGGTGTCGATCAAAAATGGTAAGCTTAAATCCTGCTGCCAAGTTTTGATCAGTCCAGTTCCTAAGATTAGTTAAGGCCTTAGTTTCTTTAGACACTACCCTTGGAGCAACAGGTAGCTGAAGGTCCTTAGACAACTTTGAAATGAGGGTAGTTTTACCTGCCCCATCCGGTCCTTCTACAATGATCATGCTATCTCCTCTTCGGTGTGAGCAAAATGATCATATCATAATGAGATACTGAGATCATGAACTTTGTTCTTGCTCACGGAGTCGAAGAAGACGTTCAGGACTTTGGATCATTTTTTTGCCAATGTCCCCATCTTCAAGCAGTGTTTCATATAGAAGCTCATCGACTGTACCCCTAGCCAAAAAGAACTCATGGAAAGTAGGTCGGTCAGACAAGGCGATACGGTCCGAGAATTGTCTAAAGTTTACCCAAGAAGGGGTCAAAGAATACCACTGAAGAATACTGGCACAAGATAGATCAATGCCCTCACCAGCAGCAGCAGGTTGACCAATGAGGATAGCCCCTCCTGATACTTTGGGAAACTGAAGTCGAGCATATTCTCGATCATGGTTTTTCATGCCACCCTTGATCACGAATACCGGTACCTTGAGTTTCTTAGCTGTTTCCTCAAGCCTAAGGATATCGGCTTTGAAAAGGGCCCCGATCACGACTTTCTCATCGGCTTCCATAAGATCCTCTAGGCGCGAATGAATCGCTCTCAGCTTTTCTGCCCCTCCGATCACCACCCGACCTTCTGGGAATTGAGGGGACGGCGAAGTGCGAATAAGCCCTGAAGTAATCTGCTGAAGCCTGAGTCTTTGTACTAGCCTAATAGAAGCTTCGGTAATTTCGCCCGTATGGATTCGAGCTACCATATCCTCGGCCATTTGATCGTAAACTTGAGCAGTCTCTTCTAGTTCGATATGAATGATCTGGTTAGTTTGCTTAGGCAAATCATAGCATTCCTCGCGCGTGATACTAAAAGCATCGAGGTGGATTAGACTATGGAGCTCATCCTCGTGTTGGTTACCCACCCATTGAGAGTAGTTCTCTCTAGCTTTCCATTTACCATAGTGATTTTTGAAATCGCTAAAGGTCATACTCATGAATCTATCAGGGTTCAAGAATTTCCACTGTGAGTAAACATCGAACAGCCTCTTACTTTTAGTAACTACCGTACCCGTCAAAATTAAACGGTAGTCACAATGCTTTTGCAAAGAATGAAGAGCCGTAGTTTTCTTAGCAGAGGGGGATTTAATACGATGGCTTTCATCAAGAATGATCAACTGAGGTTTCCAGTTAATGATCTTACGTTTAATATCATAGCGACCCCCTCGACTTTTAGACCTTAAGATGTTGCCATACTCATCCTTGCCTCTAACCCTACCCGGTGTGGAAAGAGCATCATAGTTGATAATTACTACATCTAAGATATCCTGACCAAAAGGTGGTAAAGATTGTTCTTTACGAGACTTTCTATCCCACACCATAAGGCGGTATGGCACGGGGCAGTTTTCTTTGAACTGGTCAACCCAGACCCCCATTACACCTACTGGACAAAAGATAATAACTCGGTTAACCTTACCGCCAATATGTAGAATAGAAGTATAATCAATAGCTACTTTAGTTTTGCCTGTTCGGGGCTCCATAAGAAGAGCTCCCCCATAGCCGTTCTTAAGTAGCTTTTTGAGAGCGTCTCGTTGGTGTCTATAAGGACGTTTCTTAAATCGGTAGGTAAAGGCTTTATTCGCCATAGTTTTTCCTTCGGTATCCCTTCCTCAAAGCCTTGACTCCTTCTGGCAAATCTTCAAACCTAGATAGTCTAACCATTCGGCACTCAAAGTTTCTACCATACTTTTCTCTCCAGATAGCTTGGTATTTCATGGCAGTACCTTTGCGATAGGGGCCATAGACCCATACTCTAGGCCCTACTCTGGCATAAATGACCCAAAGAGAAGCTTTAGGTAGTTCAGCCATGAAGATTCCTTGTAGGTACTTCAAAAACGGATAGGCTACCTATTACTAGTGTAAACCCCTCTTCATTAGTTTTACGGGGTTTGATTAGATTAGCTAGTTGATGGCTACCTAGCCGGGGTTTACGGCATTCCCGATGGACCCACCACCCAAACCGACCCCCTCGAGCTATCTCATTCTTGTAGTAGCCAGCGGGACGAGGGCATCCACACCATGATGTGGGCTTTTTAAACTCTCCAACTGTCCTATAAGCCTTGCCTGATGAGGTGGCTTGATCAATAGTCTGCTTTAGTTTATCACAAGTTTCATCATTGTCGAATTCTATAACAAGGTATTTCGCCATGTACATCTCCTCGGTTATGCGATTTGGCAATGCTTATATATTAGGTTTCCCCGTAATGCCTTGTCAATTAAATGAGGAGTGAGTGATATTCGCCGCCTTGACAAATGGTGGGGGAGCGCATAGATTTAGTAGTGCCGCCCTTCAAATGAGGGGTTCATTCAAACCGAGGAGTTCGAGCAACAAAAGTTCGGAACTTGGTTGTCTAACAATTGGAGAGAGAACATGGCTGTTGCCAAGAAGGCCGCCCCGGCGGCCAGGAAGACCGCCCTGGCGGCCAAGAAGGTTGCCCCGGCGAAGGCTGCTCCGGTAGCTGAGGTTGAGGCTTCCGATGAGGTTACCTTCGGTGTTTCCGACATCGCCGCTATGCTCAGCGAGGGTCAGGACAAGAAGGTTACCACCCGCGAGCTTCGCACCCTCATCCGCAAGATGGCGCGAGATGGCCAGGGCCGAGTAGTTCGGGAGATTATCCCGGGCAACCGCACTCGTTACAACTGGAGCGGTCCGGAGGACCCCGAGGTTCAGGCTATCGTCAATGCCTTCCACTCGGGTGAGCTCGAGGCTGACAAGCAGGAGAAGCTGGCTGCTCTCAAGGAGCGCAAGGCTGCTCAGAAGGCTGCTAAGGCTGCTGAGGTTGAAGAGGTCGAAGAGGACGATGAGGAGCTTGAGCTCGACGAGGAGTGACCCCCTCAACAACTGAATAGGGAGCCTGGATGGTCATAGGGCAGGTTCGATTCCTGCCCCAGGCACTTTGATCATCGCCTTGACGCTAGTTTAGGGATATGGCATGATTGATGCATCAGCCAAACTGAAGCTTGATACTTAAACAGAGAGTCCTCGACTAGACGAGGTTAAATAGGTTTTAGGTCTAGTGCGGTGGGGGTTATCCATAGGCCTGGGTAGCTTAAACAACAAGAGTTGCTAAGTGGCCATACTCATTGTGCCCCGCGTAATGGTTTAGCTCAACCGAAAGCAGCCCCCCGTGGCCACTGGGATAAGCTGAGTAGACAAAATGGCTTTGAGGTTGATTGATTCTCCAGATCATCTGCGGTGGGTCTGCATAAGTAGTGGTCTGCACTGACTGCTAGCGAAGAATGGGAGTTGTGCCCCATTCGCCTCAATATGGGAACTTAGTACCGCTATTGGATAGGGCACGGTACCATGAGACAAGTGAGGGTTTAGGTCTCAAGTTTTGAGTCAGTTACTCAGCAACGGAGCTTGCCCGGTCGCAATACTGACACAGTGAGCTAGTCGTGATGCTCACACCTTATTATCCACACCAAGGGCGATTAACTCAGTTGGTTAGAGTGCCTCCTTTACACGGAGGAAGTCAGGGGTTCAAGTCCCTTATTGCCCACGAGTAACAGAGAATGAGGCTGAATCCGCCCCGATACAGCCTTAGCGATTCTTCCCCAATTATCGCCTGTTACTTTAGTGGTTGAGAGTACTAACAAGGGTATTGCTAAGCAGTGAAGCTCTCAGGTAACTGGGTGACGAACCTCATCCAGCCACGTTAGGCCCTATAGCTCAGTTGGTAGAGCTGCGGACTTTTAATCCGTAGGTCGCAGGTTCGAGACCTGCTGGGGCCACTCCGGCTCAATGGTGGAATTAGGTAGACACGCCAGATTTAGGTTCTGGTGCCTCGCGTCAGGCGTGAGAGTTCAAGTCTCTCTTGAGCCACGGCCCGGTGGTGGAATGGGCATACACGGCGGACTTAAAATCCGCTGCCGTAAGGCATGAGGGTTCAAATCCCTCTCGGGCTACCAAATCATTTAAAAGCTTCTTATAAGCTCTAGCTTTGATTGAAGCAATGATCGATCAGCAAATCAATGCGAGGCGATTTAAGGCCGCTCAGAGGACTCTATACGCAGCTCATTATCGATGATCGATGACACAAATCAATGGCCCCCACTTTTGACGGTGAGGGCCATTGATCTGTTTAACCGGACTAGCTAGGTAATCCAATATACTACTGTTTCCGAGCTCCACTTAGATAGGAACCGCCTAAGGTTCTACTTGGTGAGATACGCCTCACCGTGCGCGATGACCTCGTGGTTCCGTGCCTTCAGCCGCCACCGCCACCCATCGGAGGCCTTGTACGCCTCGATGTAGTACGAAGGGTCAACGGGGGTCATGGTAACTCACTGAGTGGATATGTCTCCGGAGTTGGGACAACCTCGACGGGTGCACGCCGTCACCTCCCCAGCCAGGGGCGCGCCACGTGTCGATGGTGCCGGGCGCGCATGCCGTGGTCGCGGTGTCCCACACGGCATCGAGCGGGTGGTCAGGGTGTCCGACGCGGATAGCCGAGACGGTCCCGGGTGCCGCCGCCAGAGTGACAGTCGCGTCACCTGTGAGAGTGAGAGTGTGCGTGCACCCGTGGACCGGGGCCAGCGTGACTGTCCCCCCAGCGTGGTCGCTCAGGTCGACGTGGACGGTCGCGACCATCACTCGGCCTCGTGGCGGCCAGGGACCCGCGGCTCAGCGAGCCACGCCTGCCCCTGCGCCCAGATCGTCAGCGCCGACAGCAGCCCAGCCATCCCAGCGACCGACAGCGCCGACGGCCAGGCGACGTCCGTCACCCCGACCCCGTCAGCGGTCAGCAGCGCCGCCAGCGATTGCGCGAACGTCCGGCCGGGCTTGAAACGCCCGGCCCAGTCGAGTGCGGTCATGCGCGCCCTCCTCAGG
>Ga0116141_10000776_pt1 | contig 26223 bp, 22 predicted proteins | sample AD_UKC097_MetaG_FD_89744 | JGI IMG/M metagenome (GOLD analysis project Ga0116141, IMG submission 89744) | Active sludge microbial communities of municipal wastewater-treating anaerobic digesters from USA - AD_UKC097_MetaG | ecosystem: Engineered > Bioreactor > Anaerobic > Digestate | place: USA...
CAACCGCCAGACAGCATGCGCGCCTACTCATCGGGCCACCTCTCTTCGGCGATCTGCCGCCATTGCCGCGCCACCTGCTCCGAGTTGTCGACCCCGTAGCGGTTGCGGATGTACCCCGGCTCGGCCTTCTCCCGGGTCCGCATCAGCACCACGTGCCGCTGGTCCGGCTTGTCGCGTCCCTGCATGGCCGTCGCCTGCTCCAGCGGCACGCCGCTGTCGTACATGACCTGCCCCGCGTTAAAGAGATAGCGCGTCCACTCCGGCATGCGCATATCGAGCCGCACCTGTCCGCTCACCTTATGGCTCCAGTCGTAAACCTGTTCGACGCGTCCCTCGCTGGCGGTGGGCCGGTGATAGGCGCTGGGTGTGCCGCCCGCATCGGCGAAGAAAAGCCGGTGCACCGTCCCCGCGTCGATCTGACCGCGGTCGTCGTACCGCAGGCCTTTGTTCCAAGCCACATAGCGGTCGGCGACCACCAACTGCTGCCGCGTCACGATCAGATCGCCGATCCACAGAATGCCTCCCAGCAGGATCATATACAGGGGGATCGCCAGGACGGTCTCCAGCAGGACCGACCCTTCAGCGCCGCGCGCGCACTCGCTCTGGCACCCCGCGTTCATGTGTGTCCGATCTCTCCTCGCCCTTCCGTCACCGGCCATCCTCGTCGCCGGGTGAGAGTGTATCCCCGGTCGCCGCGCCCGCACAACAAAAAACGCCCGTTCACCTGCTCCAGGTTTCATACTGCTTGTGCCGCTTGTAATCCGCGATGCGGCCGCCGCTTCCCTCCCGTCCGACCGTCCAGAGCGCCAGCAGGCTCAGCGCGAGCCAGACCCATCCCGTTGTCTTCTTCATGCTTCGCCTCGTTTCTCAGTGCAGCACCCACGCCTCCGCGCCTCCGTACGACACGGGTGATCCCTCGTTCATGCCCTTGGGCGCGCCCTGTTCGCCGGGCGCGCCACCGCCGCCGTAGAGCGCCTGCCAGGGCCCGTTCTGCATCTGCGAAAGAATCTGCCCGGCCGTCTCGCCCTGCCACGCGCGGTCCTTGCCCTTGGCCCAGGCGCGGTGCAGCGGCAGCAGCACCGCATCCCAGTCGCTGGTCTTCAGGTTCCAGAGGCGGTCGCCGGCGTTGTTCTCATAGGTCACCTCATAACGGCCCTCGGCCGGCCGACGCGGCGTGGGGTTGTACCCCGCGATCGCCGCGCTCACGGTCCACATGAAACGGTTGCCGCCATTCACCGTGAAGGGCTTCATGATGCCGACGTCGCCGCCCGCCGCCATGAACTGAAACGGATTGTTGAGGCGCCGCGTCAACCCCACGCAGAGGCTGCCGTCCTTTGCAAAAAAAGATTCTTTGAGCACCTGCGGCTGCGCGCGCTCGGTGATGTAGTAGTTGGGGTCGTAAATCTCCGGATCGTCGCCTTTGACCGAACTCGAACCGGAGGTCTGCGCGATCATGACGCAGGCGCCCTCCACGAGCTCCCAGACTGAGCTGCACCAGTCCCACTCGGAGATCAGGATCGGATGGCCGCGCTTGTACTGGCGCTGGATGCCGGGGCCGCCTGCGGCATACTGTTTGACAAACCAGTCGTCGGTGCCGGGGCCGAAAACCTCGCGCGCGCTGCTGCCCTGCTCGCGGATGTAGTCAGCGTGGCGCAGGAAATCCTCCTCCTCTTTCTGCTCCAAAACGCGGAAGCTGCGGTCGAGTGGCTGTTCCTCCTGCTTGAGCGCGTACATGATGCTCCCGCCGCCCGCGAAGCTGTCGTTCCACGTGTCCTTGGCGTTCTCCTTCAGGATCTTCTCGACCGTCTTCTTCACGCGCTGCGGCAGCTTGCGGATCAGTTCCTTCTCTTTCTCGTTCATCGCCTGGATCTCGGAGCGGCAGCGGTCGATCTTCGGCGCCAGCGCGGTATAGCTCTTGCCCTGCGACGCGGCGGACTGGCGCGTGGACTTGATCTGATCGGTGGTCGTGAGGTGGCGCTTGTTGAGCAGGATGCGCTTGTGCGCCGCGCCGTTGCCGACCGACACGCCCTTGCCGGTGCCGTACCAAGGCAGGCCGCGGTTGCAGGTGCTGGGCGCGTTGAACATCTGCATCTGCAGGTTGTCGATCTCCCAGCGCTGGAGCGTCAGCCAGAGCCACTTGTCGACGATGTAATCCATCTCCATGCGGACCATCTGCACGTAGGTCCAGGCCATCGCCCGGTTGATCGCGGCCACGCGGCTGAGCGTGTCGGCCTGGACGATCGCGGCGGAGTAGGCGCCGGCATCGGCACCGTTCTGCACCTCGACGCGCTGCCGCACGGTTTCGCCGATGGCGTAGACCGCGCACGCCATCATAAACATGGCGAGAAAAACGATCATCGTGACGGCCAGCACCACTCCGCTGTCGTCCCGCCATAACCGCAACGCGGCTCTGTTCGCTGCATGCAGCATGTTGAACACTCTTGCTTACCAGCCGGAGGCCGGCAGCCCCATTTCCGGCAGCACCACATAGGGCCGCGGCAGGACGGCCACCTCCTTGAAGCGCAGGTGTGCCTGACGGATCAGGTCCGCGCTGCCGACATTGCCGGTGTCGTCGGCACGCTGTTCCAGCCACTCCCTGCCGTCCGCCCACGGATTCACCAGCCAGCCGATCATCGGGCCGACGATCGGGAAGATCAGCGCGAAATCGTGCTCGACCGTAGCCTTGACGTTCCAGCGCCCGACATCCTCGATCCGCACGCGCGTCTTGCGGCCCACGCCGCCGGACCCGGGAATCTCGCCCCAGCCGGGGATCCGCTTGTCGGACTCGCCGCCGGTCGTGCCCTCCGCGATCCAGGCACACGCCTGCTCAGCCGCCTGCTGCGCCGCCGCCCCGCGTTCGCCGCTGTGGCAGACCAGCGCCGCGCGCGCGGCGCAGAAGGCCGAATAATGGACCACCTGCTTCGCCATCCAGATGTGGGCGAATTGCATGCACCCCAGCATCAGCGTAAGGATCAGCGGGAAGGCGAGCACAAACTCCAGCATCACCGTCCCGGTCCGTAGGTCCGGCGGCACACGCGCGTTGCGCTCACTGTCGAAATCGGGCTTCATGGCTTCACTTTCCCAGCAATGCCGCGAGCAGCCCCGCCGCGATCGGCACGCTGAACGGGATGCGCGCCCGGGCGTCGTCTTTGGGCGGCAGCGCGGCGGCGGCGGCCTTGCGGTCAAACCGCCAGTCGAACAGGCAGCGCAGGCCGTACGCGAGCCGCGCCCCGTCCAGCGCGCCGACCGCCAGCAGCACGGCGCCGAAGACGACACCCGCGAGCGATGTCGCCCACAACAGGTGAAAGACCCGCGCCCAGCCAACGATCGCGCCGGCGGCAAACAGCATCTTCACATCCCCGCCGCCGGCACCGCGCATCAAAAACGGCAGCAGCAGAAAAGCGCCGCACACCGCCGCTGCCGCAAAGCCGTCCAGCAGGCAGGGCCATCCGCCGTACCCGAGCCGGAAAACCAGGGCCGCCGCCGCACCGCCCACCGTCCAAAGGTTGGGCAGGCGCCGCGTGCGGCAGTCCTTCCACGACAAGACCGCAGCCCAGACCGCGACCGTCGCCAGCAACAGATATCGCTCGACAGACACGATCCGTCCGTACCCCGCGTCTTCCAGCCTGCTACTCGTGCATGCTGTCGTGATACTCTTTCGCCTTGTCGGCGTCGGCGTCCTGCGTGCTGCGGGTCTCTTCCAGCGTGCTCTTGGCCTCGCTGTGCCGCGTCGTGGCCCCTTTGCCGGCCACATCGAACATACCGACGATCGTCTTGCCGAACATCGCCACCGCCACCACCACGGCCGCCGCGATCAGCACGGCCAGAATGACGTACTCCATCATCACGCCGCCGGTGCGGTCGCCCATCAGGCGACACAGCATCTTCTTGGTCCGACTCCTGTTCCAGCCTTTCATATGCACTCCTTCGGCGAACCGGTCGCCCTTTGCCTGCCTTGTTGTTTTTCGTTCACCGGCCCTCACGGCAGCGGCAGGCACACGCCGCTCATGACCAGCCGGTAAAGCTGAACAAACGCATTTCCGAAGGTGCCGAAATCCTCGCCGCCGAGCGCCCCCTCGACCGAAAAGGCGCGGCCCGACGGATTGAAGAACCCGGTCGACGCGCCGACCAGCGGCAGAATCACCAGCACACACAGCACGACATACTCCATCAACACGTCGCCCCGCTCGCCGTCGCGGCGGCGCTGCCGCCGCTTCGATCCCTCCGCGTCTTCACTGTTTGATGGCCCTCGCATCTTCACACGCCCTTCAACGACACCGATCACAAACCACAATCATGTCAATAATTTACCTGTTTCACCCGTATCCAGCAAGCGGTTTCGCAATTTCAAACTGGCCGCGCCGGCGCACGACACCTCCAGCCAGCCGGCGTCCGGCGACACGCCGCCCGCGTCCAGCATCGCGCAGCGCAGTGTGCGATCGCAGCCCAGCGTCGGCACCAGCGGAAAGGCGTGGCGCCGCAGGTCCGGTTCGCCCGTCCGCGCCGGATGGATCAGGCAGCCCACCCGCCCGGCCGCGCGGTCCAGATAGCCGGCGAAACAGCAGTTCCCGTAGCAGCGCCGCCACAGCCAGGCGCTCGCGCCGAAGGTCAGGGGCACCAGCAAGACCGCCAGCAGATGATCGCGCCAGCCGCCGCGCGCCAGATGCACGCGCACCAGATCGCGCCACCGCGGGCGGCCCCCGCCCCATGCCGCTTCAGCCGCCCGCGTGTTGGCCGCCAAATAGGCCGCCAGCCGCTCGGGCGTCCAGCGCGTGTTCACGCAACAGCCGCAGCAACCCTGCCTGTAACTTTGACACTCCATGACCGCCTCCATGCGTCCGAAACTTGTGAGTTGGGAGTTGAACGTTACCGCCTGGCCCTAATTTGCCTCACTGGGGGATAGGCTTCCAGCCTGTCATCCGAATGTACAGGCAGGATGCCTGTACTCCCAGTGCCTGTACTCCCAATGCCGGCGTTCTCCGTGCCGCTTTTTTTCATGGCTGATCCTCCAATCCTTGAGGTCAACGTGTTCACACGTCCAGATGAATTCGGCTATGGTCATCATGCCGACAGTTTAACGGCGTGAACGGGCAACGGCAAGAGTGGACTGGGCCAATACTGGGGGGACAGGCTTCCAGCCTGTCATCCGCACGTACAGGCAGGATGCCTGTACTCCCAGTGACTACGATCCCAGTGTTGGTGTCCGCCCGATTGACAAACGGGCCTCGAAGGGCGATTATGGAGGTATGGATGACGCCAATTCTTACCTCGCGCTGTTTTTCGAGCCGATCCGGCCGTACCTTCAAGACGACGCCGTCTCGGAGATTCTGATCAACGGGCCCAACCAGATCTACATCGAGCAGAAAGGCAAGCTGCAGGCAACCGACGCGCGCTTTGTCAGCGAGCCCGCCCTGAAAGCTGCGGCTGTCAACGTGGCCAAAAACGTGGGCCGCCTGCTCAACGACGAAAATCCGCGCCTCGACGCGCGTCTGCCGGACGGCTCGCGCGTGCATGCCGTGATCCCGCCGCTCGCGCGCTGCGGCACCGTGGTCGCGATCCGCAAGTTCAAGAAGGAGAAGCTGACCATCGGCCAACTGATCGAGTTCGGCAGCATCACCCAGCCGGGCGCGCAACTGATCGACGCCATCGTGAAGCTCCACAAAAACGTCATCGTCTCGGGCGCCACCTCGTCCGGCAAGACCTCGGTCCTCAACGTGTTGAGCGCTTTCATCCCCGACAGCGAGCGCATCCTGGTCATCGAAGACGCCAGCGAGCTGCAGCTCCAGCAGCGCCACACCGTCTGCTTCGAAACGCGCAAGCCGGACAAGAACGGCCAGGGCGAAGTGACGATCCGCGACTTGATCCACTCCTCGCTGCGGCTGCGCCCCGACCGCCTCGTCATCGGCGAAATCCGCGGCGGCGAAGCGCTCGACCTGTTGCAGGCGCTCAACACCGGCCACGCGGGCAGCATGTCCACCATCCACGCCAACAGCCCGCTCGACTGCCTGTCGCGCATCGAGACTTGCGCGCTGCTGAGCGGCATCGATATCCCCCTCTCCGCGCTGCGCGCGCAGGTGGCCTCGGCCATTGACGTGGTGGTGCACACGGCGCGCCTCTCCGACGGCTCGCGTAAGGTCACGGCCGTCTCAGAAGTGCTGGGACTTGAGAACGGCGAATACCGGACGCGCGACCTCTACGTCTACACGATCCGCGGGATCGCGCCGGACGGCTCGCTGGACGGCGGTTTCGCCGGGACCGGCGCCATCCCGACCTTCCTGCACGACGCGCGTCTGCGCGGTCTGCCGCTCGATGAGACGGCCTTCGCGGCCGCGCCGGAAGCCTGAGCGGTCAGAAGCCGAAGAAGGAGCGCTTCTCCTCCTTCTCCAGCAGAATGTCGATGCGGCGCGTCTCGCCCGGCTTGACCTTGTAATACTGCTGGACGGTCTTGTAGCCCTTGCTCTCGACCGCGACCTGATGGTTCTCGTTCGCCGAGACCTCGTGGCGCCCGGCCGGGACCGGCAATCCGTCCAGGAGTATCTGCGCGGTCTTGGGCGAGATCGTGATTTCAAAGGCTCCCTTGGCCGCAGCCGGCACCGGCGCAGGCACGGCTTCAACGGGCGCAGGCGTCGCGACGGCGGCCGGCACCTTCGGCTCGGGTGCCGGTGCGGGCACGGGTACAGGCGTGGCGGCGGCAGCCGGCGCCGGCGGCACGGGTGCCGGTGCGGGCACGGGTGCAGGCGTGGCGGCAACAGGTACAGGCGCGACAGGAACGGGCGCGGCCTCTGCCGCCACAGGCGTTCCTTCCGCTTTGGGTGTGAGCAGGCCGGCATCGCCCTCGCCGAAGGCGCGTTCGACCCCGCTGCCGGGAGTCAGTTTGACCGTCTCGATGCGCGAGCGGAAACGGTCGTCGCCGCGCACCGCGACCGAGACCGTCAACGTTTCGCCCTTCACCGGCAACAGCCATTCTTTCGCCTCGCCGCCAGCCAGCGCGCCGCCCGACATCCCCAGTTCGCGGCTGGTGAGCAGCAACGGACTCTTGGAACGGTTGACCAAGCGCAGCAGCCCCAAGCTCTTCTGCTGCTCCAGCGCGCGGCGCAGTTCAGCAGCCTCGGCACCGAACACCGCCTCGGCGGCGGCGTGCCCCAACACCTCGCCCGCCGCTTCAAGGCGCCGCGCGCGCTCCTCCAGCGGATCTTTCTGCGCAAGCGCCTGGGACACCCGGTTGACATAGGCCGCGCGAGACGCTTCCCAACGGGCCTTGAAAGGCGCGTCGGCCAGCAGTTCCGGCGTCGCGCCGCCCAACACCGCAACGCCGTCCCGGCACGCCGCCAGACCGCCGCCGCGAAGCTGAGCATCGAGCGTGTCCAGCAGACCGGTCGCCCGGGCAAGCCGCGCGGCCTTTTCCTCCGCCTGCTGCCGCTCGGCCTGCTGCCGCGCCGCCTGCTCCGCGTCCGCCTTGCGGCGCTGTTCCTGCTCGCGCTTAACACCCTCGGCATACGCGGCGTAGGCGCGGTCGACCTGCGCGGCTGCATCCTCCAGCGCCGGCGCGAGCAACGCTTTCAGCCGCGGCGATTGAGCAGCCAGCCGCGACAGCCGCTCGCGGTCAGCCTTGCCGTCCCGGCCCGCAGCCAACTCCGCCAGCGCCGCGTCGCGCACGCGCGTCACGCCTGCGGCGGCAAGCGACGTGAGGCGCTCTTGCAGCGCGGCAAGACGGCGCGCCCGCTCGGCTTCGTCCAGCCCCGGCCATGTCTCGTTCGCCTGCGCCGCCAAACGGACGGCGGCCGCCTCGGCGGCCAACCAGGCGGCGTCGTCATCCAGCGCGCCGGGTATGGCCTTGAGCAAAGTCTGATAAACCGGATCGCGTTCCGGCGGCAACGCCGCGACCGCCGGCTGCGGCTTCGGCTGTGTCACAACCGGCGCAACATTTGCGGTTTTCGGCTCTGACCCCTGCCGCGACGGCACCTCGGAGGCTGTCTGGGGCACGCGGTCCGGCTGCGCCGGCGTCCCGCCGCCCCGTCGCCCCGCGACGCGGATGCCCAGCAGCACGCCGCCGACCCCCACCGCAGCCACGCCGGCGGCCACGCCTGCCAACAGCAGCCGTTTGCGCGTCCTGCGCCGATCCGCCTCGCGCCGTCCCGCCTCGACCAAGCCGCCGCCAGCGGGCGCGGCCAGCGTGGCTTCGACCATCTCCAGCGGCCGCGTGCCCAGCGTCATGCCGGGCTCGGCCGGCGGCTGGCCGCCCGCCAGCGTGGCCATGGTCATCTCGCCGGCGTCAAACAGGTCATCGTCGCGCTCCGGCGACAGGGTCTCCGGCTTCAGCGCGTCCTCCAACGCCGCGCGCATCTCGGCCGCGCCCGCGTAACGCTGCGCGGGTTTCTCGCAGAGCGTCCGGCTGACGACCTGCTTGAGGCGTGGGTAGCGTGCAAACACCTCGTCATCGAACGCGATCTGCGGCGGCTTGCGGATACGGTCCTGAAAGGCGACCCACGCCGAGTTCATGTCCGTCGGCAACCGTTCAAAGACCGGCTTGCCGGCGAGCGCCTCGTAGAGGCAGAGCCCGAGGGCGTAAAGGTCCGACTGCGGCGAGCCGCGGTCGCCGCCGGCCTCAGCGAACTCCGGCGCCATGTAGTCCAACGTTCCCGGCACGCCGCCGACGGTCACGGTACCGGAGACATCGCGCGCCACGCCGAGGTCGAAAATCTTGGCTTTGTCGGGCTGGCCCATCGGCGCATAGAGGTTGCCGGGCTTGATATCGCGATGAATGATCGGCCGCGCGCTGTTATGCAGAAACTGCAGCGCGCCGAGATAGTTGCCGAAGAGCGGCACGGCCTCGGCCACATCCAGTCCGCCTTCGTTCTTGATGCGGTGGCGCAACGTCCAGCCGGGCATACCTTCGAGAAATTCCATGACGAGAAAATACTGCTTCTCGCCGCCCGTGCCTTCCAGCACCATGAAATCGACATATTTGACGAGGTTCGGGTGCGGATACTGCTGCAGGATCTTGGCCTCTTTGAGAAAGCGGTCCGACTGCTTTTCCGAGAAGAGATACTTGACCGCGACCAGCAGGCCGTCGCTGACGCGACGCGCCTTGAAGACTTCGCCGAAACCGCCGCGCCCCAAGACGGCCAGCAGCTCGTACTCCTCTTTGTTCTTGTGGCGCAGGCGGCGGTAGCGGATCTTGCGGAAATCCTCCAGCAGCGCCGTGAACGAAGGATAACGCTCCTCGCGCCGCACCGCCAGGCATTTGGTGATCACCGTTTTGGCGGCGCTCAGCACGCGGAAGACGCCCGGGCGAAAAGAGGGCGACGGCGCGGACGCATGCCGCCAGCGGTTGAGATAACCGATATGCGCGGTCTCGCCCAGGGGCTCATACGGCAGTGTGCCGGTCAGCGCCTGATAGAAGCAGACGCCCAGACTGAAGATGTCCGAGACTTCATCGCCATGAAAACCGTTGATCGTGATGAAGTCCGGCGCCATGTAGTCGAAGGTGCCTTTCCAGCCGGCCGTGCTCATCTGGCCGCTGTCGTCGCGCCGCGCGATATCGAAGTCAATCAGCTTGGCCTGTCCGTCCTTGGTGATGAAAATGTTGGACGGCTTAATGTCACGGTGCGTAATCCCTCGCTCGCGGGCATGGATCAGCCCGGCGAGGCACTGCTCGAAGATGCTCTCGACCTGCGGCCACGGCAAGCCGTTTTTGGCGTTTTTGAGCCGGTCGCTGAGCGGTTCGCCCTCCAGCAGTTCCATCACCAGGCACTGCGCCTCGTCCCACTCGCCGGCATGCCAGGCAAAACAGTCGCGGTAACTCACGATATGGGTGTGGGAAAGGCGGCGCAGGATATCCGCCTGCTCCTGAAACTTGAGCCTGAGCTTCTCGTCCTCGCCGGTGATGCGCACCACCTTGAGCGCGACCTCCTCGTCCTGCCGCACGTAGGGCAGGGTGTCGGCGACGCAGCGCGCCCGATAGACGCGTCCCTGCGCGCCGTCGCCGATCAAGGCCAGCAGCTCATAATCGCCGATCCGCTCTTTGCCGTTCTCGTCCATCACGCCATCCTACCGTTTCAACCACACATAAAAGGCCGCCGCACCCGCCGCTGCCGCCAGCGCCAGCAGCCACACCCATCGCCGCGAGCGTGCCGGCCGCAACGGGGGCAATCCCGTCCGCGTGATCCGCTCCGTCGCGAAGCCGCCGTGATCCGGCTCGGGCTCCTCCTGCACGGCCGGGGTCTCGCCTTCGCTCGAAAACGGCGTGGCCGGCGTAACCGGCGGCTGGGCGGTTTTGCGCGACCATTCAGGCGGCGTCACACCCTCGCCGGCGAAGCCGGCCGAATCCACCGTCTGTCCGGTCGCGGCGGTCTGCCCGGTCTCCCGTTCTTCGTCATCCACGGTTCCCACCGCGGCCGGCGCGGCCGCGGCCATCGCCTCCTGCTCCAGCTCCCGCGCGCGCGCCGGCACCTCCTGCGTCGGGCCTTGCGGCAGCACGTCGGCCACGCGCACGAGCACGACCGAGACATTGTCTTCGCCCCCGGCTTTGAGCGCCTCGCCGACCAGCAGACGGGCCAGCGCCTCCGGCTCGTCAGCGGCATGCTTGCGCAGCAGCTTAGATATTGTTTTGTCCGGCACCATCTTGGTCAGGCCGTCCGAGCAGAGCAGAAAGATGTCGCCGGCCGCGACATCGGCCGGCGTCTCCTCCAGCAGCACCGTCTCTTCCAGGCCGACGGCGCGCGTGATCACGCCCCGGAACATCGCGGGCAGATTCTTGTCGTCGGCCAGACCGGCCGCCGCCGCAACCGAGTGATCCGCGCTCAACTGCTGCAGCCTGCCCTTGCGGTAGCGGTAGGCGCGGCTGTCGCCGGCATGCAGCACCCGCGCCCGTTCCGGCATCACACGGTCAAAGAGCAGCATCACCACCGTGCTGCCCGTGCCGTTCAGGCCACGCTCCTCGGAGCGGGCCTTAATCCACTGGCTGGCCCGATTCACGGCGCGCGACGCCATCCGCGCGGATGCGGCTGCCGTCACGGCAAAGGGTGCATCCGGCGATACGGTAAAGGCATCACGCAGGGCGTCGACCGTCGCCTTGCTCGCCACCTCGCCGCCCTGCACGCCGCCCATGCCGTCGGCCACGCAGAACACGCCCGCCTCAGGCACCCGCAGCACAGCGTCCTCGTTGTTCCGGCGCTTTCGCCCGACGTCCGTCATCTCTGCCGACGCGAGATATGCAAACACACTGTTCACGGGATCCTCCTCCCTCGCTCTGCTATTGGACAAGCGGATCGACCTTGACCGTTTCGCTCTTGGCGCTCTCCAACTGGTCCTTGTCTACCGCCGTCACGGCCACGGTCGCCGCCTTGGCCAGATCGGCCACGGCCCATGCGCAATCGGGATGTTCAACCGTCGCGAGCAGATCCCAGCCCAGCAGTTTCTTCGCCCAAATGCGGTACTGGGCGACGTCAGCCTGCGGCGGCGGTGTCCAGACGATACGGACGGCCGCACCTTCGCGCTGCACCGACACGCCCGACGGCGCGTCCGGCAACGGTTTGGCCATGCCTTGCGCCGTCTCGCTCCACAAACTGTCCAGCCCGTCTTTGTCCATCGCGCGGACCCGATAGTAGCGGGCGGCACCCGGTTCCAAACCGGTGTCCTCGGCCTCCAGAACCACCCCTTCGAACACCGGCAGATAGGCCAGTTTGCGAAATCCGCCGTCCGGTTTCTTGGAGACCTCAATGAGATATCCGCCGATGTCCTTTTCCGGATTGGGCGCCCACGTCAACCGAATGCCGCGCGCACGCTGCGCGGACGCCTCAAGGCCTGACGGCGTCGCGGGAATGACCTTGGTTGTGGCCTGCACCGGCACGGAGGCCGACGAGCGCACGTTCGCCGTGTTGAAGGCGATGACCCGATAGTGGTAGACGGTGCCATCGGCAAGCAGGCCGAGCCGCGCGGCGTCTTTCTGGCCGCCGCGATCGAGATGATTGGTTTCGACGCGGCTGCCCAGCCGCGCGACCTGCACCCACTCGTCACTATCTGCCATGGCCCGCCACACCTCATAACCTGTCACTGCGTCATCCGGCGAGACCGCCCAAGCGACCGGCACCTCGCGCGGCCGCGCGGACAGCACGGCCACCCGCTGCACAACCGGTGGCACCGCGCGCGTGGTTGCGCGCACCGTCTGCGAATCGGCGCTCTCGGCGGTCACGCCGTTGACGGCACGCACGCGGTAATAATAGGTTCCCTCATCTTCCAGATTGCCGGGATTCCCGCCGCCGTCCGTAAAGGCCGTCACCTCACGTCCCTGCACCTCACCGATCTTTTTGAACGGGCCTTCGGCCGAACGGGCCTGATAGACCTCGTAACGCACCACGTCCGGCTCCGGGCTGGCCTCCCACGCGAGCGGCACGCAGCGCACGCCGTTGGACTCGGCGGCCACCTTGGCGGGCGGCGCGGGAGGCGGCAGGGTCAGGACGGACGCGGCCGGGGAGGGTTCACTGGCCGCATCGACGCGGTTCACGGCCAGCACGCGGTAGCGGTAGCGGGTGCTGTCCTTGAGCGTCGACGCCGCCGTTCCGCCGTCGACAAACTCCGTGCCCGGCGCGGTGCCGACCTCCTCGAACGCCTCGGGCGAGGCGGCTTCGGCGGCACGCTGCACACGGTAGTGCTTGAGCCCATCAGAAGGCGAAGCGGCCCAGGTGACGGTCACCGCACGCGACCCTGTCGCCTCAGCCTGGCACGAGGCGGGCGGCTCGGGCGGCGGCGCGGTCACGGTCTTGACCGGCACGGTCGGCTCGCTAATCACTCCCTCTTTGTCGAGAATGGCGCTGAGCCGATAGTAATAGGCGGCGGCATCTTTGAGCCGCGTTTGGGGATCTTGGCCGTCGGTAAAGGTCAGCGCGTCGCCGGGCAGGTCCGCGACCCAAGCGTAAGGGCCCTCCGCACCCTCGGCGCGCTCGACCCGATAACGGTAGACCGGCAAGGCCGGCTTTGACCACGACACCGTCGCCGAGCGCAACCCGCCGTCCGTCACGGAAACGGACTCAGGCTTGCCGTGCGCGACAACCTGGCCGGTCTTCATGGGCAATCCCGTTCCCGCGCCGCCCGCATCCGCCACCGCATCGCCGCGCCCTGACGTCGAGCTGCAGCCTGCGACGCACAGCGCAAGCACGGTCGCGACAGCGGCAGTCACGCGCCTGACCCTTTGGCGACTTCCCTCTGTTTGACTGGCCTGCATACCCACTCTCCTTGCCACATCGGCCCGACGTGTTCGACACCGCCTGCCGACGCATAGGGCATTGAACGTTGAAAGTCCTCGCAGTCGTCTCGACCCGATCACGTCCCGCGGCCGCGTATCGCGTTTTTATCCGTCATCCGCCGAATCGTTGCGAGTAATATAACGGTTTTCGCGGCCCGGTGCCAACAGCGAATGCGTCGCGCCCCCCCGCAGGCGCGAGCGAGCGGTGTATCCCGTTTCACTTGCTTGGGGAAGGGCGTCAGATTTCGCATTTCTCGCCACCCTACAACGCCGAAGGCTGGGCCTTGCGACATTCGGATTTCGGCTGTCTTCGTTCACTGGGGGGACAGGCTTCCAGCCTGTCGTTAAATGTACAGGCAGGATGCCTGTACGCCCAATGGGGGGACAGGCTTCCAGCCTGTCGTTAAATGTACAGGCAGGATGCCTGTACGCCCAGTGCCCGCGTTAAGAACGGGTGGACGGTGAGCCGTTCTTCACGGTGTTCACTCAAGGCTGCCGTCTCGCCGAGACCGCATTTTTTCTGTTCGCCCGCCGGCGCGCGCGTGATAAGATGGCCGAACAACACAGGAGAGCATCATGATTGCACGGAACGACGCGCTTCAGACGGAACTGCGCGCGAACATGCGCGGCGGCAAAGGCACGGTCAAGGTCGAACACTGGTTCAAGCCCGAGGCGTTCAGCGCCAAGGCCCGGCTCTGCGCGCGTCTGACGATCGAGCCCGGCGGCTCCATCGGCAGCCACACCCACGATGGCGAAGACGAGATCTACCTGGTCTTGTCGGGCAACGGCCTGATCGAGGAGCAGGGCGAATGGGTGCCGATCCAGGCTGGCGATGCGATCCTGACCGGCAAGGGCGGTTCGCACGGCGTCGAAAACACCGGCAGCGAGCCGCTGGTCATCGCCGCCGTCATCGTGCAGGTCGCCTGAGCCTGCGGCTTTTTTCAGTCGTCCCGACACGGAGTCGCGTCTATGAACCTCCTGCCCGCATCCTTGCTCCTGCCTCAGCAGACGGTCGCCGCCGAAGGTGCCGCGCTGCGCCTCACCGCACTGGCCGCCGAATTCGGCCCGCGTGGCGTGCTGGTTCACGGCCGCTCGCTGCAGCGTACCGGGCTGCTGGATGCCATTCTGGATGAGCCGCCGTTCGGCATGCGCGTGCGCGCCTGGTGCCATGCCGGGGCGGAGCCGACGGTCGACGCGGTCGACGCGCTGCGCGCCGACCTAAAGGCCGACCGGCCCGACTGGGTGGCGGCGGTCGGCGGCGGCAGCGTGATCGATCTGGCTAAGGCGGCGGCCGGGCTGCTGGACGCGCCGCAGAGCGCTGCGTTCTACCAGACCCACAACGCCGAGATCCCGCCGGCAGCGCTGCCGCTGATCGCGGCACCCACCACTGCCGGCACCGGCTCGGAGGCCACGGTGGTGGCGGTGCTGACCGATCCGTCGCGCACCTTGAAACAGTCGATCCGCCATCCCACCTATCTGCCGCGGCTGGTGATCCTCGACCCCTGTCTGCTCCGAAGCTGTCCGCCGGCCACGCGCGCGGCGGCCGGGCTGGATGCCTTCGTGCAGGCCTTTGAGTCCTTCACCAGCCGTCACGCCACGCCCTTCACGCGGGCGCTCTCCGAACTGGCCGTGACACGGCTCGCGCGCGCGCTGCTGCCATTTTATGAAGGCGACAGCGACGCAGCCGGCGAGATGCTGGAAGCGAGTTATCTGGCAGGCGTCGCCCTGTCGCATGCGCGTCTGGGCGTGATTCACGGCCTCGCCCATCCGCTGGGCGCGCGCTTTCATGCCGCGCACGGCCTGGTCTGCGCCTGCTGCCTGCCGGCCTGCCTCGCCTTCAACCGGGATGTTGTCGCCCGCGACCTTGACGCGCTCCATGCGCGACACGGGCTGGACGTGGAGTCCCAGGTGACCGCCTGGATGACGGCGATGAAGCTGGAGAACCCCTTCGCCGGCCAACGTCTGGCCGACCGCGAGGCCTTGATCCGCGAGACGCTCGCGTCGGGGTCAACCGCAGCCAATCCGCGTCCGGTCACGGCAGACGACGTGTCCGCGCTGCTGAACGCGATCTTGGCGTAAAAAAGATGCGGCGACCGCACGGGGGCGAATAAGCCGGATTCTGTTCACCGCCCGAAGGCGGCTCCGATCATTCATCTGAGCAATCTACCCGGAACCCTATCCGGTTTTCAAGCCGGAGCGACACGGGCCGCGTCTCGAGTCCCCTATTTGATCTTGCTCCAGAGGGGGTTTGCCTTGCGGCGGCGCTCTCGCGTCCGCCCGGTGGTCTCTTACACCACCTTTTCACCCTTACCCGGCGCGAACGCCGGGCGGTCTGTTTTCTGTGGCACTTTCCGTCGGCGCCGTTCTGGCAGCGCCTCTCCGGCCTTGACGGCCGGACCTCTCGCCCTGCGGAGTCCGGACTTTCCTCCCCTGCCGAGGCAGGAGCGACCGGTCGCTCCCCGTGCGGCCGCCGCAAAGCCTTGCTACGCGGCAGCCTGAACCGTGGAGAGCCGCCTCGCGGCGGGTCTCTCCCTGTTGGCTGAACCCATCAAAAAAGGCACCCCCTTTGTCGGGCGTGCCTGTCACTGATTCATGAAAAGGATGCGGCCGCACATTTGGCAGGCCACAATCCCCTGGTTGCGCCGCACCATCTGTCCGACCGAGGGCGGCTGCACCAGATGGCACCCGTTGCAGACACAGTCGGCGCCGATACTCACCACCACCGGCCACCGTTTGGTACGCAGGCGCTCGTAATAAAGCATGAACTGCGGCGTCACCTTCTTGGCCGCTTCGGCGCGTTCCGCCTCGGTGGCGGCCAGCTCGTTCTGCACCACGGCCAACCGCTCATCCAACTCTGCGGTGTAGCCGTCCACGACCGTCTGGTCCTCTTCGAGCTTGGCCTGCGCTTCGGCAACACGGTGCTTGACCGGGATCACGTCGTCCATCGCCGCAATCTGGCGCGATTCGTAACTCTCGATCTCGCCCTCGATCTTGGCGATCTCAAGGTTGTACATCTGAAACTCTTTGTTCGTCTTGAGCAAGACCTGATTCTGTTTCAGGGCCTGGATTTTATCCCGGCTGGCTTTGACTTCCAACTCCGCCTCGTTGACTCTCAACTGGGCGTTTTTCAACTCCGCCTGCGCGCGGGCCAGAGCCTCACGGGCGCCATTCAGACGCTCCTGCTCCTGGGCTTTGCGCTGCGGAATGTCACGGATTTCCTGCTGCAGGTCTCGGATGCGGCCATCGATTTCCTGCAGATCGAGCAACGGTTGAACGACACTCACTGCGGCACTTCCTTCCGGATACAACTGATAAAGATCACGTATGAGCGGAGTAGTTTACCAACTCCGTCGCGAGAGTCAAACCCCGATTCGGTTTCGGACCATCCATTTCTTTTCACCCGGGAGGGAAGCCGCGTGAAAAGCGTTCTTCCCTTAGTCCGGCGATTCTGTTAAAAGAGAGGCCTTTTAAATACCGGATGGTGACACACGCGCCGTGAATCTCAAACTCATAGAACAGCAAGGCTTTCATCTCATCGAGACCGTTGACGAGACCAGCCAGACCGTCGCATGGAAAGCCGTGCAGCGGACCTTGGAGCGGACGGTCATCCTGCGGATCCTCAAACCCGAGGCCGCCTCGGACCCCGCTGCCGTTTCACATTTCCTCACCATCGCCCGGATCGTCTCGCGCATCAAGAGCGAGTCCATCGCGTCGATTTTCGACATCGTCAGCGCCGAGGGCCTGCACTATGTCGTCATGGAACATGTCGAGGGGCCGACGCTGGAAGAGCTGGTGAGCGCCAACGGGCCGCTGCCGGTAGAGCGCGTACTGCGCATCGCGGCGTCGCTGATCGCCAGCCTGGAGCAGTTGTGGGAGTCGGCGCACGTCGTCCACCGCAACCTGAAAAGCTCGACGATCCGGCTCGCGGTGCGCGGCGTGGCCAAGATCACCGATTTCAGCCTGGCGATCCAAGCCGGGGCCGGCGTCAACGCCACGGCCATGGACGGCGGCAATATCGTCGGCACGCCCTGTTACCTCTCGCCCGAGCAGGCGCAGGGCTCGCACACGCTCACCACGCAGTCGGACATGTACGCGCTGGGTGTCGTGCTCTACCACCTGTCTACCGGTGCGCTGCCGTTTGAGAATCAGGACGTGGTGGCCATCCTCGCGGCGCATGTCAAGCAGCAGATTCCGCCGCCGCACCATCTGAACCCGGCCCTGCCCGCCTCCTTCTCGTGGCTGCTTCATCGCCTGATGATGAAGAACCCGAACAACCGCTATCCCGACTGGCAGGCGGTGCTGCAAGACATCCGCTTCCTGCTCACCGGCAACCGGCCGAGCTGCGTCTGCCCCGGCGAGGAGTATCTCAGCACGATCGAGGCCTTCGACGACAATGCCCTCCCCGCCCTAGCCGCCCAGGAGGGCGAGCCGCAGATCCGCCTCAAGCCCACCCGCCGCACCAGCGGCCGGCTGGCCGCCTACCAATCCAAAAACATCCAGGACGAACATGCCAGCGAGATCCGTCGCGAGACGCTGATCAAAGAGTCGGTCTGCTGGCTGGTGCTCCTGCTCTGGCTGGCCGCCATCTTCTGGATCCGCGCGGTTTGGCAGGTGGACCCGCAACGCGCCGAAGGTGCGGGGCCGCTGCCGCACCTGGCACAGGCGCTCGCAAACCTGCCACAGACCGTTGACGCGCTCACCGGCCAACTCCCAGCCCCCCCCCCGGAGGCTTCGGAAATTGAACCGGACCTGCCGGCCGCAGCCCCGGCGACGCCCCCCCCGCCGCCCGCGGCGGACTCCCGGCCCGTCGCGCCTGCCGCGGAACCCGAGCCCGCCGCCGCGGCGGCGCCTCAGCCTGTCGCGGAACCCGCTCTGCCTGCCGGCATCCCCGACGCGCTGGCCGCCCGCTTAGCCGACGCCCTGGCCACCGGCTCGCCCGCCGCCGCCCTGCGCGCGCTCGAAGCCGACCCGGTCGCGTTTCAGGAAAAACCCCGCCTCGCCGAACTTCTCGGCACGGTGCCGGAACCCGATGCCCTGGTCGCCGAATACCTGCGCAGCCAGATCGGCAAACCGCTGATTTTTGAACGCAACGGCAAGCAGCGCACCGTGATCCCCCGCGACGTACACGACGGTGTGATCCGCGTCGAGGCGAACGGACGTGGCATCGACATCGCGATCGGCGACCTGACGGCTGACGAGAAGCTGCGCTGGATGGAGCGTCCCAAAGACGGCGTGCGCACCGTCGCTTACTGCCTGGCGCTCATGCGCTCGTCGCGGCGCGAGGAGATCCCCGCGCGCGCCGCCGCCTGTCCGCCGCTGCTGGCACCGCTGCTCACCGAGGCCGCGGCACGTGCGGCGGCTACTGCGCAGCCGTAGGCTCTGACGGCGACCAGCCTTCGATCACCGCCGCCGCCTTCAGGAGATCGAGGCGCGCGTTCAGCGCGTCTTGGCACGCCTGCTCGAACAACGACGACTTGAGATTCGCTTCGACGGCCTCGTACGGCATCTGCTGCGGCTCCAACTTGACCAGCAGTTTGAAGAGGTGCAGCGTCTGCGTGTCGAGTTCGATGACATCGCTGATCGCTCCCGGCGCCAGTGCGAACAGGGCCTCCTCCGCCTCTTTCGGCAGGTCGCCCCGCACCACCGTCGCGAACATGCCGGAATCGCGCTCCGCCGTGTCGGAATAGGCCTGAACCGCCTCGACCCACGAGATCCGACCCTGTTCGATCTCGGATTTGATGCGCAGCAGATCGAGAAACGCGTCCGCGCGTGTGACCGGATCGACCCAGCGGCAGATGTGCGAGAGCCGCAGCCCCTCGGCCGCCACAAACACTTCGGGATTCCCCGCGTAAAACGCACGCACCTCCTCTTCGGCCGGCGGCTTCACGGTCTTGCGGATCTCCCGCACCAGCCTGCGCTGCTGCAGATTGACGCGCGCCTGCTCTGCTCGCAGCGCTTCGGGAAAAGCGGAGTAATCAGCCGACTCCAGCTCTTTGCGCACCCGCTCCTCGTTCGGCACGGGCTGGGTCTTGATCGCCTCATGCCGCAGCAACAGCCCCTCGATCAGATTCTCCACCGCCCACTCGCGCACCTGCTCGTCGCTCGGTTCACCGCCCTGCTGCCGCACATACTCGACATACTCGGGACGCAACGCTTCGACCTCGGCCTGAATCTCCTGCTCCGTGATTTCAACCCCGTCAACCTTCACCGCCATATCGCCATCCCCATTTCAGCCGAACCGCGCACGCCGCCATCGCCGTGCCAGACGCTCAGGCAAGTCCGGTCAGTTTCTCACACCCCCCGCGCCCGCGTCAACGCGGGATTCGGACACGCGGGATTCGGACGAGGCGAAGTCATTCCTCCTTTGACTGCGGCGGGGCACCACAGTATCCTGTACGCATGACGACACCGCTTCATCTCGTGCTGGTCAGACCGCAGATCCCGCACAACACCGGCGCGATCGGCCGCCTGTGCGTGGGTCTCGACTGTGCGCTGCACCTCATCCGTCCGCTGGGTTTCCATCTCTCTGACGATTACATCCGCCGGGCCGGCCTGGATTACTGGCAGCACCTGCGCCTCGCCGTGCACGATTCGTGGCCCGCGTTCCTCGCCGCCGTGCAGCCGCCGCGCCTCTTTTTTCTCAGCACGCGCGGCACGCGCACGCTCTTCGACTGCGCCTTCCAACCGTATGACGCGCTGGTTTTCGGCAACGAGGGGTCCGGCCTGCCGCCCCACTTCTACAGCGATTACCGCGACCGCCTTGTCACCCTGCCCATGCCCGGCCCCCACGCGCGCAGCATCAACCTGGCCAACGCCGCCGCCGTCGCGGCGTACGAATTCCACCGTCAGGTCGGCGACTTCACCCCCAGCCCGGAGACGCCCCCATGCGCCGCACCCACAGCCTGACCCGCCTGTCCTTGCTGCTTCTGCTCGCCGCGCTGCGCACGGCCGCCGCTGAGTATTTCGTTTCGACCTACGGCCGCGACACAGAGGCCGGCTCCATGGAACACCCGTTCGCCACGCTGCGGCGCGCGCAGGAGGCCGCACGCCCCGGCGACACCGTCTGGCTGCGGGGCGGCACCTATACCCAGCGCGAAGAGCAGATCGCGCGCCGCAACAAGATCTGGGCCTCGGTAATCCTGCTCGACCGCAGCGGCGAGCCCGGTCGGCCTATCCGCTATGCGGCCTACGGCGGCGAGCGCGTGATCTTTGATTTTTCCGCAGTCAGACCGCCCGGTTTCCGCGTTTCGGCTTTTCACACAACCGGATCATGGCTGCACCTCGAAGGCTTTGAGATCACCGGCGTTCAGGTCACCCTGACCGGTCACACGCAGTCGATCTGCGTCGAGAACGCCGGCTCCCACAACCGCTTTGAGCGTCTCGTGATGCGCGACGGCATGGCAATCGGCTACTACAGCACACGCGGCGCGAACAATCTGGTGATCCACTGCGACGCCTGCCGCAATGACGACCCGGTTTCGGACGGCGGCCGCGGCGGCAACGTGGATGGCTTCGGCTGCCATCCCGCGCGCGGCGGCACCAACAATGTGTTCCGCGGCTGCCGCGCCTGGTTCAACAGCGACGACGGCTACGACTGCATCAATGCGCACGAACCGGTGGTGTTTGAAGCATGCTGGGCCTTCTGGAACGGATTCGGCCCCGGCTTTGAGAAACGCGCCGACGGCAACGGCTTCAAGGCCGGCGGCTACGGCTCAACCCCGGCGGAACGCCTGCCCCGCCCGATCCCGCGCCACGCGGTCCGCCGCTGCTTCGCCTTCGGCAACAAGGCCGCCGGCTTCTACGCCAACCACCATCCCGGCGGCTGCGACTGGATCGGCAACACCGCCTGCCGCAACGCCAAGGATTTCAGCCTGCTCGGGCGCTTGGCCGACAACCGCACCGATGTGCCCGGCTGCGGCCATCTGCTGGTCAGCAACGCGACTTGCCGGGGCCGGATGAATCTGGTGAACATCGCGACCAACCGCTGCACCCTGACCGAGAACCGCTTCGGCGAGGCATGGCCGCGGCTGGACGAACGCCTGCTCACCGCACCGCGCGCGCCGGACGGCAGCCTGCCCGCGCTGCCGCCTCCCTTCGCGCGCTGAGGCGCTGGCTCACGGGCCGTCGCCGCGGCTGACCACGATCACCCGCGTTTCGGGGTCGTCGGTGAGCGACACGCGCACGTGCAGCGCGTCCGGCGGTATCAGCTCGCCGGCACGCTCCGGCCATTCGACTGCCACCACGGCCCCGGTCTCCAGATACTCGGGGTAGCCGATGGTCAACAGGTCGTCCGGCCCGTTCAGGCGATAAAGGTCCATGTGCACCAGCGTGAACGACGCCGTGCGGTGTTCCGTGCAGACCGTAAAGGTCGGGCTGGTCAGCGGGCGTTTCAGCCCCAATGCAAAGCCCAGCCCTTGAACAAAGGTCGTTTTGCCGGCACCGAGATCGCCGTGCAGCGCGATCACCGTGCCCGGCACAAGCAGCCGCGCGACCTCGGCGGCCACGCGCCAGGTCTCTTCCACCGAACGGACGGTATAGGTTTCCGGGTTCATTTGCTCAACCACGTGATCACCTCGTCCATGAAGCGGTCCATGTATGCGTCCGCAAACGCAGACGCATGGGGCATCCGCACCAGCCCCGGCAGGTCGGCCGCCAGCGGCGAATCCGGCGCGAGCGGTTCGCGCGCGAAAACGTCCAGGCACGCGCCGCGCAGCGTGCCCGTCTGGAGCGCGCGCGCCAGCGCGGCTTCATCGATGCAGTTGCCGCGCCCCACGTTGTAGAGCACCGCATGGCGCGGCAGCCGCGCCAGCCGCGCGGCATCAATCAGCCGGTCCGTGCCGGTGTCGGAGGGCAGCACCAGGATCAGGTGGTCGGCCTCGGGCAGCACGGCGTCAAGCTGGTCGGCCGCGAGCTGGCGGTCGCCCCGGCAGAACCAAGGCGGACGCCGCGCGGGCGGCGTGCGCCGCAGCCCGGTCACGCGCACGCCGAAGGGTTTGAGCAGGCTGCCGATCGCCTTGCCGATATGGCCGAAGCCGACAATCACCGCATGCGACCCGCGCAGCAGGCGCACGGTGCCGTACAGCGCCGAACGCGGCCAGAGGTCGCCCTGGAGCTGACGCGCGTAGGCCGTGAAGATGCCGCGTTCGAAGGCCAGCATCATGCCCAGCACCGTCTCGGCCATCAGCGGACCGTGGAAGGTTCCGTAGCGCACCGTGACACCCGGCGGCGGATCGAGCGGCGAAAGGTCGCGCCCTGCGGCGCTGGAGAGCACCGCGCGCAGGCGGGGCGCGCGCGCGAACCACGCCTGACGGAACGCCCAGGTCACCGCGACCTGCGCCTGCGGCAGCGCGCGCAGGCAGGCGCGCTCGCTGCGGCACCACGTCACGCGCGCCGCGGGAAACGCCTGGCGCAGGCGCGCGATCTGATCTTTGCGCATGCAGAAACAGGGCACCGCCGCCTCTTGGTACACGACAATCGACTCAACCTTCATCTCCGTTCACCTCAATCGGGTGCCGACCCGAACGCCGCGCTCACTCTTTCTTCGATTTCATCAGCGTGCCGCCGAGGTTGTACTGCTGTGGCGGCTGCGGCTGCCCCAAGCCCACCCCGCGCGCCATGAGCCCCTTGAGTTCTTCAAGGTGCGTCGCATACACATCGCGCGGCAGGCAGGCGTGCTTTTTGCAGAGCGATGCCGCCATGCCCACCACTTCGCCCATCATGCCGCCGGTCCGCATCACGCGCACCGTGCCGAGCGCCACATGCGTCACACTGATGTTGCGGCCAGCCATGAAGAGGTTCTCCACATTTTTTGAGTAGAGGCAGCGGTACGGAATCGGATACGGGTGAATCGCCTGGTGCTTGGCGATCGATTTAAACTCCGCACCCGGAAAGTGACGGGTATTCTTGGGGTCGGGATAGTGCAGATCGATCGTCCACGTTGTCACCGCCGTGGCGTCGGGATAGGCGACCCGGCCCACCAGATCCTGCTCTTTCAGCACGAGATCGCCGATCAGGCGGCGCGACTCGCGCTTGCCAGCGACGTAGGCCACCCACTCCAGTCGGCTCTTGGCGTAATCGGCCTTGTTGGCAGAGTGGTTCTTGAGGAACGACCAGTTCGAGAAGACCACCAGCATGCCGTAGTCGCGCACGCGCTCGAACTCGTTGACCTGATGGTAGCTCATGCCGGTTTCCCAGGTCCACTCGCCCATCTTGACGCGTTCGCACGTCTGGTCCGTGAAAGGCAACGCCCATGCGATGTCCGGGAAGGCGACCGGCTCTTGGGCCTCGCGCGAATACCACTGCACCGACGAGCCCATGGTCTGGGAATCGGCCTTGTCCGGGGCCGTCGATTCGCCGGTTTCCTCTTTGCTCTCGCGGCCGTAGCGATACTCGGCGCCGGCCAGCATACCGATCACGCCGTCGCCGGTGCAGTCGGCGACCAGCGGGGCGGTGAAGCGCGTCTCCTGTCCGGTCTCGATGTGCCGTCCGACGACAGCCGTGATGCGCGCGCCCTCTTTCTCAACCGCCAGCGCCCGCGTGCTGAGGAAAAGCCGGATATTCTTCTCGGCCTTGACGGCCTCGATCTTGCGTGCGTCCTCATAATAGTCGCCGGGTTGCGCATTGCCACCGCGGCGCGGACCGATCTCGCTCACCACATCGCCCAGCCGCGGGAAGGGCGGCAGGTTCATGCGTCCGGCCAGATGCACCCGCACCTCCGAGCTGTTGTTGCCGCCGAGCACCGGGCGGTCTTGGATCAGCGCCACCGTCAGCCCGAGCCGCGCCGCCGCGATCGCCATGCAGACGCCGGGGATGCCGCCGCCGGCGATGATCAGATCCACCGCCTCGGTGCGCTGAGAAGCCTTGATCGCCCCCACCGAACGACGGTAGCTCTCCAGTTTGGAGACCTCGTTCTCCGGCGTGAACGCGGTGTCGGTCGTGAGGATCAACGCATCGCAACGGCCGTTGAAACCGGTCAAGTCGTGCAGCGCCAGCCGCGCGGTGCCTTTTTCGAGACGCACATGACCCGCCTCTTGCCACGCCCACTCGTTGCCTTGCGTGCCCAGCACCGCCGGCAACGGTGTGCCGTTAACGTTTACCTTGAATTGGCCTGGCGCGTCTTTCTGCGTCCAGAGCGCAGCCCAGTTGCGCGTGCGCACCAGCACGCGGTAGGAGCCGCGCTCCGGCACCTCCACGGTCGTCGAAGCGTCCGCCACCGGCGTGCCCAGTCCGTGCGCCATCAGAAAAGGCGAACCCATCTGATCCATGAACTGCTGGTCCACCACCCAGCCGCCTTTGTCAGAAAAGGTTTCCGTCTCCACAAACAGCGTCGCCGCCTGCACCGCCCCCGCGCACGCAACCGCAACAGCCCACCCCGCAAAACGTTTCATCATGTGCCTTCCCTTTCTCTCTTCGGTCCCTTTCCCCGGCGTTATACCATATTCCGCAAAGACAGAAAATCGTAAAGGCACGTTGCGCGCAATCGGGGGCGCATCCGTGGGGTTTCTGGTTTCTGGTTTCGGGTTTCAGCAACGCCTCCTTCCTCCCGTTTTCTGTCTCTCCACCGATAGGGTCTTCGCCGGTAGCGGTCTCGCCGAGACCGCCGCAGAGGCGGGCCGCTATCGCCTTCCGGTTGGCGGAGGCATTACTCCGGATCGACCGTTACGCGGTACCAGGCTGCGGGATGCGCGGCGGGGACCTCGATCTCCACCGGCACCACGTACCACGGTGCGGTGCCGCCCTGCGGCACCACGTTGGTCACCTCCTCTGTCGGCGATCCCGGCAGCAGGCTGAGTTGGCGGTACAAGCGGTAACGCCGATCCGCGCGTCCGATCCAGCGCACCGCGAACCCGCCCGCCGTCGGCGTCGGCGTGAGCGCATCAAAACGGAAATAGGCCGCGCCGTCACACGGGTCGGTGCCGCTGAGCACCTCGCCCTCATCATCCATGCCGTCGCCGTCACTGTCGGCCAGCGCGGGACTGGTTTCGCCCGGGTCGCGCTCGCCATTCAGATTGAGATCTTCCTCGTTATCATCCAAGCCGTCGCCGTCGCTGTCGCGCTGCCGGGGATCTGATTCGCCGCTGTCAACCGATCCGTTGAGGTTGAAATCCTCCTGCCCGTCCGGAATGCCGTCGCCGTCACTGTCGGGCACCTCTGGCAGCGTGTCGCCTTTCTCTTCGATGACGTCCGGCAGCCCGTCGCCGTCCGCGTCACGCATCGGGATCAGCGGGAAGGGCTCACTCCAGGCCGACCAGGCACCGTAAGCGTCGCGCATCCGCACGCGCCACGCGTACTCCGCCCCCAGTTCCAGCCACTCGGCCGGAAGCTGCCAGCGGTCCGTCAACGGCATCGCGCCGCTGCGCAACACCACCTCGTCGCGCGCCAACAGCACGAACTCCGCGCCGTCGCAAGCATCGCCATCCGGGTCGCTGAACGGCGTCGCGACCAGCAACGGCGAAGGCCCTGCGTACCCGTGGCTCCCCGGGCGGATACGTCCCGGCACCGCCGGCACCCGGTTCACGCGGAGCGGCGGCGTTGTCGCGGCAACGGGGTGGCCTGCGGCGTCTCTCACCTCCAGGTCAGCCACATAACTCAACACGCCCTCGGGACCTGAAAGCGGAATCTGTGACTGTCCGTTTTGCAGTGCCTGCCAACCGCTCCAGGCCTGCCCGTTGACACGTACCCGAACCTGCATCGGGCCGAACGTGTCGTGCGCCTCCACGCGCAGCACCATCTGGGTGGTCACCGTCACCGGCTCGCCCGCCGGGCCCGCCAGCGTCGCGGCCAGCAGTTCGGGCGGCATGCGGTCGAGCACCACGCGCGCCGACGACTCGCCGGAGAGCCGCCCGGAGGTGTCGCAAGCCTGCGCGACGAGGACGTACTCGCCGTCCACATGCGCCATCACGGTTCCCTCCTTGCCATCGGGCATTTCGACCTGCGGCAGTTCGATCGCCGTTTCAATCACTCCGCCCTTGAGCGGCTCA
>Ga0116141_10000781_pt1 | contig 26204 bp, 17 predicted proteins | sample AD_UKC097_MetaG_FD_89744 | JGI IMG/M metagenome (GOLD analysis project Ga0116141, IMG submission 89744) | Active sludge microbial communities of municipal wastewater-treating anaerobic digesters from USA - AD_UKC097_MetaG | ecosystem: Engineered > Bioreactor > Anaerobic > Digestate | place: USA...
GACATACGATCCCGGTACGCTGGCTCAGGATACGACCTACTATTGGCGGATCGACGAGCGCGATACGACGGGCGAAGTACATCCGGGCACGGTGTGGAGCTTCACGACGGTCGGCTCCGGCATCGGCGTCCGGGCGGAGTACTTCAAGGGCACGGACCTGACCGGCAACCCAGTCGTCACGAAGACAGAGAGTTCGATCGATCACGATTGGGGCAGCGGCGAGGTGGCCGGAGGAATCAGCGACGCCGTGTCCGCCCGCTGGACGGCGGACCTCGATGCCCCGCTGACGGAAACGTATCAGTTCGTCACGACGACAGATGACGGTGTGCGGCTCTGGCTCGACGGCCGGCTGATCATCGACAATTGGACCGACCATAGCAGCCAGGACGACACGGCGGCGGTCGATCTCGTAGCGGGCCAGTTCTACCGTGTGAAAATGGAGTGGTACGACAAGAGCGGATCAGCCGTGGCCCAGTTGTCCTGGCAGAGCCCGTCGATCAGCCGGCAGGTGATCCCGGCCGGCATCCTGCAGTTGCCGGTCCATGCGACGAATCCGTATCCGGAGACCGCGTGCGCACACGCCCCGCAGATCCTCATACTCAGTTGGAGTGCGGCCGATGCTGCCGTGCAGCAGGATGTCTACTTCGGCGAGGACGCGGACGCCGTGGCCGATGCCGACACCACCGCCGCCGGTGTCTACCAGGGCCGCCAGAGCGCGGCGGAATCCACGTTCGATCCCGGCGAACTGGAGTGGAACAAGACCTACTATTGGCGAGTGGACGAAGTCGACAACGCCGGCTCGGGCAGCCCGTGGACGGGTTCGGTTTGGAGCTTCACCACGGCCGATTTCCTCGTGATCGACGATTTCGAGACCTATACGGACGAGATGGACGTCGGCAAGGCGATCTACGAAACCTGGACTGACACCTGGTTCACGAACGATGGGTGCGGCTCGCTCGTCGGGTACATCGACGCGCCGTTCACTGAGCAAACCATCGTTCACGAAGGCCGGCAGTCGATGCCCCTGCGATACGACAACACCTGCTCCCCGCACTATGCCGAGATCGTGCGGGAGTTCTCTCCTGTCCAGGACTGGACGGTCGAGGGGGTCGATACGCTCGTGCTCTACGTGCGAGGCAAGCTGGGCAACGACGCTGCGCCGCTGTACGTCGGACTCGAAGACAGTACGGGAAAGGTCGCCTACGTCCAGCACCCGGACGCGGGGATTGTGAACGCGAACGTGTGGATCCGATGGAGCGTCCCGCTCAGCGAGTTCACCGCCGCCGGCGTAAAGGCGACCCGGATCGAAACGATGTACATCGGCGTGGGCAGCAGGACCAGCCCCGTCGCGGGCACGTGCGGCCAGATCTTCATCGACGACGTCCGAGTGGTCAAGCCGTAGGCCGAACTGGGCGGCGGCGCGATGCGGGACTGATAGGACGAATCGGACCTGTGAGACTGATAGGACCGATGGAACCTCGCGACTGCGCCGCCGTCACTGGTTCTCGGCGCTCTTCAGGAACCTTTGGATCATCAAGCCGCAGAGTCTGTCCAGGCCCTCTGCGGCGCCGTCACCGCCGCGGTTTGTGGCTGCGAGAACGGCAAAATCCTTCTGCGGGGCGACCCACGCGACGCAGTAGTTCATGGTGTTACTGCCATTGTGCGAGAGGGCCGTGCCCCCGGCCCAACCCCGCTCGTGAAGGCCCCAACCCGTTGCATAGTCGCCGCCGAAGGGCGGTTGCTTCAACGGCTCGACGCAGGAGGCGGGTAGCAGACTCGGTTCGCCCCGGATAGCCGCCAGGACGGATTGAATGTACTTCGCCCAGTCGGCCATCGAGCAGTGCACGCGTCCGCCCGGTGTCAGGAAGGGCGGATTGTCACTGAACGGCCCCGGCTCGATCGGGATGAGCTTGTCCCCGTCTTTGCGGTGTGGCCAGAGGGCATCGATCTTGCCCGGCGTGCCCATCGGACCAAACCCGGCGGTGCGCATCCCCAGCGGCTCGAACAGCATCCGCGTCAGGAGCGACTCGTAGTCCTCGCCCAGGACCCGCTCGGCGATCACGCCGGCGATGGTGAAACCCGCATTGGAGTATTCGTACTCCTCGCCGGGCTTGTTGATCGGAGGCTGGCCCAGGACGATCGCAACGACGCGTTCTCGCTGAGCGGCAGGGGCCGTCATTGCCCGAATCTGAGCCAGTAGCACGGCGTTGACCGGCGCGAAGCCGGCCGTCATGGAGGGGACGCCCGCCCGGTGGGAGAGCAGATGCACCAGCGTCACGTCGCGGTAGTCCGGGTGCATCGTGTCCTTCAACTTGGGGAAGTACTCCCGCAGCGGTGTATCCCACCTGAGCTTGCCCTGTTCGATGAGCATGCCGATCAGCGATCCGGTCATTGCCTTCGTGCACGAGCCCAGATGGAACGCATCGTTCGGTTCAGCGGGGACCTCACTGCCCCATCTGCGAACGCCGACCACGCCGAGGGCGTGCAGTTTGCCCTCGACAATCACAGCCGCCCCCAGCGCCGGGAACTTGAATTCCTCCCGCACCGGCGTCAGGTCCGGCCCCAGATCGATCACCCCCGCCCGCAGCGCCAGTGTCGGTCGCACAATCGCGAGAGACACAACCGCTAACCACGAATTCAGAACAGAGCGATGTGTTTTCAAGAGAGCACCTTCATTGGGTTCATCTTCTTCGTGCTCTGCCTGGTGAGACAGTCCTATCGCTTCACGCGGGCGTTGCCTTCCCAGACGCTCCAGATCTCTTCCTCGTCGGCCGGTTGGGCGTAGTCCATCAGCAGTGTGGTGACCAATGCCCCGGTCGCCCATCCGAACTGCACCCACTTGGCGGGCTGCCAGCCCCGGAGGATCGCGTAGAGCATACCGCCGACGAAGCCGTCGCCGCCGCCGATGCGGTCGAGCACGACGATCTCGCGAGGCTCGACCGCGTGCCAGTTGCTCCCCTCGGCCATCAGCGCGCCCCAGCGGTGGCAATTGCTGTTGACTACTTCTCGCAGCGTCGTCGCGAAGACGGAGGCGTTGGGATAGGCCTTTCGGACTCGGTCGATCATCGCCTTGAAACTGTCCATCTTGGCCGCCAGACCTTTGCCGCCCGCCTCCGGGCCCTCGATGCCCAGTGAAAGCTGAAAATCCTCCTCGTTGCCGACGAGGATATCCGCGACGCCGGCGATCTCGTGGAAGATCGCGCGGAGCTCCTTCTCCCGGCCCTTCCAGAAGCTGGCCCGGTAGTTCAGGTCGAACGCGATGCGGGTCCCGTGCTTCTTGGCCGCCCGCGCGATTTCCAGGCAGAAGGCCCCGGTCTCCGGCGACAGGGCCCCGATGAGCCCGGACAGGTGCACGATCTGGACGCCTTCGGCGCCGAAGATTCGCTCCAGGTCGAAGTCCTTGACGTTCAACGTCCGGCCGACCTCGCCTGCGCGGTCGTTGGAGACGCGCGGGCCGCGAGAGCCGTAGCCGCTATCAGCCAGGTTGAACTGGTGCCGGTAGCCCCAGGGACCGCCCTGCGGGATCTCCTTGCCCTCGACATCCATGTGCCGGCCGGCGAGGTCGTCCCTGATGAACCGGGCGACCGGGCTGCCCTTGACGAACGTCGTCAGCACTTTCACCAGCAGGCCCAGGTACGACGAGACGCTGGCGACGTTGGTCTCGGCGCTGGTCGCCTGGATGGTGAACCGGCGGCTGCAATGGAACGGCTGCCCGTTGTCGGGGGTCAGACGAACCCCCACGCTGCTCGGCACGAGCAGGGCATATCGGCAGTCCTTTTTCAGTTCGATGCTCACGAGGATCTCCTTTCGACCGAAACCGGATGAGTTGCCAGTCTGAAATTCGTCCCCATGCATACCAGATCGCGGGAGGAATCGCAACCCTTGCCTCTCTCGCGCCAAGCCGCATCGTCTGGAAGACGATGGCAGGGGCTCCAGACCCAAGCGCACTCCCGAAACTCGATAGGCGTTGTTCGCGACCGGCCGGACTCGGACTGGCACGGGAGGCGAATTCGAGCATCGTTGTGGGATCAGATACGGTGTTACGAGAACCGCATGCCGTTCGTTCGTGTCGACGGCATGTGTCGTGATTGACACCCACGTCTCATCGCCATCGTATGCAAGCGTTGGGGGAGATAGACCTGCGAGGGTCCGGCCTGGACCGGCATGCTCATGCCTGGGTACAGCGACAGTTGTCGAGAGCCCCCCGCGCAGGCAACCGGCACGGCGGAGATCCCGTTGGAGCCGCTTCCTACTGGATCGTCACCGTGCAACTGCCGGCGTAGACGCTGCCGTCTTTGAGCGTACCGATGACGTGAAGTTCCGTCTCGCCGTCAGTGGTGACCGCCTGCAGCAACTCGGTCTTGCTGAACGAGGCCAGGATCTTGACCGAGCAATCCACCCACGTGAAGGCCGCCTGGGCCGTGGCCGTGATGTTGCCGGGCGACAGGATCGGGACATCGGTCGAGTCCCAGTTCGACAGCAGAATCTCCTTTGGCAAGGTGATGACTGCCGTGACCCGTGTGCCGGTGGTCTTGCGCCCTATCGTGGACGGGATAACCGCCAGGGCGGCTTCCACATCCGTGATGACGGGCGTGTCGTCGTCGCCGCCGTCGTTCGGGTCCGTGTCCGGATAGGGCGATCCGATCTTGCCCTTGTCCAGCATGAAGTTATCGATGGTGACGGTCCCCGAGGTGATCGCCAGCTTCTCCGTGGTGACGCCGAGAATGACATAGAGGGGGACGCGGCCCCAGCGATTCTGCATGAAATTGGGCACGATCTGCCACGCCAGCTCCTCGCCATACCCGGCGTCGCCGAGGTAGAGAATATCGTCCCACGCGTCGTAGGAGATGTACAGGGTCACGGTATTCGCGCCCCGACTGATAAAATCCATGTTGGTCGCGTAGCCGTCTCTTGCTTCCCACCAGTAGTTCTTGAATGTCCGGGAACGTCCGATGCCGAGCATGACATAACGGTCTGCGGGAGCGCTGGGATTCGGCGTGAAGCCCAGCATTACCCATCCGCTGGTGTTGCCTCCGGCGTCGAACGTCAGGTCCGCCTTCATCTGGAAATCCTGGCTCGGCTCGATCCACCACTTGTTGCCGATGTATCCGACGCAGGCCTCGTTGGCATCGGCCGGCGTGACGAACTCCAACCGCTTGTTCGCTTCCGTCGCCTTGGTGGTGGTGTCGCTCCCGAACACCTTCCACAGCGTCCCCATCTTGTTGTCGTCGAAGTTGTCCTGTACGACCGCCGTACCTGCCGTGGTTTGGCCTTGTGCGACGCTGTTCAGTCCGCGCAGACCGACGGACACGTGCCCGCCAACGACGGCAACGACCATGGACAGGATGAGACTGCGGCTCATAGTGTTATCCCCCTTGTATTCAATTGAGGGCCAAAGATTCGTCAGGCTCGTTCATTGCCACCAAGCAGTCAGTTCATCACACCGCGATCCTCCGTGCCTCCACCTGCGCGGTTCTCGCGTGCGGGTACGTCTGACCGAGCGTCATCCAACCGACTGCACTGGCCATCCGTGAGGCAACAAGCCAGCATGCATGCTCGGCAGAATCATTGGGCAACCGAACCTTTTTCGGCCGCTCCTCCAGTTAGTAACCGTATTATAGCGTTTTCCAGCCTCTCTGTCAAGCATGGATGTGAGAGGATTCTCCTCTTACGTGGCCAGGAGGTGCTCGCAAGGGGCCGGCGAGGGTCCAACCTGCTGCCGTCGGGTGTATTGGAATAGCCCACCGCCGGCCTGGGGAATTGCCGGCGGCACGCTCCGGACGGGATCGCAAGATGCCTACTCATTGAGTATGAGATTCACGACAGACACGAAGTCGACGATCCCGTCACCCCGGTTGGCGTGCGGATGACTTCAGAAGCGTCAGGTAGTGCGACGGGTCGCCCGTCTTGAACAGTTGCAGCCAGGCTTCAAGGGTCGAGTCGCTGAACACGGCCAGTTTCCTGAAGATCTGGTAGGCGAACTCGACCGGCGCCAAGCCGCCCGCCGTGATGATCAGATCGTCCGTGACGGCCGGCTCATCCTGGTAGAGGGCCTCGCCTCGGTACCCCGTGGCCTTGAGGTAGTCGCGCATGTTGCTCGTGTGTCGGCGGGTGTCGAGCAGGCCGCCTCTGGCGAGGGCGGCGGTCGCTCCGCAGATCGCCGCGACGGGCACGCCCGCGGCGACGAATTCCCGGGCCTTCTCCACGGCCCCGCCGTGCTTGCCCTGGTCCCAGGTCACGCCGCCCGGCAGGATCAACATGGCGCTGTCCGCCGGTCGCAGGGCGTCCAAGGCCATGTCCGGTAACACGGTGATCCCGCCCATGGTCTTCACGGGTTCAGTGCTCTCGCCCACCGTCTTGACCGTGTACCGGCCGGGCTGCAACTGGAACATGGGATTGTTGATCCCCGCCACGGCGTAACAGGGTTCCCAGTCCGAGAGTGTATCGAATACGAATAGATGAACGGTCTGACGCTGCATTATGTCTCACACTGCTCTCAGGGCTTTCGGCCGGATCGTTTCGTGGCGCCGGCCGGCACGAGTTCCTTGACGATGCGGTCGGCGCTGTAGACCTTGCGCAGGGCTTCAATGATCGCCGCCGAGTGGACGGAGACGGCGCGGGCCTGCTCCTCGGTGTAGATGAAGTCCAGGACGAGCGATTGGATGTTCCCGTCGAAGATGATCCCGACGATCTCGCCGTTGCGGTTGACCACGGGGCTGCCGGAGTTGCCGCCGATGATGTCGGCCGTCGAGACGAAATTGAAGGGCGTGTCCAAGTCCAGCCGGCCCTTGCGTTTGAGCCATCGCGGGGGCAGCTCGAACGGATACTGGTTGCCCTGTTCCGTGGCCCGCTCATAGAGACCGGCCATCTTCGTCCAGGGCGCGACCGGTTCGCCTGCCTCCATGTAGCCTTCAACCTGGCCGAACGCCAGCCGCAGCGTGAAGGTGGCGTCCGGGTAGACGCTGGTCCCGTACATGGCGAACCGGGCATCGGCCAGCTTGGCATAGGCCTGGCGCAAAGGCTCCTGCACTTGTTCCTCGTAGGTCTTGCGAAGGGCCCGCGCGGGGGCGTCCACGAGGATCGCCAGTTGGATCATCGCATCGTCGGATTTGCGGATCGCGTCCGGGGTTGCCTGGGCCAGTTCCTTGCGGGCCTCGACGCTCTTGAGCTTCGTGCCGGCGATCAGCCGGGCCGCCTGCTCTCGCGGCGACCTGCCGTCGAGGATCTTCTGCACCAGCGGATCATCCGTTCCCTTCATCTCCACCAGCATGCTCAGCGAATCGGCGAGCGTCAGGGTCTCCAGATCGTCGTAGATCGGGGCCTCGGAGAACAGCTCGAACTTGAGCGATTCGAGGTTCGACTCACGATACTCGCGGAGCCGCTCGGCGTTCGGTACGGCGGATTCATCGGCCAGCCGGATTAGGGTCCGGGCGATGCCGAACAGCTTGCTGCGGAAGGCGGCGCCGTTCTCCAGGAGATCCAGGTCGTCGTGGATACCGCCCCATACCTTCAACACCTCGGCCACGTCGGACCATGGATCGCCGATGGGCTCTTTGAGTTTCGATGCGTTCTCCTGCACGGCCTGACGGAGCTTCTGCTCCTCGGCCTGTTTGCGACCCATGATTGCGGGGTCCTGGAGACCGGCCAGCATGCCGAGCCGGGCCTTGCGGCTGTTCTGGATGCCGAACAGGTCGTCCTGGGCCCGACGGGCGTTTTCGCGACTCTCGCCGCTGTAGGCGTTCAGAATCACTTCCCAGCGAAATAACTTCCGCAGCGCGCCCGGGAATGCCTTGTCGCGGAGGAACTCGATGTGCGTCATCGTGTCGAGCCGGTCGGTCCGGCCCGGGTGGCCCGAGACGAAGACCAGTTCACCGTCGCCGGCGCCGCTCGGGCTCCAGGATAGATAGTGCTCGATCTTGGCGGGTCCGTCGTTCTCGTAAACGCGGAAGAAGCAGATGTCCAGGTCGTAACGGGGGAACTCGAAGTTGTCCGGGTCGCCGCCGAAAAAGGCGATCTTCTTCTCCGGCGCGAAGACCAGCCGGACGTCGGTGTACTTCTTGAAGCGGTAGAGGTGGTAGAGCCCGCCATGATAGAGCGTCACCACGTCGCTGCGGAGCCCGGTGGCGTCGAGCGATTCCTTTTCGACGGTGTTCATCGCGCCCCGGCGGGCCAGGTTCGCCTCGGCCGCGCTCATTCCCGGCGTCACCGCCGCGTTGATCCGTGCGGTCACGTCCTCGATGCTCTGCAGGACGTTCAGTTCCAGGTCCACGCACCGGACCTCCTCTGCAAGCGTCTTGGCGTAGAAGCCGAGCTCGATCAGGTCGCGGTCCTTCGTGCTGAGCTTCTGGAGGCAGTCGGCGCCGACGTGATGATTCGTCATGACGAGGCCGTCGGCCGAGACGAACGAGCCGGACCCACCGCTGTTGAACCGGACGCTCGCCCGCTGCAGGTGCAGGTACCAGTCGTCGTCCGCGGCGAAGTTGTAGCGATCCTTGAGCCGTTGCTTCGGCGGGTCGTTGAACAGCCACATCCCCTCGTCGGCCGGAGCGCCCAGGGGCGACAAACACGTCATTGCGATCATCAGCATGACTCCGTAGATCCAGTGCGTCGTGCGTTTCATGGCGATTGCTCCTTTCGCAAATCGAACAGTCCGATACTATAGCTCGAAGAGGTGATCGGGCCAATCATCAAATCCGGGAATCACCGTCCGAAGTCCTCTCTTGTGGTGACGCAAGCGGACATCTGCTGCTTCACCTCAACGGGCGATATTGCATTGTCCCGCGCGGGACAGATTGCGTATACTGTGTCCGCGTGGACAGATGCTGACGGGCGTCTCGGCGGTGCGCTGGTGAGATGGAGTCTGAGGCGAGACAATCAGAAAGGAGATGGACCATGAGACGGTTGCAGATGCAGTTGTGGTGGCTGGTCGTTGGAGCGGCGGTCATACTCGAAGGGCCAATGTGTCTTGGGGCGGAGTCCGGCGGCGCGGCGAGCGTGGAACCGTCGGTCATCGCCCACTTTCACCTCAGCGGCGTGGTGACGGAAGTCCCGATGGAGGACCCATTCGGTCTGATGGCGGGGCAGATGACCTCGCTGAAGGACCTCGTGGCTCGGCTGGACCAGGCCGCTGCGGACGGGCAGGTCAAGGCCGTGGTGCTGACCTTCGACGGGATGTCGCTTGGGTTCGGGCAATTGCAGGAGGTCCGCGGGTCGATCCAGCGGGTGAGGGACGCCGGCAAGCGGGTATACGTATACGCCGAGGGCCTGAGCACGTTCACCTACGCGCTGCTGTGTGCGGGCGATCAACTCAGCGTCGCGCCGCAGTCGGCTCTGTGGATCATGGGTTTCTATGCGGAGACGCCGTACGTCAAGGACCTGCTGGACAAGATCGGCGTCGGGACGGACTTCATGCACATGGGCGCGTACAAATCCGCCGCCGAGATCTTCACCCGCACCGGTCCGAGCGAGCCGGCCGAGGAGAACCTCAACTGGCTCTACAACGACTGGTACAACTCGCTCGTGCGCATGATCGCGAGATCGCGGGGAAAGACACCCGAGCAGGTTCAAGAACTCATCGACCAGGGCCCGTACCTGGCCGAGCAGGCGAAGGAAAGGGGACTGATCGATTTCATCGAGACGCGGGACCAGTTCGTCGCCCGGGTCAGGAAGGAGATCGAGGGGCCTCAGAAGATCGACAACCGCTACGGCGAACGGCAGGGGCCGCAGGTGAACCTCGCGAACCCACTGGCGTTCTTCTCGCTCCTCGCGGAGATGTTCAAGCCGTCGCAGGTCTCGCACAAGGACGCGGTGGGCGTGGTCTACGTATCCGGCACGATTCTGCCGGGCTACGGCCAGCCCACGTTTTTCGGGGCCACCGATGCCGCCTTCAGCGGCGATGTCAGCAAGGCCCTGGAGCAGGCGGCGAACGATTCGGCGGTCAAGGCGGTCGTCATGCGGGTCGATTCGCCCGGCGGCTCCGCCGAGGCCAGCGAGGTGATCCTGAACGCCACGCGGCAGGTCCTGGGCGCCAAGCCGTTCATCGTCTCCATGGGCGATGTGGCCGCCAGCGGGGGGTATTACATCTCCTGTGCGGCCGATGCCATCTTTGCCGACGAAGCAACCATCACCGCCTCCATCGGCGTCGTGGGCGGCAAGCTCATCACCACGGGCCTCTGGGACAAGCTCGGCATCAACTGGGTCGCCCACAAACGCGGGGCCAACGCCGACATCTTCACCAGCAGTCGCCCATTCGACGACAGCCAGCGACAGGTCCTCGAAGATTACATGCGGAAGGTGTACGAGGTCTTCAAGGGCCACGTTGCCAAGGGCCGGTCCGGAAAGCTGCGAAAGCCGCTCGAAGAGATGGCCGGCGGTCGCGTCTACACGGGCAAACAAGCCCAGGAACTGGGTTTGGTCGACCAGATCGGCGGACTCAAACAGGCGATCGACTATGCCGCGGCGAAGGCCTCGCTCACGGACTATGAAGTCCGCATTATCCCCAAGCCCACGGATTTCCTCACCGAGCTTCTGGAACAGTCCTCGGGTGGGGGCGAGCGGCCCACGGATATCTCGCTCTGGGGCGCATCCGGTCCGCTGACGGGACACCCCACACTGGCGCCGCTGCTCGAGCTGTTGAGCAAGACCGAGCCGCAGCGTGCCCGCGCCCTCCGGCAGGTCCTCCAGCGAATCGACCTGATCCGCCGGGAACAGGTCATCATGATGATGCCCTTCGACGTGGCGGTGTACTGACGTCCATGCTCGGTTGTGACCGGCGGTGATCGGTTTGCCTATTCTCTACAGCCGGTGGGATTTGACTCGCAGCCCCCGCCGAGTTATGATCCGCCGTCAGATGCGGCATGGGGTCCAATGCCGACGACCGAAATCACGGGTGCGGGGGCGAAGCAGGAGATGGAGATCATGAAACGCAGAGCAGGCATGATGAAAGCGGGAATGTTGATTCTTTCGGTCCTGGCGACCGTGATGCTGACGGGCTGCATCTCCAGCCATTCGGACGTCAAGTACGGTCCGAAGGGCCCGGCCGTCGGGAGCGCCACGCTCCGCCAGGTCAAGTGCGGCGAGACGACAAAGGACTGGTTGCTCACCGTGTTGGGCGAACCCACCCGCTCGACGCAGGCAGCCGACGGCGCAGAGGTCCTCGCCTACGAGTACACCAGGAACATCGAGAGCGACGTCAGCTTCTGTATCTTCTTTGATGCCGATGACCGAAGAGAAGAACGCACGGTTTACGTCTTCGAGCTCGAAGACGGCGTTGTGACGCGGTACTGGAAGGAATCGTAACGGACGTATGATTGACAGGGGTTCTGAAGAATGGAGGATCATGCCTGCTTTGGGACGGAAGAATCTCTTCTCTTGATTCTTCCGTCGCAAACCACTACGGCTTGACAGAGAACAGCATTGGTCGATTCTTCAAGGAAATCGAAGAGCGAGATTTCCTTGAAGAATACAGGCCTAATCCTCCATTTTTCAGAACCCCCACCGATTGAAAGGGGAGAACGCCATGGCCCAGGGGAAGATCAACGTCGCCATCGTCGGGTTGGGATTCGGAGCGGAGTTCATTCCGATTTACCAGCGCCATCCGCACGCCAACATGTACGCCATCTGCCAGCGGACCCGGGCCAAGCTCGACGCGGTCGGCGACGCCTTCGGTGTCGAGAGGCGATACGACGACTTCCACTCGCTGATCCGCGATCCGAACGTGGATGCCGTGCACGTCAACTCGCCCATCCCCGACCACGCGTGGATGTCCCTGGCGGCCCTCAAGGCGGGCAAGCACGTCGCCTGCACGGTCCCGATGGCCACGAGCATCGCCGACTGCAAACGGATCGTGGACCTCGCGCGCAGGACCGGCCTGACCTACATGATGATGGAGACGGTCGTCTACGCTCGCGAATTCCTCTACATCAAGGAACTCTACGACACGGGCAAGCTCGGCAAGATCCAGTTCCTCCAGGCCAGCCACCAGCAGGACATGGACGGGTGGCCCAACTACTGGCCGGGACTGCCGCCGATGTGGTACGCGACACACTGCGTGGGCCCGATGCTCGCATTGACGAACGCGACGGCTGAGTACGTCTCGTGTTTCGGCTCCGGCACGATTCGCAAAGAACTCATCGCGGAGTACGGCTCGCCCTTTGCCGTGGAGACCGCGCACATCAAATTCAAGAGCAGCGACCTGACGGCCCGCATTTACCGCTCGCTCTTCGACGTGGCCCGCCAGTATCGCGAGAGCATCGACGTCTACGGCTCGAAGCAATCCTTCGAGTGGACGCTGATCGAGCACGAGCCGCACGTACTGCACACGGCCAAGCGGCCCGAGGCGAAGATCCCCAAACGAGTCACCGCCCCCGACTTTGCGAAGCGACTGCCCAAGGCCATTCGCCCGTTCACCACGAAGGGCGTGTACGACCTGGCCAAGAAGACGCACCTGAGCTTCACCCAGGGCGCCGGGCACGGCGGGTCGCACCCGCACCTCGTGCACGAATTCGTCACGGCGCTGGTCGAGGGCCGCGAGCCGTTCCCGAACGCCCGCCAGTCGGCGAACTGGACCTGCGTCGGGCTCTGTGCGCACCAGTCGGCCTTGGCCGGCGGCAAGATCGTCAAACTCCCGGCGTTCACAGTCGGTTAGTTGTCGCGTGATTATGGACCGTACGCCAAGAGCGAGACTTGTCATGCTGAACGAAGTGAAGCATCTGGCCTGCGACCGAGAGAAACCTCTCGCTCGATGCCCAGATCCTTCGCTATCGCTCCGGATGACAGAATCCGGATCGGGAGCGGGGTGACTTGTTCAGAGAAGGAGAATGCCGGATGAGTATGTTGAAAACAGTGTCGAATGGTCCCACACGCCGGGATTTTCTCAAGGCCGCGTTGGCAGCCGGGGCTGCGCCGTGGTTCGTGCCGGCGCATGTGCTCGGCTCGGCGGGGCAGACGGCTCCCTCGAGCAAGCTGGCGGTCGGTGTCATCGGGGTGGGGGCCCAGGGCCAGTACGACATGCGGAACTTCCTCTCGCAGCCCGATGTCCGCGTCACGGCGATCTGCGACGTGAACCAGCGCAACATTGCCACGGCGAGAGATCACGTCAAGAACGCCTACGGCAGTCCCGACGTGAGGGTGTTCAAGGACTTCCGCGAGTTGAACACGGACCCGACGATTGACGCGGTATTGATGGCCCTGCCCGTGCATTGGCACAGCGTCCCGGCGGCCGACGCGATCCTGCACGGCAAGCACATCTACCACGAAAAACCGATGGGCATGTCGTTTGCCGAGGCTGTTCGCGTCCGCGAGGCAGTCCGCAAGAAGGGTGTCGTCTTCCAATTCGGCACGCAGCAGCGGTCGGACCTGAAGTTCCGCTGGGCCTGCGAGCTGGCGTTGAACGGGCGACTGGGCAAGATCAGGGACGTCCACGTTTCGGTCCCGGGCGGCAAACGCGGCGACTACCTGCCCGAACAGCCTGTCCCGGACTACATCGATTGGGATCGCTGGGTCGGACCCGCGATGATGACCCCGTTCAACGAGAAGAAGCTCGAACGGGACAACCACGAAAACATCAACAATTTCTCGCTCGGCATGATCTCCTGCTGGGGAATTCACCACCTCGACATCGCTCAGTGGGGCAACGGCACGGACGCCACCGGCCCGAGCACGATCCAGGGCACCGGCGTATTCCCGCCCGAGGGGGCGTTCAACACCATCGAGCGGTGGAACGTGCGATTCGAGTTCGCCCGCGCGGCCCCGGTCACGTTCGTTCAGGACGGCACGGAGGGCTTCCAGCACGGCATCAAGTTCATCGGTGAAACTGGCTGGGTCCACGTCGATCGCGGCACGATCACGGCGCACGACGAGCAGTTCCTCCGCGACCCGCAGAACAAGTACGACACGATGGCGATCAGCCTCCCGATCAGCACGGACCACGTTCGCGACTTCGTCGACGCGGTCAAGGGCGGCAAGCGTGCGATTTGCGGCATCGAAAGCGCGGTCCGTTCGGACACCTTGTGCCAGACCGCCTTGATCGCCGTCAAAGAGGGCCGCAAGCTCCGCTGGGACCCGCAGGCCGAGCAATTCATCGACGATGCCTCGGCCAACGCGATGCTCCATCACCGCCCATTCCGCGGCCGGTGGAAACTGCCGGAGGTCTGAGATATTGCCGCGTGTGGAGTCTCGCCCATTTCCTGATCGAGTGTGAAAACGGAGTGCATCGGGCCGGGCTCGGCCAGACGATCGCGGCCGGCGCGACCCCGGCGGCGTTCGAGAAGTGCACCGGACCGATTGAGTCCATCGAGAGACAGTGGTATAATCACCTCCTCGATCTGAAACGACAACTGGCGGGTCAGGTCACGCCGAGTGTGAGACTCAGGCCCGCCGGGACAACCGGTGCAACGGGTTCGTCACGAGATGGACGTTGATGGGGTCACATACTTGAGGGGAGTCATGGCATGAGCAAATCGACTGTGCGTCTGATCGTTGTGCTGTTGTCGGCGGTTGTTCTGGCGGGGTGGGTCCCGCCGAGTGCGGCTCAGGACCTGGGGAGTCTCATGCAGGTCCGGCCCGGGAAGTCCCGGGCGGTGACTTCCTCCGATCCCGATCCGAACAGCAACGCCGACCGGATTCGCTACATCACGCCGGGCGAGACGAAGGTGCTCGCGGACATCAAGGGCCCGGCGGTCATCGACCACATCTGGCTGACCTTCAACGAGGCCCGTCCCAACTGGCTCGAAGCCGGCGGCTCCGCACGGCCCGACGAGATCGTCCTGCGGATGTACTGGGACGACGCGAAAGAGCCGGCGGTCGAGGCCCCGCTCGGTGATTTCTTCGGGGCCGGGTTCGGCCTGCGACGCGAAATCCGCTCGGTCCCCGTCCAGGTCGAGGGCGGCGACGGCTATAACTGCTACTGGCCCATGCCCTTCCACAAGCGGGCCGTCATCACCGCGACGAACGAGGGCGCCAAGAACGTCCGCAGCTTCTACTATCACATCGACTACACCGAGCACCCGAGCCTGCCCCCGCAGACCGCCTATTTCTGTGCCCAGTACCGCAACGAATTCCCGGAGAAGATGGGCCGGGACTACCTGATCCTCGACGCCCAGGGCCCGGGGCACTACGTCGGCACGGTGATGTCCGCCCGGTCGCGAAGTCCGTACTGGTTCGGCGAAGGTGATGTTCGCATGTACGTCGATGGCGACACGAAGCCCACGATTCAAGGCACCGGCACCGAGGACTACTTCCTGATGGCCTGGGGACTCAACGAGGCCCTGTTTCCCTACTACGGCTGCACGTACATGAGCACGGACTTCGAGAACCTCGGGACCGAATACTGCCTGTACCGCTGGCATATCGCCGACCCGGTGCGGTTCACGAAATCGCTGCGATTCGAGATCGAGCACACCGGCTGGATCACCGGGGATGAGACCACCACGGGCGAGACCTCCGGCCACGTCGAGCGCGAGGACGACATGGCGACCGTCGCCTTCTGGTATCAGATCGGCCAGCCGAAGCGGTTCACGACCCTGCCGCCCCTGGCCAAGCGCATGCTGCCCAACCTGGATATCATCATCGAAGGCAAGACGCTCCTGCCGACGGCCAAGCACTCTCCCGGCGTGCTCGAACTCCAGAAGGGCTACGACTGGACGGGCGATGGCCAGGTCCGCTTCATGCCCGCCGCCGACGAGCCCGTCCTCGAGATGGAGTTCGCGGTCGAGAAGGAGGGGTATCGCGGCCTGATCCTGCGCTTCACCTACGGCGAGGACTACGGCGTTTATCGCGTCTTCCTCGACGGCAAGAACATCGGCGAGCCTGCCGACTACATGGTCGGGCAGAAACTCGCGGATTGCGACTTCTACTCGCCGACTCTGCAAGTCAAGGAGAACTACCTGGGCAGCTACCAGTTCACGCCGGGCAAGCACACGCTGCGCCTGGTCTGCGTCGGCCGCAACCCGCTGTCCAAGGGCAGGACGGTCGGCCTCGATTCCATCCGTCTCCGCGAGCGATGGAACAAAAAGCGAAAACCGTTATAATGAGGCTCACCGCAGCCGAGCCCATATGTGCGGGCCGCTGCGGGGGACCATCGTCATGACTGAAGAAGCCGGATTGCGATCACGTTATCCTCTTGATCCATATTTCACTCGGAGGTATAAACACCGTATGGAAAAATCAAAATCACAATCAGTCGTCAGTCCTTCCCGCAGACAATTCCTCAAGACTTCCGGCGTGGCCGCCATCGGCGGTGCCCTCGCGAGCCCCCTGGCCTTCACGCAGAAAGTCTCCGGGGCCCGTTCTTCGAGCGATACGCTGAGAATCGGGCTCATCGGCTGTGGCGGACGCGGTACCGGCGCAGCCGCACAGGCCCTGTCCACCGGCGAGGGCGTAGTCCTGACCGCCCTGGGCGATGTTTTCAAGGAGCATGTGCAGAGCAGTCGCAGGAACCTCGCGGGCAACGAGCAATTCGGCAAGCGGGTCCAAGTCCCCGACGATGCGTGCTTTGTGGGTCTGGACGCGTATCAGAAAGTGATCGACAGCGGCGTGGATGTGGTCTTGCTGGCCGCCCCGCCGGGCTTCCGGCCGCAGCATCTCCGAGCCGCGGTGGAGGCCGGCAAGCATATTTTCTGCGAGAAGCCCATGGCCACCGACGCCCCGGGCGTGCGTTCCGTCCTGCAGTCCGCTGCCATGGCCAAGGAGAAGAACCTGGCCCTGGTGGCCGGCTTCTGCTGGCGGTATCACCTGGCGCGTCGCGCCTTCTACGAGCAGGTGCACCAGGGCGCCATCGGCGCCATTCGCGCCGTCTATGCCACCTATCTGACGGGTCCCGTGAAGCCCATGCCCCCGGCCAGCAGTCGGCCCGCCGGCATGGGGGACGTGGAATGGCAGCTCCGCAACTGGTACAACTTCGTCTGGCTGAGCGGCGACGGGCTGGTGGAACAGGCCTGCCACAGCGTGGACAAGATCGCCTGGGCGATGAACGGGATCCTGCCTCTCAAGGCCGTGGCCACCGGGGGCCGCCAGTTCCCGAACAACGAGGGCAATATCTTTGACCACATCGACGTGTTCTACGAGTTCCCGGACGGGGTTCGCGCCTTCATGGCCCAGCGGCAGATCAGCAACTGCTACGGCGACAACTCGGACTTCCTCATGGGCAGCGACGGGCTGGGCGCCATCAAGGGCTGGAGCGACCCCGTCATCACGGGCAAGCAGTCCTGGCGCTATCGCGGCCCCAAGTCCGACATGTACCAGGTCGAGCACGACGAGCTGTTCGCCTCCATCCGCAAAGGCCGGCCCATCAACGACGGCGTCTGGATGGCCCACAGCACGCTCATGGCTCTCATGGGACGCATGGCTGCCTATACCGGCAAGGAGATCTCCTGGGAGGAGGCCATGAACTCGAAGCTGCAGCTCGTCCCCGACAAGCTGACCTGGGACATGGACCTGCCCATTCGACCCATGGCGATGCCGGGAACGACGGAGTTCGTGTGATTGTCCCGCGGACGCTTGGCCGTCGCTCGTAGCCTGTGACTCGTGACGCGGGGTACGTGAGAGCGTTGCAGCACGATCTGCCGAAAGAGAAGAACGGGGCCCGCGTCCATCCGACGCGGGCCCCGCTTGGCATTACAGCACGCTATCTGTCCATTGCACTACTCAGCCGCGTGCCCGAAACCGATATCGTCGATGAAGACCATACCGGCGCCGCCCGCCGTGGTTGCCGACTTGTCGCCGATGGTGATGACCATCTTCTTGACCTTGCTGAAATTCACGCCGGCGAAATCGCTCATCGGGATTGTCCACCGGGTCCAGTCCTCGGCCGTCACCGCCGTGGCGCTGGTGACCGTGGCGCTGGCGCCCGCGCTGTCCTCGATGGTCAGGTGCATGTCCGCCGCCGCATTGTACTGTGGGTTGTCGATCACGACACCCTGCCAGGCGCCCGCGACGGTGCCCGTCGTCGTGATGCTGTCGAAATGGTAGGTCCGATCCACACCCGCCTCATGCGACGTGACGCACAGACCGATGTGGACGGGGTCGGTCATGGCGATGGCCGTCGTGCCGATCTGCGCCCAGGTCTTGCCGTCCGCGGAGACGTACCCTGTGAAGCTGTCCGCGAGTCGCTGGATCTTCACCCAGTAAGGAGGCGCGACGACCGGGCCGCTGTCCACGGAACTCGATTCCCCGTTGGCCTCCGCTCGGTACTGGAAGCTGGCGCCGTTGCCGCCGCTGGCCGTGATGACCATCATGGCGTGGGCCGATCCGCCGTTGAGGCTGTCGCGAATCATCACGCCGCCCTTCGCCCACGTCTGGCTCCCGGCCCCGTTGCTGACGACGCGGGCGACGAGTGTGCCATCGCCCGTGAGGGTCCTGAAGGCATAGGTGAACTCGTCGGAGTTGTCCCAAATGTCCGTACCTGCACCGGTGACGTCCATCTTGCCTGAGGTCTCGGTGACTTCGACCGTGGTGATCGCCGGGTAGCCTCGAATCCAGAGACCGACCTGGTCCGCGCCGTTGCCGGTCCAGTTCTGAACCGGATCGAACTGGCGCGAGGCCTCGCTGAAGAAGAACTTCGTGGCGTTGTCGTACGACAGGGGCATCGACTGGGCGCCGCCGTGAACGATGTTCTTCTCGGCGAACGGGGCGTCGGTGTATCCGACCTGCGAGCCGCTGGCCTCGGTAGTCACGCCGTCGGTCCAGGTCTGCCAGATGGTTGTTCCCGCATCGATGTCGTCGTTGTAGCTCTCGAAATCGTCGACCGGCTCGAACTCCTGGGCCGTGAAGCTCCAGACATCGCCCTGGTAGGTGCCGGTGTCGCCTACTTCATCGACTCTCCAGTAGTACGTGGTTCCAAAGTCCATGGAGGCGGGCGTGTACTGGTGCTCGGTCACGGTTTCTGCTGCAACGGTTCCCTCGGCCACGGCGTCGGCGTCGGTGCCGAAGTAGACCTCGTGCGAGGCGGCCTCGCGCCCGGGGCGCCAGTTCAGCGTAGCGCCAAGATCGACCTCCGTGGCTTCATCCGCCGGATCGGGCTCGAAGGCCTGCACCGGCGTGTAGAAGAACCGCACTTCGCCGAGGCTGACCATCGCAGTGGCGCCCCAGTTGTCGTTGATCGTCAGTCTGACGTATTTGGCCATGACCTCGCCGAGATCGACGACGGTGTTCGCTGTGTAGGTGGCCTTGCCGGTTCCCTGAGCGAATTCCGGCACGTTCTCCAATGCGGACCAGGTCTCGCCGTCGGTGGAGTACTCGATCGTGACGTCCTTGGCGCCGAAGCCCATGAACTGCTCGAGCTCCGAGTTGGCGTTCCACACCCACAGCTCATGGAGCTTGTAGGCCTTGTCGAAGGTGTACTCGATCCAGGCGGGCAGGCCGCCGGGGGTGACCCACATGGTCTTCAGATCGGTGCCGTGCTGATCGAATTCGTCGAGGCCGGAACCGTCGATCGTCCGGCTGGCGGGCGAGCTGGCTTGCTGAGCGGAGGCCTTGACCGTCAGGCCGGTGATCGGATAGGCATACGGCTCGGCCGTGAAGCTCCAGATTTGGCCTTTGAACGTGGTGTAGTCGGGGGCCCCGTTGACCTCGTCGATTCTCCAGTAGTAGGTCTGGCCGTATGCGAGCAGGCTGTCGGCATCGTACACGGTGTCCGCCTGACTCGGGCTGACCAGGACGCCCCTCGGATCGGACGTGCTGGCGCTGTTGACATCGTCGAGCGACGTCCCAAGATACACATCGTGCGTCACGGCGGATATGCCGGCCGCCCAGCCCAGCGGGGTATCGACGGGAACGTCGTCGGCCTCATGGGCCGGCTTCGGATCGAAGGCCAACGTGGCCGGGACGGGACCCTTGGGAAGGATGAAGTCGGTCGTGGGATCGAAGACGCCGCTGAACGTCGAGAACGCCACCGCGTCGTACTCGCCGCGAAGCTGCCGCCCGCCGTCGACCGACGTGTGGCGGATGTTGCCCCAGGAGATCCACTTCGTGATCGATTGCGGCGAACCGTTGGTGCTCTGGAAGATCACCTCGCCGTCCATGTAGTAGTCGATCGTATTGCCGCCGGCGTAGACGACTGCATAGTGGTGTGTCTCTCCCAGGCCGGGAATCGTTTGAATGTTGTTGTTGACGGAGTCGGTGCTGCCGTTCCAACTGCCGGCGGACAGGCCGTCATGGAAGCGGATGTAGCACTGACCGCCGATATCGATGATTGGGGCCATCGAATCGCTTGCTGTGGTCGGAGTGAAAACCGCCTCGACAATGAAGGACGTGCCGGCGAACGTGGTGGCATTGTGGTTCCAGGCGGACGCATCGAATTGGAAGCTCTCCTGGCCCGCCCCGTCGGCGTCCGAAAGGACGCCCAGACCTCCGGAGACGATCTCCGTCCCGTGGTGGGCCGCGAAGGTGCCGGTCTTGTCGATCTCTCGGGATCCCAGCTCGTAGGACGTGCCCTGAAGCGTTCCCACGAAGTCGACGTAGATCTGGGGCGTCACCTCGGCCGCGAGGCCGACGCCCGTCGAGACGACGCTCGACAGCAAGAAACAAAGAAGCATACGCATCAGTTTTGAAGACATGCTATTCCTCCTCTATGAAACCCTGGATGCTCAAGGATCTGTGCTTGCCCACGCGGCAAGGCGCGGATCTCCTCACTGTAACGCTCAGAGCTGTCTGTCGCCCCGATGACTCCAGACAAATCTGCATGCATGTGACTGATTTTCCATTTGCCCTCCTGACCTGTGCTCCTGCGGGATACACGTTTCATAGTACCCTGGGGATACACTGAATGTCAACGGTCCGGTCGTCAATTCCGGCCGTTATTCGCTTCAGGACCAGGTATTTCTGCATCGAATCCAGGATCGAGCGGTCCTTCGGCGGGGGCGGTCTCCCCACGATCCACTACCTTTCCTGCCTCGCTCCGGCGTGCTCAATGGAGCTTGACTTGGTGTCTCTCATCCGCCATAATGCGTCACGGTTCGGCTGGCCTACCGCCGCTTCATCGCGATCACGAGGCGAGGCGGACGGCCGCACCGAGATCCAGGAGGACGAGAGAATGTGCTTGGCACATTGGGTTCTCCCGAAGCAATATCCACACTGACCGCAGGAAAGGATCGACACGTGGCAAACCAGGAGAGCAAATCGGCGAAAGACCCGGGCATGTCCCTCGGTCGAAGAGCGTTTCTGAAGGCGACGGCGGCGTCCGTGGCGGTGCCTTACCTCATCCCGGCCTCCGCGATGGGCGGCGCCGGCGCCACCGCGCCGAGCAACCGGATCGTCATGGCCGGCATCGGTCTCGGCAACATGGGCAGCGGCGACCTGAGTTCATTTCTCGGCCGCGATGACGTCCAGTACGTCGCCGTGTGCGACGTGAAGCGGGATGTCCGCGACGCCAGGATGAACCAGGTGAACGGCAAGTACAACAGCAAGGACTGCAAAGCGTACAACGACTTCCGCGAGGTCATGGCGCGCGACGACATCGACGCGGTGCATTGTGCGACGCCGGACCACTGGCACGCGATCATCGTGATCGAAGCCTGCCGCAACAAGAAGGACATCTACTGCCAGAAGCCCGAGACCAAGGTGCTGCGGGAAGGTAAGCTGATGATCGACGCGGCCCGGCGCTACAATCGCATCGTCTCCGGCGGCAGCCAGCGCGTGCTCGAGGACTACCGCGGCACGGTCGATGCCTGCTGGGGCGGAACCAAGGGTACGGTCAAGTCGGTCAATGTCAACGTGGGGCCGTTTCCGAAGGAGTGCAATCTGAAGGGCGAGCCGATCCCGGCCGGATTCGACTGGGACATGTGGCTCGGACCCGCCCCGTGGGCGCCGTTCCATCCCTACCGGCAGAGCGGAAGCTACAACATCGACGGGACGAGCTGGCGGTCGTTCAAGGACTACTACGGCGGCGGCATGACCGACTGGGGCGCACACCACTTCGGCGGTGCGACGTTCGCCATCGACGTCCGGGAGATGGAGCCCGAGGAAGTGATCTTCCACAACGACGGCGGCAAGAAGTATGCGACCTGCCGGTTCCCGAACGGCAAGCTCCTCCACCACAATTGCCCGGGCCGGGGCAACCTGGACGTGGAATTCACGGGCGATCCGGTCCCTGCAAAGCCGGTTCCCAGTTACTCCGGCAGCGGCGGCATCTACGGCGACTTCATCGACTGCGTCAAGACGCGACAAAAGCCGTTCCGCGACATCGAGTTTGCGGTTCACACGGCGAACGTGTGTCACCTGTTCCTCGCCGCCTACGAGCTGGAACGATCGCTGAAATGGGACACGGTCAAGCAACAGTTCATCAACGACGACGAAGCCAACCGCCTTGTCGACGTGGCCAGAAGAGAGCCCTGGGTGATCTAAGAACGCGACCGTTTCGACAAGGAGATTCGACTATGACGAGTGAACACATGACCAAGACGACGCTTGCGGCCGGCGTGACAGCCGTGGCCGCCGCTACGGCTGGGGCCCAGACGGATTCGGCCGCGGTGGATCAGGCATTTGAAACGTTGAAGACCTACGACTGGGGCTCGGACCTCGCGACGCTCAAGCCGATCGAACAGGCGATCATCGCCACGGAGAACGACGCCGCGGCTCGCAAGGCTCTGGAGAAGAGGCTCGTGGACACGCTCACCGGCGGCATCTCACGATCCGCGCAGGACTACGTATGCCGCAGGCTTCGGATCGTGGGCACGGCCCAGGCCGTCCCGGCCCTCGCCGCCCTCCTGCCGGCCGAGGAGACCTCGCACATCGCCCGCTACGCCCTGGAACGCATTCCGGACGAGAAGGCGGCCGGGGCATTGCGGGACGCGCTGCCGAAGGTCAACAACAAGCTCAAGTCGGGCATGATCGGCTCCCTGGGCGCGCGTCGCGACACAAAGAGCATCAACACCATCTCGAAGTTCGCCGGCGACTCCGACCCCATGCTCGCCCGGGCGGCGATCCAATCGTTGGGCCTGATCGGCACGCCGGCAGCCGCCAAGGAACTGGAGGAGTTCGCCAAGAAGGCGCCCGACAACATGAAAATGCGGGTGGCGGATGCCCGGCTGGTCTGTGCCGAGCGGTTGCTGGCCGACGGCGAGAAGGACGAGGCCGTCGCCGTGTACAAAGACCTCCGCGGTGACGACCAGCCCTCGTATATCCGGGTTGCCGCCATGAGAGGCATGGTGATCGCTACGACCAGAAAGTGAGGCCACCCGAGGACATCGAACAGGCGTCAGGTGCGAACGGCCCATCCGCAAGCCACTCGCGCCTGACGCCTTTGCTTTTCTCCCTTGCCGCCGCGAAGGAGACGAACACGCGCAGAGGACGAAACCAGAGCACTGCAATCGCCATCAACCCCAAGGCTTGCCACCGGGAGGTTGCTTGCGTCAACCCGAAGCCAGGGAACTCGTGGGCAGAGCACGGAGGCGATCCAAGATCCGGGCAAACAGCTCCTTCAGCGGATATCGATCAATCCGATGGATCGATCCGTCTCTCGCAACAGCAGGGCCCCGCCGTCGGAGGTCAGTTTGCCGTCCTGGAAATCGGCTTGGATGTTCTTGCGTTTGAGGCTTGAAAACAGCAGGGGTTCAGTGGTGCAGTCTGTCATGGAAACGGCCTTTCCGTTGGGGTATGGAATCGGCTACAACTCCTTACCTTGCAAGCAGTTACGCCATTTGCGTACAAGAGAATGACAAAACCAGATGGAATATGCGGGTGATGATCCGCCCCAGGCCCTTGACATGCCTGTCGCATTGTGCTATAATAATTCTTCATAGCGGGCTGGATAAACCGGTGGATGTGCAGTCGTTCAACATGCCGCACGGAGAGTGTTCCGCCATTCGCAGGCGGTTGCCGTCGAGGGTGATTAGAGTACATATATTTTGGAGGTAGACGATGAAGAAGACAGTGGTTTTGTTGTGCGCCGTCGGTTTCGCTGCGGCGGCGTGTCCTGCCGTAGCGGCCCCCATGTATTTCACGGATCGGGCTTCCTTTGACGCAGCCACCGGGGGCGGCTTGGCGTTCGAGAGCTTCGAGGAAGACTTTGACTGGACTCCCGTCAAGGTCTTTGCCGGTTTCACCGTGAGCGAGACACAGGGCGTTGACGCTCTCGCACAGCTTCGATACTACAGCTACCTGCCGGGAGCTATCACCGATGGAACCGGAGCGTTGTGGTACGACGACAACGGATCCAGCATCGGCACGTTCTATGCATTCACCAGTCCCATCACGGCTTTCGGCCTCGATGTCACAACGGATGAGGCCAGCACCGTGACGATCGGGGGCAGCGTCAGCGATTCGCTCGTCCTCGGCGTGAATACGCCGGCCTTCTGGGGCGTGATCGACCCGGCCGGACTGACCTCGATCACGTTCGATGCCAGCGGCGGTCCGAACATCGCCTTCGACGCCTTGTCCTACGGTCAGGCAGGCGGCGTGATCCCCGCTCCTGGTGCATTCCTCCTCGCAGGTCTCGGCGCGAATCTCGTCCGATGGATGAGAAGGCGCAGAAGCCTCTGAGAACAGGCCTCTCGCCTACCAAGGGCTGCAAGCAACAACTTGCAGCCCTTTCTTGATTGCCCTTTCCCGTCACGAAGTCCACGAGGCCAATCGGAGCCTCTACTCGCAGATCACCCGCGGCCAATTCCAGAGGGGACGGATCGCGCCTTCCCTAACGTTCGGACGGTGTATCTGGCATCTGCGTGCTGTAATCTCTTGCTGCTTGCCTCGGTTAGGGGCTGGAACTACAATGACCCTTATACCTTCCGAAATGTGGTACCGTTGATGATCAGAGGCCGACGGGCAATGGCTGGTGCCTCGTGTTGCGGAAGACTAAGGCTGAAGGGGTTTCTCAATGCTATCCAATACACTGCGGTCAGCAAAGCTAGGCAGCGGGCCTGCGCGGATTGAGAATCTACGGGTTGAGAACTACCGTGCCCTTAAATCCATTGAGTTGAAGGAAATCACCCCTTTCATGGTGTTGTTGGGGCCAAATGGCAGCGGCAAGTCCACGATATTCGACGTGTTCAATTTCCTGTCCGAGTGTTTTCAGTTTGGACTGCGGCATGCCTGGGATAGACGTGGGCGAGCCAAGGAACTGAAAACCCGGGGGCAGGAGGAACCGATAATCATAGAGATCAAGTATAGGGAGACACCTCGAGCGCGACTGATGACATATCATCTCGCGGTTGACGAGCGAGGTGGCAAAGCCGAAGTTGTGGAGGAATGGCTGGCATGGACACGAGGTAAGGGGGCAGGCCGGCCTTTTCATTTCTTGGACTACAAATCGGGACAAGGCGGTGCGGTCAGCGGTGAAGAGCCGGATGAATCCGGAAAGCGTGTGGATACACCGCTACGATCCGCCGATCTGATCGCGGTGAACACGCTCGGGCAGTTTGCCGAGCATCCTCGGGTGGCGGCACTGAGGGAGTTCATTACTGACTGGTATGTTTCGTACTTGGCCATTGACGATACACGCGGTCAGCCGGAAGCCGGGCCCCAGGAGCGTCTGAGCAAATCAGGCGGCAACCTTGCGAACGTGATCCAATACCTCAAGGAGTTGCATCCGGAACGTCTGAAGAAGATATTCCATGTGCTTCGTGAGCGTGTGCCTAGGTTGGAGGAAGTCCGGGCCGAGGCAATGCCTGACGGGCGGCTTCTTCTTCAGATCAAAGACGGGCCTTTTGAAGAACCCGTACTATCTCGTTATGTCTCCGATGGTACGCTGAAGCTGCTTGCGTATCTGACGCTGCTGTATGATCCAGAACCGGCACAGTTTATTGGTATCGAGGAGCCCGAGAATTTTCTTCACCCTCGTCTGCTTCCTGAACTGGCCGAGGAATGCAGAAGGGCCACTGAAAGGGCCCAACTCCTCGTTACTACTCACTCGCCCTTCTTCTTGAATGGTATGAGGCCGAAGGAGGTGCGTGTGCTTTATCGTGATGAGAAAGGGTTTACCCGGGCGGTGAGGGCCTCAGATATTGCAGGGATTCCTGAGTTCATTGACGCGGGTGCCACCATGGGTCACCTCTGGCTTGAGGGACATTTTGGACTCGGTGACCCGCTTGTCAACGCCGGTGCTCCTCGGACGAAGGGGAAGTCCACATGAATGTGGAGCACTTAGAGGTTCTAACGGAGGAACTCTCCATGGAAGCATTCCTTCGGGAGGTGCTGCCCAGTATTTTGAGGAATGTCTCCTATGATGTTCACCCCTATCAGGGGAAGCAGGATCTGCTCAAGCATCTCCGTGA
>Ga0116141_10000788_pt1 | contig 26091 bp, 15 predicted proteins | sample AD_UKC097_MetaG_FD_89744 | JGI IMG/M metagenome (GOLD analysis project Ga0116141, IMG submission 89744) | Active sludge microbial communities of municipal wastewater-treating anaerobic digesters from USA - AD_UKC097_MetaG | ecosystem: Engineered > Bioreactor > Anaerobic > Digestate | place: USA...
ACCTGCCTGTGGATGACTTCGAGAGCTACACGGACGACGAGGACGCCGGGACGACGATCTTCCAGACGTGGATCGACGGCCTGACGAATGGCACCGGCTCGTACGTCGGCTATGAGAACGCCAACGGCGAGACGTTCGGTGAGATCTGGGTGGTCCACGGCGGCAGTCAGTCCATGCCATTTGCCTACGACAACACGAAGTCGCCGTACTACTCCGAGACCACACGGACCTGGACGCAGGTCCAGGATTGGACGGCCGAAGGCGTGGACACGCTGAGCCTCTTCGTTCAAGGGGCCGATGACAATGGCGAGGGCACCCTGTACGTGGGCCTGCAGGACAGCACGGGAAAGCTCGGTGTGGTCAAGAGCACCAATGCGACCCTCCCGACAACGGATATGTGGACACAATGGACGATTCCGTTGGCCGATTTCGGCGTCAAGGCCAGCGCGATCAAGAAGATGTCTATCGGGATCGGCGACCGGGATAATCCCACCCTCGGCGGCGCCGGCCTGATCTACGTTGACGACATCCGCGTGGGAAAGTAGCGGCACCCGGCCCCTCTGGGGACGACCGCCTTCGAACCACGTCGATGTGGCGATGAGTACGACGGGGCCCTGGTCTTTGCGACCGGGGCCCCCTTCATTTCGGACCCTCTCTCGAACCCGGCTCGGAATCTCTTCGGCATGGGGCCGCATTTGCCGTGCGACCGAGGATTTCTGTTTGCCACCTCGACCATCCGGCCTATGATAGTACGACAATGAAGTGACGATCCGAAACCAGTGTGTGCACGCCAAAGCCGGGCGGAGCACAGAAAGGGTGGGATACAATGGAACGGATCCTTCGGCGAGACTTTGTGAAGGCGGCAGTGGCCGGCGGTATGACAATGGGCAGCATCCTCCCCCGTGCCTCCGGCAGCCAGACACATCAACCCAGGATCAAGCTCGGCCTGATCGGGTGCGGATGGTATGGCATGGTGGACATTCGCGCCGCTTTCAAAGCCGGCGGCGTCGAGGTACTGGCCATATGCGACGTGGATAGCCGGCACCTGACCGACAGCGCCCAGGAGATCGAGAAACTGCAGGGCTCCCCGCCCAAGACCTTCAAGAACTATCAGGAGCTTCTGGACGTCCCCGGGCTCAACGCGGTCGTCATCGCCACTCCGCCGCATTGGCACGCAATCCCCTTCCTCGCGGCTGTCGAGAGGAATCTCGATGTCTATTGCGAGAAGCCTCTCGCCTACGACATCCGCGAGGGACGCGTGATGGTCGATGCGGCGGCCCAGAAGAAAGACATCATCGTCCAGATCGGTTTTCAGCGTCGTCAGAGTCCCGCCATCCGGCAGGCCTGCGACTATATTCGTCAGGGCAATCTCGGCCGGGTCGTCCAGGTAGACGCGCAGATTCACTACGCCGCCAGTATGCTTGACACCACGCCGCAAGATCCCCCGGCCTCTCTTGACTGGGACCTCTGGTGCGGCCCGGCGCCCAAGCTCCCCTACTCACCTCAGGTCGGGCACTTTGCCTGGCGACTCGAACGGACGACCGGGCACGGACATCTCGTGGACTGGGGAATCCACCTGATCGACGCCGTTCGATACACCCTCGGCGAATCGGTGCCTCGCACCGTGGAGGCCGGCGGTGGCATCTACTACTTCAAGGAGAAGATCACCACGCCGGATATCTTGTCCGTCCAGTTCGACTTCGACACCTGCCCCGTCTTCTGGAGACATCGCATCTGGGGCGCGCAGGAATACGCGCCCGAAGTCGCAAACGGGATATTCTTCTACGGGGAGAACGGCACGCTCTTCGTCACCGACGATCGCTGGCTGATCGTCCCCAAGGACAAGAACAAGGAACGTATTGAATACAAGGCCGGCACCGATATGGCCTTGGCACACATGGCTGAATTCCTCGAGGCCGTTCGCACGCGCAAGCCGGCCGGCTGTTCCATCGAAGAAGGCTACCGCTCCACGACCACCGTCAAGCTGGCCATGATTGCCTACCGCACGGGCGCCCGGATCACGTGGAACGAGAAGTCCGAACAGATCGTCGGAAATCCGGCGGCGGCAGGCCTGCTCAAACGTCCCTATCGGGCCCCGTGGGTGCATCCGTATCAAGGGTGAACAAAGCCTGAAATCTTCTGTTTGCCACAAGAGATGGTGACGCTATACTCGCGAGTTCGCCCGGGATTCCAGAAGGAGGTCAGATGACACTCAGACACAGAACCGTTACGGCATTTGCTGCGGGGACGCTCTGTGTGGCGGCAGCCGCCACCATCGCCGCTTTGAACGAACGCACAGGAGACAGGCCACAGATGAATGCACGGACCAACCGGATACGCCTGGAACACATCGCCTTGAATGTCGCCGAGCCGGCGAAGATGGCCCAGTGGTACGTGGATCATCTGGACATGAAGGTCCTGCGAGAGGGCCCGGCTCCAATCAACGCCCGGTTCCTGGCGGACGCGGGCGGCAATATGATGCTGGAGCTGTACCACAATCCGCCGGAGGCCGTACCCGACTACGCTTCGATGGACCCGCTGATTCTGCACGTTGCGTTCATGGTTGACGACGTCGATGCCATCCGAAGCAAGCTCATTGCAGCCGGCGCCACGGCCGTCGGCGAAATCACCGTCACCCCGGCCGGAGACCGGATCGCCATGCTCCGCGACCCCTGGGGCCTCGCTATCCAATTCCTTCGCCGGGCCGACCCGATGCTGAAGCACAAATAGAACGAAATGTGGCGGAGCATCTCAATGCGGCAGCGGATAGTCATCGTCCTCATGGCCCTTGTATTGGCGGACGGGGCTGACATTGGGAGTTCTCCCCTAATGGCAGACGAAACCGCTGACCTGGTCCGATCCGCGGGGAATGCCGATTCGGACGAAGTCCGCCTCGCGTATTTGCGGGAACTGCGGGAACGTCCCAGTCTGGATCGTTCCCTGCAGCGTGACCTCGACCGCTTCATCCGGGAGATTGAGCGATGGGTCGATGGCAGGTCGCTCGATTACTTCGGCGCCCAGGTGTCGCGGACGATGGACTACGATTTCGGAATATCAGAGGACTCGCCGCTATATCCCCTGACGTACCTCTATCGCGGGCGGATGGTGACGTGGTATGCGCTGGAGTCGGGAGGCGTGTGGAAGATTCCCGGTCGCAAGGAATCGTTCCTCGATGTGGCCTGCGAGTTCTTCGAGAAGGCCGTCAAAGCGTTCCCTGAGAACAAGATCGCCCGGATGTACTTGGGGACGCCGATTCCGAGCGACAGGCAATATCCAGCCGTGGAGGGCGCGCCCGAGTGGGCCGTCTGCCAGCGAGAGGGCCTGGAGCGACTGGCCGATATTATCGAGTGGTGGATCGACAATCGGATGCAGGAAGACGGCCGGTACGGCGGCGGCTGGGGCGACGACTGCGAGATGTGGCGCTGGTGGACCCCGATCCTGATCGGATTCGAAGATGCCAAGATCAACCGGGCCCAGGCGAAGTTCTCGCGGGCGATTCTCTCGCAGACCCACATGAAGCCCGGCTACACGACCAGAATGTCCGACGTCGAACACACGGCCGAGGATTCGGCCGACGCGATCACGCCCATGATGCACGTCGACCCGGACAATCCCGACTGGAGCCGACGGGCCCTGCGTCTGGCCGAACTGATGGAGACCCTTTGGGCCGGCCGCAATGGGCGGGGCTTCCTGCAATTTAGGAGCACATACTTCACGGCCGAGAAGGTGGACCTGACGCCCGCTCGTGCCTGCGACACGGTCTATCATCCGCGAGTCGTGCAACCCACTCTGCTCTATTGGCAACGAACGGGCGACGCGAGCCTGACGAGGCTGTTCGCAGACTGGATGGATACCTGGGTCGATGCCGCCGCCAGGGCCGAACGGGGCAAGCCGGCTGGCGTCATCCCGACCGCAATCCATTGGCCGGAAGGCGGCATCGGCGGGCTCGATCCCAACTGGTGGGACCCGAGGAACCACGGGGAGTACACGCTCTACCGCTTCCCGAGCGCCATGAGCCTGATGACTCACACGCTTCTGCTGACCTATCACATGACCGGGGACGAGAAGTATCTCGAACCCCTCCGGTCCATGGCGAGAATCCGGCTGGCTCACCTAAAATCGCCGCCGAAGGATCAACCTCCTGCCGGCAGCGAGGCATGGTGCGCGCCCCGGCTCGCCGGCCTGTCTGAGGTGGCCGCCAAGTACAAGTTCCTCACGGGCAGAGGGGATTTCGACGCCCTGCTGGCCCGCGAAAAACCGCCCTATGTACGGTATCGCGACAATGGAGACGAGGGACTGCTCGTTGCCGCACTGCGCCAGAACGCCGAGGCACTCCGGATCAACTTCCCCGGCTACACAAGCGAGGTCCGCTACACCGACCGGGTCCTCCGGTTCCCCAGCCTCTTCACCGCCGACGGTATCATCCGGAAAGCGGTCCCCGCGATTCGCTCACCGAGCCCCGGCGTTCTGTACTCCAGCGCGACGGGCGACCCCGGCTCGCCGGACTACTTCCCGCTCAACGCGGTGCGATGGCTGACGCCCCCTCGCGGCATCGCGGCCCTGGTATCCGAACAGAACCGGGATGAACTCCGCGCGCGGTTGTTCCACTTCGGCGAGGCGGGCCGGCCGATGGGTGCGGAATTCTACCTGCTGGCGCCGGGCGCGTACACGCTGACGATTGCCGTCGAGCGCCAGGCCGCGGCGGAGACGATTGAGAAGCAGAGTATCGACGTCGCCGGACGGCGATGCCGGGTCTCGTTCACACTCCCGCCCCGTCGTCCGTGTGTGCTTCACATGAAGCGGCAGGATTGAGCCGGCCAGATCCACGTTCACTCAGAATCGAGGTCAACATGCAGAATCGCACCGTGATCGCACTTAGCGTCATCATCACCGCCACGCCGCTGTTATCAGCCAGGGAGCCCGCGATTTCGTCGGTCCAGGCAGTCTCCACGAGTGTCGGACTATACGAGAAGTTCGAACTCCGGATCGATCTGGATGCAACGTATGCGAACCCCTACGACCCCGAGGAGATCGATTTACAGGCCCAGTTCACTTCCCCCTCCGGCAAGCAGTGGACGATCTGGGGTTTCTACAACCCCTCCGGCTGGTCCCGCCTTTGGATGGTCCGTTTCGCGCCAACGGAAAAGGGCTCCTGGAGCTACACCGTGAAGGTCACTGACCGTGAGGGCACAGCCGAGAGCCGCCCGCGCACGTTCATGGTCGGGGAGTCCCCGCATCACGGGTTCATCCGGATCGCACCGAACCGGCGATATCTGGCCCATAGTGACGGCACGCCCTTCTACGGCGTCGGCCTGTGGTACAATGACAGCTACGAGCTCTTCGGTCAGGGTCAGATCACGGAGAGCGATCTCGACCGGCTCAGCCAACTCGGCGTCAACTTCATCAGCTTCTTTCACACGCCGCTCGAAACGATGGGCACAGGACTCGGCCGATACGATGAGAACCGCTGCGGCCGGCTCGATCAGCTCTTCGAATGGTGCGAGCAACGGGACATCCACATCAGTTGGAACCTCTGGTTCCACTCCTACATCTCCCAGGCCGTCTGGGGCGGCGGCAACGCCCGCTATCGCAACAATCCGTACCACCTCGTGACCGACGCCACCGGCTTCTTCGGCAGCGACCAGGCATGGCGGCACCAGGAGAAGCTGCATCGCTATATGATTGCCCGCTGGGGGTACAGCCGCGCGCTGTTTCTGTGGTTCATCATCGACGAGATCAACGGCACCGAGGGCTGGGAACGCGGAGACAAAGAGGTTGCCGAACAGTGGTGCCGCAAGATGGACGCGTTCTTCAACGAGCACGATCCGTATGGGCGGCCCACCACCGGCACGCAGAGCGGCGGCATCGGTCAGTGGTGGCCGGCGGGTTACAGGATCTTCGACATCGCGGGCCGCGAGATCTACGAAGCCCAGGGCCATCCCATGCCCAAGACCGGCAAGCCCGACATGGTGAACGAGAATCCCCTGCAATCGAGCTACCGCAACTATGCGACCCAGACGCACAATCTCTGGACGGGATTCGAGAAACCGGCCATCGTCGGCGAGTGCGGCTGGGACCACACCTACTACGAGCCCGGCATGCCGGGATACCTGGCGATGTACCACAACGCCGTATGGGTCGGTCTGGCGAACGGGCTGTGCTGCACGCCCTTCTGGTGGGCATATTCCGACTGGCTCAACGACAGCGTCATCACCAACCAGATGCGGTACTTCGCCCAGTTCGTCGAGGATATCGACTTCGCGAGTCTCGATTTTCAGCCGGCCGAGATCACCGCAGGCAACTGCGATGCATGGGCCATGAAGAGTGACAGGCTGATCTTCGGGTGGGTCGTGAACCCGCAGACCAGTGTGGCAAACGAATCGTTCACGGTCTCGGGACTTCGCGACGGCGACTACGAAGTGCGGCTCTATCGCACGTGGCGAGGCCGGTATCTCGACTCACGGACGCTTGCGAGCCGCGACGGCAAGCTCGTCGTCAGCATCCCCGAACTCAAGACAGCGATGGGGCACGCCTCCCACATCGGCAACGATGTGGCCTTCAAGATCGTCCCGAAGTAGAGGCGTCACCAGGTGAACAGAAGGCCGAGCAGGAAGGAGGCTTCGTAGCCGTCATCCACAATGGGGCTGTCCCTGATCTCACTGTCGAGCCATTCATACTGCGCGGCCCCGAGCAGGCTCCACCGCTCGCTGATCGTACGCCGCACAACCAACCGGAGATAGGGATCCAGGGCATTGTTGCCCTCATACGGCGGACGTGTTACGCCCGCATCGAATCGGGCCTCGTCGCGTCCGACCCCGTAGTAGTAATCGACGAGATTGTCGCTCTTGTACCGCACGCCCGCCGAAGGAACGAAGGTGAACCCCGCTTTCTGGAAGAGAATCGAGTAACTGAAATCCAGTTCCTGGCCGTCGTGCCTGCCGAGCAGATCGGTGATACCCGTAATCGCGAAGAGTCCGAAGCCCGTCCGCCAGTTGATGGCGATGCCGCCGTCGATAGACCAGTCGCGATCCTTCATACCCTCCAACGACGAACTGTCATCCTCCTCGTAGCCTCCGAAGCGCGGCTGTATCGTGGGGCCAAGTGACAGACCGTCGGACTTGAACACCCAATACCCTGCTGCAACACCGCGACAGTATAGACGCTTGCCCTCATAGGTGAACAGCGGGATAGGGTACGTGCGGCTATCCAAGCCGATGTAGGGCTGCGAGCGAATGACCACTCCTGCGCCGATGTGAATCGAGGGCTTGTCGTCCACCTTCGCATCCGTCTGAGCCCCACGGCAGCCGGCTGCTGCGATGAACAGTCCGACCAACTGAAGCGCACCGAGTTTCCTGTGTACCATCTTGCCCCACAGACATCACAATCATTGCATCTCGTGCGGTGGCAAGCGAGATGCTGGGGAGGCGGACCGACCCGTCCGGCCCTGAGGGGCCATCTCGACCCGCCCACACTTTGGCTCATAATATCGTCGATGACGCAGGAATGCCACAGAGAATGGTGTACTGAGAAACAACCCGTCAGTCCATACGCGTCGGCGACGTGCTTCTCGCTGCCCTCCACCAGCACGACGTGCGCCTGCCGGTCGTACGGTTCGCCCTCAAGGAGATCCAGCCGCTTCATGTCGTCCTCGCTGACGCCAAAATGCACAACGCCATCGACCCACATGCCATTGTGCAATCTGACGATGACGAGGTAGACATCGCCACTGACCTGTTTGCGCACGAATCGGTGCAAGCGTGCAGGCCGTCTGAGATGGTCGCCACGCACCAATTGCGACCAGACTGCGCCAGACATCAGCGATCCATACGAGAACAGATTCGCGTCCGTCATCGCGGGACAGGCTTCCACACAAGCGGCATGCCCAGCCCAGATGCCGCAAGACTCGTTCCACTCCAGCCGGAATGCGACAGACACTCTTAACCGCATTATGGACAATGGCTTGTGGATTCGCCGAACGAATCTGGCAAGTATGCCGATCTATGGACAGACGTAGACGCAGTGAAGTGAATCTACAAGACTGTACCGAGAACGTAATCTTGCCGCGTTTGCCTATGGGATCTGGGCAGTCTCCACCAGCAGCCCCATGGAGTTGTATCCGCCCAGCGTCCCTTCGGTGACGCCGTCGGGGAGCGTCGCCTCCCAGGTGGTCCAATCTTGCCACGAGATCGTGAGAGCCGTATCCGCCTCCATGTGGCGGATCTGCTGCACGTTGATCCATGCCTGGCCACTGAGCGTCTGTCCGGACCTCGCCAGAACACGGAACGGGACCTGGGCCGGCACGGCGGACAGGACCTGCGCCAATACGTTGTTGTGCCGGCTGCCGATGTGGCCGAGCCAGCTGTTCCAGGACTGCTCGGGAAGGAGCCGCGAGTACTGGGACACCCAGTAGGTCATGTACTCGCGGTTGAAGCTTACCGACAAGAAATCGTACACGTCCCCATAGAAGGCCCGGTTCCAGGACAACGTCTGTGTGAGTTTCCCCAGTGTCGAATTCGATTTCAGCGACACAGACGAGTTGTAGTAGTCCAGATCGTGCAGGAAGAACACCATTCGGTCGTCGGTCGGGCGATGGTAGAATAGGGCATTGTGGGCAGAGCCACTGATCCAGTTATCCGAGACGCCGACTGTGGACCCGATGGCAAACGCCCGCAGCCACGACGGCACATCGAGATACTGGTCGGCCGCTTGCTCAAACGCCGAGCCACCCAGCCCCAGCACGCTGGTCATCCGGATAATGGGCGTGTAATCGTCCTGGTCCCGGTTGTTCTTGATCAGGAAGTGCCAGCGGTATTTCTCCTTGTCTTCGCCAAGGTAGTTCGAGACACTCAACCCCTGAACACCGCCGCCTTCCTGCGGGATCTTCAGACCCTCCGGGTCGCCTCCCACGGTCGCTGTCAAGGGATACACGAGCTCGTATTCGAACAAGGTCCCGTCGCCGCCGGCCTCGCCATAGGATTCCTCGCAGTACAAACGGTCGTACCTGGCCATCTGGACCTCGACACCGCTGCTGTGCTGGTCGCTCGGGGCAATGATGTAGCCGAGATCGTGGTACTTGGAGAAGCCGCCGTACCGATTCATGGCCGCATGGACCAGCATCTCCTCCTGCCCGACCTGTTGTCCGTTGGACCGGTCAAAGCCAAGTTTGTCATGGACGCCTCGGAACAACTGCTCCGGGCTGAATGAGATGGAGAACCCTATGCGGGTCGGCTTGGGGCGGCCATGTTCGCTGCTCTTGAGGCGCACCCCCACGTCGTAGTAGGCCTCCTGCTCATTGTAGATCAGCGTGGCGCCGATTCCGTCATTGCTCATCAGATTCGTGGACTGGTACAGGAAGTCCCGCTCATCGTTTCGCATAACGATGCGGTAATTGTGCACGCCTGTGGTGCGGGCCTTGCCGTCTTCCACCCGGTACTGCGCGAAACTCTCCGGGCCGGCCGCAGGATACCATGACACGTGTCCCCCAGAGTCGATCGCCTCGACGAAGAACTGTACGAGCGCCCCGGAGCTGTGAGCCGGGATCACGCCCTCGTATCCATCCTCCGTCGCTTCCATCTCCACAACGTGCCAGGAGTACCCATCCTGGCGATACCACAGGGTCATGGAAATGATCCCGTCGGGGTCCTGCGCCCGGACGGTTACGAGCACGTGATCGCGTAACGTGGGCACCGTCGGGCTGTGATGGAGGTCACTGCACGTCGGCCCGACGTTCGCTTCGTAGCGGCTGTTGCGACGACCGGGTGTCCCTGTCCGCTGCGGCACGGGCAGGACCGTCGTCAACGGCAGCCGATTGAAGAACAGTCGCGTGTTCAACAACGGGCAACCGGCGATCCAGCGGGCCCGGAACCGAATCTCGTACTGCCGGCCGTTCTGGATGGATCGCCCGTTCGCCAGGGTCGTCTCAGCGTGGTTATGCATATGCTCGGTCGGCCCGGTGGCGATCAAGTGCAGGACCGGATTGACCGGGTCTTCCGGGTCGGGCTCGACCCGGGAGTGACGGTGGTTGCCGATGATCCGCCAGGCGGCGGTCCCACTGAAGACATCGCCATTCTGCAGTAACTCGACGGCCGCTCCGTCCGGGTCCTCAGTCACGTGCAAGTCGTCGATCAGGATCTCGCCCTCATAGAGAAGACCCATGACGAACTCCTTGTACAGGTTGTCGTCGCCCACGGGGCTTCTCGTCGCCACGCCGCGGTAGGAGAACTCCTGCCAGGCTGTCCGCGAGGATTCGTCGCTGGCGGCCCACGCCGATCCGACATTGTTGTCGGCACGGGGGTCGCGCAACTCCATGCTGCACCCGCCGCCATCGGCGTAACCCGGCCAGGAACCGCCGTCATAGTAGCGGACTGTGTCCACCAGATTGCCCAGCGCATCGGCCAGCACGATCGTCTCGCCGGAATTGGAGAGCCTGCCGGAGAAGTCCCCCAGGATCGGGACGTCAGGATACAATCCGCTGAGATAGTCCGCGTCCTTGGCCACCACGAGATAGGCACCGGGCACCAGGAGAGTCCCATCGGGGATTGTGAAACTGACCGCCTTCGCCACATGCCAGCCCGACAGATCGATGGTCGTGTTTCCCCTGTTGTAGAGTTCGATCCAGGTCGCGGAATCCGCGTCGTAGTCGGGCTCGGCGGCCGTTTGCGTCTTCTCCGTTGCCTCCAGTTTGGGCTGGACCAGCAAGTCGCTGCTGGAGGCGCCGGCGTTCAGCCCCTGGACGGCAAGAACGTTGCGGCCTGCCTTCAGCAACTCGACGCCTCCGGGAATCTCCGCCGACTGGAACAGCAGGGCCTCGCTGTCGTCGTGCGCCGCCGTGGCCGCGGCGTTCCATGTCACCGGCTCCGGTGCGTTGGCCCTTGCGATTTCGACGCCGTTGAGCCAGGCGACAAAACCATCGTCATAACGCATCGACAGGACCACCGACTCCAGCCGTGATGGATCATTGACGTCGAAGGGAATCCGCGCGAAGACAGAGGTCCGGCTCTGGTACATCTGCGAAGTGTCCGTACCGATGTAGGTTTCGTACCCCCTTTGCGTCTCATAGCCGATCCCCGTTGAGCCACGCATCCATTTCGAATCGTCGAAGGGCTCGGCCCCTCCCCGCCAAGTGGCATTGATGGAATCATCCTGGGGAACCAGAGTCTTGGCCGGCGCGACCTCGGGGATCAGAATCACCATGTCAGCTGGTGTGTCGGACGCCGGCAGCGTGATGGGGTGATACGTCATCTCGTTGATGACGACATCCGTGCAGAGATCGACCCGGTTTGAAGTACCGAAAGTCACCGATTCCAGGGCATACCATGCGTCGGCTCCATCGGGGTACCGACCTCGGGCAAGATCCGTTACAACCGCTGCATCCGATACAGACGTCGTACCCTGCCACAGGAAGAGCCGATCACCCGCCACGGGAACGACCCCGAAGTCCGCGTTGGAGATCACATGGGTCCGGCCCGGTTCGAGGGTCACTACCGGCAGAGCCCAGGACGCGGAGACTTCCCCATCGACCGCCAGAGCATAATCCTGGAGGGAGATAGCAGCCAACCCGGTGCAAATGAGCTCGATGCGGAAGCTGTTGCCGCCGGGGGCATCAATCTCGTTGAATCGCAGGGATCGATCCTGCCTTGGGGCCGTGAAATTCGCTGCGGCGGGGGTGCCCCCAACCTGGTCGCTCCAAGTCCAATTCGTGGGGTCATCCACCCCGCGCATGGGCTCGATCCGGGCCAAACTCACACCCGATCCGTCCGGGGCAACCGGCCAGTCGCCGTCGGTCCCATATTCGACCCGGTTCAGGAGCCGGCCGCTGTTGTTGACCAGACGGATGGTCTCGCCGTCATTGGAGAGCCTCCCGGAGAACGGCCCGAGAACTCGTGCTCTGGCGGCCGCCTGGACCTGCAGGCCCGCCGGGTCGGAGGCGATAACGAGATAGCCGCCTGACTCGATGATGGTCGCGTCTGGAAAGGTGTAGTCCACCGCCCCGGCCAGGGACCACCCGGACATGTCGATATCGATGCCCATCTGGTTGAACAGCTCGATCCATTCCGGGCTCCCGTCCGTCGGGTGATACATGATCTCATTGACGACAACCACGCTGTCGGCCCAGCCCACGGAACACAACGCGAGGAAACACAAGAGGAGCCGGATGCTGTGATGTCCGGATCGCCTGTTCATACCTGCCACTGAAGATCCTCCTGCCAATGTGGGCAACTACACCCACCACCAATTATAGCAGAAACCAGCCTCAGATGGCACTACTTATTGTTCAATTGCTCGAAACACCCGGCCACATTCGTGCACTTGGTGCCGGTGTCACCGCCGATGAGGACAGCCGTACCGACGCTGACAAACCCCTTCTGCCTGGCCTCGTCGGTAATTCGGACCCGCTCGCAGGGACGGTCGTCTCCCATCTGCCAGAGACGGCCTCCTTCGTTCACGATCCCGATGCGTTTGAGCTCCAGATCGATGCGATCCGGATAGACCGTCCCGACGAGATAGCTCACGTCCGGGCCCGCGCCCGGCAGACCGCCGTGGGTGACTTGGAGAACGCCTTCGGCCTGCATGCAAGAAATCACGCGGACCTCGCCGCAGAGGTACAGGTCGGCCCCGTGCTCCTTCAGGCACTGCCAGAAAGGAGAGTCCCTGCCGCCATCGAGGGACAGGTACGCGGAGGACTCCGAGGGGACTGGGCCGAGAACCGGTACATGTCCCATCGCGACGATGTGCTGGACGCCGGGATTGTCGGCGATGACGCCCTCCAGCCATTCGAGTTGCTCGCCCGTGACCTGGGGTACGATGTGCCCTTGAGGCCCGCTGCCCTTTTCGAATACGTCCAGGGCGGTGAAGAGCGTATTCTCGTGAATGAACCAGAAGGCCGTGCCCCGCATGCGAAGCGGACCGTTAAGAGGCATGCCGAGATTCTTCTGAAACTGGCGGCGGAAGGTGTTCGCGAGCTTGGCCTTCTCCTCGGGCCAGGGTGCACCCCCGATCTCGTGGTCGCCAATTGTGGCGTAGAACTTCAGCCCGTGGTCCTCCATCCGCTTGGCCCAGGCCCCGTAGTAGGCCTCCGCGAACTTCTCGATGCAGTCCTTGTCGGTCCAGTGGCCCATCACCAGATCGCCCGGGACCAGGACGAATTCAGGGTCTTCGGCCTTGATCGCTTCGAGCACGTAGTCCAGCGTATCCTCCCAGCCGGGCTGCGGGTACGCCAGGTCGGCACTGACGAAGTCGGGAATGCTCACGAATCGCCAAGGCTGCATGGTCGAGACGCCGTCCTTCGGCACCTCGATCCCGGCCGTCCAGAGAATGCCGTTGAGGACCAGCTTGCGGAACGGCTCCATGGACCAGTTCTTGTGGAAATGCCCACCCGCAAAACCAAATCCCCGGCCGCCGTTGGGTCGGGTGTAGGCCCAGGAAAGGACCTGGTCCTGCGGGTCTCGCGGCGGCAGCTTGCCCGTCAGGATCGGGACCACGTTCGCATCGTTCGGACGCAGGCGGATGTCGAAATACCATTCGTCCTCCACCACATATCCGCCGCAGCCCCGCGTGATCGGGTGGCCATTCACCACGGGCGTCACCTTGACTTCGTTGATGGGATTCTGCGACAGGCCCACCTCGTATGAGCCCCCCATCCAGTCGAGGAAGTCCGGCAGCGCGCCTTCGGGCGGATCGATGGAATAGTGCAGGAAGGCAACCCCCTTGCCCCGTTTGGCGAGTTCGCGAATCTTCTCGATCCGGCCCGGCACGGCCAGCGGGTGGTGCTCTCGCCCATCGGCGAAGAACACGACCGCATCGACGCTGTCCAGCATGGAATCGTCTTTCGGCCAACCGTCGTTGTGGGTATCGATCTGCGGCGGGTCCATGTTTCTCGCGTGCACCAGATAGTCCTTCACAAGGGCCGCGTCCTGGTCCCAATCGTGGAAGCCCTCGCCGTGGCTCGGTTTGGCGGTGAGAAACGCGATCCTCTTGGGCCTCGTCTCGGGCACAGGCGCCAGCCCCGCCGCCCAGGCGGTCCCTCGGCGGAACAGCTCCCCCACCGCGGGCCCAAAGGCCTGGACATCGTGGCCCAGGGGCGAGTGAAACACCCGGCCCTTGCCATACTGCAGGACAAAGGCCATCGCGTAGTCCTTGCCGTCGACCTTCGATTTCGACTCGGCCAGCACCTGGATCGGGATATTCCCGGCCAAGCACGTGTACAGTTCGTCCACCGTTTCGAAGGACTGCAGTCCTCGGGTGATCGGATGATCCATGTCCGTCATGCGGACCTCAAAGGCCCCGTGCGGATCGTGGCCTCGCAGATTCGGATCGTAGACCCGCCCGATGAGCTTCTCGAACTCCGGCCAGCCCTGGAACGCCCCGCAGGCGAAGTGCACGGCGACGAGGCCGCCGCCTTTGCGAGTGAACTCGACGAGGTTCTGCCGGGCCTTCTCGCCCGGATCGGGGGTCTCCCAGTTCATGAAGTGTAGTACGGCCACGTCGTAGTCGGCCAGCTTCTCCGTCGCGAGGAAGGCGGGCATTTCGACCACATCGACCTTCAATCGCGAGTCCTTCCTCAATTCGGCGGCAAGGGCCGGGGCCGTCTCCTGCCACTTGTGGCCCGGGTAGTCGATCCCCGTAACGATCACAACCTTGCGAGTCTCGCCTTCCTTCGCTCGGATGCAGGGGCTCACGCCCAGCACGAAGAAGGCGACACACCACCCCAACGACCACGAGTGCAATCTGTGTTTCATGTCATCCCCTTGGACAATCGGTGCATGCGGCACACTGCTCAATGTGGTTCTTCCGACGCCGACAGGCTACCAGAGGAATCACGAGAACACAAATGCTTCCTCGATATGGGGGATCAACGCTTGAAGACCAGCCGGCCGTCGGAGTAGGTGCGGAGGACCTTGGCCTCACGGATTGCATCAACCGGGCAGGTGAGCAGATCCGTATCCAGCACGATGAAATCGGCGAGTTTGCCCTTCTCCAAAGAGCCGATCTCCTTGTCCATGAACATCGCGCGGGCGCAGTAGATCGTGTAGAACCGGATCGCCTGCTGGCGGCTGAGAGCCTCCTCGGGGTGCAGTTGTCCCTCGTACCACTTCGCCCGGCGGGTCAAGGTCGTCCACATGCCAAGGAAGGGATCATAGGGATTGATCGAGCGCAGCGACCCAACCTTCTGCATGTGGTCCGAGCCCCCGGCGGCGATGCCACCCGCATCGAGGATGCTCCGCAGCGGCTGGAACCAGCGGAGCCGTTCGTAGCCGAAATGACCGGCCAGGGTCCGCGTATCGAGATAGAGCCAGGCGGGCTGGACCAGTGGGATCACTCCTAGATCGACCACCTTCTGCACGGTCTCGGGGCTCATGAAGTTCGAGTGTGTAATACAGTGTCGCATGTCGCGGATCGGCATCGTCCTGCTCAACTCCGCGTAGACATCAACGAGGGTCTCGACCGCGCCGTCCCCCACCGTGTGGGCCGTGAACTGCAGGCCGCACTTGGTCGCGGTGTGGACTATCGGCAGCAGCCGGTCTCTTGGAACGAACAAGACGCCTCGATAGTTGGGGTCGTCGATCGCGTAGATCTTGCTGACACCCCACGGCCGGGTCATGTAGGCGCTGCCGGTGAGCATGCCGCCATCCAGATAGGTCTTGATGCCGATCACGCGAAGCATTGGCCCGCCCTGGCGCAACGGATGTCGGGCCACCTTGCGGATGTTCTTCTGGATCTCGTCCATCGGACCGATGGTTTCGACGTGGTACTGCGCGGCAATGCGGATGGGCAAGTCGTGTGCTTCGAGCATCTGTCCGTAGAGATCCAGGTTCTCCTGGCCCGCGTCGCCGTCACAGATGGCGGTAATGCCTACGGAACTGTAGTCGCGAAACAGCGTCAGAAGCCGGTCGTACCGATCTCGCTCGGTCGCTTCACGACCGGATTCGCGGCTCTTGATATACCGCGTGCAACTGCGGAGGATACCCGTCGGCTCGCCCGTCTGTGGGTCCTTCTCGATGTACCCAGGGCCGCCGTCCGTGACGCGAAAGTCCCTATCGATACCGCTGAGCTTCAGGGCCAGCGTATTGAGCGAGGCATCGGGGCCCGTTCGAAAAACGCAGGGGTGGTTGGGGGCAGCCTCGTCCAACTCCGCACGGGTCGGGTATCGCTGCTCCCGCAGACGCGTAATGAAGACCTGCTGGAGCACGATCCACTCGCCGTCCCCAAGGGACCGGGCCCGCATTCTCAAGTAATCGAGCACGTCCGACACCGATTCCATATCGGGGATCGGGTGGTCGAATTCGGTCATCGCGGCATCACAGGGGTGGACGTGCGAATCGATCAGGCCGGGCATGACCATCTTGCCGCCGAGATCGAGCAGTTCCGTGTCGTCCGTCTTGAGCCGCAGGACTTCCTCATCACGGCCGACGGCGACAATCCGATTGCCCTCGACGGCCATCGCCTGATGGACTGAAAAGCCGGGATCGACCGTGACGATCCGGGCGTTGTGAACGATCAGTTGCGGCGCGGCCGCACACGGGGCCGTCGCAAGACCCAGGAGAACCATGCTTGCATACCTCATGACAGGCTCCTTGACGTTGCCCCCAGGATACCGCGATTTCGTGCAATTTCAACCGTCCCGGAGGCGTCTGATTCCTCAGGTGTGACTTGAATTCGATAGGCCCGGCGGTTACTATGGTGGTCGGCGAGCGGGGACGCCCGCTTTGCCGACGGTCGGAACGGATAAGGGCTTACCGAAAGGGACGCAATATGGCACGGTCAAACGGATCAGGCGCAGGAGAAGGCACCACACGGCGTGATTTCCTGAAGGCTTCCACGACAGTGGCCTCGGCCACCGCTCTGGGTGCGTTGAATATCGGGGTCTACGCCGGGGGCAGCGACATCATTCGCGTGGGCATGATCGGCTGCGGCGGGCGCAACAGCGGGGCCGCCGACCAGGCCCTCGCCGCCGACAAGGGCGCCAGGCTGGTCGCCATGTGCGACATCTTCATGGACCGGGTCAAAGCCGTCCGCGAGATGCTCAAGGGCAGGAAGGCCGATCAGGTCGTGGTCGACGACGACCACTGCTTCGCCGGCTTCGATGGCTACAAACGAGTGATCGAGACATCGGACATGGTCGTAATCGCCAACGCGGCCAAGTTCCACCCGCTGCATTCCCTCACCGCCATCCAGGCGGGCAAGCACGTGTTTGTCGAGAAGCCGCACGGCATCGATCCGCGGGGGATGAAGGTCATGAAGCAGGCGGCCGATCTGGCAAAACAGAAAGGTCTGTGCCTGGCCTCCGGCCTGCACAGCCGTCACCACGCCGGATACGCCGAGACCGTGCAGCGAATCCATGACGGCCAGATCGGCGACGTCGTGTCCATCGAGGAGAACTTCCTGCGAGGCCCCTACGGCGTGATCGACCGGCGGCCGGGCCTTTCCGAGGTCCAGTGGCAATGCAGCACGCAGTATCACTTCCGGTGGCTGTCCGGCGACGATGTCATTCAGTCCCTGGTCCACAATCTGGATCGCGCCAGTTGGGTGATGCACAATCAGGTTCCCGTGAAGTGCCATGGCCTGGGCGGGCGGTCATCGATGACTGAGCCGATCTACGGGGACGTGTTCGACCATCACTCCGTGGTCTACGAGTTCGAGAACGGCGTCCCGATCTACGCCTTCTGCCGGACGACGACCGGATGCTACGACGAGTCCTCCAGCGTTGTGCTCGGCAGCAAGGGCAGAGCGGACGTCACGGGTTGCCGGATCACAGGCGAGACGAACTGGCGGTGGACCGGCCGGAGCGACCCCTATCAGACGGAGCACGACGTGCTGTTCAGGGCGATCCGCGAGGGCAAGCCCGTCAACGATGGCTACTACATGGTCCCGAGCACGACGATCGCCCTGATGGGGCAGATCTCCTGCTACACGGGCAAGGAAGTGACCTGGGAGCAGATCAACAACTCCGACTTCTTCTACGAGCCCAAGCCGGAAGACTGTTACGACGAGATGATCCCGCCCGTGCTGCCGGGGCCCAACGGGAGCTACCCCGTGCCCTGCCCGGTCGGACGCAGATGATATAGGTGCCGGTGTGCGCAACGCACCCCACAAACGCTATCTTGAGGAGAACAAGACGTGAAAAGAAGTATCCTGTTGACATGTGTCGCTCTGCTGATTTGTGGCGCCGGGGTCCTGGCGGTCGCTGCCGCACCGGCTGGTGAGAACCAGGCCCCGAGGAAATACACCGAGACGATCACCGCGAAGGACGGGTCGAAGCTGTCTCTCGACATGGTCCTGATCCCGGCCGGCGCGTTCACGATGGGCAGCCCCGCCGGCGAGGCCGACCGTGCCGAGAACGAAGGCCCGCAGCGGCAGGTGCAGGTAGACCCGTTCTATCTGTGCACGACAGAGACCACGATCGATCTATTCCTGGCGTTCTATCATGAGACCGGGACCGCGAAGAAGGACTTCCTGGAGACCGAGACCGCACAGAAAGACGAGCAGACCAAAGACGGCGTCAATGCGATCACGGGTCCGACCCCGGTCTACGGCGACATGACAATGGGCTTCAGCAAGAAGCACCCGGCCATCGGCGGAACCTGGTTCAATGCCATGACGTTCTGCCGCTGGCTCTCGCAGAAGACAGGCAGGAACTACCGGCTGCCGACGGAGGCTGAATGGGAATATGCGGCCCGGGCGGGCACGACCAGTCCCTTCGGCGTAAGCGAGTCCGAAGAGGGGCTGCAAGACTATGCGTGGTTCACTGACAACGCTGATATGGAGCCGCACGCCGTCGGCACAAATAAGCCCAACGCCTGGGGACTCTACGACATGCAGGGCAACGTCCGCGAGTGGGTCCAGGATTTCTACAGCCCGACGGCCTACACGCTGCCCTTCAAGGAGAACCCGGCCGGGCCGAAGGATGGCAAGGTGCACGTCGCCCGCGGTGGCTTCTATGACAGTCCCGCCTCCGAGCTGCGATGCGCCGCCCGGGCCTTCGAGGAAGACTGGTGGCGGATGAACGATCCGCAGATCCCCAAGAGCAAATGGTGGCTCCCCCAGATCGATTCGATCGGCTTCCGCGTCGCGTGTGAGGTCCCGAAAGGCAAGTGATGGGAGCAACACCCATGTTTGGCAATTCTGCGAAGCGTTGGGCCATTGGGACCATTGTACTGATATCGCTCGCCGCCGGTCTGGCTGCCGGCGGCGAGACGCCTGCGCGGCACGCCTTCACGGCGGGCAACCAGGGCGGGTACACATTCGACACCGGCGTTCTCCGAGGGACGCTCCGCCAGGACGGCAAATCACGCGGCCTGTCCTCTGTCGTGCACGTTCCCTCCGGGGTCAGACTCGACGGCAGCGTCGGGATCGCAGGCCACTACCGCGTCTTCACAACGAACAAACGCTATGGAACCGCCGCGTGGGATTGGCCCAGCACGGCCGAACTGCAACCTGACGGAAGCCTGCGGACCATCTGGCCGGCCGTCCAGGACCGCCCCTTCGAGATGAGGGCCCTCTACCGATGGGCGGACCCGCAAACACTCGATATCGAGACAACAGTCAATGCACAGGCGGACCTGAGCGGTTTCGAGTCGTTCTTCGCCTCCTATTTCGACGGGGCTTTTGCCTCGCCCTGCGCATACGTCAGTGAGAACCCTGACACCGGGGGCAAAACGGGTTTTCTGACCGCGGGAGAATCCGATGGCGCCTGGCAGATGTTTCCCCGCCAACCCGAGGTGCTCTCCATCATCCGCGACGGCCGATGGCAAATCCTACCTAACCCTGTGGACTGGGCGATCAGACCGCGGCTGGCGGCCCCGATTGGCCTGCGACGCGACACTACCCACGGCCTGACCGCAATCGTCATGTCGCCAGCGACCGATTGTTTCGCGATTGCCACGCCATACGAAGGCGAAACCCACTATTCGCTCTATGCTTGCCTCTTCGGCCGGGACATCAAAGCGGGCGAAACCGCGACCGCTCACGTCCGGCTTGTCATCACCGAGACCATCCCCGACGCGCAAATCCTCGCCCTCTACAAGAGTTACCTGCACACCCTGGCCGATCAGGCCCAAGCGGGAGACGGATGAGGGGCCACTCCCGCTGGCCGAGGGCCATGACGGCCGAGCGGACCTCCTGAATCACACACGTACGGCCAGCGAGCCGAAGACCCTGCGATTTCGGTCCGGCCGATTGAGATCGAGCACAACCAAGTCAGTCTCCGACACCGCTTCGAGGATAGCGGCCGCAACGTCATCGTTCAGAACCACCTGCACTTGCGACTGAGCCGAGGTTTCATCCGTAACGAGGCGGGGACCATAGGCGCGCCGTCCGCGTGCGTTCCTGCTCTGCAGTGGAGGCCGGCAACACGAGCAGGTATTGAATCATCAAGTCGCCGTCTACACGCCGATGCAGCCCGTTGAGCAACCGGGCATGGGGAGTATTGTGTACCACGCGTCCTCCGATGAGCAGCAGGACCCGGCCGACGCGCGGGGGCGTGATGCAGGCGGCCAAGCCAAGAGCACCGCACAATTCACGGATGTCGACGTCGCGTTTCTGAGTTGGGCAGAAGACCTTCACATTGCCGTGGTGGCCGGTGACAGAACCATTCCGACATTCACACGTCAGGTGAACTCCAACATCAATGTCGCTCTGCTGTCGCAGATCGTGACGGTCTTACTGCCCTCATGGAAAGCCTTGCGTCCGGATGGGACCTGCTTCGAGAATGAGGGCATAGAACCCGACGTTGAAGTCGGCGCAACACCCGAGCAGCTTGCGATCAGCGATCCCGTACTGGAGGCCGCCCTGGCTTGGTTGCGCCCGAACGAACGATGAGACTCAATCATGCCGCAGGGCGACGACCGGATCGACGCGCGCGGCGCGGCGGGTCGGGTAGATCCCGGCGAGGAGACTGACGAGGATTGAAAAGACGATGGCACCCAGGCACAGCCACCAAGGGAAGTTGAAGTAGGCCATGCGAGGGGCGCCCTGGCGGGCCATCAGGCCGTTGATAACCTCGTTGATGACGAAGCTCACTGCGCCTGCGAGCATCAGGCCAAAGCAGCCGCCAAGCAGGCCGATGGCCCCGGACTCGAACAGGAAGACCCGCTGCACGTCGCCGTCCGTGGCCCCCACCGCCTTCATGATCCCAATCTCGCGGTATCGCTCCAGAATCGACATCACCATCGTGTTGACGATCCCGAGCGAAGCGACCGTGATGCCGATCATGCCGACGGCCAGCAGGAACATGTCCATAATGAGAAAGCCGATCCGCATTTCGTCCAACTGGTCCATCAACGTGAACGTGTTGTAGCCTCGCGACTCCAGTTCCTTCTTGACGGGTGCGATGTACTGCGGCGATTTGACTTTGACCGTGACCGACGAGTAGTTCGCCGCTTCGGCGGCCGGCTGGTAGAGATCCCAGATGTTCGTGAATGACAGTTTTCGCATGTCCCGTGCCGCCTCAGGTTGAATGTACGCATCGCTCATTCCACCGAAGGGCAGCCGCTCGGCCACGCCAACAATCTTGAAACGATAGGTCTCGCGGGCAATTGGCAGCCCCTGCCCCCCCGGGGAAAAGGCCATTCGAAGCATGTTGGTCAGGCCCAGGTCCAGGCTCAGTGTGACAACTTCAACCTCTTTGCCCAGCCCCTCGGCCGGTTTGTTCACACCCAGACGGCGCAGGAGGGAGTCGCCGACCATCATTCCGTTCGGCTCGTTCGGATCGTAGCAGCGCCCGGCGCGCAACGGTATCGGTCCTGAGCGGCAGATGGCGGCCGACAGCACCTGAACCAGGGTGAACTGCTCTTTCGGGCCGAGGCGGATCTGGGCCGGAAAACGCAACTCCGGGAACACCGTCTCGACGCCTTCGATGGTCCTGGCCTCGTCCAGGAACCGAGCGTCCAGCTTGATTGTGGCGTGATCGTTCGCGTCCACGCGCGCCGCCGACTCACTCGTGCCGCCTGCATCATCCGGATCGTCCGGATCGAAAGACGGAGGCCGTGCGCCACGGCCCGGTGCGGAGACAACGATGTTGTTCAGCACGTCCACCTTATTGAATTGGTCGGTGATGTTCCTCTGGATGCCTTGGCCGAACGCGAACATGCAGACCAGTGCGCCGATCCCGATCACCACGCCGGAGGTCGTCAGAAACGTCCGCAGCTTCTTGCGCCACAGATTGGCGCCCGCCTGCTCGATGTAGTCCGAAATCCGCATAGGTCGCGAGGATGATAATTCATCACAGGATACGCAGCAAGTGGATTCTGCCGATACAGGTCCAGATCGTGCCTCGCGAAGACATGTGTCGACGCAGGGACGCGGGGAGTCTGCAACGGCATTCCCTCACATATGCAGCCAATCATCCACGGCCTGGACCAACCTCGGCCTGAGTCGTTTCGACGACCAGCGGGGATTCGCCGTCGGTCACAGCCGTCTCCTGTAACGGTGCTTTGGGCGGCAAGAGCAGCTTCCTCCATGCCAGGAGTCCGGCGCAGAAAATGCCCGCATATACCAGAGAGTTGGTGATCGGGGAATGCCTCCCGGCATAGTGCTTCCTGTGAAATAGGTACATGGCACGGTAGAACTCGAAGGCCGCCTTCCTCGTGTTGTGTATCGTGGAACCTCCCTTATGATGGATGATCGTTGCTGCGGGGTAGTACATCACCTTCCAGCCCGCCTGCCGAGCCCGGAGACACCAGTCCAGCTCTTCGCCATACATGAAGAACCGTTCGTCGAGCAGGCCGATGTTGCGGACCGTCTGCCTGCGGATCATCAGGAACGCCCCGGAGACAGCACCGACTTCGCACGTCTGGTCTGCGTTCAGGTAGCTCAGATTGTATTTGGCGAGTGTCCTGCTGTTGGGAAACAGCCGGCTCAGCCCGATCAGGCGAAAGAACGCTGTTCGGGGCGTCGGGATACTCCTGCGGCAGGCCATCTGAAGCGTGCCATCCGTGTTCAGGACCTTGCAGCCGGCAATCCCCACTTCCGGACGGCCTTCCATGTACCGCATCACGCGTTCGACCGCATCCGAGATGACTCGGGTGTCCGGATTGAGAAGAAGAACGTACTCCGAGCGACTCCGAGAGATCGCGAGATTGTTCGCCCTGGAGAAACCGACGTTGGACCGATTCGCAATGACCCGTACGGAGGGAAACAGCGACCGAACCGCCGCGACACTCCCGTCACACGAGTCGTTGTCCACGACCCATATCTCGAAAGGCACGCCATTCGCGCCGGCGTAGATTGACTCCAGACAGCTTCTCAACAACCGCGAGGTATTGAAGTTCACTATGACAATCGATATTCGAGGGGTCTGCATAGATTAACGGTAGGCATACCAGCCGATACCCTCATAAGTCCATATATCGGAGTACCTGGTCTGAAGGTTGTCTTTCTCCTTCTGGCCGATCGTGAAGAGATGATACCGCAGGCTTCCCGACCAGAAACGGTACACCGGGGACGTGTCTGCGGGCTGCCAACCCGCGGGGAAGGCATAGAAAGATATGCCTTCATACCGCCACCGCCCGTCATGGCTCTCCCGGAGCGCCTGCACTTCCGTGGGCTGGATCGTATAGAGGTACGCCCGGAACTCCGGTGAGTAGAACCGGTACACAGGGCTGAGGCCCGCGACGCGGCTGTCGGCAAATACGTAGCTGTCTGCGCCCTCGTAAATCCACGTCTCGTCCTGACGAGCCAGGAACGCATCGCGTTCTGCGCAATCGACAGTATAGAAGTACCGCCCATGGGTCGCGGACCAGAGCCGGTGGAGGGATCGGAGTGACCCTCCGGCCGCACAGGATATGGGCTCGCGTGCCGACGCATTCTGATACACTGTCGTCTCGGCTGCCACAGAGACGCCACGAGTCTCCAGCCTGTCGGCCACGATTCTGCGATACCGTTCCACAAGCGCGTTCTCCGATGCCAAGCCGGAACCGGCAAGAACATCCCATGCTCTTTGACACTCGCCAGCGTTGAAATAGACAGCAGCCAAATTACATGTCGCTTCGGCGAATCTGGGGAAGATATGCAACAGCTTTTCGTAATAGTGTATTGCCTGATCGCGGTCGCCTGTCACTTGATAGCATGTCGCAAGATTGTTCAGCACGTGAACATGGTACGGATGGTCAGCAAGGGCTCGCCTGTAATCGTCGAGCGCCTCGGAGTACTTGTTGGACAGAAAATGGCTCTCTCCTCGATACCACATCAACGGCGTCGAGGTCGGGTCGAGCGTGGCAAAACGAGAATACGCCTCGTCCACCTCGGCGATCACGGTGCGATAGTCCCCGGCCGCTCTGGCAGACAGGGCATGCCGGATGTGATGCTCTGCGTTGAACCGTACGTAGCCGAGAACTGTCACGGCAGGGAGTAGAAGAAGCGAGAGAACCCAAAGACCACCAAAGACTGGAAGCCGGCAGGGCCTGGCGGAAGTGAAGTTCCGCTGATAGACAATGTGAACGACGGCCACCATGAGCACCAGAAACACGGAATGCAGTACTCTTTCCCGCGGAAAACAGAACATGGAGATGACGAGGTACCCCGTGATCCCAAAGAACATCAGGAGAGAGAGCAGGCTGTCGTCGCCGGACGTGCGGTGCCGTGCAAGACGCAGGAGATAGTACAACAGAACGACGAAAATGGATACGTAGAAGCAGAATCCAATCACGCCGGTCTCTGAGAGCACCCAGAGAGAGTCATTGTGCGGGCGCACACAGAAAACCGTCTTGAACCAGTCGGGAGAAGAACCCTCCGGGATACCATAGGACGGGAGAGCGATCTTCCAGTTGCCGATCCCCACGCCCCACATCCAGTGGTCGCCGATCATCGCCAGGGTCTTCTTCCAGATCACCAGCCGCTGAATGATCGATTCCTTGTCGAAGGCCGACTGCCCGAGGCTCATTCCCGAGTGTATCCGGAGACTCAACAACCCCGCGCTCCCTCCCAAGACAACAATGACAATCAGGAGCTGACACGCTCCACGAAGAAGACGCCTTCGGATGTCTCCGGAGAAACGCATTCCATATCGACGGACCCTCAGCAGCCACAAGGCCGTTGTCAGGATACCTGACACTGCGAGGGCGAGCCATACAGCGCGCGTCCGGCTCAGCAGTATGGCCATCACGATTGCGCCCGTTGCCGAGACGCTCGCCAATCGCCAGAAGCCGCGAGATCGCAGCCCCACATACAGACAGTACGGAAGCATCAGAAACAGAGCCGAGGCAAACAGGTTCTTGTTTCCCATGGTTCCAGTCATGGCAAAATGGCGGAATGTACTGACCGAGTTGTAGACGGCATACTGATGGAAGCCGATGATCGCGAACACCATGGCAGATATGACAACAGCCTTGCCGAGATCGAGAATACAGGTGCTCTTTCGGCCCAGAATGATGATCGAGACAAGCAGAAACACGACCGACATGAAGACTTTGGCGCTATCGTAGAGCCCCTCTCCCAGATTAGTGGCCTGCAGGAGAGAGACCAGGCACGACAAAAGATAACCCAGAAACAGAACGAGCACACCATGACGCTGAACCTCGCGATGCACGAGTAGAGTCCCCGTCGAGGCCTGTATCGAGAAAGAAACGAGAACCACGAACAGTACAATGCTCCATAGGAGAAACCTCGGCGTCAATCCCGGATCGATGGTCGATCTGGATGCCAGAAACGGCATCACCAGGATCATGGCGACAACGACGAACAGAAAGTCGAAGACAGGAAGACACCGACTCAGAGTCTTCAGCATCGTTCTGGGCATCTTGCTTCAGTCCCTCGGCAGCAATAAGGGGCATACACCTTCGGCCCTGCTTGTACAGAGGCTTTCTGCGCTCCTCAACCGCGTCGCCTGCGAGCAACCGAGTACGCCACGTCACCGACGCCACAGATGCACTCGCGACATACCTCGACCTCTCAGCCCCTCCAGCGAAATCGAAGATCCCCAAGCAAATAGAGCCTGCGAGCCACCACGGCTCATGTGCGCCGGAGCGGGAATCCTCTACGCCGCGCGGCGCCGCCGGAACCAACCCAGAACACCTATCCCGACGCTGCCAAGCACGAGGGCACCGGGCGTGGGGACGACGGCTTGAACCTGGATGTTGTCGACTCCCAGGATCGACT
>Ga0116141_10000792_pt1 | contig 26005 bp, 16 predicted proteins | sample AD_UKC097_MetaG_FD_89744 | JGI IMG/M metagenome (GOLD analysis project Ga0116141, IMG submission 89744) | Active sludge microbial communities of municipal wastewater-treating anaerobic digesters from USA - AD_UKC097_MetaG | ecosystem: Engineered > Bioreactor > Anaerobic > Digestate | place: USA...
CGCCGAATTCCGGCGAGGAAATGCCCAGCACCCAGTTGCGGCTCACCCCGAAGTAGTCCTCCATGATGCTGCCGTCGGTGTCATAGATCACCCAGAATCCCCGGCCGTTCTGCGCGCCGATGAAGTCACCCGCGTTGGCGCCGGTCACATCGCTCACGCCGGTCATGGATTCGATGGTGCCCTGGATGGTCGCGGCGAAGGTGGCCGTCGGCACGTTCGACCACTGCTCGAAGGCGGCGGCGGTCAGCTCGTTCCCGCGCTCCAGCGTGACGAAGGGCGTGACTTCATCGAAATCGAAACTGAAGGCGCCGCCGCCGTCGGCGTAGACCGGAATCGGGCCGTTGGCCATGTTCCACACCACCGGCTTGAGGGTTCCGGTTTCGTCGGAAACAATCAGCGGCCCGGCCGCCTGCGCGGTGAAGGCGGTGGCCAGCGCGCAGGCGAACGCGGCGCGGCGAAGGATCAGGCGGCTCATCGGATCACCCCCCGCTCGATCATCTGTTCCTTCACGATGCGGCCGATCAGCCCGAGCAGGGCGGCGGTTCCGACCGGGCCGTGCGACTGGAGCAGCGCCTGCTCGTCCGCGCTGAGCGCGTTGGGCGAAACGGTGATGTTTTCGAACAGTCAGGCGTTGTCGTAGACGTTGGACAGGCGGTCATTGACCCGCGTCAGCTTGCCCTGGGCCAGACCGGAAGTCGTCTGCAGCCCGGTCTTGGCCGCCGGGTGGTAGAAGAAGGCCACGACGCATTCGTTCTCGCGCCACAGCGGGAATTCCGCCGGCGTCACCATCAGCAGGCGCTGGCCGTTGGGCAGAGTGCGCGGCTTGATCAGACCGAACTGGCGGAAGGTGTAGTCGCCCGGGCCGACGCCGCCCTTCGGGCTGACGCCCACGGCGATCGTGACTTCGGTGTAGGGCATGCCGTTGGCATCCACGCCGTCGCTCACCTTGCGCACCGTGCCGGCCACGATGCTCTGGGAACTGGCGATCAGCTGCACCAGGTTCTGCCGACCCGCAGGCGCGTTCGCCCCGGCGATCGGCACCATCATCAACACCATGGCTGCCACTGCAGACAGCCGCTTGCACCACGCGAACGCGCCCATGAAGACTCCTGAATGGTTGAAGGACCGCCGGAACGGCCTCCGCCGACGGCAGACTGAACCCTAGTTTTCCCATGGATTTCATGCAATTGGGAGAAACCCTTGGTTTCCTTAGGGGATTCCCCTAGGGAAGGTCTGATCAAGACTCCTCCGTCGTTCCAGCGCAGGCTGAATCCATTCTTGAACAGCAACATGGATCCCGGCCTTCGCTGGGATGACGACATGTCAGCCATGCGCGCCCGACCGGGCCGCTTCCGCGCTTTCCGTATAATTCCCCTTCTGACCTTTCGGAATCCGCCGCCTTGCACGAGAAAGTCGCCGAACTGCTGGACCTGCTGCGCCTGGAGCGCATCGAGGACACGATCTTCCGCGGCCAGAGCCGCGACATCGGCACCCGGTTCGTGTTCGGCGGACAGGTGCTGGGCCAGGCGCTGAGCGCGGCCCAGCGCACCGTCGATCCGGCGCGCCAGGTGCATTCGATGCACGCCTACTTCCTGCGCGCCGGCGACATCGAGCAGCCCATCGTCTACCTCGTCGACCAGACCCGCGACGGCGGCAGCTTCTCGGCGCGCCGGGTCACGGCGGTGCAGCACGGCCAGCCGATCTTCGTGGCTTCGGCCAGTTTCCACATTCCCGAGGCCGGTCCCGAACACCAGCTCTCGCCGCCCGAGGTGCCGATGCCCGAGGACCTGCCCGAAGGCCCCAATCTTTCCGCCGAGGAACTGGCCCGCCTGCCGGCCAAGGTGCAGCGCTGGCTGACCAAGCGCGACGCCTTCGAGTTCCGCCACGTCTATCCGCGCAACGAGCTCAATCCGACCAAGCAGCCGCCCTACCAGCAGATCTGGTTCCGCCTCGCCGACCGCATCGACGACGATCCGGCCCTGCACCATGCGCTACTCGCCTACGCCTCGGACTTCCACCTGATCGGCACCAGCACCCTGCCGCACGCCGTTTCCTACCTGCAGCCCAATGTGCGCATGGCCAGCCTCGACCACGCACTGTGGTTCCACCGGCCGCTGCGGGTGGACGAATGGCTGCTGTATTCCTGCGACAGCCCTTCGATGCAGGACAGCCGCGGCCTTGCGCGCGGCAGCATCTACACCCGCGACGGCAGGCTGGTGGCTTCCAGCGCGCAGGAAGGGCTGGTGCGCGTGACCGGCAGCGGCGGCTGACGTGCGCAAGGTCTTCAGCTCGGTCCGGCTGGAAAACGCCGAGGGCGTCGCCGCGCTGCTGAACGCGCAGGGCATCCAGACCCGCATCACCAACGGACGCTCCTACAAGGGCAGCCGCCGGCGCGGCTTCTCGTATCGGGAAGGCTCGCAGCAGGAAATGCCGGAAGCCGCGGTCTGGGTGGTGCACCCGGACGACCAGCCGCAAGCGCGCGCGCTGCTGCGCGAGGCCGGACTGATGGATTCCACCCGCGACAGCTACCTGCCCGAATCGACCCTGCCCGCCGCCCGGCCGCGCAGCGCCGCGCAGAACGTGGCGCGGGTGCGCGTCTTCCTGCTGGCGACGATCGTGATCGTGCTCCTGCTCAGCGTCTCGCGCGGCTGTCGCCACGAAGCGGTTCCGGACGCGCCGCAGCCCAAACCCGCGCCCGAAAGTCACATCGTGCCCGTCGATCTGTCCCTGGACTGATCCTCGCATCCGCACCGTCCTCCATGAACCGCGCCGAAGCCCTCAATCTCCTGATCGACGAACACCTGCCGGCCGCACAGGCGGGAGATTCCGGCGCCTACGGCCGCATCGTCAGCGGCTGCCAGAACGGCATCACCGCCATCGCGCTGGCCATCACCCGCGACGTGCCGGCCAGCGAGGACATCGCGCAGGAGGCCTTCCTCAACGCCTGGACCCATCTGCCGCGGCTGCGCAACCGCGCCAGCTTCCTGCCCTGGCTGCGCCAGATCACCCGCAATCTCTCGCACGACCACCTGCGCCGGCGCCGCAACGAGCGCCGCATCGACGGCGACCTCGACGACATCCTCGCGATGGTGGCCGATCCCGCGCCCGACGCGCCCGAGCACCTGGCCCGCCAGCAGGAAGAAGCCATCGCGGCCGAGCTGATCGACGAGCTGCCCGAAGAAACCCGCGAAATCCTTCTGATCTACTACCGCGAGGGCCAGTCGTCCAAGCAGGTGGCCGAACTGCTCGGCATGCAGGACGCGGCGGTGCGCAAGCGCCTGTCGCGGGCGCGCATGAGCCTGCGCGAGGACCTGCTCAAGCGGCTGGGCGAATTCGCCCGCGCCACCGCGCCCACGGTGGCCTTCACCGCGCTGATCCTCGCCGGCCTGAGCACCACGCAGACGGCCGCGGCGGCCGGTGTGGGCGCCGCCCCGCTGGCGGGAAAGCTGGCGGCGCTCAAGTCCGGCCAGCTGGCCGGAATGTTCGGCCGTGCGGAAATAGGCTCCGTCCTGGCGCGCGGCGGCGCCAGCCGCCTGATGATCGGCGCGATCGGCGGCATGGTGTTCGTGCTGATCCTGGGCGTCGCCACGGTGTTCTTCGGCGTGCGCCGGCACTGGATCACCTCGTCCGACGAGCAGGAGCGGCGCGAGCTGGCCTGGTTCGCCGCCACCGGCATCCTGGTCGTGCTGGTCTTCACCTCGCTGATGGGCGCCGCCGTGCTCAGCGGCTCGGGCCTGCTGCCGAGCCTGAGCCTGGTGGGCATGATGGCCCTGCTCGGCGGCATGAATCTGGTCTGGCTGCCGCGCATCCTGCGCCGCCGTCACGAGCGCGAGGCCGAGCGCGATCCGGTCACGGCATCCTTCAACCGTCGCGCCGAGCGCCGCATGGCCTGGGCCGGATTCGTCATCGGCGTTCTGGCCGGCGCCAGCGGCCTGCTGTTCGGCTGGTCGAGCAATCCGCCGATGTGAGCTGGCAACGGTCGGTTCGACCGCGCTGCGGAAGGGTCACGCGCTCGGAACCGGCTTGCCCTGCTCGGCCAGGGTGAGCGCGACGCGGTTGCGCAGATAGGCCGGCTGCAGGTCTTCCGGCGCCAGCCCTTCGCCGCGCGCCAGCGCGGCGGCGGCAAGTCGGGCGACGTCGCCGGCGCGCGGCAGGGCCTGCGCGTCCACGCGCGAAAGGCCTGCGCCCAGGCGCGCCGTGAGGACTGAATCCTGCGCGGAAAATCCCGTGCCCACGCCCACGCGCGCGCCGGCGTGCTCCGCTGCAAAATCCGCCGGCGCCAGCACCCGCTCCTCGCCGAGCCGCGCCCACGCGCCTGAGGCATCGCGCGCATGGTCGGCCAGATAGACCTCGCCCATGCGCGCGTCGATCGCCGCCAGCACGCCGGTGCCGGTGTCTCCGGCGGCCTCCAGTTCGCGCATCGCCGGCAGCGCCAGCGCCTCCAGCGTGGACACCCCGACGGCCGGGCGATCCAGCGCCAGCGCCAGCCCCTGGGTGATCGCCACCGCCAGGCGAACGCCGGTGAAGGCGCCCGGCCCACGGCCGCAGGCCACCGCATCGAGCTGGGCGCGCGCCAGACCGGCCTGCGCGAGGAGATCCTCGATCCACGGCAGGGCCAGCTCCGCGTGCCGGCGCGGCGCGACCTCGAAGCGCTCCAGCACCTCGCCCTCGATCCACAGCGCCACCAAACAGGCTTCGGTCGCCGTTTCCAGCGCCAGAATGCGGCTCACGGCCGCGCGCTCCCGCGCGCCGGCGGTTCCGGTCGATCCATGCGTGCCTCCCGGGCAATCAAAGTATGGAAATGGTACTGCGGACCATCCTCTCCCGATGCGCCGCGCGGCAATTGGCCGCGCTGTGAGGCACCAGAGATGCTTCGGGGCATAACCCCGGGCTATCGCGTCGATTCGCGCTGCAGCCGCGCCTCGCGCAGGAAGCGCAGCACGCGCTCGCGGTCGCGGGTGCGCGCGAAGGGCGGCAAGCTGTCGAGGAAGATGCGTCCGTAGGGCTTGCTGATCAGGCGCGGGTCGCAAAGCATCACCACGCCCTGGTCGGCGTGGGTGCGGATCAGGCGGCCCGCGCCCTGCTTGAGCGCGATCACCGCGCCGGGCAGCTGCCAGTCGCGGAAGGGATTCCCGCCGCGCCGGCGGATCGCCTCCAGCCGCGCTTCCAGCACCGGGTCGTCGGGCGCGGCGAAGGGCAGCTTGTCGATCACCACCAGCTGCAGCGCATCGCCCGCCACGTCCACGCCTTCCCAGAAGCTGGCCGCGCCCAGCAGCACGCCGTTGCCCGATTCGCGGAAGCGTTCCAGCAGGAGGTGGCGCGGGGCCTCGCCCTGCACGAACAGCGGGAATTCACGCAGCGCCGCGAGCCGCTCGGCGGCCTGGCGCAGCGCGCGATGCGAGGTGAAGAGAAGAAAGGCGCGGCCGTCGGAAGCATCCAGCAGCGGCAGCGCGGCCTCCAGCACGGCGTCCAGATGCGCCGGCGTGTTGGGCTCGGGCAGGCCCTGCGGCACGTAGACCAGCGCCTGGTTGTGGAAATCGAAGGGCGAAGGTTCCAGCAGGGTGCGCGGCGACTCCATGCCGAGCTGATCGGCCAGATGATCGAAGCCGCCGCCCACCGCCAGCGTCGCCGAGGTGTGGATCCAGGCCGCCTGCGAGGCGGCGCGGAAGTCGCGCAGCGAACCGGATACATCCAGCGGGGTCTGGTGGAACTGGAAGCCGCGCGCGGTGACCTCGTACCAGCGCACCTCGCCGATGCCCTTGGCGTCGAGGATGCGCTCGCTGTCCTGGACCAGCGCCTCGGCGCGGTCGCGGCAGCTCTTGAATCCGACGCTGCGTTCGGCCAAGGGCTCCAGCAGCGCGGCCACCGTGCCCAGCGCCTCGCGCAGCGCGGCCACCGCCGCGACCACCTCCGGATGGGCTTCGAACACGCCCAGCGCGGCGCGCGGCGGCAGTGGTTCCATCGCCGCGCGCAGCGTCTTCACCGCCAACTCGAGCGCCTGCGCCGGCACCTGCACTTCGGCGCGCGCGCCGCTCACGCCCTGGCTTTCCGACAGCGCATCGCGCGCCAGGTCCACAAGCTGGCGCGAAGACACCATCGTGCCGAAGAACTGCGCGGCCAGTTCCGGGAGCTGGTGCGCCTCGTCGAGCACGAAGGTCTGCGCGCCGGGCAGGATTTCGCCGAAACCCTCGCGCTTGAGCGCCTGGTCGGCGAACAGCAGGTGGTGGTTGACCACCACCAGATCCGCCTCCTGCGCCTTCTGGCGCGCGCGCGCCACGAAGCATTCGGCGTAGAAGGGGCATTCTGCGCCCAGGCAGTTGTCGGCGGTGGAAGTGACCTGCACGCGCAGCGGGGAATCCTCGGAGAGGAATTCGACGCCGGCCAGGTCACCATCCTCGCTGGTGCCGGCCCAGGCGTGGATCGCGGCGAGCTGGGCGGCCTGCTCTCGCGTGGTGAACAAGCCGTCGCTGCGCGCAAGTTCGAGCCGATACCAGCACAGATAGTTGGCGCGCCCCTTGAGCAGGGCGGTCTTGAGCCGCGCGCCCAGCGCCTTGCGCACGCGCGGCAGGTCGCGCTGGTAGAGCTGGTCCTGCAGCGCCTTGGTGCCGGTGGAAATGATGGTGCGCTGCCCGGAAAGCAGCGCGGGAACCAGATAGGCGTAGGTCTTGCCGGTGCCGGTGCCGGCCTCGGCGATCAGCTCGCCGCGGGACTGGATCGTTTCGGCGATGGCCTCGGCCAGGCGCAGCTGCGCCGGGCGCGGGACGAAGCCCGGGATGGCGCCGGCCAGCGCCCCGCCCTCGCCCAGCGCCGCACGCACGTCCCCGCTCAGTGACACGGCGCCCCGCCGATGGCGCCCGCAGCGCGCCCGATCCGCACGCGCGCCGCACTCACATCCGCACCGGCGGCGCGACCGTGCAGCGCGCCAGCTGCGCCTGCGCGGCGGCGGCGGCTTCCGGATAGCCGGTCAGCTCGCGCGCCACGCGGATGACCGCCCAGCTGCGCCTGCACAGCCCGCCCAGTCGCGGGCCGCGTTCCCAGGAATCCCCGGCCAGACGCACGGCCTCGTCGAAGGCGCCACGCGCCAGCGCCAGCTCGGCACGCCACTGCAAAAGTTCGGGGTCGCCCGGAACCAGCCGCAGCGCCTCGTCCAGCGATTCCTCGGCGCGGGCGTAGTCGCGCGCGGCTTCCTGGCGTGCGGCACGTTCGCGCAGATCCTCGACCACCGGATCGCGCAGCGGGGTCACGTCGATGCCGTCGTCCGCCTCCCGGCCTGCGGCGCGCACCTGCGCCAGCACGTCCGGAGACGGCAGCACGACCGCCGCCTCGGGTTCGGGTCTGACCTGCGGTGCGGCGCATCCACCCAGCAGGGCGGCCGCGGCCATTGTCGCGAGCAGCGGGCGGCGGCCCTTCGGTTTCCTCTGTCTCATCGTTCGTCTCCTGCGCCGAACCACTGGCGCAGCTGGGTCAATCGGCAGTGCCGGACCTGCTCGGGCAGGTAGCCGGCCACGAATACATGGCGTTGCGCGCCGGGGCAGGTTTCGTCGGTGAGCGCGTATTCCTCGGCGTCCATGTAGGCCCATTCCAGTCCGTCGGGATCGACTGCCAGCGGCAGCGACGGAACCTGTCGGAACAGCTCGCCCCAGAGCTTCATCGCGCCGGTGGAACCGAACAGGCCGGTGGGCTGGTTGGCGTCATTGCCGACCCAGACCACGGCCAGGTGCGCGCCGGTGTAGCCGGCGAACCAGCTGTCGCGGCTGTCGTTGCTGGTACCGGTCTTGCCGGCGGCGTCGAGCCAGGCCAGGCCGCCGGTGCCCAGCGCGCGCGCGGTGCCTTCGCGCACCGTGTCCTGCAGCGCGAGCGACACCAGCCGCGCGGCGATGGTGTCGCCGCGCTGCGCCGGGGCAGGCGCGGCATCGTAGCGCTTCAGCGGCGTGCCGTCGGGGTCGAGCACCCCACGCACCGCGCGCAGCGGCTGGATCTGTCCGCCGGAGGCGAGGAACTGGTAGGCCTGGGTCATCTGCAGCGGGGAAAGATCCACCGCGCCCAGCAGCAGGGAAGGATGCGGCGCGGCATCGATCGCCGCCAGCACGTCGAGCAGCCGCGCCAACCGGTCCACGCCCACGTCCATGCCGATGCGCACCGTGGCCTGGTTGTAGGAGCGCACCAGCGCATCGCGCAGGCTCACCCTGCCGTGGCTGCGCCCGTCGGCGTTCTCCGGACTCCAGCTGCGGTTGCCCGGAAGGCTGAAAGTAATGGGCGCATCCTCCACGCGGGTGGCCAGCGCATAGCGGTTCGGCTGGGCCAGTGCCAGAAGATAGACGAAGGGCTTGAGCAGCGATCCGACCGGCCGACGTGCATCGAGCGCGCGGTTGAATCCGTGGTCGTTCAGGTCGCGCGCGCCGACGATGGCAAGCACCTCGCCCAGCCGCGTATCGGTCAGCACCAGTGCCGCCTGCAGCGGCGGCTTGCCCTTTTGTTCGAGCGCCGCCAACTGACCTGCCACGGTGCGCTCTGCGGCCTGCTGGGCAGAGGGCGAGAGCGTGGTCAGCACGGTGAGGCCGGCACCGCGCAGCGCTTCGGGCGTGTAGTCGCGCCGCAGCTGGTCGCGGACCAGCGCCATGAAAGCCGGATAGCGGTCATGCGACAGGCTGCCCGCAGGCGTGACGCCGAGCGGGCGCGAACGCGCCGCGTCAAAGGTGGTGCGGTCGATCAGGCCGGTTTCCAGCATCTGCCCGAGCACCACGTTGCGGCGCTTGATCGCATTCTCCGGTTTGCGGCGCGGGTCATGCAGCGACGGCCCCTGGATCAGGCCGACCAGCAGCGCGATGTCGGATTCGGAAAGCTGGTCCAACTCGCGCCCGAACCAGAAATCCGCGCCGGCCGCAACGCCATGCACCGCCTGGTTGCCCTGCTGGCCCAGATACACCTGGTTGAGATAGGCCTCCAGGATCGTGCGCTTGTCGAAGCGCGCCTCGATGAGGATGGCGTAGAGCATTTCCCGCAGCTTGCGCCCGAGCTTCTGCTCGCGGGTGAGATAAAGATTGCGCACCAGCTGCTGGGTCAGCGTGCTGGCGCCCTGGCGCAGCTCGCCGTGGGTCAGGTTGACCCAGGCCGCGCGCGCGATGCCGCGCCAGTCCAGCCCGATGTGGTGCTTGAAGTCGCGGTCCTCGACCGCCTGCAGGGTCGTGATCAGGAGCGGCGGCACGTCTTCCAGCCGCACCAGCCGGCGTTCCTCCTGCGCCTCTCCGTAGAGCGTGGCGATGCGCGCCGGGTCGAGCCGCAACCGCGCAAGGTCGCGATCACCGCTGCGGATCGAGCGCACCCGGCCGCCGCCCAGCGTCACCACGACCTGCTGCGCGGGCCACGCGCCCTCCAGGTCGGTGAAGCCGCGCGTGGCAAGGGTGAACACTTCGCCGCGTCGCGCATAGCTGCCGGCGCGGCGCGGCGCATCGACTTCGAGGTAGCGCGAAGCCGCCAGTTCGGCTTCCAGCGCCTCGGGAGTCATGGCGCGCTCGGGCGCAAGCTCCAGCGGCTGCGCCAGCACCCGCGTGGGCACCTGCCAGGCCAACCGGCTGAAAGCCTCGCGCACCTGCCGATCGGCCACCCAGATGTAAGGCCCCAGCAGTCCCGCGCCCAGTCCCAGGACCAGCAGCAGGAGGGGCAGCAGGCGGCGGATCCAGCCCCGCTTCAGCGGCGGAACGGCGCGGATTTTCTTCGTGGGAACGGCCAAGGGAATGAAGACGACAGGAACGACAGCCGACAGTTTAGCGGCACCCGGCTGGCAGCAAGGAGGCGGTTGCAGGGATAATTGGCGATCTTTTGCCCCGGACCGAGCCTGCTCGGCAGTTCGTTGACCCAGGCCCACAGCGCACCACCGATCCTTTGCCTGTATGACGCCGGTGCCCGCGAGGCGGCGCCCGACGCCGTACCCGAAGGCCTGCCCGCGAGCACGGAGGTTTTCCGCTTCACGGCGCCGCACCCACACCCGGCCCGCGCGGCGCTGCTCGCCTGCGCCGCCGCCCATCCGGGACGCGACATCGTGCTGCTGGATCGCGGCACGCGGCTTCCCGAAGGCGCATGGCGTCGACTGTGCGCCGCGCAGGCGCTGGAATTCGACGTGGTTTCCCCGCTCTCGCCGGGCCTTGCCGCCCTCGACCCGTTCGCGGAAACCCGGCGCCCGGCCACGACGGACGAGGCCGATGCCTGCGTCTGGATGCTGTCCGAACGCGAAGCCATCCCCTGCGCGCAGTGGCTGGCCGCCTGCGCGCTGTGGAAATCCACGGCGCTGGACGCGCTCGCCGCCGCCGGCGCCGACGGCGAACTTCCGCCCGGATTGCAGGCCGCCGCGATCGACAGCCTCTACGTCGACTGCGCGCCGGCGCGCGGCGCGACAGCCCCCGCACCGCCCGCGATCGCGGTGCTGCGCGAACGCATCGCCGCGCTGGGCGGACGAATTCCTTCCTCCGCCGGGCGCGACTTGCGCCCGGTGCTGCTGCACCTGCTGCACGGCTGGGGCGGCGGCGTGCAGCGATTCGTCACCGACCTGATGCGCGCCAGCCGCCAGTATCGTCACCTCGCGCTGGTCGCACACGGCAGCAGCGAGCGCCACACCCCGGGCGAGGCGCTGGCCCTGTACGACGATCTCGACGCCGCCCCGCTGGCGCGCTGGCCGCTGGCGCTGGGCATCGGCGCCACGGCGCTGGCCTCGGGCGAATACCGCGCCGCGCTCGACCGGGTGCTTGCGCGCTACGGCGTCGGGCAAATCCTCGTGTCCTCGCTGATCGGACACGGCCTGGCCGCGTTGCGCACCGGCCTTCCCACCGCCGTGGTCTGCCACGACTACTATCCGCTCTGGCCGATCCTGCACGCCGATTTCGGCGATGCCAAGGCCGATTTTTCGCCGGGCGCGATGGACGATGCACTGGCCCGGGCCGGCACGGATTTGCAGTTCTCCGAAACCCGCCCCGCGGCCTGGCACCGGCTGCGCGAGGACTATGTTGCCGCCCTGCGGGACGCCAGGATTCCCCTGCTGTGCCCCAGCCGCACGGTCCACGACAACCTCGCGCGCATCGAGCCGCGACTGGGCACCCTGCCCTGGCGCCTGATCCCGCACGGCATGGCGCCGTGGGACGAACCGATCGAGGCCGTCACGCCGCCGGCGCGCGAAGGGCTGCGCGTGCTGGTGCTCGGTCGCATCAACGGCGGCAAGGGCGAAGACCTGCTCGCCGACCTCCTGCCGCGGTGCGATCGGCGCATCGAGTTCCTGCTGCTGGGCGCGGGTCGCGCCGGCATGCGATTCTTCGGCACCGGCGGCGTGCACCTGCGCATGGACTATCGGCGCGAGGAACTGCCCGGGCTGATCCGCCGTTTCGCGCCCGACCTCGCCCTGATCCCGGCCACCGTCGCCGAGACCTTCAGCTACACCCTGTCGGAACTGTGGAGCCTGGGCGTGCCGGTGCTGGCCACGCGCATCGGCAGTCTGGCCGAACGCATCGAGCACGGCGCGAACGGCCTGCTGGTCGAACCTTCGCCCGAAGCGGTCGCGGCGGCGCTGGCCGGACTCCTGCAAGACCGCATGCGCCTGATCGATCTGCGTACGGTTCGCCCGCCGCGAACCCTGCGCGACATGGCCGCCGACTACGAGGCGGTGCTTCCACGCCAGCCACCGGCGCAGGCACATCCGACCGCGAAACCGGACCCGACCCGGTCCGCCGAACTCGGCGCGCTGCGCGCCGAGCACTCCCGCGCGCGCGCGGCACTGTCCGGCGCCCGGTCGCGGCTGGTCGAGCTGCAGCGCGATATCGAAGAGCGCACGCAGTGGGCCGACGGCCTCCAGGCCCAGCTCGATGCGCGGACCCGATGGGCGCACTCTCTGCAATCATCCCTCGAAGACGAACGCCGGCACATCGACTGGCTCCGCGAGGAGCTCGCCCAGCGCACCGTCTGGGCGCAGTCGCTGGAATCCAATCTCGACACCGCCCGCGGCGACCTGGCCGCCCTGCGCACGGAGTTCGAGGATCGCACCCGCTGGGCCTTGGCCCTGAAAGATCAACTGGACATGACAGAAAACGAGTTGTCGCAGCTGCAAACCCTGAACCAGCAGATGCAGACGCAAACCGACAGCGACCGGCGCGAACTGGAAGAGCGCCGCGAGGAAATCGCCCAACTGCGCACCGCCCTGCTTTCCGCCATGGCCCACGGCGAAACCATGCAGCGCGACCGTGACGCCATCCTGGCCAGCCGCAGCTGGCGCATGACGCGCCCGTTGCGCTATGCCTTCCGGCTGGCGGGCACGACTCTCACGCGGCTGAAGTTCCGCCTGCGGCGCCTGGCCAATCTCTGGTCGCGCACGCGCATCAGCCTGCGCAGCCGAGGCCCGCGCGGCACCTGGCACCGCATACGGCAGGAGCTGCGACCTGCGCCGCAGGTCACGCCCATGAGCCTGCCCGAGACCGGCAGCAGCGTGGAGGTCGGCGACATCGCGCTGCCGGCGAGCGATGCGCCCGCGGTCAGCATCGTGATCCCGGTCTACAACCACCTCGACGCCACGCTGGTCTGCCTGCGCTCGCTGGCGCAGACGAAGAACGCAACGCCCCACGAGATCCTCGTGGTGGACGACTGTTCCAGCGACGAGAGCTCCACCGTGCTGCCGAAGGTCGCGGGCCTTCGCTACCAGCGCAACGAGCGGAACCTGGGCTTCATCGGCGCCTGCAACGCCGGCGCCGCCAACGCGCGCGGCGAGTACGTCCTTTTCCTCAACAACGACACCGCCGTGCAGGACGGCTGGATCGACGCGCTGATCGGCACCTTCGGCGAGCACCGCGACGTGGGTCTGGTCGGCGCCAAGCTGGTCTATCCGGACGGCCGCCTGCAGGAAGCCGGCGGCATCGTGTTTTCCGACGGCTCGGGCTGGAACTACGGCCGCTTCGACGATCCGGCCAGGCCCGAATACAACTTCGTGCGCGAGGTCGACTACTGCTCGGGCGCGGCGATCGCGCTGCGCACCGAACTGTTCCGCCGCTTCGGCGGCTTCGATGCGCACTACGCACCGGCCTACTACGAGGATACGGACCTGGCCATGAAGGTTCGCCAGGCCGGGCTGCGGGTGCTCTACCAGCCCGATTCGGTGGTGGTGCATTTCGAGGGCATCAGCTCGGGCACCGATACCGCCAGCGGCACCAAGCGCTATCAGGTGGTGAACAAGGAAAAGTTCTTCGAACGCTGGAAGGACGCGCTCGCCAGCCACCCGGACCCCACGCGTACCGCGCCGCAGGACATCGTCCGCGCGCGCCAGCACCGCGACCGCAAGCAGGTGCTGGTGATCGACGCCACCACGCCGCAGCCCGACCACGACTCGGGCTCGGTGCGCCTGTGCAACATCCTGCGCCTGCTGCGCGAGGACGGACACGCGGTCACTTTCTTCGCCGACAACCGCGCCTGGGTGGAACGCTACACCGGCAACCTCCAGCAGATGGGCGTGGAAGTGCTCTGGCACCCGCACCTGTCCGATCCGGTGCGCTGGTTCGAGGAGAACGGCCGGCGACTGGACCTGGTCTTCGTCTCGCGCCACTACATCGCCTCCAGCTATGTCGACCTGGTGCGCCGCCACGCGCCGCGCGCCACGCTGGCCTTCGACACCGTGGACCTGCACTACCTGCGCGAGCAGCGCGCGGCGGAGCTCGCCGGCAGCGACGAAATGGCGCGCGCCGCGGAAAAGACCCGCGAGCAGGAGCTGCGCCTGATCCGCGACTGCGACGTGACCCTGGTGGTGAGCCCGGTCGAACAGGCGCTGCTGGCAAAGGAGGCACCCGGCGCGCGGGTGGAGGTACTCTCCAACGTGCACGAGATTTTCGGGCGCCGGCGCGGTTTTTCCGAACGATCCGGCCTCATGTTCATCGGCGGCTACCAGCATCCGCCCAACGTCGATGCCGCGATCTGGTTCGCCCGCGAAATCCTGCCGCGCGTGCGCGCCGAGCTGCCCGATCTGGTCTTCCATCTGATCGGCAGCAAGGCGCCGGCCGAGGTCAAGGCGCTGGGCGACCTGCCCGGCGTGGAGTTCCACGGCTTCGTGGAAGACATCGAACCCTTCCTCGACGGCTGCCGCCTGGCGGTCGCGCCGCTGCGCTACGGTGCCGGGGTCAAGGGCAAGGTCAACATGAGCATGAGCTACGGCCAGCCGGTGGTCGCCACCGGGATCGCGGTCGAAGGCATGTACGCCGAACCGGGCCGCGACGTGCTGGTGGCCGAAACCCCGGAAGACTTCGCCGCGCAGGTGCTGCGCGTCTATCGGGACGAGGCGCTGTGGACGCAGCTTTCCGACCACGGCCTGGCCAACGTGGAGCGGCACTTCTCGTTCGACTCGGCGCTCACCTCACTGCGCCGGCTGCTGGGCGAAGCGCGCTGAACTATCCGCCGCGCGCCTGCTCCAGGCGCGCCTGCAGCGAGGGAAGTTCGCGATTGGACGGATCCAGTTCGCGCGCCTGATCGAAGGCGCGCATCGCCGCCTCGATCTCGCCCGCCCCCAGCCGCTCGCTGGCGAAACCCACGAGCCGCTGCGCCAGGCGCTGGCGCGCCGGCCCAAGGCGCGCATCCGCGCCGGAGACGGCCGCCACCACCTCCAGCGAGCGGCGCGCCAGGCCAAGCTGATTTCCCACCATGGCCTGCTCGAAGCGCTGCATTGCAAGGTCGGGAAGACCGGCCAGACCGGCGCGCGCCTCGCCGTTGCCGGGCGCCCTGGACAGCACCGCACGGTACAGGTCGTAGGCGCTTTCCCCCGGAGGCGCGAGGAAGCGGCCCGCCTCGGCCGCCTCGCGCGCCCGCCGCAGCGTGTCCGGGATATCCACATTGCCCTGCATCTCGACCTGCGTGGCCTCGAGCCGCAGGCGGCGGTCGCGCACCTCGTCCAGCCGCCGGCGCGCCGGGCGCAACCCCGGCAGATCCGGCGCCAGCCCTTGGGCGCGATCGATCAGGGCCTGCGCCTCGTCGAAGCGGTAGTCGTCGACGCGGCGCGAGGCCTGTGCCAGGAGCAACGCGGCGATCTTGCGCAGGCCTTCGAGCGCGCGCGGCTGCTGCGAGTCGGTTGCAAGGACCGCCCGGTAGGCCTCCAGCGCGTTGGGCTGCTGCGGCGCAACCAGATGACCGCGCGCCAGCAGCGCGTCGGCCGCATCCAGCCGGGCAGAGAGATCGTCGGCGCGCACCTGCCGCGCCTGCGCCAGGCGCGCACGCGCGTCGGGCAGTCCCAGATGCGCCGCATCCAGCGCGGCGACGCGTTCGATCAACGCGGAGCCGGCTTCCATATCACCGCCGTCGATCCGCTCCCGCGCCTGCGCCAGCAGCCGGTCGAGCGCAGCGCGCAGGCCCGCCGCGGCAACCGCGTTGCCGGCGTCCTGCGCCAGCGCCTTTCGATACAGCGCGACGGCGCTGTCCTCACCTGTGTCGATGCGCCCGGCATCCAGCGCCGCACGCGCGGCATCGAGGTGCTCGACCAGCTCGGCCTCGTGGGCAGCCGCCGCCTGAAGGCGAGAGGAAAGCTCGGCCACGTCGGCGGCCGGCAGCCCCAGCTCGGTCGCTTGCAGCAGAAGTCCGCGCGCGGGCGCGGGATCGCCCGCATCCAGCGCTCGCCTTGCGGCATCGACCATCGCCCGACCGACTTCGCGCAGGCCGCGGCGCGCGGCGAGGTTGTCGGGGTCCTGCGCCAGCGCGGCGAGATAGAGTTCGCGCGCGCTGTCGGCGGTGCCTTCGAGATCGCCGCGCTGCAGCGCATCGTCGGCGGCCAGCAGCAGGCTGTTCATGCGCGTCACGGGCAGGCCCGCGCGCAGCGGCTCGCGGAACAGGTAGAGCGCGCCGCCGACGAGGGCCAGCGCGAGCGCGGCGACCAGCAGCCAGCGCGTACCGCGTCCGGTGATGCTCGCGGCGCCCGCGCGGGCACGGGCCGGAGTCCGCAGCACTTCATCGATCCTGCCCAGACGCGGCTCGTCCGGCACAGGGGATGCGCGGCGAACGGTTTCGGTGACCGGCGTCACGCGCGTTTCGCGCAGCTCCGGAGAAACCTGTTCGATGGCTCGGATCGCCGCCGCAACTTCCGCACCGGACTGATAGCGCTGCGCGGGATCCTTGGCCAGCAGACCATCCAGCAGCGGCTGAAGCCAGGCCAGTTCCTCCGGCAGGCGCGGCAGCGGAGCGGTGATGTGCATGATGCCCACCGCCAGCGAATCCTCGGCCTGATAGGGCACTTTCCCCACCAGCAGCTCGTGCAGCACGATGCCCAGACTGTAGAGATCGGCGCGCCCGTCCAGCGGCAGTCCGCGCGCCTGTTCGGGGCTCATGTAGTGCGGGGTGCCGATGATCGCGCCGGTGCGGGTCATGCGGCTGGCGTCGGCGGCGTGGGCAATGCCGAAGTCGGTCAATACCGCGCTGCCGTCCTCGCGCAGCAGGATGTTGTCGGGCTTGATGTCGCGGTGCACGACGCCGTGCGCACCGGCGTAGTCGAGCGCAGCTGCGATCTGGCGGGCCACGCGGAGCGAAAAGCCCACCGGCTTTGCCTCGCCGGCACGCCCCATCACAGGGCCGCCGGAAAGGAATTCCATTGCGATGTAATGGTGGTCGCCGCTGATCCCCACGTCGTGCACCTGCACCACGCCGGGGTGTCGCAGCCGCGCGGCGATACGCGCCTCGCGCAGGAAGCGTTCGCCGAACTGCTCATCCCCCAGCAGCGCGGTCGACATCACCTTGAGCGCAACTTCGCGTTCCACGGACTGCTGGACCGCCAGATACACGGTGGCCATGCCCCCGCGCCCGAGCGTCCGCACGATCCGATAGCCGGCAATGTCCAAATCTTCTCCCTGCGTCGGTGTGGACGGGTCTGGTGAAACGCGGACGCCAGCGCCCATCCTTTCGGACGCTGGCGTCCGCGCCCGCGCAAGCATAGCAAGGCTCGCCGCCGCGCCAGCACGGATCGCGACACGCATATCGGCGGTTTTGCACCGGAGTAAACTCCGACTGTAGCCTTGTTTGTTTCAATCCCGCCGTCCCGCGGCGGCCGCTTACGCAGGTATGGACCCTTGCTGACCGATCTCGCCCTGTCGCCGAATCCGCCGCGCGAGCTGCGCGCCGACGCCTGCATCTGCGGAGCCGGCCCTGCGGGCATCACGCTTGCGCTGGAGCTGGCGCGGCGGCGCCCGGACTGGCACATCGTGCTGCTCGAAGGCGGCGGCAGCGGTGTGCCGTCCGAACGCGAGCGCCTCCTGTACGACGTGGGCGTCGGAGAAAAACCCTACGCCGTCGCGGCCTCGCGCCGCCGCATGCTGGGCGGCACCTCGGCCCACTGGGGCGGCTGGTGCAAGCCGCTGGACCCGGAAGACTTCAGGGCGCCCGCCGACTGGTCGGTCCCGGACTGGCCGATCACGCCCGAGGAGCTGGCGCCCTTCCTGGTCGCGGCGCACCTGTGGTGCGAGATCCCCAGCGACCGCTACGATCCGGCCGAGGTCCGCGCGCGCCAGCCGCGCCGATTCCTGGAGCTGCCGGCCGACGGTCCGGTCTGCGAACGCCTGTTCCGATTCAGCCCACCCACGCGCTTCGGGACGCGCTACCTCGAAGACCTGCGCGGACAGGCCAACCTCGATCTCTTCCTGCACGCCAACCTCGTCTCGTTCGAGCGCCGCGGTGACCGCATCGTGTCTGCCAGCGCCAGCCCGCTGGGAGGGCGTCCCATCCGCATCCAGTCCGAACGATTCGTCCTGTCCCAGGGCGGGCTGGAAACCACGCGCACCCTGCTGAATCTGCGCGGTGATGCGTCCGATGACGGCGAGGGGCTTCGTTCTCCTCACCTGGGGCGGCACTTCGCCGATCACTACGGCGTGCGTCCGGGAAGCATCCTCGCCTCCGAAGAACTGGGCTATCGCCGCATCACCGATCAGGAAACGGCAGTGATGCCGGTGCTTGCGCCCTCGCCCTCCGCACTGGACCGCGCCGGACGTCAGAACGTCTGCCTGATGCTGGACCCTGACCCGGGCAACGCTTCCCTGCCCACACCCTATGCCCGGAATGCGGCCCTCGGGTTCCTGCCGCGTGAATTCCTCAACTACCGCGCCCAGATGATCGTCGAACCTCGCCCCAACCCCGACAGCCGCATCACCCTGACCGACGCGCGCTGCGAGCTGGGCCTGCGTCGCGCGCGCCTGGACTGGAAACTTGACCCGCGCGATGTGGAATCCGCGCTGGGCTTCTTCAATGAACTCTCCAACCTGCTGGCGCAGACCGGCCAGGGGCGCGCCCGCCAAACCTATCAGGCAGCGGCGGCGCAGCTGGCATCGGCCATGGGTGCCAACCACCACCTCGGCACCCTGCGCTTTTCCCGCGACCCGAAAGACGGCGTCACCGATGCCGACGGCCGCCTCCACGACATGGACAACCTCTACGTGCTCAGTTCCGCGCTGTTTCCCCGCTACGGCTATTCCAATCCCACCCTGACCCTGGTGGCACTGGCGGCAAGGCTCGCCAGCCGCTGGTCTGCGCAGGCACCAGAGGCGCAGCCATGATCACCCGACGCGACCTGTGCGTGGCCGCTCTGGCCGCAGGCGTTACCGCAACCGGATTCCTGGCGCCCTGGAGCGACCTGCGCGACTATCTTCTTCCGGCATCGGACGGCAGCGGTCTGGGACGCACGTTCGACTTGATGCTCGCCGATCTGGACGGCACCCAGGGCGTGGGGCGACTGGTCGCCGAGGGATGGCCCGCCAAAGGCGAGGCGAATGCGCTCATTGCACGCCTGGAGGAACGGCTGGAGGGCCACTTGCGCGACCCTTCCGCGCTTCAGGCGCGTCTGGGCGAACTGGTGCGTGAAGACTTTTCGGCGGCTCGCACCTGCCGCGTCGATGGCTGGCTATTGAGCCAGACCGAATGCGATCTGGCGGGCCTGCGCTGGCATTTCTTCGGCAATGCCGCTGTCCCGAAGCAGGCATCCGCTGACGTGCAGCCATCTGCCGCAGCCCCGGCAGCAACGACGGCGGCTGCGGCAGCGCCTTCCGACACCGAATCCGGCGCCGCGCAAGCTCCCGCGGCGGCACCGCCCGCAATCGTGGAAGTCACCGACTGGGGCCCACGCACCACAGAACAGGGATCCCGCTTCAACGTGCAGCCGGACGGCCACAGCGGCCTGTGGTTCGTGGCTCCCGGCGTCCCGAGCTGGATCAAGATCCGCATCGACGGCCAGGAAAGCCCCACGACCATCACCGAAAACGGGCTCACCTCCGGCCTCTTCGGCAGCCTGCAGGATCGACTGCTTGCAACACCAGGCAACTATCGGATCGAGCTATACGACCCGGTGAAGGATATCGCCCAGCCGATCGGCGAACTGGTGGTGCGGCCCTTTTCCGAGCGGGCGGTCAGGCCGGACGGCTCGCGTTCGGCAGTGTTCTGTCCGGTGACCAGCTGGGGACCGACGGAAACCACCGCCGGAACCGCCGCAAACGCCCAGCCCGACGGCGCACAGGGCATGTGGTTCCTCCTTCCCTGCGCGCCGAACAATCTGCAACTGGTGTTCGGCGACGATCGCCTTCCGGCCACGCGCACCGACCGCGGAGTGACCGCGCGCGTTCCGCTCGCCCTGCTGGGGTCGCCGCGCAGCGTGCCGCTGAAACTCCGCCACGAGCGCAGCGGTGAGGAGCTTGCCGTCGGCATCTTCGAAATCCGCCCCTGAGGCCGCTGCACCCTGCACCGCAGCGCACGCCAGCGCGCTGCGGCAGCAATCTGGCAAAATCGCCATTCCATCGAGCCAATGCGCGATGTCGTCCTTGAAGGAGAACCCCGTGTCGCCCGCATCTTTCCCGCATCATTCCCTGCGCCCGCGCCTGCTGAAGCTGGCGGCGGTGATCGCCATGACCGCTGCCGCAGGCGCCGCGCTGGCCGCCCATCCCGGCAAAGTCGATGCCGGGCCGAGCTTGGCGGATCGCGTCTACGCCAACGCAGGCCAACCGGGAGAATCCTTCGACGGATTCATCGTCTACTATCGCAATGACGCTCCCGCCGGCGCGGAAAAATCCGCCGCTGCGGCGCGCACGCGCAAGACGCTGGATGCGGACCTGTCGCGCGTCGCCAAAGCCTCCGGCATTTCCGCCCGTCACGAGCGCCAGCTCGCCACGGGCGGTCATCTGGTCCGGCTGGAAAACAAGCGCCTCGCCGGAGAGCAGGCCCGCGCATGGATGGCCGAACTCGCCGCCAATCCCGACGTGGTCGCGGTCGAGCCCAACGCGCGCGTCTTTCCGCTCCTGGTCACGAACGATCCGTACTTCCACCTCCAGTGGGGCCTGAGCGATCCGCTCGGCGGCATCTCTGCCAACAGCGCCTGGGACACTTCCACCGGCACAGGCATCGTGATCGCGGTCGTCGACACGGGCAGCACCCCGCACCCGGATCTCGATGCCCGGACCGTTGCAGGCTACGACTTCATTTCCAGCGCCGAAACCGCTCGCGACGACAACGGCCGTGACGACAACCCCAACGACGAAGGCGACTGGGCCGAGGCCGGCGACTGCGGCCCCGGCGAGCCGGGCTCGAATTCCTCCTGGCACGGCACCCACGTCGCCGGCATCGCCGCGGCGCAGGCCAACAACGGCATCGGCGTGGCAGGCGTCGCCTTCGATGCCAAGGTCCAGCATGTGCGTGCCCTCGGTCGCTGCGGCGGAACCCTGGCCGACATCGCCGACTCCATCATCTGGGCCGCCGGCGGCCAAGTGCCCGGCATCCCGACGAACGCGACTCCCGCGCGCGTCATCAACCTGAGCCTGGGCGGCGAAGGCACCTGCGGGCCGACCTACCAGAGCGCCATCGACCTCGCCAACAACCGCAACTCGGTGGTGATCGCGGCGGCGGGCAACGACAACGAGCACCTGAACGAGCACCGCCCCGCCAACTGCGCCGGCGTACTGACCGTGGGAGCCAGCAACCGCGCAGGCTCCCGCGCCTCGTACTCCAATTTCGGCGAACGGGTCGATCTTTCGGCCCCGGGCGGCGACTGCGAGGACTGCGAAAGCGACGTCCAGGACCTCATCCTCTCCACCCTCAACAGCGGCGAGCAGACGCAGAACGATGCGGGCTACTACTACATGGCCGGCACTTCGATGGCGACTCCGTATGTTTCCGGCGTGGCGGCACTGGTGCTGGCGCGCAAGGGTTCGCTAACGCCCGCGGAGGTGCGCACGCTGCTGCGCGACACCGCCAAACCGTTCCCCTCGCATTGCGTCGGTGGCTGCGGCGTGGGCCTCCTCAACGCGGAAGCCGCCGTGCGCGCTGCGGCCAACCAGGCGATCTCGCGACTGCCGATCAGCGTGACCCGCACCGGCGTGGGCGCGGGCAAGGTCACCAGTTCGCCCAACGGCATCGACTGCGGCAACCGCTGCTCCACCCAGTTCAACAAGGGGGCCGCCGTGACCCTGACGGCCACGCCCGCCACCGGCTCCGTCTTTTCCGGGTGGTCGGGAGCCTGTTCGGGAGCCGCGCCCACCTGCACGCTCACGGCCGACCACGCGCACTCCGCGCTGGCGCAGTTCAAGGTTCCGGTCACCGGGCTGAGCCGTGGACAGTCGGTAGCGTCCCTGTCCGGCCAGGGCGGCATGGCACGCATGTACTCGCTGCACGTGCCTTCCGGTTCGGGCACGCTCAAGTTCCGCCTGAGCGGGGGAACCGGTGATGCCGATCTCTACGTTCGCCACGGCGCCGAACCGACCGAGAGCGACTACGACTGCCGCCCCTACCTGCACGGCAACAACGAGGTCTGCGAATTCACCGCTCCGCTGGCAGGCCCCTACTACGTCATGGTGAAGGGCGCACCGGACTATGCCGACGCCACCTTGAACGCGCACTACGTCGTCGGCCCCGGTGGTGGACGCACGGTCGGCGTGGACGCCCCCATGACCGGCATCTCCGCTCCGGCCGGCGGCGGCCGCTACTTCAAGATCGATGTGCCGCAGGGCGCCACGAATCTGTGGGTCACCACCCGCGGCAATCAGGACCTGGACCTGTTCATGCGCCGTGGCGGCATCCCCGCGCCAGACTGGAGCGAGGAATTCGTCTCCGGAAATCCCAGCGGCAACGAGGAAATCCACATTCCCAATCCGCAGCGCGGCATGCACTACCTCCTGATGTACGCCTACGACAGCTACAGCAACGCCACGCTGCGGGTGGGCTACACCGTCGCCGGCAAGCAGATCGTCATCTCGCAGGCCGGCCTCGGCGCCGGCACCGTGGCGGTACGTCGCGTGGCAACGGGCAGCGTGATCAGCACCTGCGCCGGCTTCCCCTGCTCCGCCGGCATTCCGGAGGTGACCTTCGATCTGGTCGCCACACCGTCCACCGGATCGAACTTCTCGGGCTGGACGCCGAGCGAATGCGACTCGGTGACTTCGCTCGGCGACTACCGGGTACGCGCCTCCAGAGTCCGCCCGGTGACCGCGCACTTCACGGGAGCACCGACCCAGCCGACGATCACCGTGAACGCGGTCGGGGAAGGCAGCGGCATGGTGCTGGTGCGCACGCCGGGGAGCGACGCTCCGCTGGCTACCTGCACCAGCTTCCCCTGCCGTATCGCCCCATCCGCCACCACCTACGAACTGGTGGCGATCGCCGCACCCGGCTCCCGTTTCACGCGCTGGATCTCACCCACGATGGGCGTGCCGGCCTGCACCAGTGCCACGGCGGAAGGCTACTGCCGCCTGCAGCCCACCGCCTCGATGTCGGTCACGGTCAACTTCACCCACTGATTCTGGGTGAATTCCGGATCCGCGCGGCCCACGCCGCGCGGATCCGTTTCCCGCCTCAGAACTCCAGGTCGAGCGCCGCGCAGAGATAATCGACCAGGGGCGCGAGCGTGATGAAGTCCGCCTCCAGCTGTTCGCGCAGGCCAGGGCCGGTCATGGCCGCGTCCTCGATCGGACGCCACAGCGTCCAGCTGCGCAGCCGCAGATCCTCGATGCAGGAAAAATCCGCCGGATAGCCCTGCGGACCGCGCCGCAGCGAACCCTCCCGTTCCAGCACGAAGCCGCCGCCCGCGCACGGCCGGCGCACCGCCGCCTGCCAGCTCGCCGGATTGTCGAAGAGGAACTGGCGGATGCGCCGCTGCACCGCAGGCTCGGGCTGCCAGAGGCCGGCCCCGACGAAGCTCGCGCCGGGCTGGAGCTGGACGTAGAACGAAGGTGAAGGAACTTCGCGCCTGCGCGCGTGGAAAAAGCGCGCGCCCTGCCAGACCTTGTAGGGCGACTTGTCGCGGCTGTAGCGCGCATCGCGGTGGATGCGGAACAGCGAACCACCCTGCCTGCGCGGATCGGCGCGGTAGTGCGGGCTGATCTTCGCCAGCACCGGCTGCAGCTCGCCGATCAGCGCCAGGAACGGTTCGCGCACACGGGTTTCATACTCGGCGCGGTGGGCCTGGAACCAGTCCTTGCGGTTGTTGGCGGCCAGCTCGCGCAGGAAGCGCAGGCTCTCGGGACCGAAACAGGCGTCCGAAGCACCGCGCGCAGCAGAGCCGGCCGGCGCGCTCACGACGCCTCCGCGCGAGCGAAACTCTTGCCTGGCGTCGCCAGCTCGCGGAGATAGAAACGCTCGATTTCGGCCACGCGCGCATCGATGGAAAAACGCTCCATCGGATAGCTGCGCCGCGCCGGGCGCAGGGCATGAGCCTCGCGCAGGGCACAGGCCAGCGCATCGGGATCCTCAAGAGCCAGCAGCGGCGCACCGATCACCTCGGACAGGTGTCGCGCACCCTCGCTGGCCGTGGACAGGATAGGCAGGCGCGCGTTCATGGCCTCCAGCAGCACCAGCCCGAAAGGCTCGCGCCGCGCCGCGCTGATGAACACGTCGAACGCGGCCAGCCAGTCTTGCGGCGCACTGACGAAGCCGGGCATCACCACCTCGCGCGGTGCCGCCTTGCGCAGAGCCTCGGATGCTTCTCCCTGCCCCACGATCACCAGCCGCGCATCCGCCGGCAGCGCGGCGCGCTTCCAGGCTTCGATCAGCAGGTCCAGCCCCTTGCTGTGTTCGACCCGGCCGAGCGTGCCGAACACGAAGGCGTCGGGCGCAATGCGCGCCTCGGCACGGATCCGCTCACGTGCATCGGGCGACTCCGGCACGACGCAGGTCCAGTTGTCGATCTGCACGCTGTGCGCACGCATGGCCTCGGGAATTGCCGGAAGCTGCCAGGGCGCAATCGCGATCAGGGCGTCCAGTCCGGCGTGCTGGCGCGCCTTGTAAGCCACATGCAGGCTGGCCACGCGCAGACATTCACCCGACAGGCCATGCAGCACAAGGCAGGCATCCCCTAGATGCGCATGGGCCACGTCGGGATGCAGGCGCCGCACGATGCGGCGCGCCTGCCAGATCGGGGAAAGCAGCCCGACCGACTCCACGCGCACCGCCGGATCCAGACGATGGGCGATGGCATCCGGGCGGTCTTCGGTCGCCACCCGGCGCAGCACCATCGCGACCTCGTGGCCGGCCTGCGCTTGGGCGTTGGCCAGTTCCACGGCATAGCGTTCGCTGCCGGCGAAGCGGCGCGTGAGGATGAGGTGGACAATACGCATGCAAGACTCGTGCGTCCGCCGCTCCAGGCGGCGGACGCCGGTGGATGTCCAGGGGTCAGGAAATCGAGGCGCGGTAGATCGACTCGATCGAGGCATCCAGCGTCCGGTCGAACTCGGCATCGCTCTGCTGCGCGCTCAGCCCCTCGGTCAGGGCGCGGCTGAAACTGGCGATGACGCCCGGATTCTTCGCCAGCAGCTCGTTCGACTTCTCGCGCGAATAGCCGCCGGAAAGCGCCACCACCTTGAGCACGCCGGGGTGTGCCACCAGTTCCGAGAAGAAACCGTCGACGCTGGGCAGGGTCAGCTTGAGCATCACCGGCGTCGCCGGGTCGAGGGTGTCCAGCCGCGCCAGCAGACCCTTCTTCAGCTCGACCTCGATCGCGGCCTTGTCGGCCGCCTTGATGTCCACTTCCGGCTCGATGATGGGCACCATCCCCGCCGCCAGCACCTGGCGCGCCACTTCGAACTGCTGGTCGAGCACGGCGGCGATGCCGGCCGGGTTGTTGGCCTTGATGACCGAGCGCTCCTTGGTGCCGAACACGCCCTTGGCCTTGGCGCGCGCCAGGAGGGCGTCGAGGCCGGGGTTGGGCTTCATCAGCTGCACGCCGTCGGCCTCGTCCATCAGACCCTTGTCGATCTTGAGGAAGGGCACCACGCCCTTGTCTTCCCACAGGAACTGCACCGCGCCCTTGCCGGCGAAATCGTCGTCCATGGTGCGTTCGAACAGGATCGCGCCGAGGATGCGGTCGCCGCTGAAGGCCGGGCTGGTGACGATGCGCTCGCGCATCTGGTGCACCTTGGCGAACATTTCCGCCTCGCCGGAGTAAGCCGACTCCTCGATGCCGTAGAGCCGAAGGGCCTTGGGCGTGCTGCCACCGCTCTGGTCGAGCGCGGCGATGAAGCCCTGGCCGGATGCGATCTTGTCACGCTGCTGCGGGTGGATGGCCACGATCCCTGTCTCCTGTCGGTTATTGAAGGGTGAAGTCAATCCGCAATCTTACCGGCTCGCGATGAAGTCCGCAGCGCGGTGCGGCCCGCGGATCGGCCGGTTGAGCAGGCCGCTGCACGACCCGGAAACATCGCCCGCCGACGCGCCGCAGCGGGTAGGCTGTGGCCTGCACCTTTCGAGGAATTCGCGTGCATCCACCGTTCGCAATCGGCGTCACCGGCGGCATCGGCTCGGGCAAATCCGCGGTCACGGCGCGCTTTGCCGCGCGCGGCATGCCGGTGTTCGATGCCGATCTCGTCGCCCGCGAGCTGGTCGAGCCGGGCCAGCCTGCACTGGAGGAAATCGCTGCCGCCTTCGGCGCGCACCTGCTCGCCGCCGACGGTCGTCTCGATCGCGCCGCGCTGCGCGCCGCCGTCTTCGCCGACCCGGCGGCGCGCGATCGATTGAACTCGATCCTGCACCCGCGCGTTCATGCGCGCCTCCGGTC
>Ga0116141_10000807_pt1 | contig 25796 bp, 21 predicted proteins | sample AD_UKC097_MetaG_FD_89744 | JGI IMG/M metagenome (GOLD analysis project Ga0116141, IMG submission 89744) | Active sludge microbial communities of municipal wastewater-treating anaerobic digesters from USA - AD_UKC097_MetaG | ecosystem: Engineered > Bioreactor > Anaerobic > Digestate | place: USA...
CCTTCCAAGGTCGTGCAACGCGACAGGGCGACGTACATCTGCCCCGGCGCGAAGGTCCCCCGGCCGACGTCGATGATGACCCGGTCGAAGGTTTTCCCCTGGCTCTTGTGGATCGTCACGGCAAAGGCCAGGCGGAAGGGGTACTGGGTGAAGGAGCCGATGGTTTCCGAGGCAAGCTGGTCGTCCTTGACGACAAAACGGAAGATCTGCCAGGTGTTGGGGGCAATCTCCACCTCCTCGCCGTCTTCCAGCTCCGCGCAGATGAGTTCTTCCCCTTCTGCGTCCTTCGTCATCCCCGTAATCCGGCCGATGGTCCCGTTGATCCAGCGCCCGAAGGTATCGTTGTTCAAAAGCATGATCTGGGCGCCGATCTTGAAGCGCAGTTCCTCCGCCGTCGGCAGGTACTCCTTGCCGAAGTTTCCGTCGATATACCCCCGGACACTCCGGAGTTTCCCGGGCAACTGCTCCAGGTGCTCCTCGTTGATCCGGTCCGCCAGGTCGTTGGTGCTCGTGAGGCAGAGGTAGAAATCCTCAGGCGAGGAGGCAAAGTTCGGATCAGCCCGGCTGTTCAGAATCTTTAAATCATCGTCGGTGACGCTCCGATTGCGGATGGCGTTGAGGAGCCGGATGAATTCGCCGTCCTGCTGGCGGTACACCTTCTCCAGTTCCACAAAGGTCAGCGCCAGTTCACCGAAGACGGCGGCGCTGAAAAAGTAGGGCGTCCGGTAGCAGAGGCGGAAAAGGTCTTTTTCATTGCTTCCCAGCACCGGCGGCAACTGGTAGAGGTCACCGATGAAGACCATCTGAATGCCCCCGAAAGGCTCCCTGTCGGTCGGGCCGTTTAAGCGGAGGAAGCGGTCCACGCAGTCCAGCAGGTCCGCCCGGACCATGGACACCTCGTCAATGACGATCGTGTCGAATTTCTTGTAGATGCTGTTTCCGTCTTTCTTGCGCTTACGCCGGATGGACTGCAGCGTCACATCGGGCTTGAACCCGCAGAAGGAGTGAATCGTCTGACCCCCGACGTTGACCGCCGCCACCCCCGTCGGGGCGAGAATCGCCACGTGCTTTTCCGTATGCCGCTGAAAGTAGTTGAGGAGCGTCGATTTCCCCGTTCCCGCCCGGCCGGTGATGAACAGGTGCGAGCGCGTGGTTTCCATCAGGTCCAGGGCCCGCTGGAACTCGGCGTTGAATTCGATTTTGGTGGTCGTCCGGGTCTGCATGAAAATTCCACCTGAAAAGGTTTATCCTGAAAAAAAGAAACGTCTTTTTATTTATATTCCCGGACCTGATGCAAGTCAACAGGAACACCGACATCCGATTTCAACCTGCAGCCGTTTTTCCATGCCCTTCATTTCAGAAGGCCGCGAAAACAAGCGCCGCTTAGAATCGATAACTTTACGAAATGACTTGTTATTAATAACCCACACAGAAAATAAAACGCCGGGGGCGCCAATTTTTGATATAATCGCAACATATTTTCCGCACCGCCGGCATAAACAAAACGGCATGCATGTTGCCAACTGCTTTGCCGATGCGTTGCATTTTCACTTTTCTCCAAGGAGGTTCCCATGAAACGATGGATACTTGTTCCGGTCTTCTTAGGCATAACGCTGCTTGCCTTGCCGAATTTCTGTCCGGGCCATGCTGCTGCCTGCAGCCCACCGGACCTCATGTCGTATGCCGTCGCAGGTGAGCGTGACGTGACTTTGAACGTGAAGGAGACTTGCCAGGTCAAGGGAGAAGCCTTAGCGGTCGACGATCATAACGACGCGCATCGGCCGGCGCCCCATACCAGGAAATATATCGATGAGATGCGGAAAGATGAGCTTTTGCAGCGGTATCCGCTATCTCAGGATGGCGTCTCCCCGGACAAAAAAGTCCAAATCGCCATGGATATGGAGAAGCCGTCAGCGGAATCAGCGACGGCGCAAAAAGCGCTGGCCCCGCAACCCCTGAAGATCCTGGCCCCGCTGAACAACCAGTCGTTTTATGGTTCTCCGGCCAAAATCGAGTTCCGCATCCAGCATAACGCCGACTGTCCCGTTAAATATGAATTCCTGACCGACATTAAGGTGGGGAATTCCCACACCTGGGTGCCTGAAAATGTAAGCGTGCAGGATATTCAAACAATCTCCGGGACAGACGCCGACGGGATGACACCGGTGAAAATCACGTCGGGCATTGTAACCTTGAGTACGGAAGGCGCGTGGAAAATGCATGCCTGGCACAGCTGCCCCGGCTCAAATATTTCGAGCTGGATCGGCTTCACCGTGAAACCGGCCATCCCCGATTTTGTGCCGAAGCAGTATACTCCGCCGGGCTGGATCAAGGTACAGTAAAATTTCCGCTCATGGTCATGTCGCCATCCTTTGTCATCACTTGGGATGGCGCCGGGAGAATGCCTGTCTTGTATTCCTTGATATTTCTCGTCACTGACGCGCCTCGAAATGACAACAGAATTCGCAGCGCGGAAACTCTAAACCAGCAGAAACAGGAGCGCCACCAGGCCAAGCATCAGACAGGCGGACACATCCAGGCCCAGCAGCGGCACCAGAACCAGTCCGGCCACAACCGACGCCAGACACCCGCCGAACAGATCCGCCCCGTACAGGGGCGCAATGACCCGTGCCTGGTCGTCCACCTGGTGAAGACTGGCAAAGGCGAACACAGCGGCCACAAAAAAACCGGAGGCAAACAGTAAAAGCGACGTCCCCGGGAGCCCCAGTGTCACACTCCCCCAGAGCAGACCGGCAATGCCCGCCGTCAAAAGGAAAAACCCGCCCAGAATCACCGGGCCCCAACCTTCACGGCTGCCCGCCCTTTTCACCCCCCAGTTAACCGCGAGGGAACCCACCGCCAGCCCGGCCATGAAGGCCGTGAGGAGCAGCCCCAGATCCCGGTACAGGACCCCCGCCTTGACCTGGTAGTAGAGAATCAATATCGTCTCCTGCACCATGCCGATAAAAGCCGCCGTAAAAACGAGGAGTCCCCGACTGAGACCCTCCCGCCTGCGGATTAACGCGAAAAACAAAGCCCATCCCGACAAAACGATTCCCGACACGGTAAGAAAGGCGCGGCCGGAAAGGGATACATCGAACCCACCCACGGCCGGGAAAAATTTCGACAACCACATCAAAAGCGTATAGCGGTAGCACAGGGGGCGCACATCCGTATTCGGGGTGACCCCCGCTTTCTGCAGGTCCCTGTTGATTTCGGCAAAGCGGTCGTTCATGTAGAGATAACGGATATATGGGAGCGACACCAGCCGGGCGGAAATGTTGCGTTCCTGCCAGCGTGCGACCAGCATTTCCGGCGATTTCGGCAGAACCGTCGCCGACGCCAGGATGACGTTGGTCGTTCCGGGGAGAAAAACGACCTGGGGGAACACCCTGTTCAGTGCGGCGTGGACACTCCGCATCCGTTCCCGTAAAACCGGCGTCCAGAAATTCTCCGCCGACCGGAGGCGCAGGGCCAGCACGCCGCCGGGATTCAGGCGCGACGCGCAGAGGCGGAAGAATTCCTCCGTATAGAAGCGGTTGGCCTGTCCCGTATCCGGTTCGGGCATGCCGACGAGGATCACGTCATAGGCGCCCGGCTGATTCAGGTATTGCCGGGGATCGGCATAAACCAGGCGGACATTTATCTCTTTAAGAGATTCCTGAATAACGCCGGGCAGATACGGGCGTACACTCTCCAGCAGGGCTGGATTCAATTCCACCGCCGTGACCTCCCGGGGCTGATGCTTACGCACCTCAACAATCAATCCTTCCAGGGCGCCGCCCAGCAGGAGTACCGACCCCGGCCGGGGATGCTGGAGCATGGCCGGATGGACAAAGGCTTCGGCGGCAGTCCCCTCGGTTTCAAAGGACAGGGTGTCGTTCTCATAGACCGCCACCTGACCGGAGAGCCCCGTCACAGTGATCCGGCCGTAGGCCGAATCGCGGCTGACCAGGAGATCGGGGTGATTCCAGGCTGTAGCCTGCCGGTCAAAAATGGCCGCCCGCCACAAAAGGGAAAACAACAGGATGAACAGAATCAAGCCGCTGGTCCGGAACGGGTGATCCGCCTTTTCCACTGCGAAGACGACACCCAGCAGGGTCAGCACGCTGCAGAGAACGGCGATGGTCAGATTGGGGATGCCCCAGAGGAGAAACCCCGTTGCCGGTAACCCTCCGACCACCCCGCCGGCGCATTCCACGGCGTAGGCGGACGCCAGCGTCCGCCCGCTTTGGCAGTACAGCCGGGCGCAGTCCCGGAAAAGCCACCCCAGCAGCATCCCCGGCAGCGACACCGCCAGCATGACAATCCCGAATTGGTGGTAGAAGGGGAGATACGCCCCCGGCACACCGGCAAACAGGACCCGGCTGCCGCGGATGAAGAAGACGTCCGGAAGCAAAAAAACCGCCCAGAGAAGAAACAGGGCGGGAACGGTCCAGGTAGAAGCGGCGTTGATCCGGGAGCCGATCCACGTCCCGGCAGCGCTCCAGAGGAGCCACACCCCCAGGGCCAAAATGTAGAAAAGCTCGACACCATACAGGGCGACGTTCAACTCCCGGAGCAGCACCACCTGCCCCAGGATCGAAATCAGACCGATGATGAAAAGGGAGAGGGTGTTCATGGTGAAAGCCCTACAACGAAGAGTGTTTTACTATCATTCTCCGGCAAAGGTCATTTAGACTTTCCCTTCGACATTTGGACCATCCCTCCGTCATTTCGACCGCAGGGAAAAATCTTTAGTAAACCTAAGAACTGCCAGTTTCTGATTCCACGATTTTAATTTCTTCATCCGTGAGATCATACAGACGATAGACAAGTTGATCGATCTGACGGTCCGTCGCTTCGATTTGCCTTTTCAGCATTTCTGTCATCTGCGGAACCTTGGATTCGGATAATTTTTTGTTCAATTCCAGCATTTGATCGACCAGGCTGACCACTTGATCATGCAGGGCAACATCGGCGGAATCAGTGAAGTTGATGGTGCGGATGGGAAGTTTCTCAATGTATTGCCGGTTATAGGCATAATAACCACCACTGAAAGGACTGCTATACGATTTCAGATATGAATCCAACAGTTTTGAGTTCAACAGCCCCAAAATATAATTATAAGCCACTAGAATCTCTTTTTTTAAAGTAATCCCATACCCGCCACCTCCTCCACCACCACTACCCACAAAATAGTAAAAGTCATCAGCGTCTAGCGTAAAAGAAGCATGATTGGAAATGCTGGGAGTTAGAAGTTTCTTTTGTTCCATTTCATTCAAATTTTGAGAACGACCAAAAGCATACCAACGATCATGTTGCCACTTGCCCCGCTCTCTGCCTTCCAAAACTCCCCGGTTCGCTTTCAAATAAGACCATGCAAAAGGATATTTAGCCGCTAATTCTTGCGATGACAAAAGAAGTGCTTTGCCATCTATAAATTTATAAGGAAATAGAATATATTTTTTTATCTCACGCACTTCATATCTTCGGATATTAACTGATCCTTTACACAATGGATGCAACAAATCTTTTTCTAGTAAATGCTCCTGTTGAGTGGCATCAGAGCGATAAACATCTTTGCCTTGAGGTGTAACTATGAAAACCGAGTCAGCACCAGTTATTAAACCCTGAAAAATCCTATCAGCCACATTACCCAACTTCACGGGCATCTGACTCAATCTTTTAAGCAGTTCAGCCCCATCGCCAGCGGAGAAATTCCACTCAACTCCAATGACGGAAGAGACAGGAATAACACTATCAACGGATTGGGATGTTGCAGGCCAGCCAATCAAGTTAATAACTTTTTTGTAATTAAATTCGTGAGAACCACTTTTGCTCAAAAATAAGAGACATGTGTATGTTGTGGCTCCAGCAAATACTTGCTTATCACCAAAATGAACTACATCGGTCAAATAACGACCATCGGCAATAATTTTACGTATTGGCTCTCCGTACTGCGCATTAAAAAACTTATGCGGCAAAATGTAACCCATTCTTCCCTGCTTGTTTAGTAATTGCAGTGCCCGCTCTACAAAGACAACGTAAAGATCATAATTCCCCTTACCGGCAGATTTGTAACGCTGTTTGTAGAATTCGACTTCGGTAGGCGCCCATTCTTTCAAACCCTGGATTCTTACATACGGCGGATTACCGATCACGGCGTCAAACCCGCCATTCTTCATAATCTCTGAGAATTCAGCATGCCAGTCGAAGGCATTGACCCGAAAGATTTCCTCTTCGTCAAAGAGATTTAACTGCTGGTAATCATAGAAATCCGGACCGATCAGGGAATTCCCGCATTTGATGTTTTTCGACAGGTCCGGCAGCACCCGCTCGTGAAACAGGAGCATCTGCTTGCCGATGCTCTGTTCGTCCTCGCCTTCCAAAACCTTGAGCAGCAGGGACAGTTTTGTCACCTCCACCGCCTGATGATCGATGTCCACGCCGTAAATGTTGTTCAGAAGGATGCGTTTGCGCTCGTCGGTGGTCAACCGCCATTCCCCTTTCGGTGAAAGGTAGATGCGGGGTGTTTTCCCTTTGTCCCAGTTTTCCGGTCCGTCGCTGATATAGGCATCCCGGTGCCAGTCCAGAAGAAACTGATAGGCCCCGATCAAAAACGATCCTGAACCGCAGGCCGGGTCCAATATTTTCAGGTGACTCACCCCGCCTTTGGGGCCGGGTTTCTTCCCTTCGACCAGCTTAGCCACGGTGTTCTTGACAATGTAGTCCACAATATAGGCCGGTGTATAATAAACGCCGCCCGCCTTCCGCACTTCCGGTTTTTCCTCGATTTTGGCCTGATGCCCTGTAGTAAGGCGAATGACCTTGCCCAGGAATTTCTCGTAGACCTGACCAAGGATGTCGGCCGGCAGAACGGAGAATTCGTAAGGACTTTCCGGGTAATAGAGGTTCTTGAAAATCTCCTTCAGCGGTTTGTCGTCGATTTGCAGATTAGGCGTCAGGTTGTCGAAAGTCTCACGGTCTTTTTCTTTCTTGAAGTGAAACAGGCCGGAATTGTATTTGTCGTCCGCCTTGTTAAAAAGCTGGAACAGACGTTGATAGACATGCTCTCCATTCTGCAGCGCCATCAAGCTGCCGTATGTTTCGATACCCCGATCCTCGCAAATACGCAGAAACACAATGCGGTCGATGGTTTGCTGAACGGCAAAGTTCAACTCTCGCTGGGTCAGGGAAGGATTACGAAGCGCGATATTGCGGGCCAGGAGATCCCGCCAGTGTTCAATCTCCTGTAAGAATGCGGCATCGACTTCCGTTGTGCCTTTCTTGATTTTTTTGGACTCTACATACTTGTCAAAGGAGCCCTTGAGGATTGCTTCCCGGGAGAAGATATCGGCGATTTCCGTCCAGCGATCGATATAATCCGTGTATCTTAATATAAGGATACGAGAGTGGGAAACCTTATCTGTTTTCAGGGGTTTAAGCCGACAGTCATAGACGGCAAAATCTTCAAAATCCGTCAGAATGCTGAGAGCAAGTTTGGCGCTCCAACCATAGCGGCGCAATTGATAGGCCGGGTTCGTATCTTCCTGGATATTGATGGACGGTTTTTTTGCTTCCACAAAAAACTTGCGGGCGCCGCCGATCCGAAAGCAGTAGTCCGGAGCCTTGGTCACGCCACCGACTTTGACGGCGTCTTCGTGAATAACATCTTTGTAAGCTTCAGCGTAACCCTGCTTATTGGTGATATCCCAACCCAATTCCTCAAAAAACGGATCGATGAATTCACGGCGTGTCTGGGTCTCGTTGTAGGAACCTTTTTTGTACGATTCCAGATTGTCATCGAAAGTTTCGACTAATTGTTTGACGCGGTCAGGTGGGTTCATGTTTGAGCAGCTTCCTTTAATGTAGGGACACTTCCCATATTTCTCTGGTGTTCTTTCTAAATTTTACTAATGTATTTATGGTTGAGAGGCTAAGGCCTCGCTGTTAATTGATTCATGCGAACAGCCCCCGTGCAGGCGGGAAGAAGAGTAAGACGGTCGGAAAGGTTTGTCAATCGGAATTTGTTAATAGGATTGGGGGGATGCATGGGGTCAAAAGCAAGATTTCTCACGTTCGTTCGAAATGACATGGAAGCAAGTCACGCCCTGGAAATGGACCCCGGGTCTGAGCACGGGGTTACCCCTATGGGGCAGAAGAGCAAGATTTCCCGTCGCCTGCGCTCCTCGAAATGACAACACAACCCATACTTTCAGCGCATTGAGCTGCTTATGGGGCGGCGGCGTGCAGTTTCAGACCCAGGGCATTGATCACTTTCAGAATGGTATCGAAGCCCGGACTTCTCTCGCCGGAAAGGGCCTTGTAAAGGCTCTCGCGCGACAGGCCTGCATCCCGTGCCACTTGGGACATCCCCTTGGCGCGGGCAATATCCCCCAGGGCTTTGGCGATAAACGCCGCGTCCCCGTTCGCCTCCTCCATGCAGGCTTCCAGATAAGCCGCCATTTCCTCGGGCGTGCGCAGGTGTTCGGAAACATCGTATTTCGTCGTACCGGTTTTTGCCATCGCTCACTCCTATAAATTCCTGGCTAACCGCAATGCGGCCTTAATATCTTTGGCCTGCGTCTTTTTATCCCCACCGGCCAGCAAGATGATGAGTGACAGCCCCTGCTGCACGTAATAAACCCGATAACCCGGTCCATAGTTGATGCGCAATTCTGAAACTCCTTCACCCACCGGTTCCACATCGCCCGGATTCCCTTCCGCCAGTCTCTCAATTCTGACCAGGATTCGGGCACGGGCGCGAATATCAGCGAGACCATCGAGCCACTCAGCGAAAACATCCGTCTTGCGAATCTCAATCATGGTTGGTTAAATTGTAGCCACTAGACTACACGTTGTCAAGCGAATCATTTTGAAAGTTTATGTCTCCCCCGTGAAGGCGGAATGAAGAGTAAGACGGTCGGGATGGAATGTCAACCGGAATTTAAGAATGGGATTAAGGGGATGCGTGGGGTTAAAAGCAAGATTTCTCACGTTCGTTCGAAATGACAACACGAACCCCATCCCCTCCCTGCCTCCCCTTGAAGGGGCGGCGCCTATTTGTCATGCCGGACCCCGATCCGGCATCCATTGGCAGGAAGAAAGGTACTGGAAATGCCCCCCGGGTCGGAGCCCGGGGTGACAACTGAGGGGGCAAAAGCAAGATTTCTCGTTGCCTGCGCTTCTCGAAATGACATCGGGGGTTAAGATTCAGCGCATTACCTGACACAGGTGCGGCTAGATATCATTGGCAATAAGGTCCTGGGTGACGATGTTGGCAATGAGTACCTGGACTTCGTGCTGTGGGAAATGGCCAAGTTCGGCATTGATAAAATCGACCAGCTCGGGGATGTCCTCTTCACTCCGGACAAAGATGTATTTGACGTTCTGTGGTGTGAACTTCAAAGCACAATGCTCTGCCGCAAGCGCATTGGCCGGTTCCAGGATTTTGGGGTCATGGAATTCCTGCTTCATCAGATACTTGGGTATCTTCTTGTGGTCGGCCAGATAACGCCACTCCGATTCCTGATAGAAGATTTTCGAAACGGTTTGACCCTTGACGAGCATCTTGCCCTCAAGGGGTTTGCAGAACCCCGCGAGACGCCTGTAGTTATCGAGATGTTCCTCCTTTTTGTCCGCATGATAGGCGGCAACGCAGGATAGAGAGATTTGTCGCAACAGGTTCACGAGATCGCTGGTCTCCGAAACATAGACGATCGGATTGAAACCGTTTTTGATTCCCCACTGCCGCCTCATGCCGATGCCGTATTGGCCATAGAAACTGACATGATCCGCTATGCGGCTGAGGGGGATGTCGCAAAAGCTGACGACCGGAAAGGCCACGGCATGAATCTCCTTCGCGACAAACCAGGCAATATCTTCGAGACTGTATTTCGGGAAAAACCCGTTTTTGAGGATGTTCTTCAGGACGTCGAGATTCTTGGTAAAGTGAAACAGTGTTCGGGAACGTGGCGCGGCCATTTATTCTCCTCATTAAAAGTGCTGTACAAAATGATCAGGATTGACCCCCGGACCAAGAGGACGTGTCACCATAGCACCCTGTCATGTCGAAGCGCCGAGCGAAGCATCTATTTATTTCAACATTCCGTTATTATTAGTTTCTTCGCGTAGTTTATCCTTGAGCGCAGCGAAGAATTCAGCATGACCGCGACCGTAAGACCGGCATGATGACACCGCCTCCAAACCGGGGTGACGCATCGTGTTTTAATTATGTTATATCATGCCGGACCCCGATCCGGCATCCATTGGCAGAGTAAAACGCTCTGGGAATGGATGCCGGGTCGATGCCCGGGGTGACAATTAAAGAGAAAAAGCAAGATTTCTCCCTGCGGTCGAAATGACCGAGATGCCGCCTACTTGAACTCCCCTTCATGGAAAACGATGGCCTAGAAGGTGGAGAACTTGGCGCCCCGGCGCCAGGCGTCCTGTGACAGACCCGCCTTCATGGCCAGGTGGTCGAGCATCGTGTCCCGGTCCCAGCCCTGCTCGGGCGCCACCTGGGGGAGAAACACGGCGGAACGGCCCTCCTTGCTGAGCACCACCCCGTCCCGACCGACAACGATGTCCTGATAACCCGAAACGGGTTTCATGGGCGTCAGAACGGAAATTTCGACCTCCAGATCCTTCAGTTCGGATGCGCTGACCGGCGAGAAACGCGGGTCCTGGAACGCGGACTGGAGGGCCATGGACCCGACCAGCTTCCCCAGCGGCATGTCGGGCACCAGCCGCCCGATGCAGCCCCGGAGCTGCCCCCTTTTCTTGAGGGTCACGAACACCCCTCGCGGCTGCTGGAGGAGCGGGGCAAAACCGCGCGCCAGGGGCAGGGTCTGCGAGGTCAGATACCAGTTGATCGATTCCCTCGCAAAGGCCAGGAGGGCCTTTTTGTCCTCCGGACGGAGGTTTGTCTCCGCCGTAACCGGTACAGGTCGTTCCAGGGAACGGGAATCGTAACGCTCCGGCTCGGCCGTCAGCGCCACGGCGCCGTAACCGACGACCCGGTTCTGCTCCCCGATGATGGTGTCGCCCGAATGAGCATAGCTGACAACGCGCGCCCCCTCGGCCCCCAACGCCTTCGCGGCTGCCATGGCGGTCATGATCGGCCCTTCGCCGCAGGCGCAGGTATGGAGGTTCGGCACCCGTCGGCTCATCTGCGTCCGGATGGTGTTCTCAACCATGCGCGGATCAAGGGTGATCATGGCATCCAGAACGGCAAGATCGGATGTCACCGCATCCTTTGCCGAAGGATAATGCGAAAGATCCGAACTGGCCACAATCAGGGCGCGGCGGTTTTTCAGGACCTTGCCCAGGGCCTGCCCCAGCCGTGTGCACATGCCAAGGTCTGGTGTCCCGATCAGGACAGGAACTATCTTTGCCTTGGGAAAAACCACCTGAACAAAGGGCACCTGCACTTCAATGGAATGCTCGGCGGCATGAACCCCCTTGTCGGCGACACAATCCCGGTCTTCACGGAGCAGCGCGGCGTTGACCTCCTGGTCGATCTCCGCGATACCCAGGGGGGTACGGAATCCCCGCCCCGGATAGAGGCCGACCTGCCGGAACCCCGCTGACGCGTGATTCGTCCCGAGAAGAACCACCACATCGACCGGATGGTTCTTGGCCTGGTTATAGCCGTCGGCAGCCACCTGGCCGGAGTAGATATAGCCCGCGTGGGGCAGAATCAGGGCGATGGGTTTCTTGACCTTCGCCGGCACAGCGGCGTCCATGTAATTTTCAATGCCCAGCCTCAAAACAGAGGCTGAATCGGAATAAAACTGTCCCGCCACAGCGGGAGAACGAACCTCTCCGGACGGTTCTCCGCATGCTTCCATCATCATCGCACCCCCTAATAAAAAAAACCCGAGGATCAAAACGCCTATCCATTTTCTGATCATGGGTCGCCTCATGTTTCTTCAAGACCATACCCCGGCGATTTTCTCTCCGCAGAAGACACACCGGCCGTTTTTCATCTGTATTTCATTAATAAAGAAGCTGCTTCTTCTAATTACCACCTTTCGGCACCGGGGACAATAGGTGTGGTTCCCCGGATGGTCGGGCACATTGCCGACATAGGCGTACCGAATCCCCCGCGCCATGGCGAACTCCCGCGCACGCTCCAGAGTTTTCACCGGCGTCGGCGGCAGGTTCAGCAGTTGATAATCCGGGTGGAACCGGGTGAAGTGGATCGGCACATCCGGCCCGATTTCACCCGCCACCCAATTACAGAGATCCTTCATCATTTTATCCGAATCGTTGAGGGTCGGCACGACCAGATTGACGATCTCCAGATGCGCCCGGCTTTTCGCCACCTGTTTGATGCTCCGCAGGACCGGGGTCAATTCCGCGCCGCAGACTTTCCGGTAGAAATCGGGGCTGTATCCTTTCAGGTCGATCTTGATCGCATCGAGGCTTGCACACATCTCCGCCAGGGGCGCTTCGTTCATGAATCCGCAACTGATGAGAACGGATCGGCGCCCCTCCTTTTTCGCCAGGCGCGCGATGTCGAGAAGATATTCCGTAAACACCGTCGGCTCATTGTAGGTAAAAGCGATAACCGGCGACCGGCGCTCCCGGGCGCCCCGGGCTGCCTGCTCCGGCGATACGTAGGCGATGGGCTGATCTTCCGGTTTGATCTGGGAAATCTCCCAGTTCTGACAGAATTTACAGTGCATGGGACAGCCTGCCGTGGCCAGGGAAAAGGCTTCAACCCCGGGAAGGAAATGATAGAAGGGTTTCTTTTCTATGGGATCGACATGAACTGCAATGGGGCGGCCGTAAACGAGGCTCCGCAACTCCCCCTTGACGTTCATCCGGGCGCGGCACCTGCCCCGTTCGCCTTCGCGGATGACGCATCCCTGGGCGCACAGGAGACATTTGACGACTTTTGAACGGTGCTGATGGGTTTTGCCCTGCACCTCCGGCAGGTGGCAGACAGAGCAATCACCGCCGCCGGGATGCGGGGCTGTCCAAAAGCGCGCTCGCGGCGCTGTGCGGATGAGTTCCGCCATATAATCTTCTGCCCAGGACAGACCGGAGCGCCCCGTGAAGCGTTCGAGAAGAGATGGGGCAAGCGTTGCAGACAGGGATAACCCCGCCAGACAGGGGGCGTATCGCCATGCGGTTTTGAGCAGTTCCCGGCGGGAAAGCATGGAGCACCTTTCTTTACAGACTTTCAGCCTCTCCCTTCAAGGGAGGTACATACACGTTAAAAACCTGCGACATCGTTTACAAAACAAACCGCATATTTGATTTTCGCTTCAGGCCGTCCCGGATCCGATGCGGCATCCATTAGCAGAACATGACGCATGGGGAAAGAATGCGAGGATTGCGGTCAGCGCCACCCTTTATCTTCCCTCTGAATCAAGTTTTATACCCGGTCTTTCCATCCCCGGTGAAGGCTTTCTGTTCTGCCGGAGGGCATCTCCGCACGTACCGGCCAGCATAACGCTGATCTGGTATATGTTGTTGTTCTCGCTGATTTCCGGAATCTTGTTTTCCGGATCTATCTTCAGCGTAACCTGGTTTGTTCCCGGATAAAGCGTCAGCGTCACCTGCTGCCTCCGTTTTTCGCCCGGCAAAATACGTCCCACTGTTCCCAGCACATCCGGTTTCCGTCCGGTCACAGTCCATTGATCCCTGGCCGCTGCAGGACTCAGCGCGGCGCCGCGATTTTCTACCGTATAATCCACATCAACCCGGCAGCCTCCGCCGAAAACGGGCTTCAGCGATCCCGCCTGAAGCGTCAGACTCCCGCCCCAACGGGCGCGCTGCCCTGACATGGTAAAATCGGCCGTGGCAACCAGTTCGGGAAGCTCCGGCACCGCAAATTTTTTCTCAATCGCTTCAGCCGTTGCAATCCGTCCGATGACAACGGGCGATTTTTTCGCGCCGGGGGCACCACCCGAAAGCTCGGGTTGCGTGATCACAACGCCCTGATTGGGCGGCGAATAGGCGTAAGCACCCGCATAGCAGGGGGCATCGGCACCGTCTTTGGCCGGGTCCGCCGCACATTTGGGCAGAACAGTGCCCGGAAGCCTGTCCGGCAGCTCCTGCAGAACCTTGGGATTTTTACAATGCAGCGCCAGGGGGTCCCAAGTGGCCCTGCAGTTATCCTGAATCATCGCCTGGACGAGCTTTTCTCTCATTGAAGGCGCCTTTTCAACATTCAGCGTTTTCTTCTCCTGCATCAGAACGCCGGAAGTGCTGATGCCTGCGGTATTCGTATTCACCACCCCGCCCCCTGAATCACCCGGCGGTGCATGCGGGGCGTTGAGCGCCTGGATGATCGCCTCGGCTTTTTCCTTGCCCTGTTTGTAGGACGGTTCCAGGAGAAACGTGCATTTCACGGTGGCCTGCGTAAAGGGATGGTCGGCCAGAGCGGGATTCTGCAGTTGCTGCTGCAGAAGCTGGTCGCACTGCTGATGCTTCCATTCGCGCGTACAGATCACCTTGGGATCGTGGTAACCTTCCTTGGAGGTTTCCACAAAGGTACAGCGTTTCCCCAGAATGGCTGCCAGCTTCTTGCCCAGCGATATATCGGCGGCGACTTTGTCGATCCGGCAATGCTCGTAGCGGTAATCCTTGAAATACTCCTTGCAGGTTACGTAAGCGTCGAAGTTCCCGCATTTATAAACAACAGATTTGGAGTCGGCGGACTGCGCGAGGGTGCAGCTGGCCGCCGTCAGTTTCGGCTTGACGTTCAGGATCAGGCGCAATTTTTCCGTCGTCAGCGCCTTGGCAAACTTCAGGCCCGCCGCCTGGTAGCAGCCCCAGTCCCGCAAAGAGTCGGGCGCCATCTCCGGATAGACCGGGTAGGGGTTCCCCCCGTACAGCATGTCTACCATGCCACGGTAGCATTTGTTGTATTCGCCGAAGAAGACCGTGGTCGGCGACGGGAAATTGCCGAGACCCCATTTCTGAGGCGGCAGGCCCAAGATAAAGGTTTGGAAATTCTCTGCCTCGTCGGTCCAGTAACGCTCCGCAACCAGGTCGGCCACAGCGGGCTTGAGCGCCGTATCGAAATAGGACTGGGGCACAGCCTGGGCAAAATCGGCGAAGGCCATCGATTCCTTGTGAAGACGGTTACTCAGGTCGCTGCAGGTTTTCTGGGCGGTGTCCTTTGCCTGCTTGTGGCTGTCGAAATACTTGACGCAACTGTCATATTCCCCGGAATCGAGGCCGAGCGAGCTCCGCCCTGAAATAATCCGCTGCAGGGCGCGCTTATGGGTAAGATGGCGGATATAACGGGCGTAGAATTCGTCGTAAGACATGTGCTGGGTCTGCCCCTGCAGATCCTCCGACCAGTCTTCGATCTGACTCCAGGCGGCATGGGCGGCATCGCCGGCCGCACCGGTGAGTTTCCCGACCAGATCGGCCAGAACTGAGCAGACCGTGCCCGAAAGGGGATCGTCGCCGGGGATGAGCTTGCAGGCGGTCTCCGGTCCGAGCAGGGCAACCAGACGGAGCCAGTCTTTATCCCGGATGGCGATCAGTGTTTCCCGGACAAACGGCTTGGCTGCATTTAAAAGGGGCGCAAAAAGGGGACCGCAGATGAAACTCTTGACCGGGCCGCCGGTGGGAATGCCCACGTTGCAGGCGATCTTGAAGGTCAGATCGACACCGGCCAGTTCGAGCACTCTGGCCCAGTCCCCCTGGGGCTTTTTGGTGGCCGCCTTGATGATGTTCGCGGCTAAAGCAATGGTGGAGTCCTCTGCCATCATCTTTGCAATTTCGTCGCTGGCCGCCTGGTCCGCACACTGTTTCGCGCAGGTGTCAACGGAGTTGCCCTGCACCAGGCAATCGATCAACGGCCGGGACGTGGCCAGATCCGGATCGATGAGATAAAGAATGCTGTCGATGACATCGGCACGGGCCGCAGCAGGTGTACTCAGGCACAACACGAGCACAAGCACGAAAAACAACCGGCGGAAAATGTCCATCGATTCTTCCTTTTTTAACATCATGACGGCCTTTCTCAATGGTCGCGCCAGCGTGACCGTATTGGGGCATTTGTCTTTGTTCGGAACAACCCGACGAAAAATCGGCGAAATTTTTTCAAAGACAGCCCCAATGGACCTAATAACAAAAAAAGGCCGTCAAATCGGCTCCCGCATCCACTCCCCGTCTTTCATCCGGAGGTAGGTCTGCACCTTGTCCCGGATCGAGTCGGGAAGTTTGATCCCCAATTGTTTCAAGCGCTTCTCGTACTTTTCGAAGGAACGGGTATGCTGGGACGTGTTGATGAAGATCTGCAGGAACGACCGGATGCTGCCCTCCAGTTCACGCCGGAATTCCATGTCCCGGTTAAGCATATTCTCGATGGGCGCCAGGGCGCGGTAGTTGATCGGTCTGCAGATGGCCCGGTAGGCAACAAACCGCTGAAGGATATCGGACTCGTAATCCTTCTCCCGGATGGCCTGCTCGACAATGTTCAGGTTGATGCAGTCCATGATCTGGAAGTCGTATTCGCCGCCGATTATCTCCTTGATGGACCTCATCGCTTCCTGGTAGCGGTCACAGTGGTGGAATTCCTGGTCACAGCCGCCGATGCAGCGGACATAGAGCACAAAGTCGATATCGGAACCCAACTGGGACAGACCCATGTTCACGGACCCCATAACGTCCATGGCGATGTCCTGCTGAATTTTCTCGTCGAACCGCAGCGCCACCTCCTCCAACTGCTCCAGACGCTCATCCGTCTCTATCGTCTGGAATGAACGGTAGAAATTTTTGATCTCATTGTACAATTCAAATTCAGGGATGTGAGAGTATTTCTCCATTCGGGCGTCATAGTTTTTACCCATCTTATGCGCCGCATAACGTTCCGGATCGAGAATCCGCTCCTGCCATTGGCCCTTCTCCCGGACATAATCGGCAATATCGTATATGCGTTCTTCCACGATCTTTTTGTAACTGATATGCTCGACTGTTCGCCCATCCAGTTCGATCTCATAGAAGAAGCCCCCCTCGGCAACCCGACCGGAAAGCTCCGTGACTTCGCCGAAGATTGAAGGATTCAGATAAACCGTCCCCTGGGCCTCCTGAAGCCCCCACTCGTTGTGGACATGACCAAACAGGCAGAGCAGGACATCATGGGAGTCGCAATAGGCGCGCAGCGACGGCGAACCGGAGGTCCCGTAGGTCGTCACCCGGTCCCGGATGCCGTGGGCGGGCTGGTGGACCGCGATGATATCCGGTGCATTGGCCTTGAAGAACTGGTACATCTCATTCTTTTCAACATCGACGCCGATCCCGGCGTTGTGACGGATGACGTATTTCTCGGGCACCCCCGGCGTCCAGAGGTCGGCCCCCCCGTATCCGGCAAGTTTCAGCCCGCCGATATCATAGGCGTGCAGGTGCAGGTCCCGGTTATGGAGGGCGGTAAACTTCAGGTTCATGTCATAGTTCCCCGGAAGACTGTACACCTTTGCCCCCGGTTTGAAGGACATCATGTTCTCCAGGACCCGGTATTTCTGGCGCATCACCCGGCGCGCCCGGTCGGTGTACGCCTGGTACTTCTCACCCTTCGCCCGGACATCGTCAGTCGTTTCCGAGGCATCCAGGAGGCTGTCGACAAAATCCTCGATGAAGAGATCCTCCCGCTCCATCTTTCGACGGAGGCTGTAGAAAAAGGTTTGGAGTTCGTGATAGTTCATGGCTGTGGTCATGGTGTAAAAGGGGATATCGATCAGATCCCCGGCAATGACGTAGACGTCCGCCGCGGTTCCATCCAAAAGAATTTTCACCCTTTCAAAAAAGCCGTGAACATCGGTGGCAAAAATGATCTTCATAAGAAAATTGTCACTCCTTGAATACTCCCCGGACATCGTGATGATAATACTGCGTTATAGCCGTCGCTGGAAAAACTTGATCATGACGTTACATAAACGTCTATCGTCTCGACCAGAAAGCACTTTATGTGTCTTCTTTTTACCAATACAGACAGGCCGCGCCTGAAAGAGGGGCTCGTGGATCCAGAATGACATGGACCGGCATGTCCTCCATGAGTTTGGACATGCGTCCCTTCTCCTTAAAGGACTGGAGAAATCCCTCTTCCTGCAGAAATGGCACAATCCGTGGTGGAATGCCGCCACCCAGGTATACGCCACCCGTCGCCATGACCTTCAGGGCGAGGTTTCCCGCCTCGGCCCCAAGGATTGACGCATAAAGACGCAGGGTTTTCATGCAGAGTGGACAGGGATCATCCCGCCGCGTGGCGGCCTCCACAATCCGGGGGACAAAATCAACCGTGCCGGACGGCGTCGTCAAGTCCTCGGCCGACAACGCTTCCCTGCTAACTCCTTGTAAATACCGATATATTCTACCGATTCCCGGACCCGAACAAACCCGCTCACAAGAAACCCGTTGCCTTCCCGCGATGACATATTTCCAGAGAGCCAGTTCTTCCTCATTGCGGGGTGCAAAGTCCGTGTGCCCCCCTTCGGTGGCATGAGCCCGCCACCGAGCGCCGCCGCGGGTAAGGAAGGCTTCGCCAAGCCCCGTTCCCGGGGCAATCACCGCCACATTCCCGTGCGAATCCGCCTGCCCCGCCTGAAGCGTCAGGATCGCCCCTTATCCCAGATGACGGATCGCCGCCGCCATGGCCAGCACATCGTTCACCAGCATCACCGATGGGAGGCCCAAGGTCTCCTGCAGATGTTCTGCATCAAGGTGCCAGGGCAGATTCGATAACAGGGCTTTCCCATCGACTACCGGACCGGCTACCCCGAAAACGGCGCCTTTCACTGTCTGAACGGTACCGGACATGAATTCCCGCACCATGCTCTCGAGGCTGTCGTATTTCCCACTCGGGAAAACCGCCTGGAACCGAGGCTCCTTTAACAAACCCTCGGCACTGGAAAAAATCGCCAGGCGGGTTTTTGTCCCACCTACATCGCCGACCAGGATCATAAGTCCCTCCCGGCAGACAGGGTTTCTTCCTCCAGCCATTGCCGATAGGCCTTGTCCAGAAGATCGATCTGTGTCGCGACAATCTCAGGCACGTCATAGGCGTGAATCTCCCGGATGGCTGAAACGATCTCTTCAAATAAATCAGTCCGGCTCTTGACCGTGAGACGCCATTCTTCGGCCTCCTCTACATGCCCCTGCCAATGGTAAATGCTCGTCAGGGGACCGTCGATCTGGACGCAGGCCGCAAGATGCTGATGTACCAGAGACCGGGCAATCCGCTCTGCCGCCTCCCGGCTGTCTGTCGTTGTAACGACCTGGATAAAAGTTCCCATTTTCCGGCTCCCTTTTCTCTTAGCTTACCGTTTTTTCATTTTACACGCTTGACCTTATTTCGCAACCTCGGATTAAATGGCCGCCGTTGTATGCCGGAATGTTTCATTCCTTATTTGAATACAAATGCTTTCATCATAGCTTTAAGCTATTTGACAGAAGTCGGCACGAAGATTAGAAAATAATAATAAATTTTAATATATCGGAACACCTATGGATATCCTCTATTTTGATAATGCCGCCACAACCTGGCCTAAACCGCCGGACATTCTCCAGGCCATGACCCGCTATCAGGAAGAAGTGGGGGGAAGCCCCGGCCGGTCCGCCCACCGGCTGTCCATCGAGGCTGCCCGCATCGTTTACGACACAAGGGAAGCGGCGGCGGACCTTTTCGGCATCGACGACCCATTCCGCATCGCCTTTACAAAAAACGCAACGGAAGGATTGAATATTGCCATTCAAGGACTCCTGAAACCCGGCGACCATTGCATCACAACAGGCATGGAGCATAACTCCGTCATGCGGCCCCTGCGTGCTATGGAAGCCCGCGGGGTCACCTTGTCGGTTGTCCCCTGCCAAACCGATGGCACCTTAAATCCGGATGATGTGGAAGCGTCCATTCAGCCCAAAACCAGATTGATTGTCGTGATTCACGCCAGCAATATTACGGGCACCCTCATGCCGGTTCAGCAGGTGGGTGAAATCGCCCGGCGCCACGGCATTCCACTCCTGGTTGACGCGGCCCAGACAGCGGGAGCGCTGCCCCTCAACGTTGAAACGATGAATATTGACCTGCTGGCTTTTACGGGCCATAAGTCCCTCTTCGGTCCCCAGGGGACGGGCGGGCTTTATATCCGCAAGGGTCTTGACGAAAAAATCGCCCCGCTCATGATGGGCGGCACAGGCAGCCGCTCGGAGTTCGAGGAACAGCCGGATTTCATGCCCGACAAATATGAATCGGGAACCCAAAACGCCGTCGGTCTCGCGGGCCTGGGGGCCGGGATTGCCTTTATCCGCACACAGGGGATTAAAACCATCCGGCAAAAGGAGATGGCCCTGACCCAAGCCTTCCTGGGAGGCACCGGAGCCCTGAAAGGCGTGCACCTTTACGGGCCGGAAGCCCCGGAAAAGCGCACCGCCGTGGTGTCCTTCAACATCGACGGCATGGTCCCTTCAGAGACAGCCATGCGCCTAGATGAAGATTACGGCATCATGTGCCGCCCGGGGCTCCACTGCGCCCCCCTGGCGCACCGGACGGTAGGCACCTTCCCCCAGGGAACGGTCCGGTTCAGCTTCGGCTACTACAATACAATGGACCAGGTACAACAGGCGGTCAAAGCGATCGAAGAAATCAGCCGGGGAGTATCTCGATAAGATATGTCGTTCTGATCTGACCGACGAGTGCCTTTCCCGTTCCCTCCCGCCGGGTGAGGGGAGATTTAATGTTGCAAAGTCCTTAGAAACAGGAGGCAAAACAATGGCAAAACAAATTGACGCGCGGGGTCTGGCCTGTCCGCAACCGGTCATTTTGACAAAAAAGGCCCTGGAAACAGAGAACGAAGTCGTTATTCTCGTCGATAACGATATTGCCGTGGAAAATGTGAAGCGCCTGGGAACAAACCTGGGCTGCAGCGTTGATGTCGATCAGCCGGAAGCAAAAACTTTTCGTCTGGATCTCAAGAAAACCTCCGCAGAGGAGCCGAACGCCTGTTCTCTGGCCGTAGAAGCGGCATTGGCCGCGCCGGCAACAGGTCCCCTCGTGATCGCCATCGGGGAAAACCGCATGGGGCGAGGCAGCGATGAGCTGGGTTATATTCTTATGCGCAGTTTCATCCACACGGTACTTTCTCTTGACCCCCTGCCGGCAACCATGATCTTCTTCAATACCGGCGTCAAACTGACCGTGAAAGAATCGGATGTGCTGGACGATCTGAAGGAACTGGAGGAAAAAGGTGTGAAGTTTTTGGTCTGCGGCACCTGCGTCAATTTCTTCAGCATTACCAAGGATGTTGCTGTAGGATCGATCTCAAACATGTACGACATCGCCGAAACCATGAGCAAAGCGGGCCGTATTATCGCACCGTAAAGATCATTATAAGGATAGTCAATCGAATATGGACCAACCGGAAGACTGTGATGTTGTTCTGTTCCACAGTGTCACCCATGCCATGAAAGCGGAAAAACTGCTGAAAGCGGCAGGGCTTACCATCAAACTCATCCCTGTGCCCAAGCACATCAGCTCCGACTGCGGCGTCTGCCTGCGCTTTCCCCGGGAACAGCAGGAAGCGGTTGTCGCCGCCCTGGAAGGTCAGGTCGATATCAGGGAAATTCGGCCTTTCTGCTGAAACCCCTGCCTTACTCAGCCATGTCGTTTCGGGCCTGGAGGCTGTGTCATCATTACAAAAAAGGTTATTTCGAGCGCATGCGAGAAATCTTAATAGGTTGAAATAACTTAACTTAAAGATTTCTCCCTGCTGTCGAAATGACAAAAATATCCGTTGCGACACAGTCTTTTGATCCAGGACTCATTTGCAAGGTGTAACGTACTGGAAATGGATTCCGGGCCGCGCTGTGCTTGCCCGGAAAGGCAACCGGATGAGGGTACTAAGCCTTTGTCCACTCGTAAAGCAGAACAGCCGCCGCCTGGGGCAGGCTTAACGACTCGGCGTCGCCAAGACGCGGTATGCTCCACCGCTCCGCAGTCAGCGACAGAAGTCCCTCCGGCAGACCGTGACTCTCGCTACCCAGGAGGATCGCCGACGGTTCATCGCCCATCGGATGGAGCGGAATGCCCCCCTGGACGATCGTCCCGATGAGGGCATACCCCTTCCGGATTTCCGGAAGGCTCGCTGAAAAATCCACATGATCAATGATCTCTAAATGGAAAAGACTCCCCATGGAGGCACGGATAACCTTGGGATGGGTAAAATCGACGGAGCCTTCGCTAAGAAGAATCGTTTTCACCCCGAACCAGTGAGCGGAGCGCAGGATCGCCCCCAGATTCAAGGGATTTCCCACCTGGTAAAGCAACAGCAGGCGGGGTTCATTCTTCGGCGAGATTTCCGCACAGAAACGGACATGAGGCATGGCCATCAGGGTTGCGATGCCTTCAGATTCCTTATCCTGGCTGATCTTCTTCCATTCGGCCTCGGTGAGTTCATAGATCGTCTTTCCCGCCATGTCGGGCAGCAGGTTCTTCCAAAGGGCTTCCTTGTCCCTTCGAACGAGGAAATATTCGGTTTCCCAACGGCTCCGCAGGGACTCCCGGACCACCTTGATTCCCTCGGCCAGAAGCCGCCCTTCTTTCCGGCGGTTTTTCGCCAGATCCAGCCCAGCCCAGAATTTAAGTTGCGCCTTTGATGGTTTCAGATACACGAATGGATTACCTTCATTTATTCCCTGAATCTTCATAACATCGTGCCGGACACCGGAGGCTGTGTCGCAAAGTTATTCTGAGGCGTCAGCCGAAGAATCTATGTTTTTAACATTCAGGAATTATTAGATTCTTCACTTCGTTCAGAATGACCACAAACATAGATAAGTTATTATGGCACAGTCTCTCCGATCCGGCATCCATCTACCGAATGAAACACGCTGGAAATGGACCCCGGGGCGAAGCCCGGGGTGACAAAATCGGAGTATGTTCTTACGCAGTCGCCTCTACTTAAAGCTTCTTCAGCAAATCCTGCGCCGCCAGGTGGATCGGATCCCAGGAGGGGCTGAAGGGCGGCGCATAAGCCAGATCGAGATAGGCCACTTCATCCAGTCCCAGGCCGGCCCACAGGGCACAAGACAGGGTGTTGATCCGGCTGACGGCCCCGGCTCCACCGATCGCCTGGGCCCCCAGAAGCTTGGCTGTCGACTGGTCCGCAATGAGTTTGATCCCCACGGAACTGTTGCCCGGCATGGGACCCGCAATCGCGTTGCCCCAGACGATGGAACTGACGGGATGGAAACCCGCCTGAGTTGCTTCCCGCTCGTCGATCCCCGTTGCCGCCATTTCCAGATCAAACAGGCGGAAGGACTGGGCGGCGACAATCCCGGGAAAGAGCATGGGCGAGCCGCCGATGTTGCGGCCTGCGACTCGACCCTGCTTGTTGGCAATATCGCCCAGGGGAATATGCACCCAGCGCTTGCTCACCCGGTTAAAAACCTCGCAGCAGTCGCCGACCGCATAGATATTTTCCAGCGGTGTTTTCTGGGAGAAGTCCACCTGGATCGCCCCGGTCTTGCCCAGGGGAATCCCGGCGGCGGCGGCCAGTTGCGCATCCGGTTTGACGCCGATGGCCAAAATCAGGAGGTCCACCACCAACTCACCCACCGTTGTGGTCAGATGCAGACGCCCGTCGCCCCCCTTCTCGATGTTCTGGGTTTTGGTTCCCGTCAGAGTGACGACGCCGTTTTTATCCAGTTCCTCCTGGGCCTTCTTAGAAAAGATGGGATCCCAGCGGGTCACAGGCAAGGCCCCCATGTTGATAATGGTCGTTTTGATATTGCGCCGTCTCAGGTTCTCGCACATCTCCATACTGATGAATCCGGCACCGATGATCGCAGCTTCGCGGACCGGCTTTTCATCGATCCAGGCTTTGATCCGGATGGCGTCGTTCAAACGTTTAAGCGTGAAAACCCCTTCGAGATCCTGACCGGGAATCCCCGGCAGAATCGGGATCGTTCCTGTACCGACAGCCAGAATGTCGTATTTGACACGTGATCCATCCCCCAGCTGCACCAGCGATTCCTTTGCATTGATTTCCATCACCGACGTCCGGGTCAGCACCTCAATGCCCCCGTCCCGGAACCGCTCCGGTGTTCTCGCCACCAGCTTGTCTTCATCCTGGATTACATCACCGATGTAATAGGGCATTGGTCAAGCTGCAACGGATGTGTAGTCTCCCTGTTCAATCATCAGGACATCGAGATCCGGATCCCGCCGTTTCGCTTCCGCCGCAACGGAGGCGCCACCTGCCCCGCTGCCGACAATAACCAGTTTTTTCCCCATGGTTTGTCCCTCCTTTCCATGAAGTGACGATCGGTTAAACATCCCTTCGGCAAATCATGATAGAGGACCTCGACATGCAGAGGACCTGTCCCCTGCGCGGCGGACATACCAAATGCCCATGCCGCACAAGATCATGACAAAACAAAGAATCTGGCCCATACTGAAAGGCCCCAGAACAAAACCCAATTGACTGTCCGGTTCCCGGAAAAACTCGATAAAGAACCGTACAACGCCATAGCCGACCAGGTACATGCCAGCCAGAAATCCCTCGAAGGGGCTTCTCCGGCGCAAGACCCAAAGCAGGACAAACAGGACGATGCCCTCGAAAAAGGCTTCGTACAGTTGAGAAGGATGACGGAGCAGCCTTTCCGGATCCGCCGGGAAAACCATTCCCCAGGGCGCATCGGTGGCACGACCGTAGAGTTCGCCATTGATGAAGTTACCGATCCGCCCGAAGGTATAACCCAGAGGAATGACCGGGACCAGCAAATCAACGAAGCGCCAGAAGGGGATCTGTGCCTTTCGGCAGAACAGGACCGTCGCCAGGATAAAGCCAAGAACACCCCCATGGTAGGACATGCCGCTTATGCCTGTGAAACGGATGCCGTTGGAAAATTCAAAGGGGAGGATTATCTCCAGGGGATGGCTCATGTAATAGCCAAAGTTGTAGAACAGAACATAGCCAAGGCGCCCTCCAAGGATCACCCCCAGAATTGCCCAGATGAAATAGTCCTGGATCGTTTCGATCTTGAATGCGTAATTTTCTTTTTTTATACGGTGTTGAACCAGAAGATAGACCAGGCCAAAGGCCACCAGATACATGAGGCTGTAATATCGGAGCTGGAAAGACCCTATCTCGATGATATTGGGATTGATATGAAAGGGTATAGATTGCCAGCCGCTCAAGTTTTAACTCCTTCCCGGTTATAAGGGAACCAGACGCTCTGATGTCATCAAAGAATCCGGACAGGTCATTTCGAGGAGCTCAAGCGACGAGAAAGCTTTAGCTATGTTGACAAATTAAAGATTTCTCGCTGTGGTCGAAATGACTATGCGGTTTCAGTATGCGTTGCCCTTCAAATCTTCGACATAGAGCTGGGCCGCAAACGCCGCCGTCGCCCCGTCGCCGCAGGCGGTGACCACCTGCCGGAGCAGCTTGTGAGTACAGTCGCCGCAAGCGAAGATGCCGGGCATCGATGTCCGCATGTCCCGATCGACGACAATCGCCTTGTCATCGGCCAGGGTGACCTGCCCTGCCACCAGTTCGCTGTTGGGAATCAGGCCGATAAAGACAAACACCCCCGATGCGGGCAGAATCCAGGTTTTTCCGGATTCCCGGACATCCCGCAGACGGACGCCGGTGACGGTCTCCTCGCCCATTACCTCATCAACCACGGCATGCCAGGCGAAGGAAATCTTGTCGTTGGCAAAGGCACGCTGCTGGAGAATCGCCGTCGCCCGCAGACGGTCACGGCGATGAACAATGGTCACTTTGGAACAAAAATGGGTGAGGAAGAGGGCCTCCTGCACGGCGGTGTCGCCGCCGCCGACGACC